>JAEAME010002018.1_pt1 | contig 12646 bp, 7 predicted proteins | sample 8958731 | NCBI WGS metagenome assembly JAEAME01 (sample SAMN16933194, study PRJNA681113) | bioreactor sludge metagenome | isolation source: anerobic bioreactor sludge (Control) | place: India:Bengaluru | collected 2018-10-24 | reverse complement strand
GGAAGAATATAGCGGTCTCCTCTTCAAAGCCATAAGCGATGGGATGATCGGTTTTGTTCAACACCTTAAGAATTGATCCTGGCACAAAAAATTCCTTGCGATTGATCTCAACGGCGCTGTTTTTAATAGCTAAATTAAATTGCTTGATAGAAAAATCTGAAGATGAATTTAATGTGATCAGTGTTCCGCCTTGTTCGACGAAGCGCTTAAGATGTTGCACGCCTTCCTCTCCAATTCCACCACAATATTCTGGGGGCATCATTTTTTCAGAATTCCCTTGCACAATTGCCCGCTCGCTCAAATCGGGTATAAGGATTACATCAAAATTCTGGTTGAGCGTTCCGTTCCGAATGTCCGCATCAAAAACGCCCTGGTAAGGAATTTCAAACTGTTCCAATACCCATCGTGTCCAGCCTTCATCAATCGAAGCGGTCCAGCTTTTGTAGAGTGCGAGGCGGGGTAGTTTCAATTCATGGGACTGGATACCTGGATCGGCTTTCAATCCTTCAAATTGAACATAGACGTCCTCGACTATTTTTTCCAGATCGCCAGTTAGCTCTTGTTCATTTTTCACAATCATTGTTCCAGCGGGAAAAGTTTTTCCCTGACTTTCAAATGATTCGGCTGCCCAATAAACCTGATGATTATTCTTCAACAGGCGATTCAGGACGACAATATCGTCATTTGTTTCATGTCCCCAAACATAACCAAACGCATGTTCCAGAGCAGCAATTGAGCCAGCAGGTTTTTGGATTTTATCCAATTTCACAGCTTCAATCTGAAACGGCTGATCGACCTGGATGACCTTCACTCCCATTAACAACGGCAGGGTATGCGCCACGACATCATACGGAATTTTCAGCGGACTATTCGACGTCTCTTTGATTTCTGGATAAACCTGTTTTTCCAGCAAGGCTTTGGCGTAGCTGCCGTACGGTTGCGCCAGATAAATGATGTACTCGCCAGCGGAATAGTTTTGTTCCCCTGCCATAAAATCTGTTTTTGCCTGATGTATTTCCACTTCGCCCATCTGCAAAGTCTGTAACATTTTTATCGTTGCAGGAATGTCTCGTTGTTCCGATGGAATGATAAAGGCAAACGGCGGCTCGATTCGATTGATCGCTTTCTTATGAATGCGATAAAAATTTCTCAGCCAATTTTCACGTAACCTGGCGCCGTTATTCAGGACAGCTTTTGCAGCAGAATAATCATAATCGACAATATCCTTTAATGTCCAATTTCCGCCTGGCCAGGGGAGCGGCAAGCTCACTGAGGATGTTTTTACATTACTGGACAAATCTTCAAATTTAATTGAAATCGGTGTGGCAATCTGCACACTGGCAGCTTCGGTCAGGATTCGGATGCCGCCGTGATAGTGTTGATACGCTCGGCCTGGCGTCCAGGCATCAAAGCCATCGCTATGGATCACACCTGCCTTGCCTTCGGCCGTCAGCTCAGCAGCAATAAACGTCCCCAGCATCGCGACTTGCTGTTGAATAATCGGATCAATATTTGGCTCATACGGATCGATATATGGCGGGACAAACAATCTGGCGCCTCGGCTACCCATCTGGTGCATATCCACCACAATTTGCGGATGCCAGGCATTGTGTACTTTGAGCGTCAATTGCGATTCGACCTGAGTGAACATGTACCAATCCCGATTATTATCGTGTCCTGTATAAGTATTGTAAAGCCAGGGCATTCCACATGCTTCGTATTGGGTATCGAGATATTTCCGATACCAGTCCACCACGAGTTGGATGCCATCAGGATTGTGCATGGGGATCAGGAGCAAAATGACATTGTCCAATATTTCATTTGTTACAGGATCATCTTTTGTGGCAAGGTCAAAAGCCAATTGTAAGGACATCTGCGAGGCCCCAATTTCCGTGGCGTGAATAGAACAGTTGATCATCACAATCGCTTTGCCATCGGCAATCATTTTTTCTGCTTCCGCATCGCTAATTTTTCGGGGATCAGCCAACAATTGTTGATATTGACGGTATTGCTCCAGCTTCTGGTGATTTTCAACTGAGGTAATGTAGGCAATAATAAACGGATTGCCTTCGGTGGTTTTGCCAACTTCTTCAACTAAAATTCGGTCACTAACAGCATCGAGTTTTTGGAAATAATCAATAATCTGATGCATGTCAGCCAGCTTTGTGGCTTCGCCGACTTCAAAACCCAAGAAATCTTTAGGGGATGGAACCTGGGCAGTGGCAATCTGGTACAGGAACAGGATTGGCAGGATTGAAAACTCGATTTTAAATCTTCTCATCAAAATGACCCTTGTGGCTTTCCACATTTCATGTAAAATTTAACACCTTCATTTTATAAATTTTACAGGATTTTTCCAATTCTTTCCAGCCAAAAATTTTTATTCAATCTGACCTACGAACGCAAAGTATAAAACTTCAGAAGTGAAAAGAAACAAATCCCTTTTGCGTTTCACATTTCTATTTCTGATACATCACCCTCCCACCAACAATAGTATAGAGAACCTCAGTCTGCAGAATCTCATCATCGGGAACGGTCAAAATATCTTTCGAAAGCACTGTAATATCAGCCAATTTCCCTGGCATTAATGAGCCTTTAAAATCTTCTTCAAAAGCCGCGTAGGTGCAATTGAGCGTGTACGCCCGCAAGGCTTGTTCCCGAGTCATTTTTTGCTCAGGATAGAATGCTTCGCCATTGTCCATTTTTCGGGTGACCAGCGCATGAAAATTGGGAATGGGATCGACAGCCTCGACAGGGACATCAGTTCCATTGGCAATGATGGCGCCAGCTTGCATCAGCTTCTGCCAGACATAAGCGCCCTCCGCTGCCCGCTTTTCGCCCAATCGTTTGATCACCCAGGGACCATCCGAGGTGCAGTGAATCCCCTGCATGGCGGCAATCACGCCCAATTGGCCGAATCGAGGAATATCATAGGGATGGAGATGCTGGGCATGTTCGATGCGCCAGCGCAAATCTTTCTTCTCGGGATGAGCCTGGAAAGCCTCTTCATAAATATTCAATGTCTCCCGATTGCCCCGATCGCCGATGGCGTGGGTGCAGAGCTGAAAATCATTCTCAATAGCGATTCGCGCGGTTTCTTTCATTTTATCGATTGGCTCGGTATTCAGTCCGACGCTGGTGGGAAGACTGTTGTACGGTTCCAGCAACCATGCGCCGTGCGCTCCCAGCGCTCCATCGATCAGCCGCTTGATTGCCCGAACAGTCAGCCGTTTATCGCCATAGTCGATGATGCGATAGTTTTTCAATTTTTGTTCTAATCGTTCATTGTCTTCGCTGATCATCACAAATAATCGAACACCCATTTTTCTTTCATCGGCCATTTGTTTGAAAAAATCAATTGCCTCAAATGACGAGCTCGCATCGTGAAAACTGGTGATCCCTTTGGACAGACATTCCTGCACCGCCAGGTTATACGCCTTTACCTGATCGGCTTGTTTCTGTTCTGACGTGCGACCATGCAAATAATCCCGCATTGCCATTGTCACCAATGCCTGGGCTTCCTCTCGAAATGCGCCGATAGGATTACCGTTCTGATCCCGTACAATTTCACCGCCATTTGGATCAGGCGTATTTATGGTAATTCCTGCCAGTTCCATTGCTTTCGCATTAGCATAACCCGCATGTCCACTGGCATGAGTCAGGAAAACAGGATTATTGGGCGAAACCTGGCTCAACTCAAAATGAAACGGCAGTCCCTCGACATTTGGCTCAGGCACTTTATCCCATTTCTCCTGGTGCCAGCCTCTACCCAGAATCCATTCCCCTGGCTCAGTTTTTTTTACCGCCTCAGAGACCATCGCCACAATCTCATCCCAATTGTTAGCCTTCGTCAAATCCAATCGCATTTTCGATTGCCCCAAACTCATAAAATGCCCATGCCCGTCGATCAAGCCTGGCACGGCCAATTTGCCCGCCAGGTCGATTCCTTTCGTGGCTGATGAAATAAAAGATTTGATTTCTTCATTGCTTCCAACAGCGACAATCCTATCTCCTTTCGCTGCCAGGGCTTGCGCTTCAGGCCTGGTTTCATCCATCGTCACGATCTTGCCATTCAGCAATACCAGATCAGCGGATTGTGACTGAACGTAGCCGATATTGAAATTGAATCCGATTATAAGAATTAATATAGCGATGGTGACAATTTTTTTGACATTAAACATTTTAAAAATTCCTTTCTGGCATGTCAATGCGATTCATTACAATCATGTGTAGAGACAATTCATGAATTGTCTCTACACATGAATTGTCTCTACGGGATTGCCTCTACTTCTCAACCTTTTCACCCTCACCCATCACCCGCATAATATTCCCTCCCCAGATCTTCCGAATCTGCTTTTCCGAATAACCGCGCTTTACCAATTCCAGCGTGATATTTCCCATTTCACTCACATCATTGCAGCCTTCGACTCCGCCGCCGCCATCGAAATCGGTCCCGATGCCGACATGATCGATCCCTGCCACCTTCACGATATGATCGATGTGATCAACCACATCAGCCACGGTAGCCAGCTTTCGAGGATATTTTTCGTTCAGTTCATACCATTCCTGTCGGGCTTTTTTCTGCTCATCTTCGGGAAGCCGGTCAATATTTTTATGTTTTTCCTTTAATGCATTAAAGGCTGCTTCCCGCTCCGGATTCGGCTCTGGTTTCTTAACATAGTCAGTGAAAACACACACCTGAATGACGCCACCGTTTTTAGCCAATTTTTTCAGCATGTCGTCATCCAGATTTCGGAGATTATCACAAATCGCCCTGGCGCAGGAATGGGAGGCAATGACCGGCGCTTTCGATAATTCAATCACATCATAAAATGCCTCATCTGAGGCGTGGGTAACATCGATCATCATACCAATCCGATTCATTTCTGCCACAACCTGCTCACCAAATTGGCTCAAGCCATGATGTTCGGCGCTATCATTCGAGGAATCACAAATGTCATTATTTTGAGTATGGCACAGCGTAATATATCGTGCGCCCAAATCATAAAATTTTTGAATTAGAAAAAGATCGTTTCCAATTGGATAACCGTTTTCGATGCCGATAAAAATCGCCCGTTTGCCCAGTTGCTCAATTCGATAGGCATCATCTGGCGCGACTGCCAGCTCTGCCAGATCCGAATGATTTTTCAGATTTTCATGAATTGCATTAAAAATTTTTAAGGCATCTGATCTGGCTTGCTCGTTTCCCTCAGTGGTTCTTTCGCCCTGACCGACAAATACCGCAAAAAATATGGCATCCAGTCCGCCCTCTTTCATCCGAGGCAAATCCACCTTGCCATCTCGTCTGCCTGACTCGTGGCGTTCACCAAGATTGAAATCCGAGTGCATCAATCGCAATGGTGTGTCAACGTGCGTATCTACTGTCAGTACTTTATTATGAATTTCAGCAGACTTTTGGGCGAGCTTAGTCTGGCTTGATTGACAAGCAAGGCCAGCTAAAAGAATTGCTGCAGCAATCACCAAAACTGGTTCTGAAGGTTTCATTTTATCACCTTTGGTTTTCAATATTATGAATTTTATAATTGATTCGATTGAAAATGTAATTTTTCAGCTTTAACCTCTCACAAAATTTGAGTGCAGGATGACAGGGTCGCAAGGATAGCTTTCCGCTGTGAAAAGACAAATTTAAGAAATAGAAGAAATGAGTTGTGGAGGTTACCATTATCAAATACTGGACTTCAAATTTATGTTGCCCTGAATTTATTTGCTTTTGCTTGATGAATATACACAAAAAAATAGTTAGCGTCCAGCAAAAAATTAAATTCTATTTTCGAGTCTAACCATAAAATATCCCATTATTCTTTGATCTTTTTATTGAATGGAACTTATTACAATTCGTTCGACGGACTCCTAAATTATTTCACTTCAACTCAAATACAAAAATCCAATCATTATCCAGAATGAAAGCCCGGTTTTGAAAAGTCACTACATCCATCGGATATTGAAACGAGCCGAGACGATCAGCTATTATTGACCAGCTAAGCTGAAGCTCTCCATTTGCATCAAATGCAACGATTCTTTTATTCCCCTGATCGGCGACAAATAATAGCTTCAATGGACTATAAAAAATTCCCTGGGGTTCTTTCAAAAAATCCGAGCCAATTTCTGTGAGATAGTTGCCAAAATAATCGAACACGATAATTTTATTGGCTTGACTGTCAGAGACATAAATTCGATCATCTGGACTAATGGCGACTTGACCAGGCTGCAACAAGCGCCCTTTGCCTTCCGCCAATCCACCAAAATTGATCTCTGGCTCTCCAAACGAATTGAGTTTCAACAGGCGAATATTTTCCCCATCGATGATAAATAACTCGCCATGAATCGAGCTGGCGACACTTTTGGGATAGCCAAATTGAAATTGATCTTCCCAGTTTTCACTCGAATAAAATGAAGAAATATAATTCAAATCTTTATCGTAGCGCTCGATACGATGATTATTGTAATCAGTCACGAAAATATCCAGCACCGAGCTGGCATGAATATCGTGCGGTGAATAAAACTGCTCTTTTTCCCAGCCAAAACCGCCGACCGTTTTAATCAACTTGCCATCTTTGTCAAATTTTAAAATGCGATTATTCCCCGTGTCTGCAATATATATTGACCCGGACAAATCGACTGACAGCGCCCTTGCTTCTTTAAGCTGAATGGTGGAGCCGCTATCGCCAATCAAGGTGTAAAGGTAAATTGCCTGACTATATTCAGGTAGCTGACAAAATGAAGCTGCTGCGGAAAAAGCGATTGAACAAAGCATTAAACCAAACGACTTTAAAATATTCATTGCTGCGATTCCTCAATCTCCATCGTAACTCACGTTATCATAAGATACATTTTTCTATTCAAATAAGCAACAAGTAATTTTTTGAAATCTCTATGAAAACTGTTAATGAAATTATGAAACATTATCCTGGTCAAATGGTAACATCAATGTCAGTTTAAAATTCCAATTGAACATATCAGGAATGAGGATAAAGAAAATGCAATGCCACGAAGTCGATTACGAGATTTATGGCGATGATATGCAGGTGGTCGAGGTCGAATTAGATCCAGAAGAGACCATAATTGCTGAAGCTGGCGTCATGAACTGGATGGACGACGGCATCCAGTTTGAAGCCAGAATGGGCGATGGCTCCAGGCCTAACCAGGGTATGCTCGAAAAAATCATGGGCGCGGCGATGCGCACCATCAGCGGCGAATCAATTTTTATGACCCATTTCACCAATATCAGTCACGTGAAACGAAGAGTCGCTTTTGCGGCTCCTTATCCGGGAAAGATCATCCCAATAAATTTATCGCAATATCATAATGAAATTTTATGTCAGAAAAATGCCTTTCTCTGCGCCGCACTGGGCACCAATGTAAGCATCGCCTTCAATAAACGATTCGGGACTGGATTATTCGGCGGAGAAGGATTTATCCTGCAACGGCTTCGCGGCGACGGCATGGCGTTTATCCATGCTGGAGGCACGGTGATCAAGAAGGAACTGTACAATGAAGTCATCCGCGTCGATACCGGCTGCATTGTGGCGTTTACTTCTGGAATCGATTATGACATTCAACGCGCTGGAAATCTAAAGTCCATTTTCTTTGGCGGAGAAGGACTATTTTTAGCAACGCTGAGTGGGATCGGGACGATTTTTCTGCAAAGCCTGCCTTTTTCAAGAATGGCTGATCGGATTATCCGTTACGCCCCATCGGCTGGGGGCAGAAGGAGAGAGGAAGGCTCGGTGCTCGGAAGATATGGTGATATTCTGGACGGCGATAATCGTTAGTTAACCGAAGGAATTCAGGCGTCAGCTTTTTACCCTTACGGATTTCAGTGGCTGGAACTAATCGGTTGGTTTGAGTCGTATAACTTAGCGTAAAAAATTATCAACTGCTTTCTTTTAGGTTATGAAATCCAAACGACTTCACTTTACCGGCAGCTTAAATTTCAAACTCAGTGCCCTTTTGGACTTGCCAGATAATGAAGAGCCGATGGCTTATGCTATCTTTGCCCATTGCTTCACCTGCAATAAAAATTATAAAATTTTGAATCATATCAACCAGGCTTTAACTGAAAATAGAATTGGCGTTTTGCGATTCGATTTCACCGGGCTGGGCGCCAGCCAGGGGAGTTTCGCTGATACGAATTTTTCTTCCAATGTTGGTGACGTCATCGTTGCGGCTGAATTTTTAAATCTGAATTATGAGGCGCCCAAAATACTTATCGGGCATTCATTTGGTGGCGCAGTTGTAATCTATGCTTGCGCACGAATTCAATCCTGCGCAGCAGTCGTCACGATTGCAGCACCTTCCAATCTGTCGTCAATTCGTTCGCTCCTCTTGAGCAAGCAAGTTGAGCTGGAACAAAATGGCGAAGCGGTTTTCAACATTTCAGGACGCCAAATCCGTATTAAGAAACAATTTCTCGATGATCTCGACAAAGTGAATATCACAGCAGCGATAAAAAATTTGAACAAGCCGATCCTGATCTGTCACTCCCCGCGTGACGAACTGGTCGGTATCGAAAATGCTCATCAGCTATTTGAAATGGCAAATCACCCCAAAAACCTGATTTCGCTGGACAAAGCGGATCATTTATTAGCAAATAAAAAAGATGGCAATTATGTCGGACATTTGATCGCAGCCTGGTCTAGCCAATATATTTAAAATAAGGTGACCAGCTATCCCCGGTCGGACTGGTGACTGACGACTGCAAACAATCCCAAACTATCATAAAATTGAAAGGATTTACTATGAGCAAATCATTCAACAAAAATTTTCTAGTTCTTTTAATCAGCGGACTGATCCTGATTCTGATGCAACTGTTCGGCTGCGCCGCTTTGCAGCAAATTGCCAATATTCAGAAACCCACCGTCGATGTCCAGAATATGCGACTGACCGGCATGAGCTTCGACGCGCTCGACCTGGCGTTCGATCTGAAAATCACCAATCCCAATGCCCTCTCTGCCACCATGGCCGGATTCGATTACGATTTTCAGATCGGCGATGCCTCATTTTTGAAGGGAACTCAGGATAAGCAACTCACTCTGCAAGCAATGGGCGAAAGCACGCTGGAAATTCCGTTGACGCTCAACTTCAAAGATTTGTACAACACGTTTCAGGCGCTGAAAAATCAGGATAGCTCAGCTTACAATCTGGTGTGTGGGCTTTCTTTTAATTTGCCGGTTTTAGGCGTGACCCGAATTCCGGTTAGCAAGTCTGGCAATCTGCCCAATTTGAAATTGCCCGATATTTCCATCGGCGCTTTGAAGCTCAATAAAATTACCTTGTCAGGAGCGGATCTGGAATTAAAATTGAATGTGAAAAACGCCAATACCTTCAGTTTCCTCCTGAATAAATTGAATTATGATTTCGCCGTCAATGGCAAGACCTGGGTGAAAGGACTGTCCCAGAAACAGATGCAGGTGAAGGAGAAAGGTCAAAGCTCAATCGCGATTCCGATTTCACTCAACTTTTTGGAGATGGGCACGGCGATCTACCAGATGATCAATAGCAGTCAAAAACTGAATTATCAGCTCAAAGGTAATGTGGATTTGAACTCTTCGCTGCCATTGCTGAAGCAGGTGAGCCTGCCGTTGGATCGGGTGGGTGAGATTAGTATTTCTAGATGAGTTGGAAGTGACCGTCATTCGCCAACTGGCGGATGACGGTCACGTTTCGTTCTAAAAAGGAAATAGATTTTCTGCCTTTGTGGTTAATACAAAAATTAAAATAATATCCCCTTCAATCAATCATTTATTCACTGGATTCCCATCCAGATCGAGATAATGAATCTCACCTAATTTCAATTCCCGAATTCCTGGCTCGATCTTTTCGACATCTCCCACGATGACGAATAGCATGTGTTCAGGCTGAATATATTGTTTCGCGGCTGCCACCACATCGCCGGCGCTCACTTTATCGATGGCCTGCACATATTGATTGAAATAATCCTTTGGCAAATTATACGTCACCAGTTCGCCCAATTTGCCGGCAATCTGGGAGATGGTTTCAAAATCCCTGGGGTAGCTCAAGGTGATATACTTTTTCGTTTCGCTCAATTCTTCGTCACCAATCGGGAGGCTGCCAGCCATGCCGCGATACTCTTTTAGCATCTCCACCAGCGTCTCTTTCGTGTACTGGGTGTGCACCTGGGTGTAGGCAAGGAACGGTCCCATGCCTTTTAAATACATGAAGAAGGATCCCGCGCCATACGTGTAGCCTTTGTCTTCACGCAGGTTCATGTTCAGCCGGCTGGTGAATTTCCCGCCCAGAATGGTATTCATCACTTCGGCTTTGTAGTAATCCGACGAATTTCTCAGCAGACCAAAATGCCCGGTAACGATCACCGATTGCGGCGCGCCAGGTTTGTCGATCAGGTAGATTTGATTACTGTCGATTCGTTTCAATAATGGAATTTCAACCGCGGGCACATCCTGTCGCTTCCAATTTTTCAAAGCCTTCTCCAAAACCGGCAGGATTTCATCAGCCGTAATATCGCCCACCACGATCAGCGTGGCATTGTTCGGATGGAAATAGGTTTCATAAAATTGCTTCAGATCTTTAGCAGCAATGGCATTGATGGATTCCTCGGTCCCGGTGCCGGTATAAGGTTGACCATAAGGATGATCTTTGCCATACAGGGTACGCAGGAACGTCTTGAAAGCCGCAGTAAAAGGCTGGCGTTTCTCCTGTAAAATGCGAGCCTGGTATTCCTTCTTGATTCGCTGCAATTCCGCGTCCGGGAACGACGGATTCATGAGCACATCCGAAAAAATTTCCAATGAATTTGGCAGATGCTTTTTCAAAGTATTGAGGCTCATAGTGCTGGCATCGAACGAAGATGAAGTTCCGAGGCCGGCGCCCAGCGCCTTCAAATCCTGGGAGATTTCCAGCGCGGTCCGATTTTTCGTTCCTTCATCTTGCAGATCAGAGGTCAGACTGGAGACGCCCGGCTTATTGATCGGATCAGCGGTCCAGCCGGTGTGGATGATGAGATTGAATTGAATTAACGGCAGCTCATGTTGCTCGGCGATCATCACTTTCAATCCATTGGACAGGGTGCGCTCTTCAAAACCAGGCAGCGTTAATTTAGGCGATAAGCCCGTGGTCGGGACTTCTGTCCGATCAACTGTCTTAGCATCATCAGCCTTTAAATCGCCGGCTGGCTCGACCGATAGAATAACCCGTTTGTTCAGATCGAGATATTTCTGAGCCACCTTTTGAACGGCTTCTGGCGTGATTTTTAGATAGCGATTCAGATCTTCTGCAAAATAATCGGGTCTGCCAACAAAAACATTGTACTGGTTGAGCTTGTCCGCCCTGCCGCCAAATCCGCCGACCGATTGCAATTGCCGAACAAAGCTGGCTTCATAGGCATTCACTGCCGTTGTTACCTCTTCGGCTTTGGGCGGAACATTTATAATATTTTTCAGCTCCGAGTCGATGGCTTTTTCAAGCTGAGCCCGCGTAACTCCCGGTTTTGCCGTAGCAATAACGTAAAATGCGCCCGCAATTTCCATAGACGCCTGGTAGGCTTGAACATCCTGGGCGATCTGCTGCTCATAAACCAGGCTTTTGTACAATCGAGAATTTTTTCCGCTGCTCAGGATGCTCGCCAGAATGTCCAGTTCCGCATCATCGGGCTGGTAAAAGGCTGGCGTATGCCAGCCCATGTAAACTCGCGGCAGGGAGACATTGTCTTTCATCTCGATTCGTTTCACGCCTTCCAGCTCGGGCACCCATTCTTCGATTCGCTCCACGGGTGGGCCAGGAGGAATGCTGGCAAAATATTTTTCAACCAGCGCTCTCGTCGCCTGTGGATCGATGTCGCCAGCAATACATAAACTGGCATTATTCGGCGTGTAATAGCGTCGGAAAAAATCTTTCACATCTTCCAGCGATGCCGCCGAAAGGTCTTCCATGCTGCCGATCACGGTCCAGGAGTAGGGATGATTGTGAGGATAAAGCGCCTCCAGCGCGATCTCATCGACCCGGCCATAAGGTTGATTATCTACTCCCTGGCGTCGCTCATTTTTCACCACATCCCGCTGCGTATCCAGCTTCTCCTGATCGATGGCAACGAGCAAATTTGCCATGCGATCCGACTCCAGATAGAGCGCCAATTCCACAGCATTACTCGGAACACTCTCCCAATAATTGGTGCGGTCTTCCGAAGTCGAGCCATTGTTATCCCCGCCGGCCGCTTCCAGCCATTTATCGAACAAGCCTTCGGCGACATTTTCCGAGCCTTCGAACATTAGATGCTCAAACAAGTGAGCAAAGCCGGTGCGTCCCCGTTTTTCATTTTTTGATCCCACATGATACCAGAGATTGACCGAAGCCATCGGAACAGAGTGATCCTCGTGAAGGATAACCTGCAAACCATTGGGCAAGGTAAATTTTTCGAATTTGATTTCCGGCAATTTTTGAGAAAATAGTGGCACCGAAAATATAATAGATACCAAAAAAATAAGTACTGTGATTAATAGAGCGTTTCGTTTGTTCATCACTTTCTCCTCTTGAAAATGTTATTTTATTAGTCAAGATAATTTAATTATCTTGAATATAATCATTTTGACTTTAATCTTGATGAGAGTTAAGCTGTGCTATTAATAAATCAGATACGACCTTTCCAGCG
>JAEAME010002013.1_pt1 | contig 12658 bp, 10 predicted proteins | sample 8958731 | NCBI WGS metagenome assembly JAEAME01 (sample SAMN16933194, study PRJNA681113) | bioreactor sludge metagenome | isolation source: anerobic bioreactor sludge (Control) | place: India:Bengaluru | collected 2018-10-24 | reverse complement strand
TCATTAAAAGTCAACATAATCACCCAATAATATTATATTGACATGACACTAGAATATTCAAATATAATTTGTAATGCTAAAAAAATTCTCTTGCATTTTCATGTTCATTCACAATCAATTCCCAAACGTCAACAGCTCGATCAACTCCTCCCGATCAAAACTTTTGATTATATTTGCATCATCTTCTTTTACAACATCGCTCATCAATTTTTTTTCTGGCGAATCATACGGTCGATTTTTTCTTCCAGCGTTCCTTCGGTTACTAATTTAAAAACCTGAACGCCGCGAGTCTGTCCAATGCGATGCACGCGATCCGTTGCCTGGTCTTCACGGGCAGCATTCCACCAGCGATCATAATGGATCACCACAGAGCCGCCAATGAGATTGATCCCAAACCCGGATGCCCGCAAGCTTCCTGTAAATACTTTGCAATTCAGATCAATGTTGAATCGATCGATCATTGCCTTTCGGTCTCTGGTAGAGCCTTTTATTGTGGCAAATTCAATTTTATTATCTTTAAGATAAGCCTCGATCAATCCCAACATATTCAGATATTGGCTGAACACGACCACTTTGAATCCGCTGTTCAAGCTTTCATCTAATAGCTCACAAAATAAGTCCCATTTTCCCGACGGATATTTATTGTAATCCAGGCAGCTGTCTTCCAATTGCGAGGGATGATTGCAAATTTGCTTCAGGTAGCTCAACACAGCGAAAATGTGAATGTACGGAATATTCTCGCTTTTGTGATATAGTTGCGCGAGCAAGGTCTGCGCCCTGGTATTAATCACATCCTGATAGAATTTTACCTGTTCCGAGCTCAATTCACATTTCCGAGTCTCTTCAATTTTGGGCGGGAGCTCTTCCAGAACCTGGCTTTTAGTTCGCCTTAACATAAAGGGCTGGACGATTTTTTGTAATTCCTCAAGCTTGGTTTTGTCCTCCTGTCTTTCAATGGGATTAACGTAATGCTTTCGAAATAAGGCATCGGTGCCCAGATAATCGGGCAGGACAATATCGAATAACGCTTTCAATTCACCAAGGTTATTTTCAACGGGAGTGCCAGTTAAGCCGATTCTGATTTTACTTTTCAATTGATTAACCGCAGCTCAGGCTGGCTTTGTTCTTGGCAGTTTGAATTTCATCGAATATCGCCACTTCAAAAGGTAACTCTGATAATTTCTCTAAATCATTCCTTAAAATTCCGTACGAGGTGAGCACAACATTGTACTTTGGTTTTTTCTTATTAATTAGTTTGCGTTCGCTACCATAATAGAGATTTAAATTCACTTTCTTTTTCAGTTCTACCAATTTTTCATGCCAATGGGGTAGCACCGAAGTTGGCGAGACAATTAAAAAATTCATTGGTTGATGATCATGAAGAATTATCCCATCAATAAGCGCTAACGATTGATAAGTTTTCCCCAGCCCCATATCATCGCAAAGCAAGCCAGACAGTCTGTTCTCATATAAAAACCAAAACCATTCATAACCATTTTTCTGGTAATCCCTGAGGGTATATTTCCTTCCTTCGAGCGGTGGCGCCGCGATCATCGGTTTGAGCTCAGTCAAGTAGCTGAGCGTTTTGCTTAAAGACTGATCGCTTTCGATTCTTGCTTTTTGGGGCAAATTCACATTGAGCTTGATGAAGTTCAATTTATTAACTTTTAAATACGCTTCTTTCTCACCGAATTTCTCAAGATCAATGGCTTGTGTTTCAATCAGCTTTTGCAGCCAGATAAAGTCAGAGCTGAACAAATCAATCCAATGGTTTTTGGCGATGAGGTAACGCTTCCCACTGCGAAGCGCCTGATAAATTTCATAAAGCGAAATGATCTCATTTCCGATGCGATATTTGACCGACAGGTACAGCCAATCATCCTGTATATCATCCACGAACAAATCGATGGCTTTAATATTTTTGATGATGTCTCGATTCTTCAGCGAAGGGCTGACAAAATAGAACTCATCATTATCGATAAAGCGACGGTATTCGTGGATAATTTTAGGAATATCGTCATTGGGAACACGAACTTCCTGCAATCCAAACAGGTCGCTGTCATAATAGTTAATTTTTCGTTCATAAGGGAAGAAGCCCTTATTTTGCACATAAAGATAATTGCTAAAAAGAATCGGACTTAGCGTTGAGCCTTCAGTTAAAAAGCACGGCACTTTTTCATCAGGGAAAAGCAGAACAGGCGTGATTTTTAAGTCGTGCTCATTCGTCACCTCTAATGAATAATTTAATACAGCGCTTTTCTCGGCAATATTCAAAGTATGACGGATCGCTTGATTCTGGGCTAATTTTTTAATGATGTTGGCGATTTGCGGTTTCTGGATATGAAATGAAAAACGCTCATCACCGGAAAAAATTTGCAAGCTCTGGCTTTGATCTGAATAAGTAACAGAATAACCAATATCATCAAATCCAAAAAACCAGGCTTTGCTGAAATCGAACCAGTAACTCTCTTCAAATTTTTGTTGCCAGGATTTATATCCCGACAGATTCATCCGAATCTCCAACTCGGATTTTTCTGATGCGAGATGTTCTAATGCTTCAGCATGCTCGTTCCAGTGCAGATTTTTATCTTCCAGATCAGCAAAAATCTGCCAGCGATATTTTTGAATAATTCTTTCTGCGTACTGCTCAGGTAAAATGAATTGAAAAATCTCGCTATTTCTATCGTCAAGGCCGAAGAGGCTTATTTCAGGTGCACGTGGAGAAAATTTTATAGAAACATTAATGCGCAGTTTTTCATCGCCGAAATGTTCATAATAAAGTTTTGCCAGTTGAATCCAGAGGCTTTGCTCGTAATATTTGTACAAGGTTTGTTCGATATCAGGCGAGTCCTGATTTTTAGAATAGACAATAAAGAATAAAGCGGCTAAATGCTGGCAGTTTATATTCCGCAGGTACGCACTGCACGAGCACGAAGTTTGAAAGTTGTATTTGTCCGATTTCTTTCTCAGCGTCGCCCAATGGCTGCCTCTTTTGTCAAGAAATTGGGCGGTAAAAGAGTTTCGAATAAAATCCAGATGGCGGTATTTCCCTTCATTAAAAATTTTCCATCCCGATTCTAAAAACTCTTTGGGTATCTGATTTTTTACTATTGTAGGAAGTTTGTTCATTTTGAAAACCACAGCCTGATTGCTGAGTAAATTAAGAACAAAGCAAAAGCACGTTTCACGTAAAAGGCCGGGACTTTCATGATAATCGATGCGCCAATAACTGCTCCAATAATTCCACCTAAACCAATCAGCAATGCAAGCCTGGTATCGATGTTATGTAAAGAATAGTGACGTAAAGCTCCAGCGATGGCAATCGGTACGATAGCCATCATCGAAGTCCCAATTACCAGATGAATTGGTTGTTTGAAGAAAACCAACAGAACCGGAACCATTACAACTCCTCCTCCGATCCCAAAAGCGCCAGCCAGCAATCCGGCAATAACGCCGAGAGCAATGTATAAAAAAGCTGTCATTATTAATCGATCCTTTGTTTTGAATTTTAATTTTTATTATTCTGCTTTGATAATCTATGGAGTACCTTGCCTCAATGTATGCATCGTCACAGACGATGCACTCCAAAGAATTCAGGTTATTATGAATCACTCTCTAAAATAAAGCAGCCTGCCCCGTATCGTGATCTTTGCTTTTAGCAATCTTCTTCAACAATGGATAAGCTTCAACTAAATTAGCAGGGGCATCGACCTGATTGCCATCTATCAAAAACATAGTTTGAAGGGCATTAACAATGGCCTGCCCTCGATAATGATTATTAAAAATAATATAGGTTTTCGGGCTATTTTCGATCATCTTTGCTATGGCATCTTTGATGCTACTGAGCTCTGCTTCGCTATAAAGATAATCATAGCGACTGGCGGCATCGGCGTCTTTGGCAAACCAATTTTTAAAATTTCTGCCATGCAGTCTTAGATAGCTGAATTTCTCCGAGCTAAGCGATGTCAATCCAATCGAATCTCCAATCGTTGGCTGATCGATATTGGCAAAGGCTGCGCCGCTGTCATTTAAAAATGCGAAAAAATTTTTATCATCCCAGGAGCCATGTCGCACTTCCACGACTGGATTATAATCTCGAAACAGCTCAATCACTTTTTCCAGCCACTGTTGATTTTCTGGTGTATTTTTAAACGACCAGGGGAACTGGATTAAAACAGCACCGAGACGGTCGGCTGTTCTTAATACATCCAGTCCCTGTTTCACCATACTTTCTTTGACGCTATCAGGAAAGCTTTCCCGCTCGTGGGTGTAAGCCTGCCACAATTTGTAAGTGAAAGAAAATTCAGGATTATGTTTCACTCGTTCAATCCATTTCAGCGCTGTTTGAACAGCAGGAGGTCGATAAAAAGAGCTATTGATTTCAATGACATTCAAAAACTGAGCCAGGTAGACAAGTTGATCGAAATTCTTGTCAACCTTTGCTGGATATACAATACCTTCCCAATCTTTATAATTCCAGCCGGCGGGACCGATGTAAACTTTGTTCAGCTGTGACAAACTTTTCACCTGTCTTTTTGCCTTGATTTTTCATTTACAAATTTTCAATATAATAAAATATATTTTGTTAGTCAAGGAATTATTATGGGATTTTTAGATTAGAAATCATCGACCTGATTCCATTCCCAGTCGATAGCATTGCGCGAGGATGTCCTGATTGCGTTGATAATCCATATCAATCAGGTGGCCGGGTAATTTTAGCTTCGAATATAAAATTTTCAGTTCATCCTTTGATAACCGAATTTGATTGATTACCGCCAACCGAGTGTCGACAATGACTGTCAACCTGTTTTCTGTCCCTAACTCTTTGGTAATGAATTGAAATAACTCAATGATTGGCTGCGCATCGTCCGCTACGGGCGATCCCAGGCAGAGCAACAGAATGAAATGTTTGCGCCATTCCTGCCAGGGCGTGTGTTTCAATCCGTTCTCAGTAATTTGGACATGCAGGAAAGATCGAAAACGATCGAGGATTTTTTTCAGCGGGGCTGTTAAATGATGGAAATAGATTGGGGAGGCAAAGACCAGCACATCCGCGCTCAAAATTTTTTGACTGAGCGCCTGCCAGCCATCATCCCGAATCGTACATTGTTTGATGAGATTACATTTTAGACAGCCTGCGCAATATTTTAAATCGATTTCCTGCGCCATAATTTCTTCAACATTGGCGTTGATTTCTTTTGCTCCTCGGATAAATTGTTGGAGCATGGCTGAAGTATTACCATTGCGACGAGGGCTGCCATTGAAAGCGATGATGTTCATTTCTGCCTCAATATGAATTAATTTTTTTGATAAAAATCTATATCAAAATAATCATATTGAGAATAAATATCAAGCCAAATTATGAATCGCGCCAGTTTGACCTTGAATTTTTTTACCTTATCGATGATATAAATGTTGACAATCTAAGCATATTTTGGTAAATTTGATGCAGCGAAAATATTGAGGAAAATTATGTCAAGCGAATTCAAAAAGTATATCCACTTTGGTACTTCTTCCTGGGCATTTGAGGGATGGCAGGGAATTGTATATTTCAAAGATTATCCAGCGGGCAGATTCAAGCGAGACTGTCTGAAAGAATATGCTGCTGATCAGCGATTTTCCACTGTCGGAATGGATCTATTTTTTTATCAACCACCAACAGAATCTATCTTAAAACAATATGCCGACCAACTCCCACCAGATTTTAAAACGTGCAGCAAAGTGTGGGAACAATTGACTATTTATCGCTATCCCAATCAGTCTCGTTATGGGAAATTAAAAGGGCAGGTCAATCCCAATTTTTTGAACCCTGCTTTATTTGTGAATAAAGTTTTAGAACCACACCAAAAAGTTTTTCGGAATCACACGGGTCCCTTTATTTTTGAGTTCCAGTACATAAAAGCGGCAGAAAAAACAATCGAGGAATTCAGTCAGCAATTAGATGCATTTTTCGAGGTGATCCCGAAGGACTTTGAATATAGCGTTGAAATTCGGAATAAAAATTTTCTTCACACCAAATATTTTGATGTGCTGCGAAAACATAAGGTGGCGCATGTTTTCAATCAATGGTCTTACATGCCCTCAATTTCAGAACAATTAAAACATGACGCCATCACCGCTGATTTCCTGGTTGCCCGAATTCTAACGCCGTTGGGGATGTCGTATGAAGCAACAGTTAAAAAGTTTGAGCCGTTTGATAAGATTATCAATCCGCTGCTCGAAATGAGAGCCGATGTAATGAAACTGGTAGAAATCGCTATCCAATCCCGAAAGATCGCTTATTTGCTGATTAACAATCGAGCGGAGGGCTGTGCCCCACTAACAATCGCAGAGCTACAAAAAATGAGCCAGCAATATTTGAGCAAAACGGAATAGGGGAGAAAGCTTGAATTTATTTTGTAGGTTTTATTAATTGAATCATCTAAAATTATACTCGATGATAGGAATTGTAATTCTTTTCTTTTGGATATTATAATTTGGCAAGGGGATTCTTATTTTAGGTTTTCGTTCTGAAGAAAAATTTATCATGCCATAGCTATTGGATTCAGGGTAAAGAACAGTTCCCAAAACGGAGCCAATTATTGCCCCACCCAGTACCCAGCTTCCTAATTCTTCTTTAGCATTCTCTTCGGTTTCTTTTTTCTTATTTTCCAGCCATTCTTGTGCTGATTCCAAATCGTCAAAATTATAAGCTTCATAATCTTCATCAATATCATTCAGCTCTTTCATCTTTTGGGCATACCAGATTGCTGCTCCGCCAGCCGCGCCAAGACAGGCACATAGAACTGTAAAAGTAAATCGTTGGCCAAAATCATCATTATAGTATTTTTTGTTTAGATTAGAAGACAAAGCTGAGTCACTCCCAAAACATGTTGTTGATGCCAGTGAAATTATGACCAAAATCGAAAGAAGTTTGTTAACCATTTTTTGATCCCTTCTGAGTTTTATTTCAGATTGTTTTCACTTTTGATTTTTGGTAAAACTTATCACTTTATTGAAACTTATAAATTTCATTTATACTTACTTTCGGTATTCTAATTTTGCGTAAAATAACAGCAATAAGATTGGGCTAAGATTAATCCTGAGGTTTCACTGTATTTTTAATAATTTATTATTTTGATGTTTTGCCAGTCACATAGATTGAAAGTTTTATGAATACCGTTGGGGAGTCCAAATACTTTGTCGAAGGTGATTTCCAATTGCATGTTATTAGCTGTTACGCGCAAAATAAAAAAGCCCACTAAAAAAGTGAGCTTAATTTTTTGGTACGCCCGGTGCGAATCGAACGCACAACCTACGGATTAGAAGTCCGTTGCTCTATCCTATTGAGCTACGGGCGCTTTTTTTATGCGCCAATATAAAGAAAATTAATGATGTTGTCAAGAGAAAATTATGGGGGATGATCTCATTATTATTTAAAAAACTTATCGACTAACTTTTTAATTCCCCCCTCGGTTTTCTCTTTTGAGGTGGTAGATTTTTGGCGTGTCACTCCCGAGGTTTGATTTTGTAATCGCGTGTAAGTCAAACGATTCTCGATGGCCACCGAAACCTGATTGGCTAAAATTTCAAGGGTGTGAATGTCTTCTGTTGTCGGTAACATGCAATCCATCGGGTCATCGACCATAATATAGCCGATCATTTTTCCTTTGCCATTATAAATTGGAACAGTAAGCATGACATACCAATTCCAATACCGATTGCTGCTGACATCGATTTTTCGGTCGTAATAAAGCGACTTCAATCTTCGCAGCGCTGGCTCAGATTTGTTGATTAGATAAGATTTGCCACGAAGATATTCTTTTTTAAACAGCATCTGGAGCTGTTGTACTGGTATGGTGAATTCCTGCAATTGGATCGCCTTGATGCGATCGTCACAGGCGACTGATTTGATCTGAAATTCTTGGGTACTACGATTAATAAATCCCAATATTACCAGCTTATAATTCATCGAAAATTTTATCGCCCAGACAATTTCTTTCATCATCTCTGAAATGCTAAGATGAAGTCTGAACAGATTGCTGCTCAATAATAACTGTTTTAAACGGCGATTCCGTTTTTCCAGATTGGCGAAATTATAAAAATTTTCGATTGCCAGCGAAGCCAGGCTGGAGAACAGTTCCATATTATGAAAAATCTCATGCGGCGGCACTACTGGATACAATGGCTCATCCAGAGAAATGTAACCAAAGGTTTTATCCTGATGATCAACCAAATTGAAAATAATAATATCCTGGGCATTCCACTGGTTGGTCTCGCGTCGGGGTTGTGCTCGTCGCTCTGAAATGACGGCTTGTAGCGAGTTGCCATTGTCTGATTGATGATCGTGATAAATGACTTTAACTTTTGATTGATTCACAAAAACATGGTCAATGACATCCTGTGGCACCTCAAGTATTCTCTGACTGTCAGCTTTCCCATTCATGTATCCAATCATGATTTGTTTGACAAAAGTTTTTCGCCGGCGATCAAGCAGTGCCAGCGTAGCCCTTTTAAATTGAAATAGCTGACATACGATTTGAGAAATTCGCTCCAGCAAATCATTGAACGGAATATCGTGGCTATCACGAATCAACTGCACCATTTCATTGATCATTTTTGCCTGATCGAAATGATCGCTCGTTGGATACAGGGAACCGTTACCTGGAACAATAACTTTAAGTTTGCCTTTATAACTGATAATTTCGTTATTTCGATCATGCATGGGACTGATCGTGATTTCCGCTAACCGAGGATCGCCATACTTCCCAATAATCTCGGTTTTTAAAGTTTTCTCCTGGCCGCTCATTTCGATGGTAGCAAGCCACTGAAAATACGAGCTTTCCATTTCAGTCGGAATTAAATCGGAAAAATTCAATTCTAATAGTTCATCTTCTGAATATTTCAATAACTCTTCCAGCATGGGATTGGTAGTGATAAAGCGACCTTTTCGATCTAAAATAAAGTAAGCATCGTGACCTACTTGTGAAGAGTCGGGAATATCTTCTTCCTCCACAATTGCCGCCTCTTCATCAGCCATGATAAACGACTCTTCAGGCTCCGGGAATGGCTCTTCGTCAATAGTGGTGGTAGCAATTCTCCTTTTCTTTTTTTCCATCACTTTGCCAACCGTGAAAGGAAGGGCGGTTAAATATCCCCTGACCTTCATAATATAATCATAAGCGCCTTTTTCAAGCGCTTTAAACGCAATATCCTCACGGCCTTCATCGACCAGCATAACTACTGGAACATCAATATTATTGCTGACAATTCGCGACAGAATTTCCAATCCCTTTTTCTCATCAATGTCGTAATCCAGCAGTAGCAGATCATAATGATTTCTGGTGAGTTTTTGAAAACACTCTTCCCCGGAGGTGGCAACATCAACCTGGTATGCCTCATCATGAAAGCGCAACATCTTTCGGGCGATCTCGAGGTAGGATAGATTTTTGTCTGCCAATAGCAGCCGAACTTCATTCATGGATTACAGCCCATCTGGTTAAGCCAATAATTCGCTATTAATTAAACAAAATATTCCTTCAAAGTCAAGTGAAATTTTTGTTCCAATATATTTTAGCTTAAATTGGGTTAGGAATATCAATAAACTTACATGGGATGCAAAATTCCTGATTCAGTTTTACACACAAAGCTTGGACTCCAAATTTCTCTGTATTATAATGTCCGGCATGAATGAAATTCAAACCCACTTCTTCCAACTCCCGAACCAGATTCTCACGCATATCCCCGCCGATAAAAGTATCGGCGTCATTATCAAGAGCGAGTTGATAAAAGCGCGAGCTGCCACCGCTGAGAACCAGCACCCGATGAACGTCTGGCGAACCAAATGCGAATACTTGAGCTTCCGTATCGAGTTCATTATTGACGATTTTCACAAATTTCTCGAATGAAAGTTTATTTTTCAGCCGACCTAAAAATCCAACGTCAACCGGCTTGATCGTCTCGATGGAAAGTCGTTTCATGATCTGGGCATTATTGCCAAGCTCTGCATGAGCATCCAGTGGAAGGTGATACGCCACCAGATTGATGTCATTTTTAATCAACAGCGCAATTCGATTACGTAATATGCCGGTGATAAGATAAGGCGATGGCGCATTCTTCCAGAACATGCCATGATGAACGATGATCATATCTGCCTGTTCGCCGATTGCAGCTTGAAACAGTCGCTCACTAATGCTCACACCAAGCACAATTTTTTCAATCTCGGCTTTACCTTCGACCTGCAAGCCGTTGAAACTGTCATCCTGAAATTCGGCTATATTTAGTAATTCATTGATATATTGAACGATTTCGTCTCGCTTAGCCATTACTCACTCCCATTGGTTCATCGAATAAACTTCTATTAATGGTTTTCGATTTTTGCTGCCAACCATGCTTTTTGTAATTTTGCTAATCATTCCTTCTGATTCAGCCGGGTAGCCAAGCGGAGTCATCGCAACAACACGAAAATTGTCCGGGATGTGAAGCAGCTCTTTCACTTTGGCTTCATCGAATCCGCCGACCCAGCACGTGCCCAATCCCAGATCCGTGGCTGCCAGGACGAGATGTTCCATCGCAATTGCTACATCGACCATGTAATAGGGCTGATCATTTCGGGAGCCACTATGCTTGGGATCGCCATACGCTACGATGATCGCAAACTCAGTTCCCAGCCAGGATTGATTGAAGACGCTGGTGCAGCGGATCAATGCCTTCTTCGTTTCTACATCAGTCACTACAATAAATTTCCAGCATTGCCCATTGCGCCACGAGGGGGCGAGTTGGGCTGCTGTTAGAATTGTCTCAAGCTTTTCTTTTTCTACCACCTTATCCGTGTATTTGCGGACACTTTTTCTGATTTTGATCACGTCGAACAATTCCATTCATTAACCTCCGATTCATTTTAGGAGCGGAAATTTTCATTTTCTCGAATTGAAGTATGTGACAATGGGATTTACCATCAATGATTCATCGCCACGATTTTTAGAGCGTGGCGATGAAGATTTCATGCTTTATTCCTTATTTACTTAAACAGCTTTTTCACCTCATCAGGCGAGTAACTCTCTTTCCCTTGCTCAGAAATTTTAACAAACTTGTCCTTGAATTTAAAAATGACTTTATCACCCAGAGCAGCTATCTTCGCAATCTCAGGATAGAATAAAATTAAATCAGTATAAGCTTGACTTGAATATTTGATGTCAATTGTATTTTCATCCACGTATTCACTATCGATCCAGAAATCATTTTTAAAATAAAATGTTCGTGTTCCGACCCTTTTAATGAAATCAGATTTCTGCGGCGCTTCGGCTTCTTGCATCGCTCTTGATCTTTTACTCATTTTTACAGCAGTCTCACCTTTGGAAGCAAAGCTAATCGCTGGACTTTCCGATGTTATAGTCATCGAAGCATCCTGATAATGAGCTTCAGGAGCATTTCTTATAAATCGAGACTCATTCTTTGACGGGACAACAGCCACTGCGTCTTCTTCTTGTACGAGAAAAGAGGTGTAAGGCGACATCACGCCATACTTTTTGCTCAGGCGGACAATTTCATCTTTGAGCTCTTTGTTCTCACCATGCAGCCGGATTTCATCCATCAGAAAACCGATCTTCCGGGTTGCCCAGAGATAAGGGATAAAATCATGCTCTTTTTTGAAGGAATTGAAATCGGCATCAAAGCTGAATTTTTTTTCGTTATCTTTTACTTTGCCGGTCAGATTAATGGTTTCACTTTTTTCTGCTTCATATCTTCCAAAAATTGTCAGTTGAGAACCTTTGAACAGATCGGGCAGCTTTTTCGGAAACACATCTTCGACCTCAATTCTTCCGAAATCCAGCGCCAAATCGGTCAATACGGGATGACTTATTTTATCATAAAACGAAGAAATTTTTTGTTCGATATTTTCATTCGGCTCAATATAATCCGAGACAGCGCGGTTGGAAGCAGCGATCTTATCCAGCAGCACGGTATTTACATCATAGCCCACACCAAAAGTGAAAATTTTTATTTTATCAATGTTTTTATCGGACACATTGTTGATAATTTTCCCAATATCAGTTTCGCCGATAGTTGGCAAGCCATCGGTTATGAACACGAGACTGATGGGTCGCTTTCTATCATATTCCATTTGTATCGCATCTAACAACGCTTCGTTAATGTTAGTGCCGCCTTTGGCTTCGATTTTGTTGATAAATTCAATAGCTTCTTTTCGATAGTCAGCCGCGTTCATTAACTCCTTTTTAAATATTCTCGATTCGGAGCTGAAGGTAATGATATTGAATCGATCGTTTTGATCCAGATGGTTGATGCAATATTTCAGTGCCTCTTTGGCCTGCTCGATTTTTTCGCCAGACATGCTCCCCGAAATATCGAGAATAAAGACAATATCCTTTTCTAAAATTTCTTTTTTATCAATCTCGGTTTTGGGTGAAATCAATAACATAAAAAAATTCTTCTCATCGCTGTCATCGGGCTTATACGTTAAAATATTCAATCCAAAATCGCTCTGGGAAAAGGAGTAATAAAGGACAAAGCTATCTTCACTATCCTTCCTTTTGCCCTCGAAGCTTATCTTTGAATGATGATCATCATCCCTGGAAATATCGACTTTGTGACTCGGAGAGTAAATATTTTTCAAGGGAATTTTAGAATTCAGATCGACGATGATGACCTGCGTGACATC
>JAEAME010002017.1_pt1 | contig 12660 bp, 11 predicted proteins | sample 8958731 | NCBI WGS metagenome assembly JAEAME01 (sample SAMN16933194, study PRJNA681113) | bioreactor sludge metagenome | isolation source: anerobic bioreactor sludge (Control) | place: India:Bengaluru | collected 2018-10-24 | reverse complement strand
GGTACGAATCGGTTAATATCAAACACCTCTTCCCCATCGGCGAGGTCAACGGTTCCCACGGAGTGGCGCGCCCCGGCGGCGCCGCCCTCAACGCCGGGCAGGCGGGAGGGCTGCGCGCCGCCGAGTTCATCGCCAACCGCTACGCGGAATGGAGCCTGGACGATGCTGAAGCAGATCGGGCTATAAAAGAATGTGCCCAGCGCGTCATAGACTACGCGGAGCTCTGCCTCAAAACCAGGAACCTCTGGTCGGCCGAGCTGGCGCAGATACAGGAGCGCATGTCCCGCTGCGGCGCGCATATCCGCAGTATGGATTCACTGGAAAAAGAGGTCCCGCGCGCCCTGGAGCAGTCCCGCCGGCTGATGCAGTCCGGCTGCGCTATCGAGGGCAGGGAGGAGCTCGGACACGCCTTCAGGGTCAGGCAGCTCGCCTTTTCCCATGCGGCCTACCTGGAGGCTATTTATTACTCGCTGCAGAGCGGCACGGGCAGCCGCGGCTCCTCCATCGTGCTCTTTCCCGGCGGCGTTCAAATCCACGATATGCTGGAGGGAAACTGGAGGATCGCAGTGGAGAATGTTTCGTTCAGGTCCAGCGTGCTGGAGACGCAGTGCAGCATAAAAGAAGGGGCCGAGCACAGCTGGGCGCCCTGCCGACCCATACCGGAGACCGATTCATGGTTCGAGACCACCTGGGCCAGATTTCGCAGCGGCGAGGTATATTTACCGGAGTCGAATAAGCCTTAAGTATCTCAGGACTTCTTGAGCCTCCGCAGCTCCTTAGCCTCGGGACTCGACCTGTAGTAATCGTCCAGGGGGTAGCATCCCGAGGCCAGTCCCAGACGCGGCGCCGTGGTGCAGTCGCTGAAAGTACGGCAGATGCGGGCGCGGTCCAGCGGCCTTCCCGCCAGGGCGTCGGCGGGAAGCTCCGGATAGGAGAGCGTGGAGCGTCCCAAACCGGCGAAGTCGATCATGCCCGACCCCACCACAGCCTGCGCCACGTTGGGAATCCACTCCTGCAGGTAGCTGTATCCCGACCCCACGCACAGCATGTCCGGCGCAGCCGCTTTCAGCCCGGCCGCGACCTGTATATGCCGCGCCACTCCCACCAGCGGGTCCTCGGGCGGCAGATAGCCGTCGGAGGGCGGGTACCAGGCGGGACGTATGATGTGCGGGTTGTAGTAGGGGCTGCCGGCCGAGAAGTTTACCAGCTCCACACCCATGTCTGCCATCATCTCCATCAGCGCCAGCGGCTCGTCCGGCTTCACCTCTCCCGGCCCGCCCGGGTCTCCCCCGAAGGCATAGTTGTAATTGCCGTTTTCATCGCGGTAGTCGAGCATGTATCCAACCCCGTCCCCGCCCGGACGGAAGGGCGGCGTGTCGAAGGCGCTGAACCTCACACCGATGAGCAGGCCGGGACATTCGCTCCTGATGCCCTCTACGATCTCGCGCATGAAGCGCGTGCGGTTCTCCAGGCTGCCGCCGTACCTGCCCGGCCGCGTGACGGCGCTCAGGAACTCGTGCCCCAGGTAGCCGTGGCAGTGCTTGACGTCCACGAAGTCGAACCCTACGTGATATGCGCGCTTGGCGGCCCTTACGTAGTCTTCGACCAGTCCGTCGACCTCGCCGTCTGTCATCACGGGGTGTTCACGGGGTATGCCGAACATACTGTCCAGCAGGGGGTGGTGGTAGACTATTTTAGGTTCGAGCTTGACCTTATCATTGGGCCGCGAGAAGCGTCCCGAGTGCGTGAGCTGCAGCCCCACCAATAGGTCGTCGCTGCTTCCGAAATGCTCGATGTGCTCTTTGATCAGCGTCGAGCGCAGCTCCTCCAGATCGCGCATGGTATAGTCGAGCACCATCAGCTGGTTGGGATTGGCGCGCCCGTCCGGCCTCACGGCCGCGGCCTCGCCTCCCCAGATCAGCTTGGCGCCGCTGCGGCCGAATTTCCTCCAGCGCCGGTAAACCGGGTCTGTCGGCCGTCCATCTATCGAGCAGTCCCACCCCTCCATGGGCTGCACGCAGAAGCGGTTGCCGATGGTCCTGCCGTCCCTGAGTTTATAAGGCTGCGCCAGGGGCCCGGACGGCGCGGGTATCACCTCATCGTCGATGGGGATATCGACACCCAGTAAGCGGACGTAGTCGCGGAACTCCGCCACTGTCTTGAGCTGGGTTATACGAACGTACACCTATGCCGATCCAGGTTGTTAATTATCAGATGGGGTCCTTGCCCCCGCGCGCCTTCTTTATCCAGGCCAGCACCTGCGCGGCCGTCTGCGTGATCTGCGCGTAGTCTCCCGCCTCGATGGCCTTGGGAGGGAAGAGCCTGCCGCCCATGCCCACGCAGCAGGCGCCGGCCTTAATCCAGCCGCTTATGTTCTCCTCGGTGGCCTCCACGCCGCCGGTGGGCATCAGCCTGGCCCAGGGCAGCGGCGCCAGCACGTCCCTGATGAATGCGGGCCCGCCCAGGGCGGTGGCGGGGAAGACCTTGCATATCTCCACGCCCAGCTCCTCCGCAGCGGATATCTCGGAAACGGTGCCGCAGCCGGGACAGTAGGCCACTTTGCGCCTGTTGCACAGGCGCGCCACCTCCGCGTTGAGCCCCGGTCCCACGATGAAGTTGGCCCCCATCTGTACATACAGCGCCGCCGTGGCCGGCTCCATGATCGTCCCTGCCCCCAGTATGATGCGGTCGTCGCTCCTGAAATGCGCGCTGACCTCTTTGAACACCTCATGCGCCAGGTCCCCCCGGTTGGTGAACTCGAAGCAGCGCACGCCGCCCGCGGCGCAGGCCTCCGCCACCTCGATCACCACCCTGCTGTCGCCGTGGTAGAACACGGGCACCAGGCCGCTCTCCACCATGCTGGTCAGCACCCTGAGACGAGAGTATTTAGCCATTTCACCTTTCCTCGCTATATATTAACGGCTGACGCGTCCCGAGGCGTCGCCTTTGAGCAGCCTCTCTACCTCGGCCACGGAGACCAGGTTGAAATCGCCGTAGACCGTATGCTTCAGCGCCGAGGCCGCCGTGGCGAAGTCCAGCGCCCGCTGGGGTTTGGAGGGCGCCGTGACCAGGCTGTAAATCAGCCCCGCCGCGAAGCTGTCCCCTCCACCCACGCGGTCCACGATGTGCGTTATATCGAACTCGGGTCCCTTCAAGAATTTCCCTCCGTGCCACAGCACCGCGCTCCAGGAATTGTGAGACGCGGAGTAGGAGCCGCGCAGCGTAATCGCAATAGTCGTCAGGTTCTTGAACTTCTTCGCCAGCGCCTGGCAGACGGAGCGGTATTTCTCGGCGGATACCTTGCCTTTTGCCACATCGGACTGCGGCGCCTTGATGCCGAACACCTTCTCGGCGTCCTCCTCGTTGCCGATGGCGACGTCGCACAGTGAGACCAGCTCCCGCATGACCTCGCCTGCGGGCCTGCCCCACTTCCACAGCTTGGCGCGGTAGTTGAGGTCGCAGGAGACGGTCAGCCCCATCTTTCGTGCCGTTTTAACCGCCTGCAGGCAGGTCTCGGCCGCGCCTGCCGAGACGGCGGGCGTGATGCCGGTCCAGTGGAACCATCCCGCGTCTTTAAATACCTTCTTCCAGTCGAACATGGCGGGCGTCACCGCGGCGAAGGAGGAGTCGGCCCGGTCGTAAATCACCTGGCTGGCGCGCATCACCGCGCCGGTCTCCAGGAAGTAGATGCCCAGGCGGGCGCCGCCGCGCTGGATATAGTTTGTGCCCACGCCGTACTGGCGCAGGCACTGCAGGCAGGCCTGGCCCAGGTCGTTCTGCGGCAGCCGCGTGACGAACTCGGTCTCCAGTCCGAAGTTGGCCAGCGAGACTGCGACGTTGGCCTCGCCGCCGCCGTAGGAAGCGTCCAGGCTGCGCGCCTGTGCGAACCTGAGCTGTCCCGGCGTCGCCAGCCGCAGCATGATCTCACCGAATGTTACGATCTTCTTCATCTCATCCCTCTACAAACGCTGTATGTGGAATCCGCCGTCCACGTCGATCACCTGTCCCGTGGAAAATGGTAAATAGTCCTCTGCCACGGCCACCACCGCGCGCGCCACGTCCCCGGGCTCGCCCCAGCGCTTTATGGGCGTGACGCCGCCCGCGATCAATTTGTCGTACTTGTCGCTGACCGCCTCCGTCATGGGGGTTTTGATGATGCCGGGTCGTATCTCATACACGTTAATGCCCTCGCCGGCCAGCCGGTCGGCGTAGAGCAGCGTGGTCATGGCCAGTGCCGCCTTGGAGATGCAGTACTCGGCGCGGCCGGTGCTGCTGGTGTAGGCGCTGATGGAGCCGATGTTCACGATTTTGGCCGATTTAATAGTCTTCTTTTTAATCAGCTGAATCATCTTCCTGGCCACGAGCTGCGTTAAAAAGTAGGGTGCGAGCGCGTTGACCGCCATCACTTCGTCCATGCTCTCTTCCGTGACCTCCAGCATATCCCCGCGCACGCGCGGCGCGATGCCCGCGTTGTTGACCAGCAGGTCCACACGTCCGTACTTTCTTATCGCCGCGTCCAGCAGCTTTCTGCGGTCGGATGCCGACGTGATATCGGCCATCACCACCAGGCCGTCCGAGCCCGCCCTGCGCACCAGTCTGAGCGTCTCGTTGGCGGATTTATTATCGCCGATGTCGTTGATGACGGTGGTCCAGCCGGCTGCGGCCAGCCCAACCGCGATGCCGCGTCCGATGCCCCTGCCGGCCCCGGTGACGATGGCGATCTTCGCTTTCTTTTCCACCGTATCCTCTCGCGTAAAGCCCCTCACATTGAAATTGAGCATATCATTTAACGCTCTCCGTCCGCAACCGGCAGCACTTCCTAATTTCATTCGCAATATTACACTGGGTGTTAAATTTATTCTGAATTAAATGACAAACAATCATTTTGACGGATGATAATATTATTGATACGATCTACTCAAATGAAAAAACCGGAAGATAAAGTAGTCAAACAAATTGACTGCTACACTTATCGCATTAGCTGGTCCGCGGAAGATAATGAGTTCGTCGGTTTATGCACGGAGTTTCCCAGCTTGAGCTGGCTGGCCGAGACTCCTGAAGCGGCGTTGCAGGGCATACGCAAACTAGTGGCAGAAATAGACTAGCGGCAGAAATGCAACGGGAACCCGTAAGTAAAGCGGTACTAAGACACCGGTATTTTAAATCTTAATATGACCTTTCTCATAGAGATAGCTGCCATTTCCGCTGACCATGTAAGTTAGTTCGGCTATTCGTCCTAGTATCTGACAAAGCTCCTTGTCATTGGTATCGTCTTCCGGCTCCGTAAAGTACGCCGCCATATCGGATGTAACCACCGGAAGTTGTTCCTGAATGGTTGACCAATCGATAGGGAGACCGGCGGCCCCTGGATTTTGCATCGCTCCATTCATCTGTTCGTGTGCCCGATGCGTTACAGTGTGTATTAATGCTAACTCACGATCCCACTCGAAATTTAGTGCCCTTTGCGCCTCTCCAAATAGCACGCTGAAATAGAACAGCTTCTTGGGTAGGTTTTGCGCTTCCGATACTTTGGTTGCAGCATATTGGTACTCCTTTGCAAGACGCTGACGAAGTTCTTTATGCATGTAACAGTGCCCCCTTTATGTTCTCTTGAGGTTGGTTCGCATCCAGCCCCGGTCCTGATGTATATGATTGATCTGCATCCGAGGCAATTTTGTCTAAGAGAGTATTAAACGTGATTTGCTGCTGTTCTTCTGCAAAACTCGAAGGCGCCAGGTCGTCTGGTTTCAAGTCTGCGGTCCAATTCAGTAGTGTGCTGAATGACACGAAGCGAACAAGTAATCCTACGTCAAATGCCTCTGATAAATCCTTGAGCGTGGCCAGCGTATACTTTCCGTAATCAGGGTTTTCCCATGACGAAATCAATGGCTGTCTTACACCTAGTTTGTCGGCGAGCTCTTCCTGGGTCAGATTTTGTCTATTTCGAAGTGCACGAATCTGGAAAGCGAGACCTACATTAATTTCCTCTTCAATAAACCGATGCCGATATTCGCTGTCATTGAGACTTCGCCAGATTTGTTCACGCTTGTTAGCTAAAGTCATGTTCTCTCCTGTATTTATTCCAATTACTCTTCATTTGCTCTACCCTTTCACGCGCCGCCCGAGCGGTAATGTCTGTTTCCCAAGCCCCTTTATGGTATCCCCAGGTTACTAAGAACACACTGCGCCCTTCTATCCAGCCTATTAGACGATATTGTATTCTGTCTATTTTCCTACGCAGTTCTATGAAATCTCTCCATTCTCCATGCAAAGGCCAAACATAATTAGGACTCCATACGGATTCTTGGAAGCCAGCCGGAGGGGAAGCTTCCAGATAGGCTATCATACGATTGAAGTGCGCTTTTGCTTTGCTTCCTTCACCATTTAACCATCCGTTGATAGCGTTAGTCCCGCTGCCATCAGCGTCAAAGTAATCATAGAAAGTAAACTCCGCACCCATAATAATATAAGTTTTTTATTATACTGTCAATTCAAATATGGTATAATAATTTTCTTATATGCCACTCAACAATGCTTGTCCGGATATGTATAAATTAGTCAATTAGAGGCAGTAGTCACATATGAATAGCCTAAGTATAGGCTATCGATCACGAGTTATCAAGGTTTCGGAACTCCAAAATGACCCACTACCCGGTCACCGGTCAGATTGACACTCGAATTGTAGAGTGTAGTACACTATGAGCCAGTGACACATAACGTACTACTCGTCACGTCCGGATTCTTTCATCCGCCCTATTCGGGGAGGCAGGCGCTGGGTGAAGCCCTCATGCAGGACGGCTATAGCTTCCGGCACGTGCCGTCGCTGGAACGTCTACCGGCCGATCTGGATAAATACTCGGCGCTGGTGCTCTACTATCACCATAAGACCATCTCCGACGCGGCGCTGTCGCGTCTGGAAGAATTCACAGCGGGAGGCGGGGGTATACTGGCGGTGCACTCGGCCACCGCGTCCTTCAAGGACTCCCCGCGCTACGTCGAGATACTGGGAGGGCGTTTCACCGGGCACGGGCCGGTGGAGAGCTTCGAGGTCCGGAGCCGGAGCTATACTATTTTCCGCGGCATCGAGCCCTTCACCATCAGGGACGAGCTCTACCTGCACGAGCTTCAGCCGGGCATCGACGTCCATTTCACGGCCGTGCACGGCAGCAGCGAGACGCCGGTGGTCTGGACGCACCTCTATAAGAGCGGCAGGGTTTGCTACGTGGAGCCGGGACACATAACCGGCAGCCTGAAACATCCGGCGGTGCAGGAGATACTGCGGCGCGGGCTGAGCTGGGTCTGCGGCGCGAATTAGTTAACGCCATGAAAATGAAGCTGGGCATGGTCGGCTGCGGCGACATCGCCGGGTACACCGCCTTCTTCGCGCGCTTCAACCGCGGCATCGAAATGGTCTCCTGTTGCGACATCTCTAAAGAGCGTGCACAGGCCTTCGCGCGGCGGCACGGCATCAGGCAGGCCTTCACAGACTTCGCCGTCATGCTGGCGGAAGCGAAGACGGACGCCGTCTACCTGGCCGTCCCGCACAACCTTCATTTCGAGATGATCAAACGGGCTATAGAAGCCGGAAAACACGTGCTGGTGGAGAAGCCGCTCACGCGCACATACGCCGAGGGCATCGATATCATCCGGATAGCAAACAAGGCCGACCTCAAGCTGGCCGTCAACTACCAGTACCGCTACGACGCGGGCGTCTACCGACTGGCGCGCGCTGCGCAGGATGGGCAGCTGGGCGGGATACGCTACGCGCGCATCAACGTGCCCTGGCGACGCGAGCGCAAGTATTTCGAGGCCTCGCCCTGGCACAAGAGCATCGCGCAGGCGGGCGGTGGCACGCTCATCACGCAGGGCAGCCACTTCCTGGACGCCGCACTGTGGGCCTGCGGGAGCCGTCCCGTGTCGGCCTCGGGCCTGACCGCGCAGAGGGTATTTAAAGACGTCGAGGTGGAGGACCTGGCCGTGGGAACGATCGAGCTGGAAAACGGCGCCCTGGTCGACATCTGCAGCTCCATGGCGGCCGCCAAAGAACAGGCCGTGACCATCGAGCTCTACGGCTCCAAAGCCACAGCGACCTATACGGACCGTCCACTGCCGCATGTAAGTTTCAGCGGCGCGCATATAAAGACGCAGAACGTGCCGGCTTTCGGATTCCACGCGCTGCAGAGAAGCATCGAGGGATTCAGGCGCTGGGTGGCCGGTGGTGGCCCCCACCTGGCGGCGGGCGGCGCGTCCCTGCCCGTGCTGGCGGCGGTGGAGGCCGTCTACCGCTCGGCGCGCAGCGGCGCGCGCGAGAAGGTTGAAAACACCATCTAATAATCTGAGATAAAGGAGGAGGCGATGCAAACGAGGAGCGAGAAACTGAGCTGGTGGACCAGGATCGGCTACGGGCTGGGCGACATCTACGGCGGCGGGTCGGTGGTGATGCTCAGCTTCTACTACCTCATCTTCCTCACCGACGTGGTGCAGATCGCCCCCGCGCTGGCCGGCACGGCCATACTCGTCAGCAAGATCTACGACAGCGTCACCGACCCTTTCGAGGGGCTGCTGGCCGACCGCACGCGCACCGCGCTGGGACGGCGGCGTCCCTACCTGCTGGCGGGCATACCGCTGATCATACTCTCCTTCTTCGCCCTCTTCTTCCCCTTCAGCATGGACAATGAGATGTCCCGCTTCGCCTGCGCGCTGGCCACCTACCTCTTTTACTCCACCGTGGTCAGCATCGTAATGCTCAACTACAACGCGCTGCACGCCGAGATCACGCTGGACTACCATGAGAGGTCCACGCTCAGCTCGGTGCGCATCTTCTTCTCCACCATCGCCTCCATCGTGGCGGCGCTGGTGCCGCTGGAGATCGTGGCGGCCTTTCCCGACGTGCATACCGGCTACATCGTGATGGGACTTGCCATGGGCACCTTCTTCGCGCTGCCCTTCATCGCCACCATCGCGGCTGTCAGGGAGCGTCCCGAGTTCCAAAAGAAGCCGGCGCCCTTCAGCTGGCGCCGCGCCTTCGTCGATCCCTTCAAGAACCGCACCTTCCTCTACACGCTGGGCATGTACCTCTTCGCCGTGGTGGCCATGGACATCGTGGCCTCCATCGTGGTCTATTTCGTCAAGTACTTCCTGCTGCGCAGCAGCGAGGTCACCTTCGTCACCGGCACCCTGCTGGTCGCGCAGGTGGTGTCCCTGCCGCTCTTCATCTGGATCAGCCGCCGCACGAGCAAGGCGCGCTCCTACATCGCCGGGTTGTCAATCTGGGCGGTGGCCATGCTCTTCAGCTTCCTGCTGAGTCCCTCCAACGACGCCTGGTGGGTCTACGTCTTCGCCTCGGTGGTGGGCCTGGGCACGGGCGGCATCATGGTCATGATCTACGCCATCTTCCCCGATATACCGGACGTGGACGAGCTGGGCAGCAAAGAGCGCCGCGAGGCCATCTACTCCGCGCTGGTCACCTTCGCCCGCAAGTTCTGCTCGGCGCTGGGCATCTTCGCCGTCGCGCTGGTCATCGGATGGGCCGGCTACACGGCGCCGCTGCAGCAGACCATCGACGGCGCGACCAAACTGATCGAGCAGCCGCAGAGCGAGGCCTTTCTGCTGGTGCTGCGCCTGGTCTTCGTCCTCCTGCCCATCGTGCTGCTGGCCTTCGCGCTCTTCTTCGCCCTGCGCTTCCCGCTCACGCCCGGGCTGCACCAGCGGCTGAACAACCTGCTGCTCAGGCAGCGCCTGAACGAGCCCGTGGACGAGGGCGAGAAACGCGAGCTGACGAAGGTGCTGCTGGGATAATCCATGACCGTTCACGCGCAGCCCGACTACCGCATACTGGCCGCGGGTCCCGCGCCGGCTGACTACCCGTTTGAGCCGTCCCCGGACTCCTTCGCGGCGGAGCCCTTCCTGCCCGACTACGGCTCGCGCCGCAAGGCCTTTTTTGATCACATACTGCGCAATCCCGCGCCCGGGAACACCAAGGCCGGCTGGTACGAGCTGGCGCGCCTGGCGGCAGGAGCAAAGCCGCACGAGGGCGTGCTGCTGGCCTCGCTGGACTTCATCGACGCGCGCAAAGACTGCGCCGACTTCGTTTTGCACGGCATACTGCGCCTGCTGCTCCAGTTCACCCCCTACGGGGGCGGGCAGGGCATGCGCATCGGTCAGCCGCTCTCCACCCCGCTGGTCTCGCGAATGAGGAAGACCGTGCTGGACTTCAAGTACTTCCCCGACGAGCCGGGCGCCGACTCGCTCTGCACCTGGACCGAGAACCACTACATACTCTTCACCTCGGCCGCCTACCTGGCCGGACAGATGTTCCCTAAGGAGGTCTTCAACAACTCCGGGCGGACGGGGAAACAGAAAGTCGAGCTGAACCGTCCGCGCATACTGCGCTGGCTGGACCTGCGCTTCCTCAGCGGGTTCAGCGAGTGGCTGTCGCACGTTTATTACGACGAGGACCTGGCCGCGCTGCTGGCGCTCTACGACTTCGCCGCCGACGGCGAGATACGCGATAAGGCGGAGATGGTGCTGGACCTGCTGCTGCTGGACATCGCGCTCAATTCCTTTAAGGGCGTCTTCGGCGCCACGCACGGCCGCGCCTACGAGAACACCAAAAAGTGGGCCTCCAACGAGGGGACGTCCGACACCTCCAAGCTCCTCTTCGGAGCGGGCGTCTTCTCCGGCTTCGACAACATGAGCGCGGTCGCCTTCGCCCTGAGCAACTATCAGGTACCGCCGGCCGTTGAGTCCATAGCGAATTATAGAGGGACTATGGAGAGCCGCCAGCGCATGGGCATACGCTTGGCGGAGATGGAGAGGTGGGGCCTGCGTCCCGACAACTTCGAGGACGGCATGCACTGTCTGACGCTGGAGGCCTATCTGCATCCGCGCACCATAGCCAACACGCTGCGCATGTTCGACCTCTGCAACTGGTGGGAGAACTCCTTCCTCAGCGATTTCAAGCCCTACCGCGGCCTGCTCAGGGCGCTGGGCAGTGTTGGCGCGCTTCCCCTGCTGGCGCGCTGTCTGGAGAGGGACGTCTGCCGTAACACGCGCGAAGAGGTCAACATCTATACGTATAAAACGCCCGACTACATGCTCTCCACCGCGCAGGACTACCGCAGGGGCTACGGGGGCGACCAGCAGAGCGTCTGGCAGGCCACACTGGGCGCGGACGCCGTCTGCTTCACCACGCACCCGGCCAAGATCGAGGGAGTAACGCCCAACTACTGGGCAGGCTCCGGCCTGCTTCCCCGCGCCGCGCAGTACAAAAACGTGGCCGTCGTGATGTATAAAATCGACAAAATTCCGGCCCTCTATGTGCCCATCCGGCACTTCTACACGCACGCCTGGCTGCCTAAAGACAGGTTCGACGAGGTTATTGAGAAAGCGGGCTGGATTTTCGCGCGCAAAGGCGCCGGCTACCTGGCGCTGCGCTCGCGCAACCCCTATTTCTGGCGGGAGAAGGCGCAGCAGGGCAGGCCGTCGGGTAAGAATCTATCGGCGCGCGATGCTCTGATGTATGCCAGGCCGGAGGACGAGGGTCGCGAGATATTGTCCGGTGGCGCGCGCAACATCTGGGTCTGCCAGCTCGGCCGCGAGGCCGACGACGGCCCCTTCTCGGCTTTCATCGACAAAATCACGTCTGCCGAGCTCGTTTTCAAAGGCCTGAACGTCCGCTTTCGTTCCCCCGGCAACGGTCTGGTAACCTTCGGCTGGGAGGGTCCACTGACCGTGGACGGTGTCGAAATCGCTCTCAAAGGCTACCGCCGCTACGACAATCCCTTCGTGCAGGCGGATTTCGCTGCCGAAGAAATCAGCGTGTCAGCAGACGGGCGTAAACTGGCACTGAATTGGAAGACAGGCGAACGTCTCGTGGAGTAGTTCCAGCCTATTTTACGGCCGTGTAGATGGCCGCCGCGCCGAAGAAGAGTCTCTTCGCCGTGGCCTGCCTGAAGCCCGCTTTCACCAGGTAGTCCTGCATCTCCTCGGCCGAGTAGAAATGCTCCGCCGACTCCGCCAGATATTTGTAGGCTTCTTTGTTCCCCGAGATCAGGTATCCCGCCGGGAAGACCCACAGCCTCAGGTACAGGTGGTCCAGGAAACGTATGAATCCTGATTTGGGCTGGCTGCTCTCGACTATCACGAACCTGCCGTCCAGCCTGAGCACCCTCAGTATCTCCTTCAGGTATTCGCCTGTCATGGGATTGTTGTAGGTGAGGTTGCGGAAGGCGAAGGAGATGGTGATGCAGTCGAAGTGGCCGTCCGGGAAGGGCAGGTGCGCGACGTCCGCGTTGATGAAGCGTATGTTGCTCAGTCCGGCGGCGGATGCCTTGGCGGCCGCTATCTCCAGCATCGGCTGGCTGTAGTCGGCGCCGGTTATCTCAGGCTTATATTGGGCAAGCTGTGCCGCGGTGATGGCCAGGTCCCCCGTGCCGCAGCAGATATCCAGCAGTCGCCTGGGGTTATCCTTCAGGCAGGTGAGCGCCGCCTGTCTGCGCCATCCGCTGTCCATGCCCAGCGTGACGACGTGGTTTATCAGGTCGTACCTGTCGGGTATGCGGGTGAAGATATGGTAGAGGGGACGTCCGTGCTCTTTTTTCGTCGCGTTCGCTGCCATATCGCGGTAAATCTTGAACACGCCGGACAGTACATAGCCGG
>JAEAME010002016.1_pt1 | contig 12662 bp, 13 predicted proteins | sample 8958731 | NCBI WGS metagenome assembly JAEAME01 (sample SAMN16933194, study PRJNA681113) | bioreactor sludge metagenome | isolation source: anerobic bioreactor sludge (Control) | place: India:Bengaluru | collected 2018-10-24 | reverse complement strand
CGCCAACAGGCTGCGTGTAGAAGTTCGCATCCACCCGCTTGGCCAGGGCCAGGTGGCGCTCCAGGTCCAGCTCGAGTACCTCGTACGTCTCGCCGTGATGCAGGTAGATCGCGCCGGGGTGGACGATGGGCTGGGCATCGAACTTGTTCACTTCACCGATGGCCTGGCCCGTCGCCACATCCTCGATCACGACATTCCTGTCAGCGTAGTCACGGAGCGACACCTCGCGTTGGGGCGTCTCCGCCGCCGTGTGCCACCACCGCCCACGACGTTGTCTGAGCTTCCCATGCTCCTCCAGGACACGAAGGGTTAGCGCCGCGTGCGCGCCAAAGCCAGGGACCTCCTCCTGGGCAAGGGGTAGCTCGTGCGCCGCGCAGCGGAGGTGGCCGGCGATGATGAAGGGGTTGTCCCGATCGATCACGGGGTGCTCCAGGAGTCTATCCAGGATGTACTCCGGGTGGTCCATGATGTACTGGTTCACCAAGGTGTCCAGGCCGACGAGGACGACCAGCGCTTCGCCATCGCGTCGTCCGGCCCGCCCTGACTGCTGGTAGAAGGACGAGAGGGTGCCGGGGTAGCCAACGATGATGCACGCGTCCAACCCCCCCACATCGATCCCCAGTTCCAGGGCCGATGTGGAGCTAACACCCATCAACTCGCCCTCAAAGAGCCGTCGCTCGATGTCCCGTCGCTCCTCGGCGAGATACCCACCGCGGTAGGACGTCACCCGGTCGCCCAGGTCCGAGCCATCCCCTCGCAGCCCCTCGACCACGTAGCGCTGGATCAATTCGGCGGTCATCTTGGCCTTGGAGAAGGCGATGGTCGGGGCGCCCACGCGCAGGAGGGCCGTCATGAGCTCGCTTGCCTCAACGTTGGCGCTGCGTCGACGCCGGCCCGGTTCCTCGTCGGAGAGGGGTGGGTTCCAGAACACGTAAGTTCGCTCGCCCCTCGGGCTGCCGTCATCGTCGATGACGCTGAACGGAGCCCCGACGACTGCCTCCGCCAGCGCGCGGGGGTCCCGCACGGTCGCTGACGAGCATGCCACCTGAGGCTTGGCGCCATGGTTCTGCCAGACACGATCCATCCGACGCATCAGGTTCGCGGCGTTCGACCCGAAGATCCCGGTGTAGACGTGCAGCTCGTCCAGAACGAGCCACCGCGTCTGACCGAGGAAGCGCCCCCACCGAGAGTGACCGGGAAGGATGCTGTGGTGGAGCATGTCCGGGTTAGTGAACAGGACGCGCGCCTGCTCGCGGAGCCGGCGCCGCGCCGATGGGGAGGTGTCCCCCTCGTATACACCGGCCACCAGGTCGAGTCCGGAGGCATGCAGCGCGCGCTGGAAGGCGCCGTGTTGATCCTGGCTCAGGGCCTTGGTCGGATGGAGGAGCAGGGCTGTGGAGCCCGGGTCCTGCGCGAGCGTCTCTAGCAGGGGCAATAGATAGCAGAGGGACTTGCCGGAGGCTGTCCCGGTGGCGATGGCTATATTGGCCCCGGAGCGGGCCAGATCCAGCGCCGCCGCTTGGTGGGAGTACAGCCGCTCGATGCCCAGGCCAGCAAGGGCGCGAGTCAGCACGGGACTTAGCGGCTCCCTGGGCTCCGCGTACCGAGCGGAGCGCAAGGGTAACCTCCGCACGTGCACGATCTGGCCGCTGTAGCTGGGGCTGCTCCTCAGAAGGTCCAGGAACCCAGCGACATCGAGCCGACCACCCATCGCGAGCCTCCCAGGGCCTGCTGTATCAGGAGGAACCCAGGACTAGACCTGATCCAGGTCGAGCTCCTCTTCTCCCATCTGACCTGCCTTGGGCCGATAGCCGCAATGCGGGCAGGCGGGGAGGTGTGCCAGCATCTTCTTGTCGCAGCTGGAGCAGTCGACCATCTCCCCTTTGGGACGGCGGGCCGCATGCATCCCGATCAGGGGAGGGCAGACGGCGCAGAGGAGACCCCAACTGATCGCGGCTCCCGATCCCATGCCACGGTACGATGCATCCTGGTAGACATAGACGAAGCTGCCGAAGGCGATGAGCAACACCGCGCCGAGGCCGATGAAGAGCTGCATCTTGAAGAGCCCCACGATCAGGGCAACTGCCAGGGTGATAACGGGAGCGGCGAGGAGCACGATGCCGAGTGAGAGCATCACCGAGGATCCCCGACGGGACCTGACCGCCGCCTGGGCGCCCCTCCCGAGGAGGCTACCGAGGCCGTAGCCGCACAGAGCTCCGACGAGGGCCAGCCCCGCCGCCACCGCGGCCACCGTCACAGCGCGACCCTCAAAGTCGAACTTGTAGAGGAGGAGTCCGATGAGAGCCCCGGCAAAGGCCCCGACATATACGCCGCCCATAACCGACTCGTCGTACGCAGACTCCGCGAGTTCCCTCGTGGCCGCGGCCTCTTGTCGTGCGCGAACGTCGGCGTCGGTTGCCGCGAACATGTCCTCCCTATCTCGCATGGCGCCCTCGCGGGCGGCATGGCCCTCGATACGATCGAGGTCAGCATCGAGCAGGGGGGAGTCTTGCTCCTCGGAGACGCCGGCGTCGACGCGGCCAAGGCCATCCGCGGCCGCCTGCTGCACGGCGTCCTCGAATGAGAGCGCGTCGTCCACATCCAAGGACTTGGCCTCATCCGTCTTGGTCTTGGGCTTCGGCGCGGCCGCGCCGAAGGCCGCGAACGCATCATCCAGGGAGCCGGCCGCTCCGCCCTCCAGGTCGCGCACCTCCTTGGGCGCGCTGTCCTCAGGTTGGCGGGGCTTCTCAGGCGGTGTCACGGGACTCACTCCTCCCCCTATGATGCTGGAGGTTTCCGTGCCTATCACGCTGGCTCCTCTGCGAGAGGAGCGCGAGGGCAGAATCGGTGCCAGCTCGCCAGCGATTCGGCGTCAGTACGCCATTGAGAAGGCGTAAGCTCGCTTGACATGGGCCCCCTGCGGGGCTACAGTGAGCGTTCGCGGCGGCCTCCGGCAACTGGTTGGCCGCCTGCTTATTGTGCTGTACGATTCTACCGGGTGCCGATTCATGTTCGAGACGCTATCCGACAAACTGCAGGGCGTGTTCCGCCGGTTCCGGGGCCGGGCTCGCCTTACCGAACGTGACCTCGACGAAGGGCTACGAGAGGTCCGCTTGGCCTTGCTCGACGCCGATGTGCACTTCTCGGTGGTGCGGGAGTTCAGCAACAAGGTCAAGGAGCGCGCCCTAGGGGCTGAGGTCTCGGAGGCGCTCGACCCCGCTCAGCAGGTCATCAAGATCGTCTTCGATGAGCTTGTCGCCTTGCTCGGCACCGATGAGAGCAAGATCGCCTATGCCGAAGACCCGCCGACCGTCATCGTTCTCTGCGGACTCCAGGGCGGCGGCAAGACTACGACGGCCGGCAAGCTTGCGGTCCTTGTGCAGAAGCAGAAGCATCGCCCCCTTCTTGTTGCCACCGACATCCATCGGCCGGCTGCGATCCGGCAGTTGGAGGTTGTCGGGGAGCAGATCGGCGTCCCCGTGTTCAAGCTTGGGGACCAGGCCCACCCTGCGGACATAGCGCGGGCAGCGATCAGCCATGCGAACCAGAACGGCCTCGATGTGGTCATTGTGGACACCGCTGGCCGGACCCACACCGACGCAGCCATGATGGACGAGATCCGCGCCGTCGTCGCATCCGTCGATCCGCACGAGACCCTCCTTGTTCTCGATGCCCTGACGGGTCAGGATGCCGTCAATGTGGCCGAGTCCTTCGCTGCGGAGGTCTCCTTCGACGGCGTCATTATGACGAAGATGGACGGCGATGCCCGCGGTGGCGCGGCTCTCTCCGTCCGTGCCGTATCCGGAGTCCCCATTCGGTTCATTGGAATGGGCGAGAAGCTCGATGCTTTGGATCCCTTCCACCCCGATCGTATCGCCCGCCGCATCCTCGGCATGGGCGACGTTCTCTCCCTGATCGAGAAGAGTCAGGAGACATTCGACCAGGACCAAGCTGCTCGGATGCAGGAGAAGCTGATGAATGAGGGCCTCGATCTCGAGGACTTCCTCCAGCAGATCCAGCAGATGCGGCGTGTCGGTCCCCTCGGGCAGATCCTCGAGATGCTTCCTAAGGGTCTCCTCGACGCATTTGGTGGCGCCGGTATGCCCGCCGACGCCATGGACCCGCGTGAGATTGATCGCGTCGAGGCGATCGTCTTCTCGATGACGCCCGACGAGCGTCGCGATCCGGACAAGCTCAACACGAGCCGCAAGCGCCGCATCGCGCGGGGCAGCGGCACCACGATGGCGGATGTGAACTCCCTTCTCAAGCAGTTCAGCCAGACCCAGATGATGATGAAGCAGATGGTCGGCGGTCGAGGGCCGGCAGGCCGAGGGGCGGGGCTCGTCCCGGGGATGCCTGGCAGGCAGCGTAAGGCGACCAAGCCCAAGCGCAAGAAGAAGCGATCGCGTTAGCGCCGTCCCCGGGCGGCAGCGGAGGTGACAGTTCGTTGGTAAAGATCAGATTGAGGCGTCAGGGTGCCCGTAACAACCAGGTCTATCGCGTCGTCGTGGCGGATGCCAGGTCGCCGCGGGATGGCCGCTTTCTGGAGGTCATTGGGCACTACAACCCGCGCCAGGAGCCGCCGGTAGTTGAGATCAGCCAGGATCGGGCCCTGTACTGGCTCGGCGTTGGCGCTCAGCCGACGGAGGCCGCTCATGCCCTGCTCCGTCGCGTCGGCATCATGGAGGCCTTCGCGAACCAGCAGGACGCGGCTTCCGCCGCGGCCGCCGGTACTGCTGAGGCATCGCAGTAACGGGCGACGACGGGAGGCACCCAGGTTGAAGGAGCTCATCGAGCATGTTGTCCTCGCCCTGGTGGACGACCCGGATGCCGTCACGGTCGCCGAGGTGGAGCAAGACGGAAGAGTCGTGTACCAGGTCACCGTAGCACCAGGGGACGCGGGCAAAGTGATCGGCCGTGGCGGCCGGATCATCAGCGCCCTCCGCACCCTGGCCAAGGCGGCCCATACCAAGTCGGGTGAGCGGACCCACGTCGAGATCAACGCGTGATGCTGCCCTCGGCCTAGGAGTGTTCTGTCGATGAGAATCATCAGACCGGTGCAGATCCGGTTCGTGGTAACCGAGGAGCTCAAGGGGCGTCTCGTCAGCGAGGCCAAGCAGGCTCAGCAGGCTCTGGATTCGCGGATCCAGCACATAGAGGTCGAGGGACGGCGCGTCGTGGAGCGCATCCAGCGCGAGAACGTTCTCCAGGCCGGACAGGTCAGAGAGCAGATCGAGCAGGAGAAGCAGCAGCTCATGCAGCTTCGGCGCGAGATGAACGGTCGACTTGACGAACTCCAGAAGCTGGAACTGGGTGATGAGGTGCTCCACCGCACCGAGGAACCGGTGCAAGAGATCGTAGACGTGGCTGAAGGCGACTCGGTCCTCGACGTGCTCGGTGGCTCCGAGATCGTGGTGAAGGATGACACGATCATCGCGATACGGAAGGTCAGCCGGGAGTCCGACGCGCAGGAAGAGCCCGAGCCCGCCGCACCCTCGGTCATGATCGCCACACCGGACAACCCCCTCCCCGAGCAGGGCTAGCGCGCGCGGGGAGGTGCGAGGTGAGTCCGGAGTCGGCTGACAACCTAGATGAGTGGACGGTCGTTATCGGCCGAGTCAGCAAGCCCCACGGCCTGGACGGCGAGGTTTCTGTTATCGCTCTCACGGACCGGCTAGAGAGGTTCGAGAACCTCGAATGGGTGGGAGTGTTCCCGTCTCGGGGCAAGCCCTGGAGAGCCAGGGTACAAGCCTTCCGGCCCGTCAAGGGGCGCGCTCACCTGACGCTGGAGGGGGTAGACGACCGCTCGGCAGCGGAGAGCCTCAGGGGCGCGGATCTGCGGATCCGGCCTGACATGCGGTACGAGCTCGATGAAGACGAGTACTGGGTCGACGATCTCGTGGGGCTGGCGGTTCTGACGGATGACGGGCGGTCCCTCGGCACGGTGCGCGAGGTGCTCTCGCTTCCCGCGAACGATGTGTACGTGACTGAGCACTGCCTGATACCGGCCATCAAGGATGTGTTGGTGTCGGTTGATCTGGAACTGAGGACGATCACGGTCAGGCCTATGCCGGGGCTCGCTCCCGACCTGGGCATCTGAGACGGCTTGGCGACCATCGATGGGGCTGAGGTTTGAGGTTCGACGTGCTGACAACCTTCCCTGAGATGTTCGATGCGCCCCTCGGATCGAGCATAATGGGGCGCGCCCGGGAGGGCGGCTTCGTCGAGTGCCTGGTGCACAACATCAGGGACTGGACCCGGGACCGACACCGGACTACCGACGACTACCCTTTCGGTGGGGGCGTCGGAATGGTAATGAAGCCGGAGCCGGTCTGTGATGCGGTCCGTGATCTTCGGTCCGAGGGGCCGCGAGGCTTGGTGATCCTCACCACACCTCAGGGCGAGGTGCTTGACCATCGGCTCGTGCAGGAGCTTGCCGCAGAGGAGAGGCTCATCCTTCTCTGCGGGCACTACGAGGGCGTTGATGAGCGTGTTACTGAGTTGGTGGTGGACCGGGAGATCTCCATCGGCGACTATGTGCTGACCGGTGGGGAGCTTCCCGCGCTCATCATCATGGACGCGGTGATCCGGTTCCTGCCCGGTGTACTGGGAGCCGAGGAGTCCGCGCAGACCGATAGTTTCGCCTGGGATGGGCTACTCGACTGCCCGCACTACACCAGGCCACGCGAGTATGATGGGCTTTCGGCGCCGGAGGTTCTGTTCTCCGGCAACCATGGCGAGATAGCGAAGTGGCGCCGGAGCCAGGCGATACTTCGGACTGCCGCAAGGCGGCCCGATCTGCTGGCGGGGGCGCGGTTGAGCGACGAAGAGCGGGCTCTCGCCGAGACCGTTCTCAGGCAGGAGAGAGACTAATGGATATCATCGCTGAACTTGAGAAGGAACAGGCGCGGCAGACTCCCCTGCCCGAGATGCGGCCTGGGGATACCGTGCGGGTGCACTACCGCGTGCGGGAGGGTCAGCGCGAGCGGACTCAGGTCTTCGAGGGCACGGTCCTGCAGATCCGTGGCGGTCAGGCTAGCCGGCGGAACTTCACCGTCCGGCGTGTCTCCGGTGGGGTAGGCGTCGAGCGCATCTTCCCCGTGGACTCGCCTCGCGTCGAGACCGTCGAGGTCACGCGCCGCGGCTCCGTGCGGCGTGCCCGGCTCTACTATCTCCGCGACCGCATCGGGAAGCGGGCCAAGGTGCGCGAGCAGCACCGTGTCGTGGACGAGGCTCAGACGATGGAGAAGCGCGCGGCCCGCAAGGCCCGCCGCGACGACCGACGGCAGGCCATTCGCGACAAGCGCGAGGCGCGGAAGCAGGCGCAGACGGCAGCCCCAGCCGCTCCGGCGGCGGAGCCGATTCAGCAGGAGGAGTAGCGGCATTGGGCCGCCCCTCCTGTGGGCGGCCCTTCTCCCGCTGAGCGGGGAGCGCCTCACCTGTGTCTCGTCAGACCGCGATCATCCTGGTCCTCCTTGCGGCGCTGGTCGTCGTGCGCTGGGTTGTGCTCAACACCCGCGACATCAGCGCCCGCAGCAGGGACTCATACGCCTCCCTGCTTCGCGAGATGGCCAGCGTTGTAGCGGTTGTCTACTTCCTGTTCCGGCCCTTCGTCATCCAGACGTTCTGGATCCCGTCTGGATCGATGATTCCCACTCTGCGTGAGCAGGACCGGATTGCGGTCAACTCCTTCTTGTATCGCTACTCCCCGCCCGCCCGTGGGGCGGTGATCGTGTTTCACCCGCCTAGCGCGGCAGTCATTCCCACTGTCGGTGAAGGACAGCCCGTGGACCTCGTCAAGCGCCTGATCGGTCTGCCGGGGGACCGGGTCCGAACGGACCGCAATGGAACGGTCTGCGTGAATGGGAGTCCCCTGGCCGAGCCCTACGTCAGCCCGGACCGACGCGGAACGTATCTCTTCCCTGAGTGCCTCGTATATGGAGATGGGTCGGCGGGAGACGTGGGCCCTGGCCCAGGACCGATTCCCAGCCGCCTTGTGGCATGCGTGGGCGAGTCAGGCGAAGAGTTCCTGATCGAGGTGACGCGGAGCCCGGATGACGCCTCGCGACTGGAGGCCCTCGTGCCCGCCGGGTCGTATCTGGTTCTCGGGGACAACCGGGCGCAGTCTGATGATGGACATCGATGGGGCTACGTCCCTGCGGACGCGGCCGTTGGAGAGGCTACTCTCGTGTTCTGGCCGCCCGCAAGGGTTGGGCTCGTACGGTGAGATCCTGGACGGGAAGCCGGTTGTGACAATGCCCTGGGTGTATGTGATAAGTATCCTCGTTCTCGCCGTCGGAAGAGCGATGCTCGAGTTCGTCGATCCGCCCGACCCCTCGCCCCATACTGCGCGCGTAGCGGCCCGCGATGAGTCGGCATCGCCTGTCCTGATCGCCACGATAGGGATCGGCATTGCCATGGCGGCCATGGCATACCTGTTCTGTCGGACCGAGTACTTCCGTGGACTGGAACTGGGCCCGAAGGTCGCATGGGCCGTGCTGGGCGTGCTGATCATCCGAGGGTGGCTTTGGCTCGAGAACCGCCGCGCGGCCGTTGGTGGGGCTGCCGCTGTGGCGAGTAGCTCCGATGAGGACCGCATCAGCCCCTGGGTGGGCTTCGCCGAGTTGCTGGACTCCGCTCTCGTGGCCCTTGCCCTGGTGTTCCTCATCATCAAGCCCTTCGTGCTCCAGGCCTTCTTCATCCCGTCAGGCTCCATGAAGGACACCCTGCTCCTGGGTGACCGCCTCGTGGTCAGCCGGTTCGCCTACCGCTTCGGTGAACCTCAGAGGGGGGACGTTGTCGTGTTCAAAGCCCCCCCTCAGGCCGATGAAAACCAGACGGAGTTCATCAAGCGCCTCGTCGGCCTGCCTGGTGATCGGATCAAGGTCGAGAAGGGGACCCTGTTCGTGAATGGCCTTCCCGTGGAGGAGCCGTATATCCGCGAGCGGCCAAGGGATCGGACTCCCTCTCGACCGGAGCCGGGCGGGCTCCACACCCGCAGGGACTACCTTGGGTTCGATTGGTACCTCGAGGATGACCAAGTGGTGGTTCCCGAGGGCCACTACTTCATGATGGGTGACAACCGGAACCAGAGTCGGGACGGGCGCACGTGGGGGTACGTCCCCCGAGAAGCCCTCGTCGGCCGGGCCATCCTCATCTTCTGGCCTCCACAGCGCGTCCGCGGCATCTGGTGGCCCGATGGGGTAGCGGGTACAGAAGCTCATGGCTCATTGGGAGGGGCGGAGGAGACACGCTCTGGGGCCTCCTAGCCATCTTGACAGTGTCTGGCCTGGCTTCCCGGCGCCTGGGCGCGTGCTGGCCGGCTAGCTACAGCGCTTCGCGTCTCCTCCTTACCCTAGCCGTAGCCCTAGCTCTCGTCTTGGGCCTGGTACGGCCGTTCCTTCTGGGCGTCTACGGCGTGCCAAGCGCGTCCATGTCTCCGGCCCTGCGTGTTGGCGACCGAGTGCTAGTCAGCCCCGTTCCTTACCGCTTCCGTGCTCCAGAGGTCGGTGAGGTCGCCGTATTCCGCACTACTGGAGCCCCGCAGGGCTGGGGCATCGTGCGCACAAAGCGTGTCGTAGCGGGTCCCGGGGAGACGGTTCGGATCCAGGCTGAAGAGGGCACCGCGCGGTATCGGCTCTACATCAACGGGGAGCCCATCCGGGAGCCCTACGTCCACGGCGTGATGGCCTACGAACTGGGTGCTCAAGGGGAGCTGGTGGCTGGCTTCGAACGGGCCCGTGACGGACTCAGGATCCCTCATGACTCCTACTTGCTCTTGGGCGACAACCGCAACGTCAGCGTGGACTCGCATGTCTTCGGACCGGTGCCGCGCCAAGCGCTCCAGGCGAAGGTTCTTGCAGTCTACTGGCCCCCCCAACACGCGGGGCTCGTACGCGACGCCGAGCGGGAGTTGGCGCCATGAGGCTGGTCGCCGGAGTTGACGAAGCGGGCAGGGGGCCGGGGGCGGGCCCCGTAGTTGCGGCGGCCGTCATCCTCGGAGCGGCCCGGATCGAGGGTCTCGCCGATTCTAAGCTGCTCTCCACGCGGCGGCGGGAGGAGCTTGCCGATGAAGTCCGCAGTGCGGCCATCGCCTGGGCGATCGGCGAGGCGAACGTAGGCGAGATCGACGAGATGAACATTCTGCGGGCCACCCTGCTTGCCATGCGCCGGGCCATCGAGGGGTTGACTCCCCCACCCTCTATCTGCCTGATCGACGGTACCGCGGCTGTTCGAGGGCTGCCGATACCTCAGGAGACCGTAGTCGGCGGAGACCGCCTCCGCGCGGAGATCTCAGCCGCATCGATCTTGGCGAAGACGCACCGCGACGCGTTGATGGTCGAGCTGGATGCCGCGTACCCGGGGTACGGGTTCGCGCAGCACAAGGGCTATCTGACTCCCCAGCACCTGGAGGCCCTCGCCCGGCTGGGTCCGTGCCCCACCCACCGGCGCAGCTTCGGTCCCGTCCGTGCCGCTCTATCCCGTCCAGAGGACGTCCAGCGTTTCCTTGAGGAGAACCTAGGCTCCTGATGCTTCCGGCTCTTCGGGCTCAGGGGCCTCGGCCTCCCGTAGTGGGAGGGAACCCTCAAGGGGCCCGAAGGGCAGTGCCAGTAGATACACCGGCGCGTCCCGCCGGATCGCCTCACCGCTGACCAGGATGTCCGAGCGAGGCGTATCCGGCCCCATTGAGAACGTCTTGACGATGCGAGGCTCTCCCAGCAGGTTCTGATTGGTGATCTCCAGCGCGGCGGTCGCTCCAGGCGTGGCCCCGAGGGCGAGTCGGACCGTCTCGGAGGCCGAGGTCACGACGGCATCAAGCTCCACAACCCAGTCCGGTGAGGTGGTGTCTGGCGCGGTGGAAATGAGGACGGTTCGCGCGGAGGCGTCCCATGTCACCGATCCGAGCGTCTTCCCGGCAATCACCTTGTAGCCCCGGACGCTCAGGTCAGCATCCTCCGGGGCACCGATGAGCCGCAGCGCAACCTCGGGCGAGTTGGAGGAAAGCTTGACGGTCAGATGGGACCCGACGACAAAGGTCGGCGCCACCAGCTCCTGGTCGACCGGAAGTCGAGAGAGGAACTCCTTGGCGAGGAAGACGCCGGCCTCCACAGGGTCGGGCATAAGGGTTAGCGAGCGCTGCATCGCCCACTGGTAGCGCTTGTCCTGGAGGAAGACCATCTGTCCCTCGACCAGGATCTCCTCGTTCCTCTGGGTGATCATCCCCACCACCGCGCGGTCCGCCTCGAGCTCCTCCTCGGCAATCCGAGCCGCGTCCCGGTAGGGGATGGGTCGGTGGGGGTTGTAGCCGTTTCGGCGGATCGCACGATCCACCCTTAGCGGGTCGACCACGTCGACCTGGGGATGAAGCGCCATGGTCTGCGCGATGATATCGCGCAGACCCGCCTCAAGCGTGCCGAGGGATCCATCGTAGGTCTGGTTGGCGAAGAGGAACACCGCGACCGTGTAGCGCAGCTCGGGGGAAGCGTCGGAGGCTGTGCCATCCTGCGCGAGAGCGCCCGGAGCGACGACGGCGAGGAGCAGCATGCCGCACAATGACGGCCTCACCACGGGACCAGCCTCCTCCGGCGCTAGCGGCCTCGGATCTCGTCCAGGGCCTTCGCATCGAGCCGCCTAGCCAGCGCCAGGCATAGTCTGAGCGCCGCCTCGTAGTCCGAGGACGCGATAAGCCCATTGTGGGTGTGAATGTACCGGCAGGGGACCGCCAGCAGCAGGTACGGCACGCCCGTCTTGTACCGACTGATCTGGGCGCCGTCCGATCCACCCGACTCGTAGAAGGAGTCCTGGAAAGGGATCCCCTCCTCGGTGGCGACCCGCCGCGCGAAGGCACGGAAGGCCGGCGACGGGATGGCCCCGGACTCGATGAAGACGATCGAGACACCCTGGCCGCACTTCTCCGTGGCCTCCTTGGTGTCCACACCCGGCACACCGCCCGTGATCCCCACTTCCAGCACGATGGCAAGATCCGGGTCGCAGCTCCAAGCGGCAGCCTGGGCGCCGATCAGCCCCTTCTCCTCACCCGTGGTCCCCGCGGCGATGAGGGTGTTCGGGTGGTCCGGCCCCACACGCAGCAGAGTCTCAGTGGCCAGGGCGACACCCGCGCGGTCGTCCCAGGCCTTGCCGAGGAGGAACTGGCCCCCATTCAGCTCCTCGAAGCTCGCCACCGGCGTTATCTGATCCCCTGGGGTGATCCCCAGGTTCTCCATGGCGTCCTCCTTGGAGCAGGCACCAACATCGAGGAACATGTCGCGAATCTTGACCATCTCTCCACGCTTGTCGGGCGGCGTCAGATGGGGCGGCTTGGCGCCTACAACCCCAAGCACCGGACCCTTGCTGCCGTGCACGAGTAGGCGCTGGGTGAGTAGCGCCTGATCGATCCAGCCGCCTGAGGGGATCATGTAGAGGAAGCCATCATCCGTGATGGACTTGACGATGAACCCGATCTCGTCCATGTGGCCAGCGTAGAGGATCCGAGGCCGGTCGGAACCGCCTCGCTTCACGAATGTCACGCCCCCATGGCCGTCCATGGTCGGTTCGGCAACACCGGATAGCGCCGCCGTCATCGCTCGGCGGACCTCGTCCTCATGGCCCGGTATGCCATTCGCCTCGGATAGGGTCCTCAGGAGTGCCTTGCTCTGATCATC
>JAEAME010002015.1_pt1 | contig 12664 bp, 11 predicted proteins | sample 8958731 | NCBI WGS metagenome assembly JAEAME01 (sample SAMN16933194, study PRJNA681113) | bioreactor sludge metagenome | isolation source: anerobic bioreactor sludge (Control) | place: India:Bengaluru | collected 2018-10-24 | reverse complement strand
TCGGAGCGAAAGCGATCCGTTTCACAGAAAAATAGCAAGTTGGGGGAGGCTGCGGCCTTCCTCTTTGTATTTCTGCCGGGAAAAGCTATACTGGATACAACAGAGGGATTCCATTTGAGGAGTGATCATTATGGTGAAAACATTGATTCACAGCGGAAAAATCGGTTTGGAAGGTTTGAAATGGGAAGACCGTGCGGAGCAGCCGGCAGGTCCTTCCGAAATAAAAATCAAAGTCAAAGCGGCCGGGCTGAACCATCGCGATCTTTTTGCCTTGAGCCAGGCTCATGAGAAGCATCCGGTGGTCATCGGCTCGGATGCTGCCGGCATCGTGACGGCTGTCGGATCAGAAGTGACGCGTTTCCGGATCGGCGATGAGGTGATGATTTATCCCGGAAGCGGCTGGCGCGAAAACAGCGACACGGCTCCGGAGACCTTCACGATCCTCGGGAGTTCGGATCGGGGCGCTATGGCGGAGGAAATCGTCGTTTCTGAAGAGAATGCCGTCCCTAAACCGACCCACTTGTCCTGGGAAGAGGCTGGCGTGCTGTCCTTATCCGCTTTGACCGCTTACCGGGCTTTGTTCACCAAAGGCGGCGTGTCGGCAGGCATGAAAGTGCTGATACCCGGCATCGGCGGTGGAGTGGCCACCTATCTGCTGCAATTCGCCAAAGCCGCCGGAGCGACGGTGTACGTATCTTCCCGCTCGCAGGCCAAATTGGATAAGGCGCTGCAGCACGGAGCCGATCAGGGCTTGCTGCACGATGAGGATTGGCCGGAAGGCATCGGCGGTAAAGTCGATGTGGTGATCGAGTCGGTCGGTGCGGCCACTTTCGACAAATCGCTGGATGCGGTCCGCAGAGGCGGAACGATCGTCACGTTCGGCTCCTCGACCGGCGATCTGGTCACCTTTGACTTGCGCAGATTTTTCTATGGCCAGTATACGCTGAAGGGCTCGACGATGGGCAGCTTCGCAGAATACGAAGCCATGCTTCGGTTTGTCGAGGAACAGGGTCTCCATCCGGTGGTGGATGCCGTTTATCCCGCCGAAGATTTCAAGGAAGCCTTCCTGCGGCTGGAGAACGCCGAACAGACAGGTAAAATCGCCCTGCAGCTCGGCTGATCTGCAATGTCATCATCCTGTTGGTGGCCGGTGGGTTGTTGCGTGCGGCCTATCTGATGACGAAATAAAAAACGTCCGCCAAAGGCTTGCATTGCGCCCGTATTGCTTGTATAATCGGCTAGAAATCTATTTATAGTAAGCTGAAAAGAATATCCAAAGTGAAATGCAGTCAAAGTGCTTTTCCTCCTGCTTGAAAAAGGGGAGGAGTGGGCACTTTTTTTGTACGCTGAAACAACCAGGAAAGGACGACAAAGAATGATTACAAATGAATTTGACACCATTGCCGCCATTTCGACGCCGCCGGGAGAAGGGGCCATCGGGATTGTGCGTTTGAGCGGGGATCAGGCCATCCAGATAGCCGACAGATTATACCGGGCCGGGACGAAGCATCTGGCTGATGTCGCCACCCATACCATCAATTATGGGCACCTCTATGATCCGCGCACAGGCGACATGATCGACGAAGTCATGGTCTCCGTCATGCACGGACCGAAGACGTTCACCCGCGAAGATGTCGTGGAGATCAACTGCCACGGCGGTGTCGTGAGCGTCAACCGGATTCTGCAGACGATCCTCCAGAACGGCGCCCGCATGGCCGAGCCCGGGGAATTCACGAAGCGCGCCTTCTTGAACGGCCGGATCGATCTGTCGCAGGCCGAAGCGGTCATGGACTTGATCCGCGCCAAAACCGACCGGGCGATGAATGTGGCGCTGCATCAGCTGGACGGCAAATTGTCCGGCATGATCCGCGATATCCGCCAGATCATCCTGAACACGTTGGCGGAGGTGGAAGTGAACATCGACTACCCGGAGTACGATGACGTCGAGGAAGTGACGACGCAGCTGCTGAAGGACCGCACGATTGAAGTGCGCGGCCACATCCAGCATCTGCTGGACACCGCCAAGCAAGGCAAGATCCTGCGCGAAGGGCTTCAGACAGCCATTATCGGCCGTCCGAACGTCGGGAAATCGAGTCTGCTCAACCGTCTGCTGCGTGAAGAGAAAGCCATCGTGACGGACATCGCCGGCACGACCCGTGATACGATCGAGGAATACGTGAACGTCAGAGGCGTTCCCTTGAAGCTGATCGACACTGCCGGCATCCGCGAAACCGATGACGTCGTCGAAAAGATCGGGGTTGAACGCAGCCGAAAAGCTTTGGCTGAAGCCGATCTGATCCTGCTGTTGATCAACCAGAACGAAGGCCTGACGGAAGAGGACAAGCAGCTGCTGGAGGACACGAAGGACATGAACCGCATCATCCTGATGAACAAAATGGATTTGGATGCGAACATGACGGCAGCCGACCTGGAACCTTGGAGCGATTCGGAAAGAATCATCGAAACATCGATGCTGAGCGAAAGCGGTTTGGATCAACTGGAGAAACAGATCACGAAGATGTTCTTCTCCGGGGAAACCGGCGAGAAGGATGCAACCTATGTATCCAATGTCCGCCACATCGCGCTCCTGAACGACGCGATGGATTCGCTGGATGAAGTGCTGAACGGGATCGAATCCGGAATGCCGATCGACCTTGTCCAGATCGACTTCACCCGCTGCTGGGACCTCCTCGGAGAAATCACCGGCGACAGCGTCCAGGACGAACTCCTGACCCAACTATTTACACAATTCTGCCTAGGAAAATAACAGGATACGATGAATTGCGGGTAGAGGGTGAGCACTAAGGGGACAAACACAAAGCGGACGTTTTTTGTCCGTGTGTGGTTGTCAACTTAGGCGGAACCCTCTGCAATTCAGAGTTCAACTAAAATGATTAACACAAAAAGATAGCACACTGAAAGGAATGGAAAGATGAACAGATTTGAAGCTGGAAGTTTTGATGTGATTGTTGTGGGGGCCGGACATGCCGGGTCCGAAGCGGCGCTTGCCGCTGCACGGATGGGATGCAGCACGATGCTGGTCACGATCGATTTGAACATGGTCGCCTTCATGCCCTGCAACCCGTCGATCGGCGGACCCGCAAAAGGCGTCGTCGTAAGGGAAATCGATGCATTGGGCGGTGAAATGGGACGCAACATCGACAAAACGTATATCCAAATGCGCATGCTGAACACAGGGAAAGGCCCTGCCGTCCAAGCATTGCGCGCGCAAGCGGATAAGGATGACTATGCCCATCATATGAAGCACACCATCGAAAAACAGGAGAACCTCTTGCTGAAGCAAGCCATCGTCGAGGAACTAATCGTCGAAGACGGCGAAGTCAAGGGCGTCGTGACGCACACAGGCGCCGTTTACCGCGCAGGAGCCGTCGTCATCACAGCCGGAACCTCTTCGCGAGGGAAAATCATCATCGGGGATCTGGTCTATTCCTCCGGCCCGAACAACTCGCAGCCGTCCATCAAATTATCCGAAAATCTGCTTGATCTCGGGTTTGAATTGGCGCGCTTCAAGACCGGCACGCCGCCGCGGGTGATGGCTTCGACCATCGATTATTCAAAAACCGAAGAACAGCCCGGTGACGTCGAGCCGAACCATTTCAGCTTCCTTTCCAAAGATGAGGACTATCTGAAAGAGCAACTGTCCTGCTGGCTGACCTATACGAGTCCGGAAAGCCATGAGATAATCCGCGACAATCTCCACCGTGCGCCGATGTTCACGGGCATCGTGGAAGGCGTAGGGGCGCGCTATTGCCCATCGATCGAAGACAAAATCGTCCGTTTCAGCGACAAGCCGCGCCATCAGCTTTTCCTTGAGCCTGAAGGCCGAGAAAACGAAGAAGTCTATGTGCAGGGCTTGTCCACCTCGTTGCCGGAGGATGTTCAGCTTGATCTGATCCGTTCCGTACCGGGGATGGAAAATGCCCAAATGATGCGGACAGGCTATGCCATCGAATACGATGTCGTGAAACCGCACCAGCTGCGCCTTTCCTTGGAGACGAAATTGGTGAAGAATCTGTTCACTGCCGGCCAGACGAACGGCACATCCGGTTATGAAGAAGCCGCCGGACAAGGCATCATCGCCGGCATCAATGCGGCGTTGGCGGTGCAAGGCAAAGAACCTTTCATCCTGAAACGCAGCGACGGCTATATCGGCGTCATGATCGACGATCTGGTCACCAAAGGAACGATGGAGCCTTACCGCTTGCTGACTTCCCGCGCCGAGTACCGTCTGTTGCTTCGACACGACAATGCCGACTTCCGCTTGACCGAAATGAGCCGCGAAATCGGTTTGGTGACGGAAGAACGCTATGCCTCATTCCTGGAGAAAAAACAGGCCGTCGAAAACGAAATCGTGCGCCTCGAAAACACCCGCCTGAAACCGACCGAAGAACTGCAGGCTTTCCTTGCGGAACAAAATTCTGCTCCGCTGAAGGACGGCATTCTGTTCGCCGATCTGCTGAAGCGTCCGGAATTGAAGTATGAAGGTCTGATCGCTTTTGCGCCACTTGAAGCAGCCTTGCCGAAAGAGGTCATCAAGCAAGTGGAAGTGCAGATCAAATACGCCGGCTACATCAAGAAAGCCGTCGAAAAAGTGGACAAGCTGAAGAAGATGGAAGAAAAACGCATCCCTGCGAACATCGATTACGATGCCATCAACGGAATCGCGAACGAAGCCAAGCAGAACCTGAAGAAGATCCAACCGGAAACGATCGCCCAAGCGAGCCGTATCAGCGGCGTCAACCCAGCCGACATTTCCGTCCTGATGGTCTATGTGACCCAAGGGAAAATCGCAAAAATCTCGGAATAAAATAGAGCGTGATGGATCCCGGGCAGAAAGCGAGCACTAAGAGGACTACCACAAAGCGGACGCTTTTTGTCCGCGTGTGGTAATCAGCTTAGGCACAGATTTCTGGGATTCAGAACGCGTTTGATAGAGCGTGATGATTCGCGGTAGATAAGAATAGAAATCCGGGGCTGTCTCCTTCGAGGCAGTCCTGTTTTTGTCGTTATCCTTTTTCTCCTCCGGCCAGCGGAGGCTTCGCCGGAGTTCGGCCCGCATGTTCACCTGTAAACCCCGATGAGCACGGGTTCATCGGGGTTAAGTCTGATTTCGGGATTTCGGGGGCTGTTCTCCTGTGAGTGGATCCTTCACCGGAGCTGCGCATACATTCGTCGTTCTTGAAGAACGAACTATAGTATAATGGAACGTAAATGCAACAAGAAAGAACAGGAGGTGCGGCAGTTGCGCTACCGTCATGAAATCATCGAACCGGATCCGGAACTCCCGGTTTTCTATATTTTCCACAACGAAAGGGAGGATTCCGGCGTCCTGGCCCATTGGCACAAATCGTTGGAGATCAGCTACACGATGACCGGAAAGATCAGTAAGTTCACGATCGACGGCACCGAACACGAAACGAATGCCGGTGACATCCTCGTCATCAATTCGAATGCGGTCCATTCCATCTGGGACGAGCACAATAAAACGAAAGCCTTGTCGCTCATTTTCCCTTATGCCTTCATCAAAGCCGAGATATCCGACTACGACAACAAAAGCTTCCGTTTGACGAACCGTTTCGCCTTCACGGACCTGCAAAAAGAGAAGTTGGCCGAACTGCGCGGCTTGCTGGACCGGTACTTTTTTGTGATGGAAAGCGACGGCGCGGATAAGGGGAGGCTCTTGCTGAAAGGACTCCTCTATCAGATCCTCCATCTTCTGGATGCGCATTTTTCCGTCCCGAAAACAGAGCGGAACAGCGGAAATGATTCGTTGCCGCTGATTGCCGCCATAACCGAATACATCGACGACAATCTGGAAAAGGATCTCGCGCTCGACAAGCTGGCCGCGGCTTTCCATCTCTCCTATACGCATCTGTGCAGATTGTTCAAAAAGGAAACCGGCAACACCATCCATAGCCACATTGTCGAACAGCGGCTCAACAAAGCCGTGAAGCTGCTGATGTTCACGGAAAAAAACATCCGTTATATCGTGGATGCCTGCGGATTTCCCAACCAAAAATCCTTTTCGGCAGCCTTCAAAAACAAATACGGGATGACGCCGAAACGTTACCGGGACGAAAACAGGGCATAATCCGCCCATAATCAAGGCACAAATCGCCCCTTTTTTTTCGGCTAATCACCTAAAATAGCAAATAGGGAAAGCGCTACCTGTTTCAGCTATGATTGATTTCCGAAAGAATGAAACCGTTTTAGGGAAGCCGGGCTGCCGGCTGACCGGAGCGATAAAAGGGACATGGAGGGATTGGATGATGAAACGTAAGGCAATCAGCACTATTTTTACACTGGGGCTATCGGCGGGCTTGCTGGCCAGCTGCGGCGCCAATGAATCGGCGGATCAAGAGGATTCGGCAAAACAGGAAAGTGTGCAGCAGGCCGATGCATACGCTGGCGTCGTGAAGACCAGCATCTATGTGAAAGGCTATGAAGGCGGACCGGGCGTACCGAAACTCATCATTGAACTGGAGGATGAAGTCGACAGCGTCGATCCGAGCGGCTGGCAGGTCGTGACGGCCGGCGCGGAACGCACGGTGACGGACGTCTATACTTCAGATGAGAACGGCGATCCGCAGGAGAATTCGAACTTCATCGCGATCGATATGGAGACAGGCTTCAACGATGCGACTTTCAGTGTGGTCGGATCCCCGTTCACCTACAATACGACGACATCGATGAATGAATGGTCCCCAGCTTATGAGGTCGCAATCGCTGCCCCTTCCGTCACGATCGAGGACGAAACCTACTCCTTGAGCATCACTGAGGATGCCGTCAATAACCGCATCTCGCCGGATACCGATCTTTTTAACTTCAGGGGCTCCTTCACCGGCACTTATGTGAATCCGCTGACGGATCTGGAAGAGGAATTGACGTTGTCGACAGCCGCTTATGAACCGGAGGACCTTTCCAGAGGGGAGGCGAATCCATTGGTCATCTGGCTGCACGGCCAAGGGGAAGGCGGAACGGATCCGGACATTGCCATCCTCGGCAATGAAGTATCGGCTTTGGCAAAAGAGGAGATCCAATCCAATTTCAAAACGGATGATGTGACCGGCGCTTACGTGCTGGCTGTCCAAACGCCTACCTATTGGATGGATGAAGGCGACGGCACCAACGGCAACGGCAGCGGAATTTCCAGATACACGGAAATCCTGATGGCTACCATCGAGGACTACGTCGCCGCGCATCCGGACGTCGACACCGACCGCATCTATCTGGGCGGCTGTTCGAACGGCGGCTACATGACGATGAACATGGTCATCCAATACCCTGAATATTTCGCGGCGGCTTATCCGGTCTGCGAGGCCTACGCCTATTACGAATACGAACGCAACAGCGACGGCACGTATGTGAAGACGAATGATGAAGCTACCGGGACTTCCGCTTTCGTGAAGACGGAGCAGCCGTGGTTCACGGAAGAAAAAATCCAGGCGCTCAAATATCTGCCGATCTGGTTTGTCCAATCAGCGGATGATCCGGTTGTCGTCCCTGCCAATTTTGTGCTGCCTACCTACCAGGCGCTCGTTCAGGCCGGCGCGGAAAATGCTTGGCTCTCCTACTACGAAACGGTTGAAGGGACGGACAGCCCGGGCACAACTTACTTGGGCCACTTCTCCTGGATCTACTTGTTCAACAACCAAGTGACCGGCGTCCAGGATAAGGCAGCGATCGCGGCCGCAACCGATGCCGAAACTTTCGGCACCGAACCGAATAACGCTGCTGGCGGCGGAACAGCTGCAGCGACGGTCGGCGCAACCACCTACGCGAACATTTTCGAGTGGCTGAATGCACAATCCAAATAAAAAATCAGCAAAAATCGTGCTTGAGTAACGCTGGTGCATATGCTAAGATGAGCACATAACTGCATACGAAAAAAGGGAGCTTGTGTCAGCAGGCTGAGAGGAAGTCATCAACTTCGACCTATTACCTGATTTGGATAATGCCAACGTAGGGAAATAACATTGAATGATTCTATTCAGCGGGAAATGCCTATTTCGGACATTTCCCGCTTTTTTTGTCGCATTGCACAAACTATCTGGAGGTATCCCATGTTCAAAACGCTATTCGAAAACGTCCAGCAGCAGACGCCGCTGGTCCACTGCATCACCAATTATGTCACCGTCAATGATGTCGCCAACGTCCTGCTGGCTGCCGGAGGATCGCCGATCATGGCGGATGCCCCCGAGGAAGTTGCGGATATCACTGCTATCTGCACTGCGCTGAACCTGAACATCGGCACGCTGAACAGCCGGGCCGTGGAATCCATGCTGCTGGCCGGGCGTCAAGCCAATGCCCTTGCCCATCCCGTTGTTTTGGACCCGGTCGGCGCCGGGGCCTCCCCTTTCAGGACGGAAACGACATTCAAGTTGCTGGAGCAAGTGGCTTTCACCGTCATCAAAGGCAACATTTCGGAAATGAAGACAATCGATGCCGGAAGCGGCACGACAAAAGGAGTGGATGCCGACGTCAGCGATGCCGTGACGGAGGAGACGCTCGACGCAGCCGTCGCTTTCGCCAAGCGTTTGGCCGACCGGAATGATGCCGTCATCGCAATCACCGGCGCAATCGATATCGTTGCCGACCGGGACAGAGCCTTCGTTATCCGCAACGGGCACCCGCAGATGGCGAAGGTGTCCGGCACCGGCTGCATGCTTTCGGCATTGATCGCAGCCTATTGCGGAGCGAACCCGGAACAGACGCTTGAGGCTGCCGCGGCGGCGGTTTGCCTGATGGGCGTCAGTGGCGAATGGGCTTATGAAAGGATGTTGCAGAACGCGGCCGGGACGTCATCCTACCGTGGTTACATCATCGATGAAATCAGCAAGATGTCAGCGGAAAGATTGGAGGGGGGCGCTAAAATTGAGAGTAGATAAAAGTGATTTGCTGCTGTATGCGGTGACCGACCGTCAATGGCTGGGGGAAGCGTCCTTGGCCGAACAGCTTGAAGAAGCCATCCAAGCAGGCGTCACCGTTGTGCAATTGCGCGAAAAAGAACTGGATTTTGATGCCTTCGTCTCCCTCGGAAAGGAAGTGCAGGCCGTGGCCAAACGCCATCGTGTTCCCCTTATCATCAATGATGCTGTCGAGGTGGCCTTGGCGCTGGATGCGGACGGCGTGCATGTGGGGCAGAGCGATATGCAGGCGGGCGACGTCCGCAGCCGGATCGGCGAAGGGAAAATCCTGGGCGTTTCCGCCCATTCCGTCGAAGAGGCGCTGGCGGCGGAACAGAACGGAGCCGATTACCTTGGAGTCGGCGCCATCTACGGAACAGCAACGAAACCGGATGCGAATGCGTTGTCGATCGAAACGGTGCAGCAGATCTGCCGCGCGGTCAGCATACCCGTTGTGGGGATCGGCGGCATCTCTGAAGGGAACATCCTCAACCTGAAGGGAAGCGGCGTCGACGGGATCGCTGTCGTATCCGCCATCTTTGCGCAGCCGGACATAACAGCAGCAGTGAAGAGACTGCGTCCGCTGGCGGAAGCGCTGGTGCAGCCATGATGCTGGAAGCGGCCATCTTCGATCTGGACGGGACATTGTTGGACTCCATGCCGATCTGGCAGGGGCTGGGGGAAAACTACTTGCTTCAGAAAAAGGTACAGCCGGCTCCAGGGCTGCAGGACACCTTGAAGACGCTGAGCCTGCAGCAAGCCGCGCAACATTTTCAAACAGTTTATGGCTTGCAAGAAGCCGAAGAGACGATTATTGCGGAGATCGAAACGTTGATTGCGGATTCTTACCGCTATGAAGTCCCGCTGAAAGCCGGTGCAGCGGAACAGCTGCAGTCACTGCAGGAACGGGGAATAAAGATGTGCATCGCCACCGCGACCGAAAGAAATTTGGCCGAGAGTGCTTTGGAGCGCCTGGATATCCGGAAATATTTCAGCACGGTGCTGACGAGCAGCGAAGTAGGGGCAGGCAAAGAGGATCCGCGCATTTACCAGCGGGCGCTCGAACAGCTTGGAGCCCCTATCGCGAAAACTATCGTCTTTGAGGATGCCCTGCATGCCATCGAAACGGCAACGGCAGCCGGATTCCGCGTAGTCGGCGTCCATGACGAGACGGCGGCGCAGGACAGGGAGCGCATCGAAGCACTGACGGAGCAGTACATCTATTCATTTTCGGATTGGAAAGGATGAGCAAAAAGATGAAAACAGTATTGACGATCGCCGGCTCGGACAGCAGCGGCGGAGCGGGGATCCAAGCGGACCTGAAGACGATGATGGCGCACAAAGTCTACGGGATGAGCGTCATCACGGCGCTGACGGCCCAAAACACGACCGGCGTTGCCGGGATCATGGAGGCGACGCCCGAGTTTGTGGCACAGCAGCTGGATTGCGTCTTCACGGATATCCGCCCTGATGCGGTGAAGATCGGCATGGTCTCGAATGCCGCAATCATCAAAGTCATCGCGGAGAAATTGGTCGAATATGAAGCCGAGAACATCGTCGTGGATCCGGTCATGGTGGCCACCAGCGGCAGCAGCCTGATGCAGGATGATGCCAGCCAAGCTTTGCGGACGCTGCTCTTGCCGTTGGCGGATGTGATCACCCCGAATGTGCCGGAAGGAGAGGTGCTGAGCGGCGTCAGGATCGAAACGAAAGCGGATATGCTGGCTGCTGCGGACCGCATCGCTTCGGCAGCTGGGACCGGTGTGCTGCTGAAAGGCGGCCATCTCGAGGACAGTGCCGACGATCTGCTCTTTGTGAACGGAAAAGCCAGTTGGTTCGAGTCGGAACGGATCGAAAATCCGAATACGCACGGCACCGGCTGTACGCTCTCATCGGCGATCGCAGCGAATCTGGCTTTAGGCTACGGGATGGAGGAGAGCATCAGCCGTGCCAAAGGCTACATCACCGGCGCGCTCCGCGACGGGTTGGATCTGGGCAATGGCAGCGGCCCGCTCAACCATGCTTATCGGATCAATTAATGAAAGAAGAAGGGCGGGCTCAAGGTAACGATGAGACCTCCCTTCTTCTTATTTTGTACCCGCCAGCCTTACGCTTTCGGCCGGCGGTTGTAGCCGCGCTCCCCGAAAGGTTGCTTATCGCTCAACCATTTTTCCTCCAGCTGTTCCAAGGCCTTCTTTTCGTTGAAGGAAGGGTCTTCGCTCTTTTCCAGCACTTCCAAAACCGTAAAAGTGAAGGCGTCCGGCCCGAAGTGGTTCCAATCGGCTTGGAGCTCTTTATTGTTGTTGGCACCCATGTTCAAAATGTGTTTCATGCCATTCAAAGTCTTCAAGTTCGGTGTTTTTCCGATAAAAATCTTTTGATTTTCCGTGTTCGCTACTTCGTAAATGCCGGCTTCGATAGGCACCTCTTCGAATTGACGCCGCAGCTCTTTTTTCTCTGCCATTTCGTTTCCAACTTTCTTTCTGGATTTACTCAGAATCATACGCAAATTTTGATATTCCGTCAATTGCCCCTATCCAAAGGGCAAGACCGCAACGCACAAGAACCGAACGGAAAAATCAAGTACATTCAGTAAGTGTGTGTCGGTTAACGTTCGGTAATTGCGGTATTATAGTGGTGAAAACGAGTGAATTCTTTCCAAATTCTAAATAAAACCTCATTATTCTGTCGTTTTTGTTTGCTATAATTTTGATTATAGTGAACATTCGGAATTTTTGGACTTTGCGTCAAAAATGGAGCATGCCTCTATTCTATTGTCCGCATCCAGTTCATAGTTGCGATCGAAGGGAAGATGGAAGATGGGATTATTATTATTCGATTTTGACGGGACCTTGGCGGAAACATGCAAAATCAGCGAAATGGCTACAATGGATACGTTTGAACAATTCGGCTATCCCGCTCCAACCACTGAACAGCTTCGAGCGGACAGAGGAAAACCGCATGTCGTTAAGTTTACCGGCTATCTGGCGCAACAGGAACTCTCCTCAGCCGAAATGGACAAGCTGATGGAGGTCTTCTGGGACAACTACGAAAAATATGAAAATATGCTGTTGGAATCCTATGATCTGGCGCGGGAGTCCCTGCTGGAACTGAAAGGGAATGGACACCGGCTGGGTGTGATTTCCAACAAAGCGACCAAAGCTTTGCTGCGCAGTCTGGCTGCAGTCGATCTGCTGGATCTGATGGAAGTGATCATCGGCTTGGATAACATGAACCAGCACAAACCGGACCCTGAAGCCATCTTCACAGCCTGGGAAAAAATCCCGATGGCGAAGGAAGAGACTGTCATGATCGGCGATACCATCTATGATATGCAGATGGGCAAAATGGCCGGCACAAAGACCGTCGGTATCACTTGGGGCGGCAGTTCCGCCCAAACTTTGCGCGCGGAAAATCCTGACCGCATCGCCAACTCCTTCGTGGAACTGGAAATCGTCATCGCAAGTCTGCTCGATGCGTAAATATACAGAAACAAAGCCGCTGTCCTTTTTTATCAGGACGGCGGCTTTTTCGCAATCAGAGGACCGGCTTCTTTTCGTTTGCTTTCGCTTGCTTGGTGAACTCCTGCATTTCGGACGCCAAAGCAGTCCGCAATGCATTCAGGTTTTGGGCGACAAGCCGCTTATCTTTTACGATCTGGGCCCCGTTGATGAAGACCTCGGATACATTTCCGGCATTTTCGGAATAAACGAGTACGGCATAACGATCGAATATCG
>JAEAME010002014.1_pt1 | contig 12665 bp, 16 predicted proteins | sample 8958731 | NCBI WGS metagenome assembly JAEAME01 (sample SAMN16933194, study PRJNA681113) | bioreactor sludge metagenome | isolation source: anerobic bioreactor sludge (Control) | place: India:Bengaluru | collected 2018-10-24 | reverse complement strand
TACAATATTTTTATTCATATTCTACGCATATTGTATTTCGTTGCATAAACGGCATCCCGAGGTACTTAGCAGGAAGCTTTAGCTCCTGGCTTATGGCGGCAACCAGTTTTCTTCTCTCCTGACCTTTGACATTATAGGTGATTTTCATCTTTGTTTCCTCCGTTATATCCTTGATTCCAAAGGCTTTTTTTGCCTTTGGTTATACACATATTTGCTCATATGTGTGATATTATCAAGACTTATTTAATCATAATACCAACGAATATAAAGGCAAATATAATGTTAAAATTGTGTAAAATACACTTCTACATATAGACAAGTAAACAACCTTAAAGGTGCTTGAACTCTTTACCGCACAGCAGCCAGCCGCAGAGCAAGTGCTAATACTTGACCGATGGGATATATGACTTCTTACAGTCCTACCGGCACTATGTGATTGTATTTTAAGCTCATCACTTCAAAAGGTAATTCGGGAAAAGTGAAATTACACCTTTACATCGCAGCTTTTGATGTGGTACAATTGATTAACAACATTTACACGGTAGTAAAATAATATCAGTAAGGTGGTCTCTTCCGAGCACACCTTAAAAGCTATACGAATAGAACACCCGTAGTCCGACACGATAAGCGCCAAGCTCCGTTTGACCCTGTGCTCCACGTTCCACAGGGTATCAGACCTTCCGCCTCGTGTTGCGGAGGGTATATTACATTTGTTCCGTTATCTCCGCCCCGTTCTTGAATGTGAACACCAGTCTCTCATCCTCATAAACAGTGACATGGTCAACAACCGCAGACCACAACCGCTCATCAAACTGTATCGGCAGCGTGTCCATTTCAGAGATTTCAGACATGAACTCCGATATAAGAGTGTTCTTAGCCATTCGGTCATTGCGCTGGTTTTTCAGAGCTTCCTTCTGTTCGTTCAAACTTTCAAACTTTTCTACATACCCGTTATATCTTTCCGTGAATTCAGCCTGATCAAGTGTATCGGACGCGTTCTCATCAACACACTTTTGTATCAGACATGCAATCACATCAGTTTCATTATTTAAAGCAGCAATTTTTGAATTAATCCCGGAACAGTCTGTAAGAGTTGCCTGTATTATGCGGCAGTCCTCCAGTATGTTCTCCCGGTTTGCCATGAGTTTATTGAATGCCGACAGGAATTTCTCCTGTATGTCTTTTTCATATAAATGCGGTGTCCGGCAGGGTTTTTCGTTATGATACTTCGCACCGCACTGCCATATAACACGGCGGTATTTATCTGTGGAGTGCCATGTTTTTGATGAGTAGAAGCAACCACAATCTCCACAGATTATTTTTGTTGAAAACAGGCTATTAAAGCTGTACCGATCGCCGAGGCCTTTCCTGCGTCTCATCTCCGCTTGTATAAGCCCCCATTCAATAGGGTCGATAATTGCTTTATGGCTGTGCTCCACGAAATACTGCGGAACTTCACCCTCGTTGACTTTCACTCGCTTCTGAAGGAAGTCCACTGTAAACTTCTTCTGTAGAAGTGCAGCCCCTTTATATTTCTCGTTCGTGAGTATACTCTCAACCGTACTGTATTGCCACACACTCTTGCCGCCGGGTGTCGGAACACCGGACTCGGTTAGTTGCCGGGCGATGGCGTTTGGCGTCTTACCCTCTATAAACAGTCTATAAATGAGCCGTACCGTTTTCGCTTCCTCGGGTACGATTTCCGGCAGCCCGTCCTCACCTTTACGATAACCAAGGAACTGACCGTAGGGTATATTGACCTTTCCGTCAGCAAAGCGTTTCCGCTGCCCCCAGGTAACGTTCTCCGAAATGGAACGGCTCTCCTCCTGAGCTAGCGACGACATAATAGTTATGAGCAGCTCACCCTTGGAATCGAGTGTCCAGATATTTTCCTTCTCAAAATATACCTCCACGCCTTTATCCTTCAGTTTACGGACTGTAGTTAAGCTGTCAACCGTGTTACGGGCAAAGCGTGAGACTGATTTAGTTATGATAAGGTCAATCAAGCCGTGAAGAGCATCATCAATCATCTGGTTGAAGCCATCACGCTTTTTTATATTGAGAGCCGATATGCCCTCGTCAGTATATACACCGATAAACTCCCAGGTTGGATTCTCTTTAATTGTCCGCGTGTAATAATCAACCTGTGCCTCATAGCTTGTCAGCTGTTCCTCACTGTCAGTAGATACACGGGCGTATCCGGCAACACGACGCTTTACTTTCTGATCTTTCGGCACCCTTGTGTGCATATCAACCGTAGCAGGAATTACGGTTACTTTATTTGTAGTATTCATTTGTCACTCCCTCCTGAAAATTTTTCTGCTGAGCATGCTCTTACGCTTCTCTTCCGTCCAGCTTTCTGCCCTGGAACGGTCGTACCATCGTTTAACGCTTTGTCACCGTTTCTGAAGCAGAACACCAGCGTGTTATCTTTCTCCACCTTTATAGCCGTTATTTTACCATTAAGGGCATCTGTATTAAAATCCTCTGTCCCGAGCACCTCGGCGGTAAGCCTATGGAGAATATCCTCCGGTATTTGTTTTGAAGCACAGACGGATTTACCTAACATGTTGTATGTAGGGCATATCCAATTAATCCGAGTGGCCGTAACCTTTCGCCTGTAGTGCTTTCCGCAGATACCACACACTATCATACCGGTAAAGAGATATGACTGTTTCTTCTGACCGGGAGGATTGTGCTTCCCGGCACGTTGTGATATAATGTCTTGAACAGCTTCAAATGTAGCAAGATCAATAATGGCTTCATGGCTGTCCTTCACATGGTATTTCGGCAGCTGACCCCCGTTGACCATTTCCCGCTTTGTCAGGTGGTTCTCGTGGTATGTTGTCTGCAGTAACAGGTTACCGGTGTAGGCGTAGTTGCGGAGAACCTTAAGCACACTGTTTTTGCACCACGGGTTTCCGTTACCGGATGTGATGTTCTTTACATTCAGCAGCTTCGTAATAGCCATGGCACTCATACCATTTATATAATAGTCGAATATAAGGCGGACAGTCTCTGCTTCATTAGGTATAATTATGTACTTTCCGTTATCATAGCGGTATCCGAGCATCTTACCGTTCCAGGGCTTACCCTCCTCGAAGTTTTTCTTTATACGCCATTTCTGGTTCTCACTTACCGACAAGCTTTCCTCTTGTGCGTATGAAGCGAGTATGGTAAGCATCAGCTCGCCGTCGGCACTCATGGTGTGAATGTTTTGCTCCTCAAAGAAGACGTCCACCCCCAGTGCCTTTAGTTCACGCACCGTCTCCAGAAGTGTGACTGTGTTTCGGGCGAACCGGGATATTGATTTCGTGATTATCATATCGATTTTCCTGGCCTTGCAGTCATAGAGCATCCGCTGAAAGTTTTCATGGTTGTCCTTTGTCCCGGTCAGAGCTTCATCGGAATAGACCCCGACATACTGCCACCCTTTATGGTTCTGAATCAAATTGCTGTAATAACTGACCTGTGCCGATAAAGAGTGAAGCATGGCGTCCTTACCCGAGGACACACGGGCGTAGGCAGCAACCTTTTTTAATTTAGGTAACTTAGCCGCCGGGAATATAACCTGCTTTACTGTCCGGTCCACTTTTTCCCCTCCTTTCCCAAGAGGTAAACAGCCTCAAGAGCAGCCTGCAGGCTCCATACTGAGCATTCAATAAAATCCTCCCCGTCATTGCCATGCTGATTAAGGCCACCGCGTGCGTCAACTGCGTAAATATACCTCCTGGCAATAGCGACGATCTCGTCCATCACGTCCTTGTTAATTGGCGTCATGATAATATCCTCCGTTTGTATTAATATCCGGGTACTATATTAATTACTCAAAGCGTCAGATATATCAAGACAATTCAAGCGAATATACTGAACGAAGATAACCCGTACTTCTTCGCAAATACTGTGCATAGTTTCGTTCTTTCAGCTTCTGTAATAATCCCCCGTAAGAGCATACTGTCAGCCAGAGCGGCTGCGGCACGGTAGTTTATCAAAGTTGTTGCTAACGCCTTATTCATTACCAGCACATCTGGTTCTTGACATTGCATAGCACGCGCGGCAGCAGTATTTACGATTTTTATTCCCATAGCTCAAGAACTCCTTTCCGCAGTATTCACAGACAAGTGTATAGTAGGCTTTTTTGTTAACAGACTCCTGGTTACTGTTCCAAAAGGCCATACGGCACTTGTCCGAGCAGTATTTCTTCTCACGGTGACTCATTTTCTGCAGTACCGGTTTACCGCAGGTCTGGCACATACGAGTGTTCGGCATCTCCGGATGCCGGTGGATATGTGACCGAACCGTGTTCGGTGAGAGCCTGAGTGCTATGGCGATATCCGCAGCACTACGACCTTCGAGCCTCATGTTATCGATAGCGATTCTTTCTTTCTCTCTCATTGGACCTCCTTATTAATAATGAAGGAAAGCGACCCCTTAAGAGCCGCTCTCCTGAAAATAAAATAGCTGATACGTTAAATAAGTATCAGCGTCTGCGCATTGTAAGCAGCCGTTCCATCACGTCGTCCTGTGGATTCGGAACGTTGTTATAATCTAAGGAGCTGTTGTCCCTGACAATAGCGAAAATCTGATTCCATAATACATTGGCGTGCTTGGAATATTCTCTCGCAGCGGCGACATATGGCGAGATAATTGCAGCTCCCGTGGTTGGATGTTTCGATAAGAACCCCCAAACTGAGATTGCTTCTTCACACTGAATCCACCGTGCCGCCGCCATAGCGTACTGCTCCAGGTTCTGCTGAGTTACTAGATGCTCACAGTGGTATTTTTGTAGCCACTCCCACGTGGTCTGGTATATTTCCTTTGCCACAAGTTCCTGTCCGCTTTTCTGCTCTGCCGAGAGAAATTCATGTGGCGGTGGCATTTCCACTCCCTCCAAATTAATGGAGTCGGGTATACGTATAACCTTTAGCGGTTCTTTGCCATTGTTGCCTTCCAGAACTTTATCTGCCAGCGGCTTTCTAGGTCTGCCGCCTGTTCCGGGCTGAGGACCTCTGTTGCCCATTTTCATCATCCTTTCTTATAAAACTTATGGGGTTAATACCCCTAAAACTTATCGGACATTACGCGTGGGAGGCCCCGACGCTGTCCTGGTAGGATGTGGTAGAGATTTAAATACCCCCACCCCACCCCCGGGGGTTTGTACTCATGATACCATTCACCTCTCTAGTGGAACAATCGCCACAACTACCACAACCTTTTCCTATATTTATATACGCGGGTGTAGTGGTGCTTACTATGTCATTTTTCTATCTCATATAATTAAAGGGGTAGAGTTGTTCCGATTGTGGCTTGTGTTCCAAAAGCATTGAATTTAAAGGCTTTTTTCAGAGGAACAACATCTTATATAGAGACGTTGCTTTCCATAGATGGGCTGCCGTTTGGTTTTTATGGTGCGCTCCCAACCTTCCACTTTAGTCATTAGGGCTGCTATCGCATAAGAGTCGGAAGGCTTCAAATCTGCTATATTTCTTCCGAAACACTCACACCATACTTCAGCATTACTGACCTCGGTACGTTGAATTCTGCCCTTAGCGGCAGTGACAACTTTTTCTATATCAGCTTTCTTCATGCCGGCAAGCTCACCGATTTCAACAATCCAGAAACCCTGTAGCTTTTCCGCCCCGGACTTATCGTCCATGTCTGTAAGAGACAGGGCATCAGAGAAATATTCGTCCCCGGCGAGCTCCTTCCAAAGAGAACTTTTACCGATTCCTTGTGCGCCATCAAGTACAGTTACAGAGTCATATTTTGTGCCGGGATGATATATACGCCGCACATCTGCAACAAGTGTTTTTCTAGAAATGGCGCGGGAATAAGGTGTATCCTCGGCCTGCAGGTAACGCGAGAAAAGCGTATCGCAGCGAGGGACGCCATCCCATTTTGAAAGTGAGTCGAGATAATCACGTATGGGATGGAAGCGCCTGTCGTCTGCAACCTTTGTGAAGCTGACGTTGTGGTTACGATCGGAAAAGCATACATATCGAATATCAATTAATGCCTTCAGCTGCGCGGTGTCCGCATCTCTCCAAAACTTATTGTCAACAGGCCTGTCCCACGGGGTAACACCCGTAACCTGAATGCGGTTAGCCATTTCGTTATATGCAAAACCCGTTATATCCGGATCGTTATTGAGAATGAGCATTTCGTTCCATACACTGTTTTGGAGTACAGTACTACGGGTCATATATTGTAATTTTTTATGCCAGTCTTCGGTGAAGTCTTCATCTATGCTTGCAGCTTTTTCTTTTGCAATTTGCAGTTTTACCTCATCAATGGATATTGCGAACTCGAGCATATCCTTCATAGACTTCTTATCATCGTCATCACCGAACTTATGAATACGAACGATATCAAATGCATTGAGCAGCTTACCACAGGCAGGGTCGGTAGCATGATGGCTGTATGCGAACTTGTCATCGTAAATAACGACACCAGCTGTACCCTCACCGGGGATATAGTCGTAGTGGTCTTCCGTGACTGAAGGGGTATATATGTCTGAGAGAAAGGTATCAATAGCCTTTGTGATGCTGTATGCCCTGCAGAACGCGCCGATCAATCCCGATTTTGTGAGCGGGTCCTCCTGCGGCTTCTTGATGTTTTCCCGAACAGCACTCTCGCGGGACGACGTCGGGAGCAGTGAGCAGTCCTTCCAGTTTGGATGCGCGGTCAAGACCGTATCCGGGTTCAGCCAATCGCCCCCGGTAGTTCTGCTGATAAACTCACCATTTGAGGGCGTAGTCGGCCAGTACATAAGTTGGTTCGGTTTGTAGGAGCATTCGTCAAATTGGTCGATTCCCCAGTCGGCAGCAAGAAATCTAGTGAGCGCGACATACTCGTCGGGAGACACATCTCTTGTTAGCGGCACGATAATGCGGCAGCGCGGTGCCTCCGGCGTGTGGCTGTGGGTGGTATAGACACATGATGCATACTGGAAATCCCGAAGGAATAGGTCGATAAAGCCCACCACGGCGTGATCTGCATCCATTGTCAGCATGGAGCGGCAGACTACACTATCAATTTTTCGGCGATTGTTCTTGAGTTGTCCGCCTACAAAGCCCCCCTTATCCTTGGCACGATCGCGTTCGGTTTTCGGTAGCTTTAAATATTCCTCAGCTGTTTCTGTGGTGCGGATTGTAGTTTTTAGCCTTTCGCATAGATCATCAAAAGTCGTGGTCTTATTAGTCCAAATCTTAGCAAAGCAGCTGTTGCCATAAGCAATCGGTAAATCACGCATGGCTTGTTTCCTCTTCACAGTCCTTAATGGTGGAACGGATAATCAGGCTTTTTTGCTTCGTGTTATCCGTATTCCTTAATACAAGGTCTGCAAATCCGCTGTGCAAAATCATATTCCAGGTTCTGCAGCTCGCTACACAGCTTAATGTAGTTGATATAAGCCTTTTTGTGATAACTGAAACAGTGCTGTCAGGTAAGCGACCTATTAGATCTCGGTAATATTGTGCCTCAAGCGTCATTCTTTTCCGCACCCAGCTTTCTCCTTAAGCCAGCTATTAAAGCTTTCAATAGGAATAAGAATTCTTGTGCCGATGCGAAGGGTAGGGAATCCAGGTTCTTTAACGAGCTCATACGCTTTTGGGAGACTGATTCCCATTTGAGCCGATAATTCCTGAACGCTCATTGTTGATTTTTCCATTTAGTGGTCCTTTCTTTTTTTATATAACTAAACCGCCCCCTTACAAGAAGGAAGCGGTTTGGTTTATTTGATAATGGTTTTTTCTTGGGGACAAATAAAGCCCTGCAGGATTGTTCCTGTAAGGCTTAAATCATATTTAATGTTAACCGCATTATAGCATATTAAACACTTTTGTATGGTATTATTAAAAAGCAAGAATTACGCACGAATTCCGCATATTTTAATGGATAACAAAACTATATTTATACTTATCTCGGCCCCCCTGATTCATTATTACCATCTAGTCTCCTGCGGCTTTGTTATATCGGACTCAAGTTCATGCAGTGCGGCGCACAGATTGTCATAATTAATAAGAGCCTTTTTACCAATATAAATGGCAGGGAGTTTCCCTGCCTTGAGCATTATTCTAATAGCGTGCTCGGACAGCAGCCCCGTCCTGGCTATTTCACGTACCGTCATCATGGCCGGCTGCTTTTTATCATTTTCCATTTCTCATATACTCCTTCCTTTCATTTGTTTGATTTCGAGGATAATCAATGCCGTTTCTCATATTAAGAACGGCATAGTATGGTGTCGGGTTTAACATACCTGTGTAATCCCGAATATCCAGTTTTTCTTCTTTGAGTCTCCTGTTTTCCCGCTGTCTCTTTCGATTCTTCATGTAATCCTCCTTTTAGATAGACTACTCCCTTGAGTTTGGTTTAAGGTCGACATCAGTTCAGGCAACGACCGGGCTTAGCCCAATTATTGATTTGTGGTTGCGTTGTTTGGTTAACTCGTAGTATGTTCCAGTGTCACTTTTGAGTTCTCCTTTCTCAAGTAACGATTAATGTCGTACCTCGACGAATATATTGTACTACTAAAACAATTACTTGTCAATAGGTAATATAACGGTTATTTAAAACAAATCACGGAATAATAATGATAATATTAAATTATATCTTGACAAGTACGACTAATTGTAGTATTATTAATGCGAGGTGATACGATATGACATTTGGCGAAAGATTAAAACAAATCAGAAAAGATCGCGGACTTACACAAGTCGGCCTAGCAGAACAGCTTGATGTGACAAAAGGTACCGTCTCCACGTGGGAAACAAACAGCCGTAAACCAAGTTTTGAAACGCTTGTTGAACTTTGTGATATGTTTACAGTAAGCATGGACTACCTGATAGGGGTCTCGGATGATGCAACTCCACATATAATTGACAAAAACGAATTAGAGACTCTTGCGCTTTCAGATGTTGAGGATGATTTGACCGAGTACACTCTTAAGTATGCTAGGCTTGACAATTACGGACGCGAAGCTGTTGAGAGTATAATTCGCGCTGAATACAATCGTTGCCGCGATGAAAATACTCTTACCGCACCGGCCGCTTATTCCGTGAGCATTCGCATCAATATAAAAAAGGAATAATAAATGAACCGCAGGATGGATTTTCTGCGGTTCATTTACTATTTTTATATTTTGTGAATGATAAGCAATTACGTATGTTGTGGAAAGGCTTTTATAAGGCGTGGAAACCGTCAGATGTATTGTGGAAGCAAAGAATGCGACTTAGCGAGAAGAGCCAAGAATCAGCGAAACCTCCGCGCTAAAAAGCGTAAAACAAAAGAAAACGGATAATATAACAGCCGGCGTATCGGGAAGTGAACCTGATAAGCCGGCTGATATTTGAATAGTGTTTTTTATTGTTACTCGAAATTAAGTGACGAATGTATGTGCTTACCCACCTTCAAAATACTCCTCAGGGTAAGCGTTATTAATACGAGCTTCATGCACATTGCCTTGAATGTGTAAAATTATGATTCCTTAGGCCTTTTGCCTGCGTATTCCCGGGCGTATTCGTAGATAACACACAGGTCGGCATAACTTTCCACAACAATATACGGAGTCTTGTAAGTATCGGAAAGTTTATCGGAAAAATAGGTATTTAATAAATCGAAAATCTCCGAGTTTGGTAATGTTTCAATGTCTGATGTATCCGAAGAATCAGGAATCTCTGAACTATTCGGTATTTCAGTGTCAGTAAAATATTCGCAGGCGGTAAATGTTAACATGAAAACCGCAGCCAACAAAATTAAAGCAATACACAATAAAGCTTTTTAATTGGTTCTTTATTTCCAAGCGACAATTATGGAGTTGTCGTTTCTGCAGAGGATGTGGTTTTATCGGCAGGATGACTTTCTATCGGATTATGTGTTTTTACTAATTTAACGCTTTCACTGGCATATACTCCGTCAATCGGCACAAGGTATAGAAATCCGCCTATGTCACAAGTGCTGGCTCCCGGGATGGAACCAACTAAATTCACAATGATTTCGCCATCATTTTTAGTCGCGCTACACTCAAAAGTCCAACTGCCGCTTGAGTCTTTGGTAAGTGCGGCAATGACATACCCACTGTTAAAATACTCCTTAGTGTATATGTTGTTGATATAGGCGTCACGCGCGTTGCCTTGAATGTAGAAGATACTGGAACAGGTAGGTTTTATACTTGCGCATTCGTAAATTTCGCACAGGTCGGCATAGTTTTCCACAATTATATATGCACTATCATATTCAATATAGGAAAAAAAGTTCTCTATAGTTTTACGAATTTCTGATATATACTTCGTTTCATCTTCATATGTGTCCGCTGGTTTGATAAAATACTCACAGCCGATGAATGTGAACATGAAAACCGCAGCCAACAAAATCAAAGTGATACGTAATAAAGCTTGTTTCATAATCAAATCCTTAATTCCATGCGACAGCAAAATATGCAGTAGTTCCCGAAGAAGATGCGGCATATTGATGAACTCTTATAGTGTATGTGCCCGCTGAAGGAGGGTCGAAGGTAACTATTTCAACATTGTTTGCTGAAATTGTCGAGGAGGCGTAATATCCGCCGGACTCTGTGTTCAAAATATATAAATCCATATCAAGCTTTGTATAAGATGAAGATGAGTCGTCAGCCGGTTGTAAAAAGGCCAGAGCAATGCGAACTCTAGCAGTGGAGGTTACAGTAAAGTCATATGTCCAATAAGTACCCGAAGTATTCATATAATAATTTATGTACCGATACTGTAACGCGGTTTGTAACGCGGTATAAGCGTCTATCACTCCGGCGCCGTATCGCATATATGAAGGTGGGGTCAAACTTGTGGTTCTGTCTTTCGGTAAATATTTATACGGCGAGCTTGGATTTACGGATGCTGCCAATATTGCTTTAATCGCCTCCGGATAAGCGGTTAAACTCGGACGCGCATCAATAATTAAAGCGACAATTCCGGCTGTTAGAGCGGTAGCTTGAGAGGTATCACCATACGGAGCGCATATATCCGGTTTGAATGGAGCTGAAAAAGAACTATTTGAAGAATATGAGGATTTATCATTAATAATGTCGTCAGCATAGTTTGATGGTGTACTATTGAAATTCAATGATCCAACAGTAATAACATTATATGCCATCTGTGCTTCGTGTATTCCGGTACTTGCGCCAATGCCACTGGTAGGAGGAGTTGTCAAGTCACCTGAATTGCCGGCGCATAAACACATGGTTATATAATGCTCATATCCGATGTGATCGTACCATCTACTGTAATCTGTATATGAATTAGTATAATCTCCGTTGCCACTTACTATCGACATGCTGATAACGTCAACGCCTTGATCAACTAGCCATTCAATTCCCTCCAGTGTACCATTTCCTCCGGCAAAATAAAGCACCGCTTGGGGAACAACATTAGCAATAATATCACCGCATATTACCGCATGAGTATTTCCGGCAACCTTTACCCCATTGGGGTCGATATAATAAACGCAGTCGGAAGGTAGTCCATTGCCAGGTGCAGCATCCAAAAAGGGCACGTCCATATCAAGAATTCCAACCTTTATACCAGTACCGTCATAGCCATAGGTATTTTTTGCCAACGTTGCCCGTGACGCTTCCATTTCATCCGCCGGTGAAGAACATTTGGTAACATTGTCACCAAAATACAAATCGATTGAATCAATATTTTAAATCTCGGCTATTTTAAGAATTTTCTCTTTGCAAAGATGCGCCAATACTACAGGCGAATATCTGCTGATATAGCTTATTTCCTCCGAATTAAAGTATTTTTTCGCGATGTCATTATTGTTTCTCGTATAAACCTCTGAGGAAATCTGTGCTTTCAGCGTTTTGTATTTTCGGATTTCGTCAAGCGAAGTTTTATCTGAAAGTTGAATTTTCCATTCCTCTTCGCTCATGCCATGCTTATTGGTCATACGCGACGAGATTTCGGATTTTGAATAGTTCTTAAACCAAAGCATGACATAAAATGTAGTGTTTTCGGCGGCGTCTTTCATTGCCTCCTCAAGTCTGCCACTAATCACAGTATCGTTTGAGCCTTCGATTATCTGATCGTTAGCTGAACTTACGGGGGTCAATGTTATTGAGAATAACAAAGTTATCAGCGCAAGAAAAAACGCAGTGGCATGTATTTTAATAGTATTGTAATGCTTTTTCATGATTATTACCATTCCTTTTGTTGCGCTCAATGCATAAAAGGGAATGAAACCCGTATGCCGTAACGCAATATTATTAAATATTTCATTATAATATACTTGATATATGTGTCTGTTTTATTCTAAAGGCATTGAAAGCAACCGATTAAGAATTATTTTATGTTATTTTCGGTTACAGGATAAACATTTTATAACAAATGTTTGAAAAAAATTTTTTCTAACAACAAACAAGCAGAACCTTTTTTAAATATTTAATAAACCAACGGATTCCCCTCCTGTACATTCACCCTTAGCTACTATAATCGGTTTCACTAGCTTCGGATTTATTTTACCTAAATAAAGCTGTGATCAACAGCCTTATAATCTAATATTGAACCACTTCAATTCCGTTCTACCCTATACAACAAAAAATATTGGCAAATAGGTTACAACTTTTTAAATATATTTTTTGGCTTCATTGTAAAATGAAGTTGCAATAGAAAAAACAAAAAAAGTATCCATAG
>JAEAME010002012.1_pt1 | contig 12671 bp, 8 predicted proteins | sample 8958731 | NCBI WGS metagenome assembly JAEAME01 (sample SAMN16933194, study PRJNA681113) | bioreactor sludge metagenome | isolation source: anerobic bioreactor sludge (Control) | place: India:Bengaluru | collected 2018-10-24 | reverse complement strand
GGCTGCTCTGCGGCGCCTGCGGTGCAATGATTTGCCGGAAGACCGGTTCTCCTCCCATTATCTGGATCCATTTTCTTTTCCTTGTTCTCGCATTAAGCATTCTTCTCGATGTGGCCTTTATCCGTTGTGCCCGTCTGTTTTTTTCCGATGTGCCGGGAGGCTACTTGCCTCTGCATGTTCAGGTCGGCGTCGTGTGCGTTTCCCTGTTGCCTGCAGGACTGCTGCTCGGCCTTTTGTTTCAGTGGACAGCAAAAATTTATATTGCGGGTACGAAATCGCTGGCGACAGCCTATGCGATAGAGAGCATGGGGGGATTGGCAGGCGGTATCTGCGCCACCCTGCTGTTGAAACTCGGCTGCCAGAATTTTCTGATTGCCTTGCTCTGCGCGCTGACCGCCGCAGCGTCTTCCATTCCCGCATTCGGCAAAAGCGGCAGCAAATGGATTCGCGGCGCAGCGGTGATCCTGTTCGCAGCACTGGCGGCATTTGCCGGCAGGGCCGCCTTCCTTGACACGCTCATGACATCCTGGACGCACAAGAACCTCGTTGTAACAAGAGACACACCCTATTCAAGAGTTACCGTCACCTCCCGGGAAGGCCAGACATCGGTGTTTGAAAATGACGCGCTTCTGTTTAACACCGAGGGGACGAGGACCGAGGAGTTTGTTCATATGGCGGCGCTGCAGCATCCGAGTCCGAAAAAGGTCCTGGTGCTCGGCGGAGGTATTGACGGGACAATCCGGGAAACGCTTCTGCACTCCCCCGTATCGATAGACTATGTAGAGCAGAATCCCGCGCTTGTGGAAGCCGTCCTGCCGCACCTCCCGGCAAATATCCGGAATTCCCTTCATGCTGCCAATGTCCGTATCCTATACAGAGATCCACGCAAGTTCCTCAACCGGGCAACTCGGTATGATCTCATTCTCATGGGGATGCCGGAACCGGCCTCGGGACAGGCGAACCGTTTTTTCACCCGGGAGTTCTTCCAGCAGTGCCATTCGAGGCTGAACGTCAACGGCGTAATGGCATTCAGTCTTCAATCTGCGGAAAACTATTGGACTCCGCAGCTCAGTAGAAGAATGGTCAGCATTTATCGGGCAGCCCGGTCGGTGTTTCCCGAGGTCGTATTTATTCCAGGCTCCACCAACGTAGTAATTGGTTCCACAGGCCAATTGACAAAGGATCCATCCGTCCTCGGGAGCCGGCTTCAATCCAGAGGCATACGCGCCAGGATTGTCTCGGCAGCCTTCCTCCGGTACGTCTACACGAACGACCGCTTTCAGGAAATCTCCCAAATTCTTGCGGCAGGAACCGCCCCGGTCAACACAGATGAGCGCCCGATCTGCTACCAATACACTCTCATGATCTGGCTGTCGCGGTTCCTGCCCTCGAACATGTTCGCGGATTACTCCCCTCCGGACTTGGGAATCGGCGGTAAGGCTGCATGGTTTTTTGCGCTCGGCCTGCCCTTCTTGCTGCTGACGCGCGCCGACTGGCGCGTCCGGCGCGTCATTTTGACCGGGACCGCGGGTTTTGCGGGAATGGCCATGGAAACAGTCTTGTTGCTCCACTACCAGACGAAGAATGGCATCCTTTTCCAGGATATCGGAATACTGCTTACCGGCTTCATGGCCGGGCTTGCTGCGGGTGCATTCGCAGTGACACGGATGAAGAGTCCCCTATCCAAAAGCACCGGAATTGTTTTGCTGCTGGCTTTTGCGATATTAGATGCGATTATCGGCCTTATGATCGATTCGGGCAGCAGCGCCGATTTGCCTTTCATATTGGGATCCCTGTTTGCTACGGGATTCCTTGTAGCAGGAATATTCGCATACGCCAGCCTCCACAATGTTAGCGATCAGAAGTCCGTAGTCTCACCTCTGTATGCAGCAGACCTGGTCGGCGGATGCTTGGGCTCGATACTCGCCACCGTTGTCCTGGCCCCTCTCGCAGGGCTCTCGTGGACAGCTTATCTCATCCTGCCGGTCGTGTTGCTGTCTGCCCTGCTGGTGTAATGCATCGCGGTGAGCTCGGGACTTGCGTGCTTTATACATTTGATTCATTCTAGAGGGCGTCAGTGCGAGCGTTATGGTTCGCCTTGGGGAACGAATGATTCGGGTGGACACCTCGAAAAGCAATGTTCTGGTTACCGGTGCAACAGGCTTTGTCGGCTGCAACCTTGTCGAAGAATTGTTGCAGAGGGGAAACCATGTGACATGCCTCGTGAGAAAATCAAGTGACACCCGGCCGATCCGGAGGCCAGGCGTGCGCATGGTGACAGGCGATGTAAATGATCCCGCATCGATCCATGAGGCAGTGCAGGGGATTCGCGTAGTGTATCACCTGGCCGGACTCATAAAAGCTGCGAGGCGAGACCACTATCTGAGAGTCAACCAGGCCGGGACACGTCTTCTCCTGGAAACGCTGGCAAAAGCGGCTCCGAATCTGAGCCGCTTTGTACATATGAGCAGCCTGGCGGCCGCCGGGCCCAGCGCGGGCAATACCGGCCTGAAAGAAGAAGACACTCCCCATCCCATATCCTGGTATGGAGAGAGCAAGCTTCTGGCCGAGCAGGAAGTACTAAAGTTCTCCTCTGTTTTCCCTGTTGCTATTCTGCGTCCATCTGCCGTTTATGGTCCGCATGACCGCGAAACACTGATCGCGTTCAGGATGGTAAAGCGCGGATGCCTGTTCACGCCGGGACGCTTTGACCGGCGGTTCAGTCTGATTCACGTTCACGATCTGACCCGTGCATGCGTCCGGGCGGGCGAAAGGGATGTGCGTACCGGCTCGATTTATTACATCTCACGGACGGAAATTTATACGTGGGATAGCATTGGGCGCGCAATAGCGCAGGCTCTGGGAAAACGCTACCGGAAGGTCTCGTTCCCTCAGTGGCTGGCAAAAGCGGTAGGTCGTGCCGGAGACCTATGGACCGGAGTGACGGGCCGCGCAGCAACACTCAACAGCCAAAAAGTCCGAGAGCTGCTCCAAAAATCCTGGCTGTGTGATACCTCAAGGGCTCGTGCCGAACTGGATTTCACCCCGGCAATAGACCTGGCCTGCGGAATAAACGAAACAGTTCGTTGGTATAAGAGCCGAGGATGGCTATAATAAGCGCAGCTGGCGCTGGAATATGGGAAAATCCATTGCAAGTATGCATAAAAAGGGCTATGTTCGAACAGCGGATCACAAAAATGCGAAAACAATGGCTGCCCGATCAAGTTCCGGCAGCTATGTTTGGGGATTTATTTGCCCTGCTGAGATTTAAGCCTGATTCTGCAGAGAATCTGTGATGCGCAGCGCTCTGACGGGACGAGGAGGATATGGCGGAAACGCTTATTGATATGCGCGATGTTGTTGCGCAGATTAGGCATAAAGGCTATACGTTCCTGGACAATGAACTCACGCCCTCCAACTGGCCGTTTTCTGATGTTTGTGCGGAGGCGAAACGGATCGGTGCCTGCCTTCAGAGCCTCGGATTGGCGAAAGGAGATCGGCTTGCTCTCATTCTTCATACCCCGGAACACTTTGTCCTCTCTTTCCTCGGCACCATCAGCACCGGCGTGATGCCGGTTCCCATGTATCCCCCGCTGGCGCTCGGCCGGCTCGACAACTACATGGACAGAGCCGCGGGCATTTTGCGCGTCTCTGGTGCAAAAGCCCTGCTTACAACCGCGGATTTTATTCCGATTCTCCAGCCCTTGCTCTCCCGTGTTCCTACACTGAAAAGCATTTTGGACATCGGAATGCTGCAACAGGTGAACAGCGGTGTTTTGCTGAACGAACCTCTGATTCTGCCGGACGAACCTTGTTTCCTGCAATTCACGTCGGGATCCACTTCGGCTCCAAGAGGCGTTGTAGTCACACACAGAAACCTTATTGCCAACGCAAGAGCGACCATAAACAGTCTTGAGATCGATGCCGACGCCGATCGCGCGGTTAGCTGGCTGCCTCTCTATCACGACATGGGACTTATCGGTTTCGTAATCTCAACGCTTGTTGCCCAAATACCCGTGGTATTCATCCCCACGATCGCGTTTGTGAAACATCCCGGCGTCTGGATGGAAACAGTTCACAAGTATCGCGCAACGATCACTTTCGGACCCAATTTCGCCTTCGATCTTGTGACCAAGCGGGCGCGCAAGGTTTCTCGGACTACCGATCTGTCGTGCCTCCGCGTCCTGGGCTGTGGTTCCGAACCGATCAATCCCAAGACGATGGAAATCTTCCTGACAGCGTTTGCGCCTTTCGGCTTGAATCCGAATGCGATTCTGCCGTGCTACGGGATGGCCGAAGCCACTCTCGCCATAGCTTTCGATCAATTGCACAAGCCGATGCAAAAGCTTGTCATCGATCGCCATGATTATGAAACGCTGAATATAGCCCGCCCGATCGGTAATAACGGCAATGCGCCGGATCCGAAGAACAGGTTTGAACTGGTATCTTGCGGGCGCACTTTTCCGGACCATGAGATCAGAATCCTGAACGACAAGGGCGAAGCGCTCCCGGAAGGACAGGTGGGGGAAATTGTGTTCAAGGGGCCGAGCGTTACGCCGGGATACTTTGAAAATCTGGAAGCCTCGCATCAACTGCTGCAGGGAGGATGGCTCCACACCGGCGATCTCGGATTTATTCATAGCGGCGATCTATATGTTTCCGGAAGACAGAAGGACCTGGTCATCATCAACGGCCGCAACTATCCTCCGCAGGCGATTGAGTGGATTGTCGAGGAGATTGCCGGCATTCGCAAAGGCAGCGTTGTAGCTTTTTCCGTCGACGGCGATTCAACGGAAAAACTGGTGATCATCGCGGAAACGACCATGACGAACAGCGACGAACTGGCGATCTCGATCGCCAATCAGGTAAGGTCCGCGCTCGGCCTGGCTGTTCACAAAGTGGTTCTCGTCGGACGGGGATCGATTCCGAAAACTTCCAGCGGCAAACTGCAACGCAGGCAAACCAAGGCTTTGTTTGAAGGAGGCCAACTCGGATTTCCGGGCAGTGTAACGGAATCCTCTCCATCGGAAGGTTTGGGTCTCGGTTGACCGCCTGGCGGCACGCAATATTTCATCTTACTCCCAATTACATTGCCGCCGGTGCAGAATCCTGCATGCGGCATTTTCCCTTAAGAAAGTATGCTCAAAATGCAAAGCACGGATCAGGATCTCGTACGGATTCTCAAGACGGCCGTATATGACATCAGCTTGAAGGAGCTCGGAGATATCAACTCGGGAACGAAAATCTCAGAACTCGGCCTGGATTCGGTCGCAGTAATGGAACTGATAGGAGTTTTGGAGGAAAGTTTTGCCATACGGATAAAAGACGAAGAAGTCGTTGCCCTGGAAACGGTCGGCGATCTCCTGAACCTGGTCCGAAAACTATCTCCGTCGACACCTTCCGCCGATTTTGCCCCGCTGGAACCGAAGAGAAATCCGTCGGAAGCAACGCGGCTCGCTCCAGAATGCTGGAATATCGCGGAATTCCCTGAAGTCAAAAATCTCGAGCGGCGCCTGCAGGAAATCGAAAGGGCCGGGCTCAAGAATCCGTATTTCCGAGCCCATGGGGGGACTGCAAGAAACACGAGCGTCATCGACGGTGTCGAAATGCTCAATTTTTCAAGCTACAATTATCTGGGATTTTCGGGACATCCTGATGTCATCGCAGCCGCCAAGGAGGCCACCGACCGATTCGGGACTTCTGTCTCAGCCAGTCGTCTGGTTTCCGGAGAGCGCCCGATCCACCGCGAACTCGAACAAGGGCTCGCCGGGCATATCGGCGTGGAAGACGCAGTTGTCTTTGTCAGCGGCCACGCCACGAATGTCACGACCATAGGCCACCTGTTCGATAAGAATGACCTGATACTGCACGACAGCCTTTGTCACGACAGCATCCTTCAGGGAATCCGTCTTTCCGGCGCGAAAAGGCGCTCGTTTTCGCATGGAAATCTGAAGGAGCTCGAGCATATGCTTGCGCAGCACCGCGGCCAGTACAGGAGAACCCTCATTTGCACCGAGGGGCTTTTCTCAATGGATGGAGACATCTGCAATCTGCCCGAACTGGTCGAGCTGAAGAAGCGCTTCCGGTGCAACCTGATCGTAGACGAGGCGCAGAGCCTCCCTCACGAGCTGCTGGAGGAGCTGCGTCGGCCGTTACGACGTGACGAAGTATGACTGCGTGATCGTAGACGAGGCGCAGTCAATTGGAGTACTCGGCCCGTCGGGGCGCGGGATCGCGCACCATTTCCCGGGCATAGACCCGCGGGACGTCGATCTTTGGATGGGGACGCTGTCAAAGTCTTTCGCCAGCTGTGGAGGTTACATCGCGGGCAGCAGTCATCTCGTGGATTATCTCAAATACACAGCTCCGGGTTTCCTCTACTCCGTGGGGATTCCCGCGCCGAATGCCGCAGCCGCGCTGAAATCGCTCGAACTCATGCAGCGGCACCCCGAGATCGTCGAGCAGCTGCGACACCGCTCGAAACTGTTTCTGGACCTCGCCCGCAGGAAAGGAATCAATACCGGGCTATCCGCAGGAGCCGCGGTCATACCCGCAATCATCGGAGATTCGAACCGGAGCATGCAGGTAAGCCACGCCATGGCGGCACGCCGAATCAATGTACAGCCGATTGTCTATCCTGCAGTTGAAGAGAATGCCGCCAGGCTTCGGTTTTTTATCAGCGCAACGCATTCCGAAGAAGAAATCCGTCGCGCCGTCGACGTACTCGCAGAGGAACTGCAGGCTGCGGGCTGCGGTTTTCAAAATTTCCTCTGATAGATGCGATACCGTTTATAGATCTCGGCACCGAAGAGCCGCATGCTTCGATTGATAAGGTCGTTGTTTTCCAGCGTCCAGGAAAATTCCCCGCTGGTATAACCGGCCGCGATAGCGCGATGGAAGGTTTCATAATAGAGCGCAGAACCTATGCCGCTCCAGTTCTGCATTTTTTTCGCTATCCCCAGAGCAAGCACGCGCACGCGCCGTATGCGGCGCCCATAATACATTAATTTGAGAAGGCCGAACGGCAGAAGCCGCCCGTTGATCTTTGCCAGTGCCTGGTTGAAATCGGGCAAAACGATCGAGAAAGCAACTGGCTCTCCTCGCTTCTCCGCTATCAAAACCACGCGCGGATCCACAATGGTCTTCAGCTCCTTGGCCATGTGCCTGAATTCTGCGGCGGTCATGGGCACAAAACCCCAGTTGGAGCTCCATGCGTCGTTATAGATACTCTTCAGTATTTCCACATCGCCCCAGAAATTATTCATGTCGATGCTGCGAACGCATATTTCTTCATCCTTCACAACCATCCCGCCTACCCGAAGGATTTTGGGATTCAGTCCCTTTTCGGCCATCATCCACCAGGCATACAGGTCCATTGCTTTCCCAAATCCGGCGTTTTCAATGAGGGCCGGATAGTAGGGGGGATTGTGCGGCATCATAACGCAGGGATGGGAGTCGAAACCTTCTATAAGAATGCCGACGGTTTCATTGGTCGAATAATTCATCGGCCCGCGCAGCTGGCGCATTCCCCGGTCCCTTGCCCATTGAGCGGCCCGATCGAGCAGTGCCGAGGCGATCTCCTGGTTGTCGATCGATTCAAAAAAGCCGAAGAAGGCCGTTTTCTCATTGTGATAGCGGTTGTGATTGTTGTTCAGGATGGCAGCGATGCGTCCGACAACCTTCCCCTGTCGCATTGCCAGAAATAATTCCGCCGAAGAGTGCTGGAAAAAAGGGTGTTTTGTTCTGTCCAGCATCTTTTTCATATCGACGATCAGCGGTGGAACCCAAAAGGGATCCCCGCGGTAAATTTTCCACGGGAGCTTGATGAACTTCCGCAGAAGGCTTGCGCTAGTCACAGCAACTATATCCGCCTTCTCCAAGGGACTATCTCCTCCAGGTTCATCTCTGAAAAGCCCGGGCATCCGCCGATAAAAGCGCTTACTGCGAAACAGGAAAATCCTCTTCGACGACAGTGGCGTAATTCTTAAATCCTCTTGCGATCAGTATATCCATATTCGTGAGCCGCACACCTGTCTGATTTATGCGTTCATATATTCCGCACACGCCGGCGATGTCGTATCCTTCCAGGCTGATCAGGGGAATGCTGTAATCCGAAAAGATGAATTGCAGCTGCTCGAGGTTTCTGCCCGTGGATTCGGAAAAGCCCTGCATCGAGGCCAGGGAATTGCAGTAGTCCGCCGGTAAAACGGGTGCGTCCTTCAAACGGATCAGAAACGCCGAATCAGCGTCCCATCGGTGCCTGTAATAATCCTTTTCGAAAAAAAACTCGGCCTTGGTCAAATCGAAATACAGCGTGTAATCGAACGAAAACTGCACCCGGGTCTTGCCTGTACCGCCGTAAAAGGACGCCAGCAGCGAAGTTGCGCGCTGCTGCCCGTCCAGTATGTAGCAGCGCATCGTCTGCCCGGGATCATTGTCGTCCGGCAGGAAAAAACCTCCCAGTTGCCTGTGCACGTGAAGCCGTGTGTTGGTTTTCCAGTAGAGTATGCTGCCGATGGGATAGCAGCGGTAGATGCTGTCCCAGAGGTTGACGATGTGTTCGGGATCCCAGACGAACAAACGCTGAAACGTCGGAATCAAGAATTTGCCGGCCGCAAGCTGCCGTATGAACTCACTGAGGTTCTTGTTCCTGGTATTAATTTTTCTGCTGCGGTAATCCACCATCTCCTCCAGCCGCATGGGCGTAGGATCTGATCCCATATCCCGACCGCCACAGAGTGCGGCCGGCAGCATGATATCAAGTCAATCCACAGTTCGAAAGCCGCAATTCCGGATGGTTTGCCAAAATGCCGGAAATCCGATTATAAAAAGACAGTAATTGGCGGAATATCATCGCTTATGGAAATCATCTATGCCGGAAGGTCAGATCTGTCCTCAGCATGAATTTTCGAACCGGCGCATGCAGCCGTCAGCATCCTGATAAAATCAAAGGATTCACTGCAAACAGCCGATGAATACAGAATCAGTTTCTGAGAGTGGAGCATGGACTGTCCAAAATGCGGATTTCAACAGGACGGAGGAACCGAGTGCCTGCGCTGCGGCATCATCTATGCCCGCTACCATCCCGAAGAAACAGCGAAGCCTTCGAAGTCCATAGCTCGTCCGGACAAAAAACGGCCGGCAACCATCTGGTTCCGCCGTTTTTACCGCTTATTCCGATGGGTCTGTCTGGCCGGACTGGTTCTGGTCCTGTTCCTGATGCTTCGGACTTCATCCCCGCCGCAAGTTGAAGCGCCTGCCTCAGCCGCCGTTAGCGCCGATGAAAAGATAGAGCTGTTTCAGTCGTCCCTCGGAGGCGCTTCGGGGCAAAGGCTTGAAATGGATGAATCCGAACTGAATGCATGGCTGCGCCGAAATCTCGCGCTGAAAAGGCCGGCGGGAACGGCAATCCCGCAAAGCACGGAATCGTTGATTGAAATGGCCAGGGTGGCGACAGGGGCTTCGGCCGTCAGCAACCATGAATTGCAGGAGGCGCAGTCATCCGTCCGTGATGTGCGGATTGAATTGCTGGAAGACAGTTTGCTCGTTTATGCGCTCTTTGATTTTCACGGCATGGATCTTTCTTTGGAACTGGAAGGTCGACCCGTGGTTCGCGATGGGTATATCAAGCTGGAACCGACCGCAGGGAAGCTGGGATCTTTGCCCTTGACGGCCGGGACACTGCAGAGTGCCACGTCCCGTATTTTTGACTCTCCGGGAAACAAAGAAAAGTTCAAGTTGTCTCCCGGCATCCGGGATATCTGCATCGAGCAGGGCCGGCTTGTCATCGTATCCCGTTAGCACCCTGCTTTTCAGCTTCAGGAGCAATATGGATTAGTGAATATCAAAGAACGTATCAAGGTCCGCCACCCCTTTCTGAACCGCCGCGGCGCTGGCGCGAAGCAGCGCAATTTCGGATGAATCGAGATCCAGTTCCACGATGCGTTCCACGCCGTTTTTCCCCAAAAGAACGGGCACACCGATAAAAAGGTTTTCTATCCCATACTCTCCGCGCAAAAAGACGGCGCACGGAGCCAGCGTCTTGCGGTCCGTGATGATGGATTCGACCATTTCCGCGACGGAGGCTGCCGGAGCGTAGTAGGCGGATCCGGTCCTGAGGTGCGCAACGATCTCGGCACCGCCGTTGCGCGTCCGATCGATGAGCCGATCGATAACGGATTTCTCCAGAAGCTGTGTGATTGGGATGCCAGCCACGGTTGTGAAACGCGGCAACGGCACCATCTGGTCTCCATGCCCGCCCAGAACCATCGCATGGACATCGGCAAGAGCGCAGTGCACCTCTTCCGCCACGAAGTAGCGAAAGCGGGTCGAATCCAGGATGCCCGCCATGCCCACGACCCGCCGCACGGCAAACCCGGTGGTCCTGTATGCTACATGACACATCACGTCGAGAGGATTGGATACAACGATTACAGTCGCGTTGGGGGCGTACGCCGCTATATGCTTCGCCGCCGATTTGACGATTCCGGCGTTCACCTTGAGCAGATCCATTCGGTCCATTCCGGGCTTGCGGGGCAGGCCGGCCGTTATAACGACAACGTCGCTGTCTTGCAGAGCGGCAAAATCGTTCGTCCCGTTAATGGAGACGTCGTAGCCGCGCATCGGGCCGGCGTGCAGAAAGTCGATCGCCTTGGCCTGCGGCATTCCTTTCAGTACATCTACCATGACGATATCCGCGATCACTTTTTCGGCTATGTAATAGGCCGATGTCGCGCCGACATTGCCGGCGCCTATAATCCCGACCTTTCTCCTAGGCATCGCGCGCACCTCCCGTTCGATCGAACCAGCCTCCTGCGCGCTCCATAGACGCTCGCAGCGATGCGGCCGCTCTCTTCAACTCGGCGCGTTCTTCGGCACTCATGTTGACGGCCAGGATTTGCTCCACTCCACGATCCCCGATGTGAGCTGGTACGCTAATAGCGATTCCCGCCAATCCATATTCTCCTTCAAGCTTGACGGATACAGGCAGAACGGCTTTTGTATCGCGAACGACCGCATCCACAAGAGCGGCAATCGCCGCACTGGGCGCGTAAAACGCCGCAGCCTGTTGCGACATGTAGAGAATCGTATCGTCGGCCTTACGCACCTCTTCGACGATCGAGTTGAATTGTTCGCCGGCCAGCAGTTTGTCTGCGGGAATGCCGCTAACTCTGATGCTGTCCCGAAGGATGACCATGTCCGAATCGTGTGGACCCATCACTATGCCCGCGACATCGCGCGGAGACACGCCAAGCGCGTTGCTGACCAGATACCGCAGCCGAGTGGAGCTTAACAGCCCCCCGACTCCGAGCACACGCATGCGGTCAAATCCGAGCAACTGCTGCGCCAACAGCGTCGTCATGTCCACCGGTTCGACGACATTGATCACAACGGCCCCCGGGGCAAATTCACCGATGTCCGCACAGATTCGCGGCAAAAGCTGACCGTTGTCGCGATAGAGGTCTTCGCGGCTTTCTCCGGGCTTGCGTACCCTTCCTGCGGCAATGGCCACGATATCGCTGCTCCGAATCGCCTCGATATCGTTGCTGCCTCGAATCGGAGTATCATAGTGCCGGATCGGACCCGCCTCGGATATGTCCAAGGCTTTGCCTGCGGCGAGACCCTGCTTCACATCCACAAGCAGGACCGACGCGGCACGGTTCTCTGCAATGAAAAAGGCACAATTCGCTCCCACGTTGCCGCTTCCGATAACACCGACATGTTTCATGGTCACACCACATATTAGAGCGCACACAAGCAGATTTGGCGCCCCCAGACTGCCGAAAGGTGCCGTCCTTCTACCGCTTCTCGATCGGCACGTAATAGCTTTCCGTTGGTCCCTGATATATCTGACGGGGCCTGTAGATACGCCCTTCTTTGTCGTCCATAATCTCTTTGTAATTGGCGATCCAGCCCGGCATCCGTCCTATGGCAAACATCACGGTGAACATGTTGATCGGAATCCCAATGGCGCGCATGATGATTCCGCTATAGAAATCGACATTTGGATACAGCTTCCGCTCCAGGAAATAGGCATCGTTCAGGGCAGCTTCCTCCAGTCGCTTCGCAATATCCAGCAGCGGATCGTTTTTTTTCAGGACAGCCAGCAGTTGATCGCATTTTGCTTTGATGATCTGCGCCCGTGGATCGTAATGCTTATATACGCGGTGCCCGAATCCCATCAGCCTTTTCCCGGAATTTTTGTCCTTCGCCTGCTCTATAAATTTTGAGCCGTTGTCTCCTGAGCGGTGTATGCTCTCGAGCATCTCCAGAACCGCCTGGTTCGCCCCCCCATGCAAGGAGCCCCACAAAGCGCAGACGCCGGCCGCCGCGCACGCAAATAGGTTCGCTTTGCTGGAAGCCACCATTCTCACAGTTGAAGTCGAGCAATTTTGCTCGTGGTCCGCATGCAGGAGAAATATCAGGTCCATCGCATGAACGACCTCAGGCAGCAATTCGTAATCCACGTACGGCTCCGAAAACATCATGTGAAGCAGGTTCGCCGAATACTTGTAGGAAGGTTTTGGGTAAATAATCGGGAGCCCCAGCGACTTGCGGTAGGAAAATGCGGCGATCGTCCGCACCTGGGACATGAGCCGCGCCACCTGAATGACAAACAATTCATCTCCGGGCGCGAGCGTGCTGGCGTCACGCACAACCGCGCGCTCCGG
>JAEAME010001991.1_pt1 | contig 12684 bp, 13 predicted proteins | sample 8958731 | NCBI WGS metagenome assembly JAEAME01 (sample SAMN16933194, study PRJNA681113) | bioreactor sludge metagenome | isolation source: anerobic bioreactor sludge (Control) | place: India:Bengaluru | collected 2018-10-24 | reverse complement strand
ATTGGACGGTCGCGTTAAGACGCTCCACCCCACGGTGCATGGCGGTATACTCGCCAGGCGCGATCTCGACCGGCACATGCAGGAGCTGGACAGCCATAAGATAGGTTTGATCGACCTGGTGGTGGTCAACCTGTATCCCTTTGTCGAGACCGTTTCCAGGGCGGATGTGACGCTGGAAGACGCGCTGGAGAATATCGATATCGGGGGCCCGACCATGATCCGTGCGGCGGCCAAGAATTTCGCCGCCGTGCTGGTGGTGGTGGACCCGGCGGACTACGATGAGCTGTCGGAAAAATTGAAGGCGGGCAAGGTAGATCCGGCCTTCCGCCGCCGGCTGGCGCAGAAGGCGTTTCAGCATGTGGCGCTCTATGACACGGCCATCTCGCAGTACCTGCTGGAAGGTGAGGCCTTCCCTTCGGACCTCACACTTGCGCTGAACAGGATGTATAACCTTCGCTACGGGGAAAATCCGCATCAGCATGCGGCGCTGTATGTTGAGAAGGTGGCGGGACGCAAACCATGGGGCGTCACGCAGGTGAAACATCACTCGGGCCCGGAGCTCTCCTTTAATAACTTCCTCGATATAGACTCGGCCTGGAACGTGGTAAGCGATTTCAAAGAGCCCACCGTGGCCGTTATCAAGCACACCAATCCCTGCGGCTTGTGCAGCAACAACGATCTGAGCCAAGCCTATCTAAGGGCGCTGGCCGGAGACCCCGTGGCTGCTTTCGGCGGAATCGTGGCGGTCAACCGGGTAATGGATATCGCGCTGGCCACCGAGGTGGACAAAACGCATTTCGATGCGATTATAACCGCAGGCTATTCGGAGGAGGCGCTGGCACTGCTGGGGCGCAAGAAGAGCCTGCGCCTGCTGTCCATGCCGTCGGAGCCGACCGCGCCGCCAGGAAAAACGGTAGAGTTCCGCCCCATTACGGGAGGATTCCTCGCGCAGCTCAAGGATTTCTACACCGATGAGGAGTTCAAGCCTAAGGTGGTGAGCAAACGCGCGCCGACCGAGAGGGAATGGGACGATCTCTTTTTTGCGTGGAAGGCGGTTAAGCATATCAAGTCCAACGGCATTACGCTGGCCAGGGACCGCACGCTGCTGGGCATGGGAGCGGGACAGCCCAACCGGTCGGTCAGCGCCCAGATAGCGCTGGAGCGTGCCGGCGATAAATCGAAGGGGGCGGTGTTGGGCTCGGACGCATTCATACCCTTCCCCGACACGGTGGAGCTGGCCGCGGCGGGCGGCGTGACGGCCATCATACAGGTGGGTGGTTCCATCAGGGACCAGCAGTCCATCGACGCGGCTGATAAACACGGTATGGCCATGGTATTCACAGGGGTCAGGCATTTCAAACATTGATAAATGGCGCTAAAATAGCATCAGGCGGTGCGATTATGCTGATGATAAATATAGATACGTTCAACGGGGCCAGGGCCAGGCTGGCTGATCCCGCCACCAGGCGCGAGGGCATCGAGGTGCTGCGCAAAATGCTGGACATCAAGCAGGCGCACCTGTGGCGCTCGGATGTCATTGCACCCTGCTGCGGTAACCTGGGCGGATTCGCCTGCCAGCTGAGCGAGGAGACGCAACTGCTGGAGAAGGCGCTGTCGCTGCTGGAGCAGGATGACCTGGACGGTGCGAAGCCCATGCTCGACAGGCTGGCGCAGCTGATTAGCTACGGAATGGGGCAGAAGGAGACGCCCGACCTGATACAACGTCTGACCAACACGCCCAAGCCGGCCCATTAGAGGCCGATATTGAGGGTAGTCGGAGGAAGACATGAGTAAGAGGCGGGCTATTATACCCAAAGGCTGGGAGATCTACGAGCACCTTACATTCGCGCCTGCTGTGCGCAGGGGCAATATGCTGTATATCTCGGGCACGGACGCTACCGAGATCGACCTGCAGAACGGCAAGCTGGTGATCAGGGGCGATATCGTGCAGCAGTACAGGACCATCTATGAGAAGATGAAAGTGATACTGGAGGCGGCGGGCGCCACCTTCGACGACATAGTCTGGACCTGCGACTATATCAAGACCAAAGAGGGCTACAAGGGGACGGCGGCCGTGCGGCGGGAGTACTTCGGCTCCAGCTTCCCTGCCTCTACCGGCATAGTGGTCCAGGACCTGCTGAGCAAAAATGCCCTGGTCGAGATGGATGCCATCGCCATACTGGATGAATAGCCTGCGTAAGACAGTGGTCATCGCGCACCGCGGCTTCCACCGGGACTTCCCCGAGAACACACTGGAAGCTTTCAGTGCCGCCGTCGGCCTGGGCGTGGATGGGGTGGAGTTCGATGTACAGGAGACAGCGGACGCCGAATTCGTCATCCATCACGATGCCGATATAGATGGGCGCAGCATCGGCAGCCTCACGCTGGCCGACCTGGCCGCTTACAAGGTAGGAGGAAATTATCGTGTGCCCACGCTCCAGGAGGCGCTTAACATACTGGGCAGGGGACTGGTGCTTCTGGTCGAGCTCAAGCAGGTGCGTTCCCTGGAGAAATTCCTGGCAGTGCTGCGCAGCTATGTCGACAAGGCCTGGACGGTGCTGGTCTCCTTCGATGCTGCACTGATCGAGAGGCTGGCTGTGCTGGCGCCGGAGCTGCCGCACGCCGTGATCAGCCAGCCCGGAGAGAGCGCGGGCGCCGTCGCTTCAACAGGTACCGCCGGTTTCACCCAGGTGGCGGCTGAGAAAATAACATATGAACTGGTTAAGGATGCGCACGCCAGGGGCGATCTGGTATTTGTGTGGGACGACGGGGACGAGGAAACGCTGCGGCGGGCCGTGCGCTGCGGGCCGGATGTTATTATGACCGACCGGCCCGATGCTGTCATCGGGGAATTGCGTAAGCTACAGACGTAGCGTTTTCAGACGCTGCCGGGCAAGCCTGCAGGCGGCCGGGGAGATGTCGATACCGATCCAGCGGCGTCCCAGTTTTCCGGCGGCCGCCAGGGCCGTGCCGCTGCCGCAGAAGGCGTCCAGCACGATATCCCCCTCATTGCTGCTGGCGGATATTATTCTTTCCAGTAGTGCCAGCGGCTTCTGTGTGGGATAGTCCAGGCGCTCACGGCTGGTCCTGCCCACCATGTTTATCTCCCAGTAATCCTTCATGCCGACACGCGTGTACCAGCCTGCGTTGTCCACGTACTCATCCACACCCTGGAACCTGTAGGGCCTGAGCCCGCGGTTGTAGGATTTCTCCTTCAGCCCGTTGAAAACATAATCCCCGGTCTTGGTATAGAACAGAATGATGTCGTGCTTGCGCGAAAAACGCCTGCGCGGGCTGGCGCCTCCCGAACGGTAACACCACACAATCTCGTTCTGGAAATTGCCGTAGCCGAACAGGTCCGGGCTGTCCAGCATCACCTTAATGTAATGCGAAGCATGCCAGTCGCAGTGATAGTAGAAGCTGCCCGTCGGCTTTAGAACACGGTGCAGGTCTTTTATGCGCGGCTCCATGTAATCGAGATAGGCATTTACGTCGCCGAACCTGTCGTCGAAACGCCTGCCGCGGGCGGAACCGGTCGGGTTTCCGTAGCTGCGGCTGGAATTGAAGGGCGGGTCTATATAGATCAGGTCGACGCTCTCTGAATCTATATCCTTCAGCTTCACCAGGCAGTCGCCGCAGCGGATGATGCCCGTCTTCACGTGATCATTGTATCATGCGTGGTATCCCTGTTTAATGTTATCATTGGATACAATCGAGTCCGCGAGAGGTCCAAGTGAAGGAATCTGCCGCCAATCAGGTAAAGTCGTTTATACTGCCTCTGGTCGTGCTCATCATAATACCGGGCGCAATCCTCTGGGCTACCGGGTTCAGAATAGGCTGGGGGCTGGGCATGCTCTGGGATCTCATCATCGTGCTGGCGGGGGCGGTGCTGATGGGCGCCGGGCTGTATTACCTTTCCGTCACCATCTGGCTGTTTAACAATATCGGCAGGGGCACGCTGGCGCCCTGGTCGCCCACCAGGAAGCTGGTGGTGATCGGCCCCTACCGCTACGTGCGCAATCCCATGATCAGCGGCGTGCTGATGACGCTGCTGGGGGAATCCGTGGTCTTCGGTTCCATCGGCATCTTCATCTGGTTCGTACTGTTCTTTATCATCAACCATATTTATTTCATGTATTCGGAAGAGCCCGGGCTGGAGAAGAGGTTCGGTCAGGAGTACCTGGTATATAAAAAGAATGTGCCCCGCTGGATTCCCCGGCTGAAGCCCTGGGCCGGCCGGTAAAAAGGAGCGGTTTATACAAAGGATGGTGGTATGAGAATCGAGATGCTGGGCGCTCATAATACGGAGACCGACAGGGCCAGGTTGCCCTGCCTGCTGGTGGACGGCGCCGTCGCGCTGGACGCAGGCGGACTGACTGCATCGTTGCCTCTGCAAAGACAGCAGCGGATTACGTCCGTGCTGCTCACGCACCATCACCTGGACCACTGCAAAGATCTGATTATGTTGAGCGCCAACAGCCTGCCCGGTTCAACCATCGACGTTTACGGCCTGCATGATACGCTTGAGACGGTGTATGGTTACCTCTTCGACGGCAAGCTGTATCGTGACTACACCCGCTGGCCCTCTGCCGATAATCCTCTTGTCCGGCTGAAATCTGTTATGCCGTTTCAACCCTGGATGCTGCGAAACCTGGAGATATTGCCGCTGCCGGTCAGCCATACCGTGCCGTCGGTCGGCTATTTCGTTAAAGCGGACAGCGGTAAAAGCTTCTTCTGTACCGGCGATACGGGTCCGGGTCTGGGCGAGTGCTGGCAGCGGATAGCGCCGGACCTGCTCATAATAGAGTCAACAGGATTGAACCGCCAGCGGGAAGAGATGGAAAACCTCCGCCGCCACCTGACTCCCGGGCTGCTGGTCGAGGAGCTGGCGGAGTTCCGCAAGGCCAGGGGCTACCTGCCCAGAGTGATCGTCAACCACGTTCCCGTTGCATACGAAGATGAGATGCGCGTTGAGCTGGCCGCCTCGGGCAAACAGCTCGAGATGGAGATCGAGGTCGGATACGAAGGCCTGACCATAGAATTGTAGGGGGCGTGCATTCAGGTGCGCCCTTACAGATCGTCATTGCGAGCGTAGCGAAGCAATCCGGTGTTGGGAAATACCTCAATACAGGATTGCTTCGTCACTGCGTTCCTCGCAATGACCTGAAAAGAAAAGTATGGCGCTATTAAATTTTATTGTGGTCAAAGTTTGGTTACATCGAAGGGGGTCATCGTTCCGTCTGGGGCGTAGTCGTAAAAGCCTTTACCGACCTTGCGGCCCAGCCTTCCGGCCTTGAGCATCTTCTCCATCAGAGTCGATACCGACGCAATGTCCCCGGCGCCCAGCGCGGCGAAGGACTTGCCCACCCTGAAATAGGTATCGATGCCTGCGTTATCGGCGATCTCGAAAGGACCGATATTCCAGCCGTAACCGAAACGCATGCCCCTGTCTACGTCTTCCACCGTAGCCACGCCGTTCTCCACCAGCGACAGTGCCTCGCGGAAGGCCACGCCGCCCACGCGGTTCATTATGAATCCGGGTATATCCTTTCTTACCTTGACCGGATACTGTCCGAGCGAAGCTATGAAGTCCACGCTCTTATTGAACACCTCGTTCGAGGTTTTATCGCCCTTGATCACCTCCACCAGCCGCATCATAGGCACCGGGCCGAAGAAATGCAGGCCGACCACCCGCTCCGGGTGTTTGGCCAGCGAGGCCAGACGGGTTATGGGTATGCTGGACGTGTTGGAGGCCAGGATGGTATCGGCCGGGCAGACCGCGTCCAGTTCCTTGAAAAGGTCCTTCTTCATTTGCTCGTCCTCGAAAACTGCTTCAATGACCCATTGGCAGCGGGGGGCCATGGAGAGATCGCTGACGGCTTTGATCCTGTCCTGCACTGCCTGCGCACTGTCCCTGATCCTGCCCTTGGAGGCAAGCTTGTCGGTCGACCATTTGATCTGCGCCAGGCTTCTTTCGATCGACTCAGGGCTGACGTCTTGCAGGAAGACATTGTAGCCCGCCTGCGCCGACACCTGGGCGATGCCGCCTCCCATAAATCCCGCGCCGATAACCAGGACATTATCCATAATAAATCCCCCTTAATGAAGTTTTGCCTGCAGAGAAGAAGCCAGCTTATTCTGCACAAATTCGCCGGATTACGCAATATACTGTACTGGCCCATGGCATCGTTATATAATATTTAACGCCGCCTCAAAGGGCGCCCTCCCACCGGGCGGCCGTCAAATAATTTAATTACGGAGGTGTCCCCCATGCCTTTAGTCGAATGGAGTGTTGACGAGAACGTCGCCCTGCTAACCATGAAGAGCGGCGAGAACAGGTTCAATATGGCCTTCTGCGGCGAGTTGCTCAAAGCCCTGGACGATATTGAAAAAAAGACCGCCGCCACCGCGCTCGTGGTGAAATCGGCCGACGAAAAGATCTGGTGCAACGGCATGGACCTTGATTGGCTGGTGCCCGCTATCGGGCGCAAGGACCCCGACGTGGAGAAGTTTTTTGAGATTCAGGACAACGTTTACAGAAAGTTTACTTTCTATCCTATGGTCACTGTGGCTGCGCTGACCGGCCATGCCTTCGCAGGCGGCGCCATACTGGCCTGCTCCTTCGATTTCCTTTACATGCGTGCCGATCGCGGTTTCCTTTGCTTCCCGGAGGTCGATCTTAATATACCGTTCCTGCCATATATGGATGCGCTGATCAAGCGGACACTGCCCTCGACTAAGGTGCGCGAGGCACAGCTCACAGGCAAGCGCTACACCGCCGCGGAGCTGGAAAAGCTCAACGTTGTGCGCAAAGCCTGCTCCTCCGCCGATGAGACCGTAAAAGAGGCTGTGGCCTTCGCCAAGGGCCTGAATAAGGGCAGGGGCATCGTAGCCGAGATGAAAAAAGTCATGAACGCCCCCATCGGAGTCCTCATGGACAACGTGGTGAGGCCCAAGCTGGATACCGGCGGCGTTCCCATTAAATAGCCGCTGAATCCCTGCGATAATGATTAAGCATATGCGCAATTTATCGGCCCGCTTTTTGTTGCTCCCCGTCGTTTTAGCATCAATTGTGCTCTGCGGGTGCGCAAGCCCTGCCATCGTTGGTTCGCTGGTGACAATTCAGACCGATAGCGCGGTCGTCAACGGCATAATTATCGATCAGGCCGGCTATATAGCCACCGGCAACAACGCGCTGGGCAATGCCACGGCTCCATCGGTCCGGATCAAGCCCGAGCAGGGCTACGAAGGCCGTGTAGTCTGCCGGGACATCGAGAGGGACCTGGCGCTGATTAAGATCGATGCGCCCGAGCTCAAGCCGGCTTTACTGGGTGATTCGGACCTTGTGCGCCAGTGGGATGATGTGACGGTCTGGGGATTCAAAGCCGGCATGGACAGCGCAGCAGAGTCAAAGGGCAGTGTGACTTCATTGCCTAAGGACAACAAGATAAGCTATTTACAGACTAACGCTGCCCTGGACCCGTTGCAGGCGGGAAGCGCGGTGTTGAATAAAGCGGGCGAGCTGATCGGCATGGTTGCGTGGAATTCCGACCAGCCCGGCCGGGAAGGATTCGCCCTGGCATCCAACGAGATACAAAAGGTGCTGGAGCAGGCCGGCGAAGCTGAGTCGGATCCCCTGACCGTAGTTTCTATCGATTCTCCCGCAGTCTTCAGCGATCATGCTGTGATATCCTGGCAGACCAACCGGCCGGCCACAGGCCAGGTCGAGTTCGGTTTAAAGGACTCCTACGGCAATAAGACGGCGCTGGACGTGACCCTGCTGAACACACATGCGGTCATGCTGCAGGGATTGGTGCCCAAAACGACCTATTACTTCCGTGTCCTTTCCATCGACTGCTGCGGCAATGTCGCGTCATCGAAGGGATATACACTGATGACCACAGCGGCCGGCGCACAGGCGGGCGAGTTCACCATATCCAATGTTAACGTATACGATATTACCAGCTCGGCCGCGACGGTGAGATGGATCACCAGCAAGCCGGCTACGGGCACGGTCAGCTACAGTGCGGATAAGGAGACCGAGCCCGACATTCAAAGCGATAACAACCTGGTATACGAGCATAAATTCAGATTGAACTGGCTTAAACCTCAAACGCGTTACAGCTTGACCGTAAAGTCCGTGACTGATTTCGATGAGTCAGCTCAACAAACTTTAAGCCCCTTTACCACACCGCCGGCCTCCCCGGTCGGCTGCAAAATGAATTGCAGGATTTATGATTTCTCTTTTAAGACCCTGCAGGGAGGCGATTTCACCAACAAGGATATCGCCGGCAAAAAGGTTTTTATGATCTTCACCAAGACCTCCTGCCCGACCTGTATGAAGCAGGCGATTTTTCTCAATGACGTCTATCGCGATTGGCCCAGGGACAGCGATATGCTGATGTTTATGGTGGCCAGCAGCGAAAAGCAGAAGGATGTTGAAGAGTGGATAAAAAAATACGGGCTGATCATGCCCGTTTATATGGACTCGACTGCCAGGCTGGTCAGCGAGTGCCAGTTCAGGACCATCCCTACTGCGTTATTCCTGGATACGGGATCGGTTATCAGGGATGTCAAAAGCGGAGGGTTCGGCACTGAAAAGGATATGGAAACCTCTATAAAACAATTCTACGAACAGGTGCGTTAAGCTCGCTGAAGGATGATCGAAAAAGGCCGGCGCTCCTCGAGGAGCGCCGGCCTTTCAATTGACCGTTAAGACCTGAACACGAAGCTGAGTGCACCGGCAAGATCGATGGTATCACCGTCCTTAAGCGCATGCTTGCCCGTGCCTTTGATCGATGAACCGTTGAGCCTCGTTCCGTTGGTACTGCCCCGGTCCTCGATGTAGTACTGGCCGTTTTCGTAGGTCACCGCGATGTGTTGCCTGGAGATAACGTCTGCCTTGTCGGGAGAGACCATGTGCTGGAAGTCCCGGCGTCCCAGCGGGGCGCCGTCGCCCGACAGCGAGAACTCTCCACCGTTGGAGGCAACGAACTTGGCCGCCGGGCCGACAGTTACCGGCGATGTTTTGGGAGAGCCTGTCGCCGGCAGGGTGGATACAGGTGAGGTGACCGCCGGCATCGTGCCTGAGCGGGCGCCGCTGTAGTGGGCGGCCTGTGCTGCGGGTCTTCTAAGCAGCAGTATGACTATGAGTATGGCTGCCGCGGCCAGCAGTGCAACGAGCAGTATATAGGGCAGCCACCCGGATAATGTCCCGTTGCTGCTGCTTGTCGTGCTAACCGGATCGGTAGTCGTGGAGGTTGGCTGGGATGTGCCGCTGTAGGTGCTGCCGGTGTAATAGGTGCTGCCGACATAGGGCGCAACCGTTACCGTGGTACTGGCCACCGCTGAGCCGGCGCTGTTGGATGCCGTAAGCGTATACGTGGTCGTGTAGGCGGGAGTTACAACGTAAACTCCGGAGTTCGGCACGGAGCCGACCGATGGCGATATGCTGACGCTGGCCGTGTTGTTGACTGTCCACGACAGAGTGGACGATTGCCCCGGCTGTATGTAGCTGGGATTAGCGGTGAACGAGCTGATCACGGGCGCGTACACCGGAGATGGTGTAGACGGCACTACTACTATTGGATGGTAAGTGGAGACAAAGGGCCTGTAGTTATAGTAACAGGAGTTGTACGGGTAACAGGGATATGGGTAGTAAGGCCTCGGTGGTGGAGGAGGAGGAGGCGGCGGCGGCGGAGGAGGAGGAGGTGGTGGTGGTGGTGGTGGCGGCGGCGGTGGCGGCGGCGGAGGCGGCGGCGGAGGCGGCGGCCACGGCCCTGGAGGTGGAGGTGGAGGTGGAAATCCAGGAGGCGGAGGTGGCGGTGGAGGAGGAAATGCGCCCGGCGGTGGAGGTGGAGGTGGGACTCCGGGAGGAGGAGGTGGCGGTGGAGGCAAGGCGTCAGCCTCTAAAGAGGCATCGGCAGCCGGGGGATCCGAGCTTTCCAGGGTTGAGGGGGAAGATGTCGTCGGTGGCAGAGGCGGCGGTGGCAGTGTGCTGTCCAAGGTAGTTTCCGTCGATGGAGTAACCTCAGCTACAGTCATGGGCAGTAGAGATGAATCCGGCGTAGTCAAACCTGTCGCTAATGCCACAGTGGTCTCGGTGGTGATAGTGGGTTCCTCGGTGGTTGCCACGGGCGTAGTCTCTACAACCGGAGCGGGTTCCTCGGTGGTTGCCACGGGCGTAGTCTCTACAACCGGAGCGGGCTCCTCGGTGGTTGCCACGGGCGTAGTCTCTACAACCGGAGCGGGTTCCTCGGTGGNTTGCCACGGGCGTAGTCTCTACAACCGGAGCGGGTGTGTCATCAGCAGAGGTGGACGCCGGCGGCAGTATAAGTGCGGAACAGACCAGCAGCGCTGCCGCCAGCAGCAGCGCAATCTTATTAGCAATCATTTTAACCTCCTCTTTGATTATTATGATTACTATATTTTAAAAGTAATACTCAGTTTGTCGGCCAGCTCGATAACGTCGCCGTCCACCAGGGCCTGTTTGCCGCCCTCACGGATCTCAGTCCCATTGAGCCTGGTGCCGTTTGTGCTGCCCGGATCCTCAATATAGTATTTTCCATCCTCGTACCAGACGTTAATGTGCTGCCTTGAGATGAACGATGCCCGGTCCTCAGGCAGCAGCTTTTCAAAATCCTGCCGTCCCAGTGCTCTCACGTTGCCGGCAAGCAGCATCTCGCCGCCGTCCGGCATGACCAGCTTGGCCGGAGGAGCTTCCGTGACGGATGTCGATGCCGCGGAGGTGGCTGCCGTCGACGTGGCAGCGGACGATGTGGCTGTGCCTGCGCTTGCAGCAGATGTGTGCGGCTGCCGGGTGCGCGGCCTTTTCACCAGCATGATCACTATCACGATGGCGGCTATGGCCAGCAGCGCCAGAAGGCCGTATAGAAGGTAGAACGGCTGCTCGACGGTGACGATAGCGGAAGCCGTCTGGGTGGTGCCGTCGATATAGGTGGCGGTGAGGTTATACGTGGTGGTCTGGTTGGGCGCCACCACCGTTGTGCCGACTGCGTCGAAATTACCCAGCCCGGCTATATATACCTGAAGTGCTGCCGGTGCGTTCCACGATAGCACGGTGGACTGGCCTGACTGTATGGTGGGTTGCAGCACGCTCAACGTGGGAGGCACCCTCGGTATCACGGTGATGGTGGTGGAAGAGGTGACCGTACTTCCCGAGCTGCCCGTAGCCGATAATGTGTAAGTCGTGGTCACGCCGGGTGTCACGGTTGTCGATCCCGATGTTCCCACTGTGCCGATACCCGGAGATATGCTGACGCTGCTCGCGTTGCTCGTTGCCCAGGTCAGCGTAACCGTTTGCCCCACGTCTACCGACGATGCATTGGAAGTGAAGGAAGTGATCGCAGGCTGATAGATCGGTCTGGGCGACGGCCCGCTGTAAGGCGAGATGCTGCCGCGCGTGTAGGTGAAGCTCAGAGTGCGCTCCGACCAGGCGAAGCCCGAGTTGTACCACATCTTCCAGACGTAGAGCCCGTCGGGATCCCAGGCCTCGGCGCTGAAGGGCCCGATCCGCCATACGCCCGCGTAAGGCCTGTACCATCTGTAGCACAGCCAGTGCCCGTAAGGAGTGGCCCCCGGCGGATAATATTCCCACAGGTAAAAGTAACCCGGGCCGTTAAACGAAACGATCAGGTAGAGGAGGTCGTTGCGGTACAGGTAATTAAGCGTCTGGCCGTAGCTGGTCACAAGGTAGGCGTTCACTATGGACGCTGACGCCCCCGCCGGAGGTGACGGCGGCACCGTCATCTGGAGGCTGGGCCATGTCTGGTTGTATGTGTCGACGCCCACCGGCGGCTCGACCATTTCACCGCCTTCGTCAGGCGGCTGCCAGCTTTCATCGGGATTGACCGGCGGAGACGGCTGCGCCTGGGCCGGCGAATATATTGCGGCCGCTGCCGATAGGACCATGCATGCAAGCAGCAGCGGTATTATTAACTTTTTCATATCTATAACGCACCTCCGGGTGGTCGGCCTATCTTCAATAAGTATAAAGCCATATTTTACCCCCTGCTTGACCCTGACCTGACAGGTTCCTGACAAACACCTGATAAAATAGATTGACTGCAATTGCGGATCAGGTGTGGAGCAAAGAGGCTGTGAGGCGAAGAAGAGGCTAAAGGCCGGAGCGGAACTTCAGGCTGGCCTTGCCCGCCATCTCGATAACGTCCCCGTCTTTCAGTTCCACCGGTTCAGACCCGGCTAGGCTGGAGGCATTGACGGCGGTGCCGTTGGCGCTGTCCAGGTCTTCGATAAAAGCCTTCCCGTCTGTAAAGCTGATTTTAAAGTGCTGTTTGGATATCATACCCAGTTCATCCAGCCCCAGCGCCCTGGCGACCTGGGGCCGTCCGATTATCGCGCTTTCATCGCTCAGCCGTATCTTCAATCCATTGGGCAATTCCAGTACAGCCCTGGCTGCGCCCTGTGCCGGCGCTTTGGGTGCTGCGCCCGGCTTCTCCAGCAGTTCCAGCAGCGGTTGTTGCGCAACAGGCCGTGCGTAATCCGCTCCGCGCAGGCGGCGCCGCGTATACAGCGCCAGGAGCACAATTATCACTATTGCCGAGGGAGCGATCAGCAGGAAAAGGGGATTGGTAATGAACTTGAGCAGATTGTTATCTGAAGGCGCAGGTTGCCCGGATGACGGAGCCTCGGTAGGCTGAGCCG
>JAEAME010002011.1_pt1 | contig 12690 bp, 11 predicted proteins | sample 8958731 | NCBI WGS metagenome assembly JAEAME01 (sample SAMN16933194, study PRJNA681113) | bioreactor sludge metagenome | isolation source: anerobic bioreactor sludge (Control) | place: India:Bengaluru | collected 2018-10-24 | reverse complement strand
ATGGCTCAACGTCGGTTGGTTATTGTCAAAGAGATTCAGCAGCTAAAACCGAACGACCTGAAACATCTGGCAGATTATGTCAGCAATCCATCAAAATCATGCTGTCTGATTCTGACGATGCCAGAAAAGAAAAAAGCGGGAAAGGCGTTCAACGCTATTTTCAATAATGCGCTGGCGATTGATTGTCGGAAACTGTATGACAATGAAGTTCCAGTCTGGGTTGAAAATTATCTTCGTTCAAAAAATTTAGCGATTGAAAATGAAGCGATTCAATTATTACAGGCTCAGTTGGGGAATTCTTTGCTCGATTTTGTTAATGAATTGGAAAAAGTACAAATCAACATCCATCCCCGAGCTAAAATTGCGTTAGCGGATGTGCAGGCTGTAACCAGCATATCAAAGCAATTCAATATTTTCGAATTATGTAATGCGGTCGGCGAGAAGAATTTCCCCCGCGCCATCGCTATTTTGAAAAATTTATTAGACCAGGGCGAGTTACCAACCGGCATGATTATTCAGTTAACCCGGCATTTTGTGAATCTTATGAAAATAGAAGAGAATATTCGCAGAGGCAGTCGATCAGCAAAAGAACTGATGAATGCGACAGGACTGGCTTACTACTTTGTCAATGATATGATGAAACAATCCAAAAACTTTTCGACTGAGCAATATCGAGATTCATTTCATCACCTCGCTGAAGCAGATTTGCATTTAAAAACTGGTTATCAAAAATCGGCGCTGGTAATGGAGCTCTTATTATATCGATTGATCAAGAAATATTAAAATTAACAAGCATAATTAGCTGAGATGGTTGAATGATGAATTGGAATTGCCGGTTAGATTTGTACGATATAACACGAGCGTGCTCAATTTTACATGATTAAAATTTTGGGAACTTTTAAGAAAAAGTTTAGGTTAAAATTTTAGCAAGGACAGCTTGATGTACGACGAAGAAAAAGGTTCAAGACCTTCCGATGAAGATTTGATTGAAAAATTTCAGAATGGCGATTTATACGCATTTGACTTAATAGTCAAAAGATATAAAAACCAATTGCTGAATTTTGTATATAGGTTTTTAGGCAACGCTGAAGAAGCGGAAGATTTAGTTCAAGAAACTTTTTTAAGAGTGTACCGCAATCGAAAAGCCTATCAAAAAGTAGCCAAGTTTTCTACGTGGATTTACACGATTGCGGGTAATTTAGCCAAAACAGAACTTAGAAAAAGAAAAAGGAGAAAATTTTTTTCGATCTCAGATTTGGGTTATAATGAGAAAGATTACGATATCTCAGATGAGGCTTTCAATCCTGAAAAGGACGTTGATGGGCGAATGAAAGAAGAAATCATCCATCGTGAGATTGATGATCTTTCTCCAAAATTTCGGGAAGTCATTTTATTACGGGATGTTCAACAACTCTCTTACGAAGAAATCAGTCAGATTGTCGATATACCGCTGGGCACTGTGAAATCCCGCGTCAATCGTGGGCGACTTAAATTGCAAGAAAAATTAAAGCATATTTTAGAACGTTAATCATTAAACAAAAGTTAACTGAGTGGTTTCTATTGACATTAAATGATGATAAGTTGCAGTGATTAGTTTAGTGATGAGCGTATTTAATTTTGGAATATTTGCATTATTTTAAAATTCAAGATAGCGGTAGCAATCCATAACAAAAACCATAACTCTGAAAAATTGAGGATATCAATGGACAGTTGTCAACGGTTTAAGGAACTGGTCTCTGACTACATTGAGGGAGAGCTCGATCATAAAAATCAATTATTGATGGAGAAACATCTAAGAGATTGTGTGGGGTGCGAAAAGAATATCGGACAATTAAAAAATCTGATCCGTGATTTACATGAGCTTCCCAAAATATCGGTTTCCCCTGATTTTGAAACGATCCTGCGCGCGCGAATTAGTATGGAAAGCAGCCTAGCCAGGCATCGTCGAGAACGATGGTTCCCAGTTCGTCAAATTCGATTGCCAGCTTATGCCCTCGCCGCAGCTTTAATAGTGCTGGCTGTGGTAACGATCGCTATCTTGAATAATTCAAAACGATACGCTGAACCTCAGGCAAATATAAATAATCAATGGTATCGGGGGGGAATCGAAAAAACTGATCCAGCGACGAATGAACGCTATATTTATATTCTTGAGACACAGCCCGTCCAAAATAGGAATGGGGAAAGCCATCAGGTAACGAGTCAAAGCAGTCATTCAGACTCGACTGAGTTTTCCCAAAGCGGTCAGTTGTCTGATGAACTCATTCAAACGACAGCGAATACAGTTTATTAAACACGGATTAGAAAGCAAGAAATTATCGTTGTTTTATGAATGTGTTCAGAACATACCAGACCCTGGTTCAATAGATCAGCTTCATGGAACTACATGATCAAACCAGGGTTTGGACTATTTTGAAATGCCCGTGAGTTAGAAAAATCTATGAAAAGAGTAATCGTCATCAGTTTAATATTTTTTTTAATTGGTTCCAACCTTTTTTCACAAAAAACTCCCACGTTGGATAGTTTTCAGGCTGAGATCGGTCAGCTCATCAATATTGCCAAACAAGCTGTCGTAACCGTTTCTGCAAAATCCAGCCACTCCTATACAATTGATAAAAACAGCGGATTGCTCTCAATTTTTAAAAATAATCATGAGGAGAAACAGGACAACTTCTGGACAGTCGGTTCAGGAATTATTTATGATCAAGATGGCTACATTATCACTCGCAGCTCGATTCTGGCAGACTTTGATACCATTAAAGTTACTTTGTGTGATGGAACCAAATATGACGCTGAATATATTGGAACTGATGAGACAACCGGATTGGCGATTTTGAAAATCGAGGGAAAAAATTTAGAACCCACGCGAATCGGTAATTCGGATCAGCTTTTACTCAATTCATTCGTAATGGTGCTTGGCAATTCCATGGGCATATCGCCTTTTACCTCATTCGGTCTTCTCAGTGGCTATACTGAAGAAGGCTTATTTATCCTTTCTGCTTCGATAAATCCTGGAAATATTGGAGGCGCCGTTTTTAATATAAGTGGCGAGATCGTAGGCATAATCTCGGCTCAGGTCGAAACGCAAATCTCGCTGAATGGACCGAATTATTCACAACAAAACAGCATTGCCATCCCGATGAATCAAGTTGCCAGCATGGTAAACAGGGTGATAAAATTGCATCATCAACAGGCTACCTGGCTGGGTATTGAATTGGACGCTGACTCATTGATTCAAAATAAATTGATCGTAAAGCGCGTAATTCCCGGCTCCCCGGCAGATCGTGTTAGCTTAAAAAAAGGAGATCGACTGGTAAAATTTAATGAAACGGATCTCACCAGCCATGAAATTCTGAAAGGGCTAATCAATCAAACGCAGCCAGGAACCAGCGTATCAATAAACTTTATTCGCCACAAGCGGGCGCTGAAGGTTTTTCCGAGGATTGAACAAAAGTGGCCTCAGGGTTTTAATCCCAACCAGCCCAGACAATACACTCATAAACTAATTAATGAAAACATGAAAAATCCAATACAATCTCCGGTTATAATTTCACCGGCAAAGTTTCAACAAATCAATTTCAAAATGATTCAAATGGAAAATGAAATTCGAAGCCTGAAAAGTCGAATCAGTAAGTGACATAAAAATAATCCGCCTTCAAAGTTGCCATTCCCACCTGAGATTTTCCACCCTGCAGATAAGTTCCGTACGGTTCTGTTCGAGCCGTGCCGCCACCATAGCCTTCGTACCACATATAATAAATGCCTGCTATCTTTTCTACAGTAGTAAACCAGATCGCGCCTTCGTCCCACTCGCTGACTTCGCCACGAGAGAAAATGGGATTGCCGACATATTTTTCCCAGTGAATTAAGTCATCAGAAGTCGCCAGACCAGCGTGCCAGGGATAATCATCATAGCGATCTGAGCCACAATAGATCATATAATACAAATTATTTTCTTTGAAAATGCGCGGTGTTTCCACCGTGTGACTGTCCCAACTACCTTCAACGCCAGTTGGCAATACCGGATTGGCAGAGAATTTTTCAAAATGAAAGCCATCGGTAGAAGTGGATAAATGGATTTCAAAGCCTTTGCCGCTTCTCGCTAGCTGCCAATAATATAAATAAAATTTTCCATCTTTGACTACAATTTCCGGTCCACCGCCAATCACGATGGGATTAGTCTGATATTTTTTAAAATGAATCCCATCAAAGGAAGTTGCCAGACAAATGGAGCGATCACAGGTTGGAGAAACGGCTGAGTAATAAAGATAAACTTTTCCGTCCACCAAAACCGATGCTGGGTCCAGAGCATGGTTTTCATCGGCATCGCCGAGCTCGCCCACATCGATAATCGGCTCAGGAAGAATATTCCAGGTCTTGCCATCAAAATCTTGTTTGGGAATTGTAGCCAGCCCGATTCTATCATGTCCACCCTGCTGTCCCCTGAAATACATAAAATATTTATCACCTATTTCGAGCAAGTCTGGATTAGCGGTTTGGGCTGCCATCCAGGTACCTGGCACGGCTGGAAAAACCGGGTTATTAGTGTATCTTTGCCACTTAAATTTCTGCTTCATTATTTAATAGATCTCCTCAATTCACTTGAGCATATGTTTAATATAAAAAGATGCTTAAAATAGTTATGCTTTATGCCAGAATGCTTTTTATTTTTTTAGAAGCATGTATTTTCAAATTTCGTAGCATCAAAATAATTCGGATTCCCCAATTATTTCTCTGCCCAAATTTTTATCAAATTAATGATTACTTCCACCGCTTTTTTCATGTCTTGAGCCGAAATCCATTCCAGTTTAGAATGAAAATTATGACCGCCAGTAAAAATATTTGGCGTCAACAAACCTTGATAAGATAATTTTGCGCCGTCAGTGCCGCCCCGAATCATATTTCTTTGGGGTTCGAGTCCACTTCTCTTGACAGCTTCGAGCGCATAATCAATGATTTGTGGCTTTTTATCCAATTGATATTTCATATTGCGATAAGATTCTTCTACCTGGAACTCGAATCCGGCTTCGGGATATTCAGCCATGATCTGATCAGTTAATTGCTTTAAGAAATCCTCATGTTGCTTTAAACCTTCCACCGCAAAGTCTCGAATGAGAAACTTAACCGTCGTTTTCTCGACAGAGCCAGAAACATTATTGGGGTGAATATAACCCTGACGACCTTCCGTGGTCTCTGGAGATAATTTATCTTTGGGTAATCTTTCGATCAGATGAGCGGCAATCTTGATGGAATTCATCAATTTATTTTTAGCATAGCCAGGATGAATATTTTTTCCTCGAATCCTGATAATGACTGTATCCGCACAGAACGTCTCATCATCAACCTCACCCAGTTCTTCCCCGTCGATCGTATAGGCATAATCAGCGCCGAACTTTTTAACATCAAAATATTTCGTTCCCTGCCCTACTTCTTCATCAGGCATAATTGCGATGCGAATTTTGCCATGCTCGATTTCGGGATGATGGATCAGATGATGAATCGCTTCAAAAATCTCAGCGATGCCAGACTTATTATCAGCGCCAAGCAAAGTCGTTCCGTCAGCAGTGATAATATCTGAGCCAATCTGTTTTTCCAGCGAAGGATTTTCAGCCCAACGAATAATCTGGGAAGGATCTCCCGGCAGCACGATGTCGCCGCCCTGGTATTTTTTATGAATAATTGGTTTCACGTTTTTTCCAGCGACATCTGGTGATGTATCCAGATGGGCAATCAATCCAATAATCGGAACTTTCCTGGCTGTGGTTGCTTCAAGCGTGGCGGTTACATAACCATATTCATCCATTTGCGCATCAGCCAGTCCCATCGCCGCTAATTCTTTTACCAATTCTTTGCCCAAAATTTTTTGCTTCTCGGTGCTGGGGTAAATTTTCGAATCTTCGGCAGACTGGGTATCATATTGTACATATTTTAAAAATCTTTCAATCACAGTATAATTGATCTGTTCACTCACGGATAAACCTTTATTTATTTTTTTTGTATGTTGTTTAATCTGCGTGCAGAAGCTTAGCTGACTGAATTTATTTGCTTTCGATCTTTTCAAAAAATTCTCTGATCTCTCTCTTGGATAATCCTCTGGCTTGCGCCATCGCTTCCCAATCTGGAACAGCAGATTGTTGAGCCAACACTTCTCTGATCATGTCGATTTCCAGCCGGGAAAAATTTTTTGCCTGAAGCACATAATCCTCAAATGCCTCCCAGCTCAGAGGGACAGCAATTTTTAGGATTTCAGCAATGGCTTTCGCGTAAACCTGAATTTCAAATTGGGCAGTTGGATCCAGTCTGAGTCGCAGAAAGTGGAGCAGATTATGAAGGTCGATCTTCCAATACCATTCCGTGTAAAGCGAAACAGGCAAATGAATACGAGCTAATTCTCTGGCGATATCCATTTGCTCAAATTGTTCATAATCATCCCAGAGCTGCTGAATATGCCGTTTCAAAATCGTCAGCACTTTTTCTTGAAGCTCGGGCGGGATATTCTCATCAGATCGACCCTGACGATTAGATGTCGATTGCTTCCGAATAGCATCGGAATCCGGGAGATAAAATTCATTGTGGGCTATGGAATAACGCAGCGAGTACTCGTTTACGCTGGCCGTCCGATGGCGAATCCATTGCCGCGCGACAAAGATCGGTAATTTGCAGTGAAATTTGAATTCGACCATTTCAAACGGACTGGTATGCTGGTGCCTTAGCAGATAACGGATCAGGTCTCGATCCTGCTGAATTTTTTTCGTGCCTTCGCCATACGACACGCGCGCGGCCTGGACGATCGCCTCATCTGATCCCATATAATCAATCAGCCGGACAAAGCCATGATCCAGGCAGGAGAATTCCTTGTCCAATATTTCGTCTAATTGTGTGTTCGTTGTTCTTTCCATAATCAATCAAAATCAATTTTAATGACAACTTATCTTTTCCATATCACACAGCGTATCGGCTAATATGGTTCGTTGAAAGATCGATAATCGCATAAGTTAATTTTCCAGGAGCAAATCATTTGATAAAGAAAGCCTTTCGTCAAGATTTTTTGAAAAGCTATTTTAGAAACATCAGCTTCTTCGTATTTTCAAGACCATTCACCCTCAATGTGCAATAATAAATGCCGCTCGTCAATTGGGCTCCATTCTCATCCGTGCCATTCCACGTTACAGAATAGCTGCCAGCTACTCTTTCGTTGTCAACCAAAGTCCGAATGACGTGACCCTGTAAGTTATAAATCTTCAAACTGACCACGCCTGCTTCCTTTATTGTGTAGCTAATAGCAGTTTCCGGATTGAATGGATTGGGATAATTCTGGTGCAGCACGATTCGATCCGGCAAAGCTACAGAATTATACCAATTGGATTCAACAGAGACCGGCTTTGTCATTTTGAGAATGATGCTGGTCTTCGAACCAAAAATGCTGCCAACCGCCCATCCCGTCTTTTCACTTATAATCGAAATGGATTGAACGCCAGATATATTCAGATTTTGAGGGGTTTGGTCTTGCCAGGATACGCCACCGTCAGCAGTCATCGCAATGAACGGATAGCTATTATTTTGGCCACAGATCCAGCCTAATTTGTTATTGAGAAAAGTAACTTCCTGCAGACTGCATCCAGTGGCATCGGGATTTATCCAATCTTTTCCCCTATTGGTTGTTCTGGCGATCACCATCACGCCAGAAATTCCACCAACCGCCCACCCGCTATCCGCCGTGACAAACTCGATATCTCGCATCGGATGAAATGAGACAGGAATACTCGCCACCCGAATAGAATCTAACAGGGACCAGCCCTGGCCGCCATCTGCCGTCTGAAACACATAGCCATCGTAGCTAATCGCCCAGCCGAGCTGATCATTGATAAAGGAAATTCCGGTAATTTCATACTGGCTGGGACTGAAATGGTTGGCGATCACCGACCACGTTGCACCGGCATCAATAGTCTTTAGAATGATAGCATTGTCGTTGCTATCGGCACCAGCCGCATAGCCAATCTGATCGGACATGAATTCGATTTCATAATAATAGCACTCTTTGGAATCAACTGTCGTCCAGGTTTTGCCGCCATCGATGGTTCGGCGAATGCCCCGACTCTTGGGCTGATTTTTAGAATTATAACTGGAATAAAACGCAACGTTCTCATCTACGGGACACAGGGCATATCCCCATGTCGCGCCAAACGTTGAATCCTGTGACGTCCAGTTGATTCCGCCGTCGGAAGTCTTATAAATGCAATTACTGCCGAGCACCCAACCGATTTTTTCATTCACAAAACAAATTTTATACAATCCTTCGTTTGATGGAAAGCTTTGTTGAGTCCATTGACTGAATAATTGCGGCGAGAAAATCGTAGCGATGATCAAGAAAGAAAGGCCGAATTTCAGTAGCGTTTTCATTTTAAAATCCTCCTATTAAAATTAAATTATGCGGTATGATTTCACCCAATAACTTCAGGCGGGTGGGAGCAGACTCTCTTCGATATTTTACACTTCTGCTGGCGCTTTAAAGTTTCTTTCCAACTTTAATCCAATCATCTTATAAATCATTTTTGCCGCCCAAAAATCCGAATGAAGATTGATCCCATCTGGCTTTAGCTCGACCACATCAAATCCAACGACATTTTTATTAGCAAAAACGGCTTCAAACAATTCCACCGCCTGATACCAGCCCAATCCACCTGGCTCCGGCGTGCCAACCGAAGGCAGCTCCGCTGGATTAATGGCATCGAGATCGAACGTGACAAAAACATTTTCGGTCAGCTCTGATAAAATTTTTTCGATGGGCAATCCGTTCTGCTGAATGTCGTGATCGAAATAGATAATCGGCTGTTCCGATTTGATGTAATCCATCTCCTCTTGCGAAACGCTTCTGATTCCGATGGAAACGATATTTTGGGTACGCTCCCGAATGCGGCGCATTACGCAGGCATGGCTATAGGGATCATTCAGATACTGGTCGCGCAAGTCGGTGTGAGCGTCAAGATGCAAAATGCTCAGCTCCGGGAAACGCTGGTTAAAAGCTAAAAAAACCGGATAGGAAAGCGTGTGTTCGCCCCCCAGAATAACCGGGAATTTGCCATTCTGAATAATTCGTAAAACTGCTGACTCTATTTTAGTCAGTGAAATATCAATCGATTCATTCTTTGGAAAAATTAAAGACGATAAGGTGTGAATGCCTGAAAGGTAGGGTTCCGAATCAAGCTGAATATCGTAGAGCTCGACATTATAAGACGCTTCAATAATAGCCGCAGGAGCGGCAGCAGTTCCCTGCAGATAAGAGGTGGATCGCTCCAATGGAACGGGTAATACTGCAACTCTGGCATTTTCATAGCTGCAGTATTCACCCGTGAAATATTTAGATTCTGAATTCATTTTTTTTACTAAATTTTTTATTCTGAAATTTTCAATTGCATTGGGTCATTGAAAAATTTTGGAGTGCATGAATTGACGCAGTCAATTGACTCCACACTCTATATTGATTTTTAAATTTTAAACATCTCAAAAGTTGTTGCCGTTGTCAGGTTGACATCGGGCGGAAGAAAGGTGCTGGATTTTCTTTTCATCATTTACAAAAACTTTATTTCAGCCTCTGAAATATCAAACTTTTGTTTTCGACGCGGGATATTCATTGTTTTAGTTTTGCCGTGCAAAGCTGCCACCAGAATGGGCAGTCCAATCGTCACATCGGTTGCCACCGAAATCATATTGGCATCTTTGGCGATTTTGCCCCAGGATTGGGCTTCTTCAAAAGTACAGCCGCTCAATCCGCCCCAATGCGGCGCATCGGCCGTCAATTGAATGGCATATTTATGGCCTTCGCATTCTTCGCCCCAGATCGCCACTACGACTTCGGTCTGCTGGATGAAATTTTTCGGTGTGCCGCCGCCCAGGTAAATTACACCAGTTGCCGAAGAATTGGCGACGATTTTCGATGTTTCAATTACATCTTTAATCACATCGAATTGAAATTCAAATGGATTTTTGTATCGCTCCACCGCAATGCCGATGCCGATCGAGCTATCAGCTACTGCCGGACAATAGACCGGCACATGCTGTTCGGCCGCATTGATGACGATGCTGTTGGGCACTTTTGATTGGCTCTTTAAAAACTGTCCCCAATGAAACAGAAACTCCCTCGTGGTTACATTGCGATTGGGAAACTGCTCCCGGGCAAATTTGCCGACAAGCTGATCCGTCTGCTGGAATTCCATTTCTGAGGCAAAGACATCATAAATTCGATCAATCAAATGCTCTTTGAGCAGGACATCATCAACATTAGCAGAACCCTGATAATGGTGATAGCCCAGCGCTTCGTGTGAATCATGAAACAGGTTGGCGCCAGTTGAAACCAGGCAGTCAACCAAACGATTTTGAATTAAATAGGAAATAATCCCTTTCATCCCGGCGGGGACCATCGCACCAGCCAGACCCAGAAAAATCGTAGTATCATCCTGAAGCATTTTCAGCCAGATATCAAGGGCAATGCTCAAGTTTTTTCCTTGAAAAGCTGTTTCGCCCATTGCCTCCATCGCTTCATGAATGGAGTTATATTTTTCTGGCGCAAATGGAATGACTGGATGAGTTAAAAAGTTATGTTTTTTCATCTCTTGCTTTCTCTTTTATAATTTTCCATTCAGGCAGAGGACATAGCCTCCGCAGATAATTTTTACGCATACCAATCCATTTGAAATTCGACTAATTATAGGTGAATGTAATTTGATAATCGGGTAATTATTTCATCGAATGAATGTTGACCAAATTACCACGCTACCCCTTCACTGGAATAGAGTGTAAGTCTCCAGACTAACCAATCAAAATAGCGCCAGCCAGCACGGTTGTCCATTGTCCATTCTGTTTGCCGGTTGTCGCCACAGATATGTGCTGTGTTTTTACTATCTTATCATTCATTTTCCAGATATCCTTCGCAGCATCCCAATCGATCTCATCTTTCGATCCCTGCAAAATCGTAGCAAGCATATAAGCTGCTATATCTTCTGCATACTCGCCAGCTTCTTGCTGGGGTTTGCCGAATTCATGATATTCACTCAAATAGCCATGCAATGAACTATCATTGGGAACAGCAGCGCCAATAGCAGCTGCTATTAGACGTCCGTATTCGTTAGTGGTAATATCAGATAGCACAGTAAAAAGGATTTGACCATCTTTTAATTTTGGTAGTCCTTCTTTTTTGGAAATAATTTTACAATGAGGGGGGAAAATAGAAGAAACCCGCACGATGTTGAACTGTGCGATACCAGCATCACGTAATGCCAATTCAAAAGAAGTCAGTTTGTCTTTATGATGCCCGATACCAGTGGTGAAAAACATTTCTTTGGGAAGATACATCTTTTTTTTTACTCCTTATAAATAGCTTTTTGACAGCATGTCAGACCATAAAAGGTAACCTCACTATTGTTCATAGTTTTGTCTTTTTAAAAAAACGTGGCAAATATAAAAAACTATTTTTTAAAATGCAAGAAAAATAATTTCTACATAGTAACAACTCTATTGCCACGGCTGAATTGTTTTGTTCACTCTTGACTGCGCAAAAACAATCAACCGATCACCACAGCGCAGATTGCGATGGCAGAGGGATGTGTGGCCTTACGATTCGGATCCGAATTCTGTTAATTACCTGTTGAGTTTGTGATTTTCGTTTACTGGAACGGAAAGGATAGAAAACCCGGCTTTAAGTTAGTTGAGTGACCACCGGTTTCAAATCTTTCAACAATCCCTTAAAATCCGGATCTGGCATTTCGAGATTGGCATTTTTTGCCAGCTCGCGGCTTAATTCAATGGATATCTGATCACTGTCCGTCGTCAAGTACGTTTTCATTCCGATTTTAGCAGCGATCATATCGTTGAAGCTATCATTGCCGACCATCAGACAGTCTTTCGGTGTGACCTTTATCTTCTCACAAATTTGTTGGTAGTATTCCAGCCGGGGTTTGACAAAAGTAGTGTTATCGGCGCTAGTGATCAGGTCGTATTGAATATCATCCAGCCCTGCCCAGCGCAAACGCGCCAGTTGAACTTTGATGGGAAACATGGGATTGGAGGCAATAACAATTTTCAAGCCTTTTTCTTTGATGAATAAAATGCTTTCTCGCGCGCCATCAAGAGGTTTCATCAAAGGCTGAAACTGCTCAAACTCATTATCATAAAAATTGGAAAATCGCTGCCACAATTCGTTTGCATCAGCGCTTGTTCCATTGGCAAACTCTTTAATAAAATATTCCGCATTGGTCAGCTCCCCATTATTATTGACCATCATTTGTGTCGAGTAAATCAATCTCTGGGAAAATTCTTGGGGTGTCATTAAATCCTGAAAAACAAGATATAGACTCTGGCTGTAGTGCTTAAAAAATACGGGTTCTTCAAATAAGATCAGCGTGTTATCGAGATCCAACAGAACAGCCTGTAATTTCAAATTTTTCTCCTTCGTTTGTTTAATTGGATAAACGGGTAACTGAATAATTGGAGTATTAAGTAATAATTATTGAGTCAACTCTAAAAAGGTTATTGAACGGATCCGCCAATAGGCGGATCAGAACGAATCACAGCACCCTTTTAGAGTGAACTCATATATAAGCTCTCATTACCCTATTACTCAATTACCTCATTACCCAATAATCTAATAGATTAAACAACTTTGGTATAAACATCAAACTTCGGCGGATCCTGAAT
>JAEAME010002008.1_pt1 | contig 12707 bp, 6 predicted proteins | sample 8958731 | NCBI WGS metagenome assembly JAEAME01 (sample SAMN16933194, study PRJNA681113) | bioreactor sludge metagenome | isolation source: anerobic bioreactor sludge (Control) | place: India:Bengaluru | collected 2018-10-24 | reverse complement strand
AACACAGGCTTTCCCATAATCTTCCATCCGTTTTTTCATGTCTTTGACATTATCAGGGCGGATGTCCCAGGTGCCCACTAATTCAATGCCTTCCACAAATGGGATTTTTACAGCTTGCGCCAACATTTCTTCTGTTGAGGGATTGTCTTTGTACCCTTTGCAAAAACGATCGCAAGTGTTACCCAGATTGCCTAAAATAACCGAATACTTATACATAACTTTACCTATTAGATGTTGAACAAAACTAATCTCTTTGATCTATTAGTAAATTTCAGGAATATCTTCCATGGTGCTTTTAAACATTTCTAAGCTGCCTTTTTTGTTGGGATGATGATAAACCTGCCATCCATAGCTGTCTGAATAATCTTCCCAATACATCATGGATTTGTCAACCTCTATGCCATCTCCATTAACCGAAGTGGCAAGATCAAACCTGCAGCCTCCCACCGATAATTCGCGACGTACTTTATCGATCAACCTGTTAATATCTTTCTGAGTGCCGCTTTCATTGCATGGGATGTTATTCAGGATGGGAATTGATCCCTGTGCCCTGATGTAATTGACTAATTCGTATAGTTTATCCGCCGTATTGCCCCCGTTTGTACCAATGGTCACCATTACATGCTCGCTTTTTATGAAAGGCAGTTCGTTCCGGATATAATCCAGCAACATGTCAATCGTTGCTCCCCCTCTGCCGCTCGACATAGCATTTCCGTTCAGTTTGTAAATAATCAACTGCGTCCATGATTGAGGAAAATCACCGGTAGGGAAATAGCCCTCAGGTTGTGAGATTGAATCGCCATAAATCAGCAATTTGACTTTGCTTTTTAAAGAAAATACGGTGATGCTTTTTACCAGCATAAAGGATCCGTCTGATAATCCGAAGCAATACTTATCCCATTGCATTCCAACATTAAAACCCTTTTGCACGGCACCCTTCCCACATCCGCCCTGCCCGTTATGCGTGGCAGATAGTTCAGCCGCTTCGCCTGTCTTCACATCAACTATTCTAATTATCGCCTGCTGATAAATATGATAAATTTCCACAAGATATTCCCGGTTGCTTTTTAGAAAGTCAACCGGTTTTTCCAGTACCGGATTTGTGGCGATAACCATTTTCTTTTTGGCAACATCGATGTACGCCTGGAAATCCCCTTCGCTGCTTTTAAAGACCGCTTTGGCATCGGATGAAAAAAGCAGACGGTATTGCACCATTCGTTCGGCCAGCCCGTAAAACTTATCCAGTTTGGCCACTTGCCCATTCCCCGTAATATAAAGGCCTTCAGACGTATAGTGTCCGGCATTTTGCACGAGAATTTCAGGGGCAGGAAAACTGTCGTTCAGGATTTGATTATAAAGTACAGCGTTGTTTCCGGTTCCGGAAGCAACTACCTTTATGGGGATGGGAACTTGGATATCCTGATAACTCACCGTGACAGAGGTTAACCCTTCCGCTATGGCCTCCACCATTCCATCGGTGACAACAGCAACTGCAATATTTTCTGACTTCCATCGGAATACCGGTGCATGTGCAAGCGCTGGTACCGGTAATGCCTTAATTTGTTCGCGGCCCCCGACACTCAGGGTAAGCGATGAAGGGTTTACATGGATATCCAGAAGCTTGTATTCATCTGAAATTGTATTGCTTCCGCATCCTATTGCAGAATTTATAAGCAATACACCTATTGCCATATTAGCAGGTAACCTATTCTTCAAGGCAGAAAGTTTCTCTCTTGCATTTACTGAAATATGGCTTCGGTCATTTCCGACGCCAGATTAAAGTGATTCACCGTTTGAACGGAAATGGTCATATTCTCTGATTTCGAACCAGGCAATGAGAACTTCATATCCGGAACTGCGACAGGGATTGTATTATCTCCGTTGGTGTCAAAGTATTGAAAAGCACCTGTATCCGGTAATTTCCCAATCAGAATCCCGTTTTTGAATATGTTGAACCTTAAGATACCCGATTCAATATCCGCATCTGCTTCCCAGGTTACGTCCCATCCGTTATCCCGCCATATCGCTTTAACATTGAATGGGGGAGGAGGAGGGGTTTTATCCTCAACTTTGCCTGTAGATACAAATTCCTTCCATTTTTTGGCCGTCGATTCATCGGGAAACAAACACATGCCTTTGCAATTACCTTCAAATTCAGATCTTTTATAAAGCTGCAAGGACAAAGTATCGCCAAGCCACATGAGGGTTGGATCAAGATCGCGCAGGGCAGTCCCATTACCGGCTGCCATCCGCTGTTCCAAAGCTGCCTCAAAAAAGGGAATTGCCATGTAGCGGATATAGCTGTAATTATGGTTCTGTCCGATATTGTGGGCAATGCAGATGGGTGCATCCATGTTCCTCAGCCGGATGAAGGTGTTTGTTGCGGTTGCCCAGCAAAGAGCACTGGCACCGCCATCATCCGCGCCTGCGTGACGCATCAGTACCGGGATTTTCGCAGTGGCTTCCGGATAGGTCCAGGCAGGATCCCAGGCTGCGGAATAGCAAACTGCTGCAAGAATACGCTCCGGGTAATCCCTGAGCATGGCAAGGGTCCAATAGCCTCCTCCGGAATGCCCCCACATAAGCCAGGGAACAGTTGTAAGCTCAGGATGCCGTGTTTTATCTCCTGTGTCTTCCAACACATCCAGCAATGCTTTGGCTGTACCGGAGGCCGGATCACGCCAGCGACCGCAATTTCCATAAAGTGCAGTTTCAATGACAGCCAATTTCCATTTCCTGGCAAACGCCTGATACTGTAAATCGTAAGGACGGGTAATTCCGAATTGTTCCATACCACATCCGTGTTGCAGAATCAGTATGCCTCTCATGGGTTCATCCCGGGCAGGAATGTAAATCCCGTAGCGGGCAGAATCAGCAAAAGGGTATCCGGCACCTTTCAGAACCACATGTACGATGGTATCGCCATAGGTTCCTGGTGCAGGCTTCCCGGAAGATACAGATACCGGAACAGAGGCACTTGCGCCTGAAAAACTCACAGTGACAACGGTATTGCCCCGGGAGCGGGCTTCCACCATCCCATGATCGCTTACCACAGCAATCTCCTCATCGGCGGAAATCCAGTTAAAAACAGGGGGCACAGCAACAGATGGAACCGCTGATGCCTTGATTTGCTCATGCTGACCAACTTCCAGAGAAAGAGATTTTTTATCCGTTTGAATGCTATTAATCTGATATTCCAATGAGATGTTGTCATTTTCGCATCCAATGAACAACAACAGGGATAGGACTATGAACGCCGTCAGCATTTCACCGGTTTTCATTGATAAAAAATCCGGCAGGCAAAAGAGCCTGCCGGACATTGATTTATTGTTGGATTAGTAATTCGAAGCCGTTGATATGCAACTCGCTCCATGGGACACCGATGGTTTCATACAGGCTATGGGTGTTGTAGACAATGCCGATTGTAACTGGCGATACGCTTGTCATGGCAAAGGCCAGGGAAATGACAGTTCTCTGATTTGCCATTAAGTTGCTATACCCCAATACGTCCGCAGATGAGGTTACCAGGGTGTAATCGGGAATAGTTTCTCCCCTGGCGACCACTCCGAATGCATCGGCACAAGTGGGATCTGTAGCATATCCTACATCAATATTCAACACATACTTCCCGGGCTGAAGATTTACTGTCTGGTATATTTTCCCGTTTGTGACATTGGCGATACCCCAAACAGCAGCGCTCCAAAGCGTGATCGAAGTCGGACTGTTCGCGTCGTAGGTAATGTAGGCATTATCGCTGTGCTTCCAACCAGATACTTTCTGCATCCGGCCCGCGCCAACGGCGGGAAACAAATCAGAACCGTCACTTGCAAAGGGGCTTTTGGCATTTACCAGCGGGACTTCTTTCGGGGCATCCACTCCATTATCTCCACTGACATTTGCTTCGTTGAACAGGTCAATTTCTGCTATCTGCGACCAGAATGCATCATTAAACCCGCTGAGTATTGTGATTTTAAAATAGCGGGCAATCACCGGTTCCCCGAATGTGAAGATTTGTTTGTACCGGGAGGTCGTGAATTGTCCCTCCAGTACATTTTTCCATGTACTGTTGTCGCTGCTGACTTCAAACCGGAATCCTTTTGCCAACCCCTGCTCATTGAGATCCTGCGACTGGATAAAATGGAAACCGTTGAATTTTTTCTCAGATTTCATATCAACAAGCAGCCAGTGAGGCATTTGTGCATAGGAGGCAACTACTTCGGAATGCCAGAAGGTTGTAACTTTATCGTCAATAATGTAGCTGGCCAAAGCCCATTTACCATCGCCTCCCGGTTCCTGCGAGGAGAAGCTGACCAAGGTCCACTTGGTTTTCTCAAAGCTGAGCATAGCGGCTTCTTTGGCATTGATCCTGGTGGTGGTAAATACATCGATAGCATCTTGTTCCGGTTTAAACACAGAATAATAATAGTATGGCTCGGTCAGTTTGATGTTATTGACCAGGATAGATGTCTGGGAGCTGGTCATCATGATGCTGTCCTTGGCTCCGGAGAGATTGGTGAACAGAATTCTTACCCCGACTTCACCCGCCTTTGCTTCTTTGAAAAATATCTCCACAGAAGTTGGCGATATGGTACTTTGATTTAACAACTGCCGGCTGGCCAAACCGTTCTGGTAATTGTCCCCGAAGACATTTACATAAACAGCCCTGGGGTCGGAGACCTGACCTTCATCATTGAAAGTCACTACCCGGAGTGTCTGTTTGCCTTCCGGTAATTCTTCGACAATTACGCTTTGAACCGTTCCGGTATCGGTCACGGAAAACTCACTGAACTTACCGTTGCCATAAAATACCTTACCTGATACGGACTGGTCGGGTGCTTTGAATTCTACTTTTGCACGATACTTTCCGGCATAGGTTTTCAGATCGTTTACCGGCGAAGGAACTTCCACCTTGTCTTTTTCGCATGCAGAGAATATTGCTGCAAAAAACAGGACTAACCATAACAAATATCTTGTACTTTTCATCTTTAACAGTATAAAGAGTTGTTTATTGGTATTTTCTATTCTACTGCCACGCTGCAGGTTGTTTCATTCCCGTCATTTTTTTAGCATCTTCCAATGGGATGGGCATGACCAGGTATTTGTCCGTATAGGAATTATAGTCGCGGATCTTTTTCCGCTGGTAATGGAATTTGCCATCCCCGTCTTTTGTGATTCTCATCCCAGTGATAAAGCGGTTGGTTTCGTTAAGAATTTTCCACCTGCGCTGATCGTTAAACCTGTAGTGGCCTTCGAGGCAGAATTCCACCCGGCGTTCGTTTCGTATCCGGTCGATAAGAAAGTTATAGTTTTTCTGAAATCCGGGAACATCCTGAATTTTAGGCTGTAAAGCCCGTTCCCGGACCACATTTACCATGGTGATGGCTCCATCCAGGTCGCCCAATTCACAGAGGGCTTCTGCCCTGTTCAGATAGAATTCAGCCAACCGGAAAAATACCCAATGTGTTGCCTCATTGCCCTGCGCTGAGCCACCCGGGCCCCAGAATTTAACCTGTTTGTCTTTCCGGCTGTAGTAACCTGTACAACTGCGTTGGGTTTCCTGGGAAATCACGTCGTTAAATCCATTTCTTCCGCCGACAAAACTTTCGACGATGAAAGGTTCGGTGCAGTTATAGGGCACTCCGTAGTTGGCCATATTGTAAAGGATATTAACATAAAAACGTGCATCGCGGTTGCTGTAGGGATCGCCGCCCACTCCCTCACTGTAACCCACGGCAGCAGCTCCCTGAGTCACGGTGATTTTTGTCCTGGTTGCATCATCATAGGCAACAGGCAGTGCGCCATTGGTCATCTCGAAGCAATCAACGAGCTCCTGGGTGGGAGATTCACCACAGTTCCACATATGCGGAATTGACGCATGCGGATAGGTTCCGACATCCACGCCATTTGTATTGTTGATGTGCGAATTATCACTCCAGGACCTCCAGATTATTTCGGGCACCTGTGATGCAAATGCACCGATGAACAATCTTTTGTAATCCGACATGGGTACAAGATTGTATTCTGACATATTGATTACATCCTGGGCAGCATCTGCTGCACGCTGCCATTTTTCCTTGACGTTTTCCGGATTATTGAGTGGACTGGCATTGTAGAGCAGAACCCGTGACCGGATAGCGTAAGCAATCCCATTATCGACATGTCTTGATTCATTTGCAGGTTGCCGGTTAGGTAGAATACCTGTATTGATTACATCCATCAGTTCTTCTGATATTTTGGATGCAATTTCGTTATACGAGGGTCTGACTAATTCATTCCATCCTGAAAAAGTGGCTTCAAACGGTTCTTCAACCCATTGCACCGGGCCGTAAAACTCCAGAAGGTTCATATAGTACCAGCAACGGAGTACTCGGGCTTCGGCAATCCATGTTGACCTTTCCTGTTCCGTAATAACCTTGGATTGAGGCAAATATTTGATGGCATTATTGGCCAGCCGGATACCCCGCCAGAAATCAGGCCATAATTGCTCACTCGGGGAAGACCAAGGCCAATTGATAACCTGATTCGTAAGAGATAAGGAACCGTTATGCCATACGTATGCATTATAGGTAGCGGACCAGTAGGCATTATCTGTTAAACACTCAATCGGACTCATTACAAAAGAGATCTGGTCCCTGCTAAGGTAAATCTCATTGTAGGCAGCATCGATTAGACCCTTGCTCTGGTTATAATTGGTCAGTATCTTATCAATGGTGATCTGACTGTCGGGTGTTTTTTCCAAAACACCTTCACATCCGTATTGGAAGATGAGTACCAATGCTATGCTGATGGACAACAATAATTTTTTCATGTTTTTTGAATTATTTGGAATATACATTAGAAGGTAACATTCAGCCCGATATTATAGGCTTTGAAGACCGGATACAACAATTCATTGTTTTGTTCCGGATCCTGGTATTTCACCGGATAGTTGTCGAATGTCAGTAGATTAAGTCCGTTAACATAGAACCGCACCGAAGATGCAGCAATTTTGTCAGAAATCCTTTCGGGAAGGGTGTAGCCAAGCTCAACATTTTTCAGTCGTATATAACTTCCGTCGACATACCAGAAATCGGCCTGTAACTTGCTTGCATTACTTCCGGGTTCCAAACGGGGGTAAGTGATTTCTAACCCCTGGTCATAGCGTTCCTGGCTCCAGGCTTCTTTATGCCATTCATTAAAGTTGTAGGTCTCCCATATTTTTTGTCCCGTCAATAAATAGCTTCGCTTGCCGACTCCCTGCCACATCATGCTGAAATCAAAGCTTTTGTGCTGAAAGATGAAGGCTCCTCCAAAGGTCCATTGTGGCACTTCAGGATTTCCGATCGGAACCATGTCTTTGTCATTGATTATCCCATCCCCGTTTTTGTCTTTGTATTTGAAGTCCCCCAGTTTAGGAGATGCACCTAATTCAGATTGATTGTACCAGTCGAAAAGATCCTGCTCGGTATTAAAAAAACCTGCGGTTTCATATCCGAAGGGCTGTCCCAGCTGAAATCCTGTACTTCTCAAACGGACAGCATAGTCTTCCGGCAGCAATACCTCGCTCAGATAAAGTACTTTGTTGCGATTATAGGCTGAGTTTACCTTGAAATCAATCCTGGAATCCTGACTGAAGGATTTCTGGTAGCCCAGTGTTAATTCAAATCCTTTATTTTCAATCTCTCCGGCGTTTACCTTCGGAAGGATTCCCGATACAAATACCCCACCTGTGCCGAATACGCCTGTAGGTACCAAACCCGTGGCAGGAATCAGAATGTTGTTCCGTTTTTCATAAAAAACATCTGCGTCAAAGCTGAAATTATCCAGAAAACGGGTTTCTAACCCCACGTTGTATTTGTTCGCTTTCTCCCATTCCAGCTGGGTATTTCCAATCTGAGACTCATAACTTCCACTCCATAGGGTAAGGAATGCAAACCGGGAACCATTCATGTTGTCATTGCCAACCTGGCCGTACGAAGCGCGCAGTTTTGCGAAAGAAAGCCATGGGAAGGCAGCCTGGGCAAAAGGCTCTTCCGAAAAGACCCACCCAAGAGAGATGGAAGGAAAGAAACCCATCTTATGACCCGGTGCGAACTGTTCTGACCCGTTATAACCAAAGTTCACCTCACCCAAATAGCGGTTAGCGTAACCATACGTTGCGCGCCCGACAAATCCGACGTAATTGAACGGGAGCTGAATGTTTATGACCCGTTGATACCGGTTGAACAGGATCATTCCCGTAACGTCGTGTAATCCGAAGGAGCGATTGTAATTAATTGATGCATCCAAATTGAACAAATTGTTAAAACTCTGATACTGGTCATCGGTCAGCGGACTGTTTGTGTTCGTTCCAATTGTCTGATACAGAACGGAGTCAGGTGCTTCAGGGTCCGAAACTGCCTCATACAGCTGGAAACTTCGTTGTCTGACCTGTTGATTGCTGGAGTAAGCATCATAGGAAGCCACCACCTTTGCTGACAATCCTTTTGTGATAAAATCCAGTTTCTGTTCCAGGCCCAGGGTTGTAGTAACCTGATTGGTCTGTGTATTACGAAATCCGGTACGATTGAGCATCCCGTAAGGTACATTATTAACATTACCCCCCTTCTGCATGGAACTAAGTACTTCTCCATCGGGAGTTTTATCATTATGATAATTACTGGGTGTTTGAATCAATGCGCCAATTACAATGGAATATCCTGCAACGTCGCTCAAATAGGCAGCATTGTTGGGAACAATGACCGGATCGTTCTTTTTCTGCATAAATCCGCTTACATTGAGAAACATCTTCAGCGACTTAGTAAGGTCAATATCAAAGTTGGAACGGAAATTCACACGGTTTGCTTTTGATTGAGGATCGTAATCGTATTCCGAGAATTTTTCTGTTTTGAAGATTCCTTCCTGATAGAGATAACCCACAGTCGTGAAATAGCGCATTCTTTCGCTGCCTCCACTGATATTAATATTTACCCGTTGCATCGGGAAAGCATCTCTCATGAATTCATGAACAAAGTCTCTGACGGGATATAATTCGGGTTTATCCCCCAGGCGATACCTTTCCAAAGCGTAGTCGCTGTATATGGGTTCACGGCCGTTCTGGGTTTCTACCTGGTTGCGCAACCTGGCATAGTCATAAGAAGAAACCATATCCGGAAGCCGGGTTGGTGATTGCCAGGAGTTTTCTCCTGTAATATCTATGACTGTTTTCCCGGCTTTGCCACGACGGGTAGAAATCATTATCACACCGTTCGCACCCCGTACTCCGTAAACGGCAGTAGCCGAAGCATCTTTTAAGATAGAAATTGTCTCTATTTCCCGGGGGTCGAGTGCTTTAAAATCGCGTTCAACCCCATCAACCACAACCAATGGTTCCTGCCCATTGACTGTGCTGCGGCCGCGGATGTAAAACTCCATGGCTTCCCCACCCGGTACACCGGAACGTTGCAATACTGTAAGACCGGGCAACCGTCCGGCAAGGGCAATCCCAAGATTGGAGGTGGGGGTTTGCTTCAGTCCGGTTGCTTCAATGGTCGATAAAGCAGCAACAACGCTCTCTTTTCTTTGCTCCCCATAACCGACAACCACCATTTCCTCAAATTCATTTACTGACTCTTTCATAGTAACATTGATGGTTTGTCGTCCCCCTACTGTAATCTCTTGTTTTTCAAAACCTATAAATGAGAATACCAGTACTGTGTTTGCATTGGGAACGGCAATCATGAACTCTCCTTGTGAATCTGTCGTAGTTCCCTGTGTCGTCCCCTTTATCACAATAGTAACGCCAGGCAAAGGAACGTTGTTCCTGTCAACAACCTTCCCTGTTACAGAAAATTGATTACTCTGACTGGCATATATTGCAAAACTTTGCAATACACACAGAATAACCACCAATAACAATTTTGTCTTCATAATTTTAATTTTCTAAAGGTTGGTTCTTTTCAATTTCATTGGATTGTTAGTTTTAAATGAATAGAAAACATAACGGTATCTTATTTGTCCATGATGTAAGAATAGCTTAGTCTGCCCATCGGCATTACACTTCCGGATTTGTAGGAATTCATAATATCAGATGAGTTGGTAACTCCCATCGCCACCTTGAAATAAAACCGGTCTTTGCTGGAGAGACCTAAAGCAGCACGCGGAATTGCCAGTTGAATGATATTATTGCTCTGGACAATTCTGGCATTGCCGCAATTTGTCGCATTAAATCCATTATCAAATTTGTCTACAGAAGCTTTCCCGTTTTCCACTTTTCTTCCGATGACATATTCGTAGCTTTCCCAGGTTTTCAATTCCGGATTTCCGGTTCCGATGAAAATGTTCAACCAGTTATTACTTCCCGAATAGGTACTGAATGCATCTTTCCCCTTTAAGTAGAAATAGATGTTTTGTCCATCGTGAGCCGTTCTGATTTCCGCAAGTTTGTTGATAGGCGCAGGTTGGTTATAACGGACGGTCAGTGCACCCCCGTTTGCATTGCGTGCCATATGTTTCCCATCCATATTACGTATGACATATTTTACGCTATCCCAGCGGGAGGTGGCACCATCCAGGTTAATGGTCAGAGGCTCCTCTGGTATTTGTGTTCCGGTTATCCCTTTGTACCGGCGTATGTTACTGATCAATTGAAGGTAAAACGCATCCTGGTATCCCCCTGCCATTGGTTCAATGTCGCGGGAGTATTCCTTGTTGGCAGCATCGCATAACATGTATTCCCCATCCCAAGGTTGTTTATAGGCAATCCATTCGTTCCATCCTCCGACGGAAATCATCGGAGGATCAGCGGTTATTGCACGGTTCCACTGAGTCTGAAAAAAAGGACCCCGGGCGACGTCCGATCCGATATTTTTCCTGGTCGCGGGATCCCAGCCGCGTCCCCAGTTTGTCCAGTTCTCGCGGGTCAGAGAAAAAGACATGGGCACCATCGGGTGGCTTGCGACCGTAACATTCATAACTTTTGACTGGGTATGTAATGGTTGAGGAAAGGTCCATTCAATCCATGGAAAACCATCGGGGTAGACCGGGTCAAAAGGCCATTGAGGTTTGAAAAAATGAAAGAAGTTTCGTATATCTGAAGAAAGATCGCCGGGCTTATAGGAGGTGTCACTCCGTGATGCGGCTTCCCTGAGGTCGTCGGCGGCATCGGTGTAGGCAATAATCAAGGGCTTCCCGTTCACCCTGTACCAGGTATCCGGGAAGCGTTGGGGCTGGTAGAGTTCCCGGTACAGGTCCCTGACTGTCTGAAATGAGTGGGAATGGGTATAGAACACAACTTTTGGCGGATTCCATCCATTATTTTGCATTTCATCAATAACAGCACATATTTTTAAAAACACATTAGCGTAAATCACGGCATTGGAGGTATCAAAGTAGATAAAGTCAACACCTGCGGTCGTCAGCATTTGCAGTTGTTTACGGATAACCCATTCATCCTCCGAATTGTAATACCCCCAAAGTGGCTCACCCCAATAGTGTGCCTGGCCGTTTGCGCTGATAGCCGCATCGTGATGATTAAAATCAGTCAGGATCTTTATTCCGTTTGGCAGGGCTGCAATCTTTGTAGCATCGAAAATATCAGATGCATAGGGTTGTCCTATCCATAACCAAAAGAACATGCCTACCTGCCGGTCTTTTTTGTATGCGGAGATTGTACTGAAGCTGCGTCCGAAATGATCAACTCCTACTACATTTAATCCGTTGTATTTTGTGTATGCAGAAGGTTCAATTTTCTCATCCCCTTTATTCTCCAGACTATCCTGTTCTGTCGGATTCCCAATATCCGGTTTTTCAGGTATGAGGGTGTAGGGTTCTGAACACCCGGCCACACAACTGCTTAAAAATGCAATACAGGCAATAATGAAAGACATCTGCTTCACTTTTTGTAATTTCTGATTATGAACTTATAGTTACCGGATCCGACTTCTAAAACAACCTGACCCGCCTCTTCATTCAGCTGTTTAATATCATTAATTCGGGTGACAGATTTCCCGCTCTCAGTAATATCACTCAGTTTTTTGGCGGGGAGATACAGTTTGGCAAGGGTATTTGCCGGGATGGTCAGTTCCAGGGATAATTGTTTTCCCTGTTTTCTCCAGGAAGTTCTGATAAGGCCTTTTACCGTATTTAGTTCCCCCTCGGCAAAATTCATTTCTTCAAATATTACAGGACGAAGGACAAACCTTTGGAATGCGGGATGCTGAATGTCCGGCTGAATTCCCAGTACATACTTATAGAACCATGAGTCCACCGATCCCATCATCGGATGATTATGGGAATTCATGGCATCCCCCGTCGCATATTCCCAACGTTCCCAAAGGGTTGTCGCCCCTTTTGAAAGCATATATCCCCATCCGGGATAGGTGGTTTGACTGGCGATTTTATAGGCTGTCTCAGCATAACCGTTCTCGGTCAGTGTTTCCAATAAATATTTCGTGCACAGGTTACCAGTTGTCAGGTGATAGTCATGCTTTTTGACATTTTCAGCTAAATTCGAGGCAACGCGGGGAATGTTTTTACTGTAAACCAGGCCCATGTACAGGGCAAATGCATTCGATGCCTGGTTGTTCGATGCGTATCCCCCTGACTGTTCGTTCCAGTACTCACGGTTAAAGGCTGCAGCAATTTCTGAGGCCATTTTTTGGTAATAGGCTGCATCCGCTTCATTCCCGATAACCGAAGCCATTTCCGAAAGAATTCCGGCACAATAATAAAGATAACCTGTAGAAATC
>JAEAME010002007.1_pt1 | contig 12710 bp, 13 predicted proteins | sample 8958731 | NCBI WGS metagenome assembly JAEAME01 (sample SAMN16933194, study PRJNA681113) | bioreactor sludge metagenome | isolation source: anerobic bioreactor sludge (Control) | place: India:Bengaluru | collected 2018-10-24 | reverse complement strand
AGGCTTTACTCCATAATCTTGGTCCGGGTTACTAATTTGAGAAACTCAGGTATTAACGATATTCGACCCATGACAGGTGTCATCCCCTCAAGTGACTCAGATACTATGTGTAAAAACGAAACGATGACAGGCAACACTATGTAGATTATTCCCGGAAGTCTAGACTGGTAAATAAGTTCAGTTCTCCATATTAAGGAGCAGCATATGAAATGGCTTAAAGGCTATTTACTCTTAGGAATGTTCACTACATTTATAGTATTGTTGGCGGGATTAACCTCCTGTGGTAGAGCAATCGAAACAACCATTTCTATTGATACTCCCACTACTGCGACCATACCGGCGATACCATTCCAACCTCCTGGAGGGTTATTTTCTGATAACCGGACTCCCCCATCCATGGATTGGGCAACCGCAGCCGCTAAATTAGGAATAACGGAAGAAAAACTGCGTCAGGCTTTGGATAACAACGGACAGAGCATGGTAGACCTGGCACAAGCAGCTGCTGCGATCGGTGTCACTGTAGACGAATTAAGGGAGGTACTTGGCTTTCCTGAAGGTGGACCAGGTGGACCGGGGAAGGGACCGATGCCAAACGGGACCCCGCCGGCTGATATTCCTCCTTTTACTCCACCTGACGCCGCAAATGACACAAATACAAAAAATTTAAGTTGAAAGCAGGTGTAATTAAGTGAAAATATGTAAAACAGTAATACCTATCCTGATTAGTACCAGCCTTTTAATCATAGTTTGCAGCTGCTCCTCGAAAAAAGAAAATGCAACCACAACTAGAATTCTAACCGCTTCAGTACAACAGGGGGATATTTCATTGGAGATAACCGGAACCGGCAACCTCGCCTTTTCTGAAACCGAAGACCTCACATTCGATATCGCTGGTACCGTCGAAGAGGTCATGATTACTCCCGGCGAAACGGTAACCGCAGGCCAGGAACTGGCTAAACTGGATACCTCAGTATGGGAAGATGAAATCAAATCGTTAGAAAAAGCCTTAATCAGCGCTCAACGTTCACTGGTAAGTGCAAAGAGAACTGTAAGTTCTAAACAATTAGCATTAAGACAAACCGAATTAGAACTGCGGTCCGCAGAAGATGACCTTAAAGATATCGCTATTGTAAAGTACGCCCAGGAAGCAGCAGAGAACGCCGAAAGCGCGCTAAAAACTGCTCAGGAAAATTACAGCTCCGATCCGGCATTTTGGACTGCACGCATTGAGACTATTGATGCCCAACTGATACAAGCCAAAGCTTTCTTAAAAGAGGTACTCGGTGGAGCCAGCTTGAGTGTTTCCAGTGATGTGGCTCTCCAGATAGAGAAGAGAGTTTTAGCGGTAGACCAGGCTAAACTACAACTGGAAAGTGCCCAAGTTGCAGTTCAGGAAGCCGTGGCGGCTGTAGATGAAGCTGAAGATATGCAAATAGAAACGAAAAATAACCTTGAAGAAGCGCGAAACCTCAGTCCCATCATCACGGCGCCCTTTGATGGGTTTATTACCAAGGTTAACGTTAATGGCGGTGATGACGTCCAAAAAGGGACTTTAGCTATGCAATTAGCTGACCCGGATAAATTTAAGGCTACTATCCAGGTCACCGAAGAAGACATTTTCTCAATTATGTTAGGCGGTAAGGCTTCAGTCACCATAGATGCATTAGAATCTACTTATCAGGCAACGATTACCACGATTGCGCCTACAGCGACAGTATCATCGAGTGTTGTTTCTTATAAAGTTACCGTAGAACTGGATACAACCCGGACAGTTTCCAATAGCGGCAATTTCCCATCCGGAACGACCCGTCCGGAAGGTTTTCCCGATGACCGGCTGGGGATGGGGCGTCCTGACAGTTTTTCCGGCAATATGACAATGCCGCAAGGAATGCTACCACCCGCGGGATTCTCAGATAATATGACGCCTCCATCAGGATTTTTCCCTGGCACCGGGAATCAACAAGTAAATGATCCATCTTCATCAACTGATATATCTCTCAAGGACGGACTGACAGTGACAGTGGCCATTACCGTCACCCAGGCAGATAACGTCCTAATCATTCCGACCAGGGCATTAACCCGGTCCGGACAGACATATACCGTTCAGGTAGTAAACGGCAACAATACTGAAACCCGCACAGTAACCATCGGTGAAAGCGACGATTCGAATACCGAAATCACCAGTGGCTTAACCGAGGGCGAAAACATTACCTATACCGTGAGTAGTTCTTCCAGCAGTTCAAATTCGCAACAGGGGTTTGGAGGAATGGGCAATATGGGTGGATTTTCCGGGGGCGGCGGGCCTCCTGGAGGTTTCTAGTGAACATAATCGAATTACATGGTATTACCAAAAGTTACGATATGGGGAAAAGAGAACTTCGAGTGCTGCAGGGTATTGATCTGAATGTGGAAAAAGGAGAGATGCTGGCAATAATGGGAGTATCAGGTTCCGGGAAAAGTACATTACTAAATGTCATCGGGCTCCTGGACAAGCCGACAAAGGGAAGCTATTTGCTTGATGGCAAGGAAGTCTCCGGATTGAACTCCAAGGAGCTTTCCTTAATCCGGGCCCAAAAGATTGGTTTCATTTTTCAGACTTTTAACTTGCTACCCTTCCTTTCCGCAATCAAAAATGTGGAACTCGGACAGCGGTATGCCGGCATAAGAAATACTATTGCAGCCAGAGAAGCCCTGGTTAGAGTAGGGCTTGAAGAACGTATTAAACACCGACCAAGTGAAATGTCCGGCGGCGAACAGCAAAGGGTCGCGGTAGCCAGGGCAGTTGCTAAATCTCCCCCGATAATCCTGGCAGATGAACCGACCGGTAACCTGGACAGCCATTCCAGCCGGGAAATCATGGAAATCCTGAGTGTTTTGAGTGTAGAACAGGAAATGACACTGGTGATGGTAACCCATGATAGTAATGTGGCTCATTATTGCCAGCGCATCATTCATATCCAAGATGGCCAGATTATCAAAGAGGAAACCTTATGAGAATCACGGAACTGCTATCAACCGCCTGGACCTCGGTATCAACCCATAAGCTGCGTAGTTTTTTAACCGTCCTGGGAGTTGTTATCGGGGTGGCCGCGGTAATCATCCTGATGTCCGTAGGGAAAGGAGCCACCGCTCGGATCGTTAATAATTTTACCAGCCTGGGGACTAATTTGATATATATCCAGCCCGGTTCCAGTAGTGAAGGCAACATCCGCGGCGGATTTGGTTCTGCTACTACCCTTACTTTGGAAGATTCAGAGGAAATTTCTAAATTGATAACCAATCTCTCCGGAGTAGCACCATATTCCACTTCGATGTCCCAGGTAATTTATGGTACGGAAAATATGATGGTGCGTATTACCGGGGTAACTCCTGACTACCAGACGGTTTTCAACATCGAAGTGATCAATGGCGATTTCATCACCGAATACCAATATACCCGAAAGTCTAAAGTTGCCCTGTTAGGGTCTGAAGTCGCCGCCACCTTATTTGGGGAGGACGATCCGGTCGGTCAGAAAATACGTATGAACAACAATATTTTCACGGTGGTCGGTGTTCTGAAAAGTACCGGTTCGTCCACCCAGAATTCAACTGATCAAATCATTCTAATTCCTTTAACCACCCTACATGGTATGATGTCCCGGTCACTAACTACATCCGGTGATCATATCGTCAGCCAGATAGTCCTTGAAGCAAGTGACAAAAAATACCTCGACCAGGTTAAAGAAGACGTCACCCTCCTCCTCGAGGACCGCCATAATATTGAGTGGGGCGAGGATGACGATTTCAGCATCTCGACAATGGATGAACTACTAAGCACAATCACTGAATCTACACAGACCATGACCATTCTGCTTGGGGCTATTGCCGGGATTTCTTTACTCGTCGGCGGTATCGGAGTTATGAACATTATGCTGGTCTCTGTCCTGGAACGCCGCCGGGAAATAGGTATTCGCAAAGCCCTCGGTGCCAGAGAACGTGACATCTGGGGACAGTTCCTGGTCGATTCTGCCCTGTTAACCTTCGCCGGTGGCGTTATTGGAGTTATCGTAGGTTGGGGTGGATCATTCTTGGTTAACTACGCTGGTCTCATGACCACTCAGGTCACGGCTGATATCGTTATTCTTGCCGTAGCAGTCTCAGTCGGCATCGGCCTATTCTTTGGTTTTTACCCAGCCTGGCAAGCTGCACGTCTCGATCCAATCCAGGCATTAAGGTCCGAATAGAACCGGTTTTTATTACTTACCTTTTCCCCGCCATCCCCTCCCGGCAGCCTTCCCCACCACATAGGCACCGGGACGGGATGGCATTTTATTAACAACCGTACATTAACTAATTTTGTGGGTTTTTGGAAATTAGTGATATCATGAGGCACCAATATATACATTTGTTGTGGAGGGAGATTATGGCAGTAAGAGACCGGATATATAAATGTCTAAATCCCGTTGGGATCGCTGAGCCGGTACAAATACACCCTTTGGCTCCGCGTCTCGATAAACTCGATGGCAAGGAAATCTGGATCAGCATCACCGGGGAACCGGATATCACGATTGCCCTGGAAAAAAGACTGCGCAGCGACTACCCGAGTATAAATTGGAAACAAAAAAAGACCTATACCATCAGCCCAGTAGAATTGTCCGAGGAAGAACTGAATACCGCTGATGCCGTCATCCAAGCCGTGTGCTGGTGAAGCGGGGCAGTATGGAGGCAGTTGCCTTATTTAGCCAAACTGGAAAAAAGAGGTATTCCCACAGTAGTTGTTGATTTCGCCGACCAGGAGCAGATGGTAAAACGGGAAGCCCTGGTGCAAGGGGTGCCGCAGATCCGTTATGTACATGCTTCCCGCACTTTACCCGGACCAGCTGATGTCGATAACTGGATAACCAAATTAATCGATGCTCTTACCCGCCCTTTGAACGATAAGGAAAAAGAGTCCTATCTATGGAAACCGGATGCCCCCCGGGTCCTTTTTACGGGGACGTTAGTTGAAGCAGAAGAACTTTATCAACAGACCCGTTATATTACCCTCCCCGTGGAAGCTCCCCTGGCCATTTACACCGATGGTTTGCCTATTGTTGTTCCCACGGAAGAACGTGTCCAGGCAATGCTCAAGGGAACCTCCCATAAACCAGATGAGATCATCTGCCTCCAGGAAGATGCCGAAGTTATGGAGGGATTAGGTTCTCCTATGCGTAAGAAAGGGGAAAGGGTACTCTTCCAACCAAATAAAAATACTGCAACCGTCGAACAGGTTGCCGTAAATTCGGTCATGGCCGGATGCAAACCCGAACATCTACCAGTAGTACTGGCCATCGCTGAATCGGGCTGCGGCATCAGCACTACTAACTTCCCCAGCCAGGCCATTTGCCTCAGCGGTCCGATTGTTAAGGAACTTCAAATCAATACCGGCTGCGGGCACCTGGGTCCTGGCAGTACAGCCAACGGACCTATCGGACGATCTTATCAGTTAATGGCGATCAACCTGGGCGGAGCAATGCCGGGAGTCAACCGTATGGGCTGTCACGGCAATCCTATGAATAACGGTGGTATGTGCTTCGCTGAAAATGCGGACAAATTGCCAAAAGGCTGGGATCCTTTGAATGTTGAATCCGGATATGCGCCGGATGAAAGCATCGTGATGATAATCCAGGGGATGGGCGGCATCGTTGGGTCGCAATTTTCCCCAGGTGGCTATCGTGCTTTCCAGAAATCCGGGCACGGCGGCCTGGCACGGCGTTTCGGCGTCAAGGGGAAACCCGGCCCCCATAACTGGATGGAATACATTTTCCCTGACCTGTGGTCAACAAGGGAAGGCGGGTGGACGGTCATGATGGTCCCGGAAATGGCACAACACCTGGTCGATCTTGGTTTCAAGACCAAGGATGACGTTTATGAGTGGTTATGGAAACGCAGTTTTGAACCAGTCAAGCGGTACCGCAACCGCTCCTGGCCGGACTTTTTCCGAAATGGTTGGATAGGTATCGAAAAAACATCCGGCAAGCCTTGGAAAGAATTACCTGATGATTACCTGGTTCCAGCTCAGGGCGATGATCCTTTTGAAAATGTCATCCTCGTTAACGGCGGTGAGGAAGAAGCAAGTGTTCAGCTGGCCGGGGGACGCGGGGCTACTTTCAGCATCGATAAATGGCGTTAAAAAAACGAAAATCAAAAAGGAAAAAGACGTATTACTACGTCTTTTTCCTTTTACCAGGATCTAAAATGGTGATGCTAATTAGTATTGACAGCCATTATCACAATAAGGTAACCTGAACGAGTTGTAATGATCCGGAAATCACAGGAGTAACTTACCTTGCGCGACGAAAATGAGGTCAGGCTCAAGAAAGCTTACTGGCAGGGTGTTTACGATGCCTTGAAGAATAGTGACCGTTCCCGGTCAGAGAGAACGGAAAAGGATAAGCTTACCGCAGAAGTCTGGTTGAATGTTCTCGACTGGATTTTAGGTCAGATGGAAGATTCGGCAGGAACTCTAAACAAACCTGACTCGAAATAAAAGAATGTTTTTAGGTATGAAAAGTGAAGCCGAACTAGAGCTAAAACGTGCTTACTGGTCTGGGGTGTACTTTGCCCTGGACCCTGAAAGGCGGCAAGTCTCCGAGAAGACAGCTAAAATGTGGGTTACAGCCGAGGTTTGGATTACTGCTATCGATTGGGTACTAGGTAAGGTTACCAACTCCGCTGCTGTTTATGGACAGTCTCCGGATGATTCTGAATTCTGGGATACTTAAGCGTTTTTCCAGTCTACCAGGTCACTTAACACCAGCATCCCGTCATGAGGCATACCGGCATACATCTTTTCGCATTCTCCCAAGGGAAAAATATCAGACACCCCCCGGGCAGCGATATCGTCCCTTAACTCCATACGTCGTGATTCGGGAAATACACCTACCGTCGAGACATTCTGACTGAGATAGCGAAAAACGTCGTGTAAATCCGCCACTGGCCTTATTATCACTAACCGTGACAGCGGATGATCCAATAAATCAAATTCATCCCGCATCACTACCACTCCGGAAGTATAGCGGCCGTCCTTTTCATTAAGATACCAGTCGGCCTGGGAATACCTGCCCCGCTTCAGGTCTTTTATCTGTCCGATGGCCTGCGGCATGATAAAACCATTAGCCAGATTATCCCATTCCGCTAGTCTGTTTTGCAGATGACGGGCAAATTGTTTAACCTGCTCATCATTCGCTTCGATATACTGCACCAACGAGGCAGTACACGATTGCTGGTTCTGAATCATCACATCGGCTACTGCCTTCCCGGCAATATCATCCAGATTAGCTGAAAATGCTTCGCGGCCAATCAAACTGATTCCATAACGAGGATTAAAGAAAACAGTCCGGGTAAATTTAGCCTGGGCTTGTACTGCGGCAACTGTTTCCGGGGAGCCCCAAACAACGATTCGGTCATACGATCCGGCTTTAAACAACTGGCTTTCGATGCTGGTATCACCCCCCGGCCAGTAAACTACCGATAAACTCCTGGTAAGTGGATGATCCGGGGCAACTGCGGCAGCTGCCAGGGAATATAGAGCTCCCGGTATCATTGCGCCGGCAGGCAATTTAATGGTAGCCGCCGATTTTGTCAGGACCGTCCGCATAATCGAAGCCAGGGGCACTTCCGGAACATTTCCTGCAGTAATATGTAATTGCCTTGTAGGCATTGCCCGGATGGAAGACTTTATTACAGGAGTAATTCCTGAGGATAATATGCCGACCGCCGATCCCGAAAAAGGTTGTGCCGGAATCTCTACCCAGCCATTAAGGAATTCACTCCCGGGTTTTCCCCATGAACTCAACTCATTGTCGATCATCTGGCGTGCCGCTTCCCGACTAAAATAACTGGATATCGAAATTAACATGTTGTCTAGAATGATCTCAGGGAATCCCGTAGTCAAACGGTACAGCTCCATTACTTTAATGACGAAACCCGGATTACTGGTTATTTCAGCAACTATCGATTCCAGATAGCTGAGAATTTCATTGACCTTTAAGGCATAAAGCCCCCGTACCAGTTTATCGATATCGGTTTCAATTAACTCAGCAGCGGCAATTATCGGCATTATATAGTAGATATAATCGCTCACCAGCTTCCTGCGTTCCTTATCATATAAAGGCTGGCGTAATATTTGGGCTGCTGGCAGCTTGACATATACTGTGTCTCTATCAATGTTCCGAAATGCATCCTCAGCTTGCTGCCGTGTGATGCCGGGGGGAGTTACCAGTCTACCTTTCACCAGGAAAGGTAAGCGGACCACTCCTTCCCGGTTATTTAAAATTTCTTCTTCCTCACATAACTTTTGGATTGCCTTCACTGAACCGATCCTCAAGCCCTGATCGAACTCATGATACCGCCGCATCCTTTAACCTCCTGGCCGTGTGCCCGGCTGATGTTGATAATAGCCGGACCGTGGAGTCCACATGCGCATTCCGAATCCACCATATGCACAAAATCACTACTGATGATGAAACCCGGGTAAGATACTGCCAGGGGGTCAAGAAAACCAAAACGGCCGCTGATATCACGTCCTGCGACCGGATTTAGTTCCTCGTCATATATTACTGGTTCGATCACAGGAGGAATATGAAAGCGTCCGGAGGCGCACCTCAACATCAAGACACTGATTTCGGTCATCGAATAGCCTTCCAGAACCATCTCCGGCGGTAGACCGAAGGTCCGTGACATCATATTTATAAGATTCTCCCGTTCCACAGCTTCTCCATTGAATGATTTCCACCCGCCTCCGAATAATACCAGACTGCCCTTTTTCAAACTCAGGCGAGGCCATTTACTAGTCGCTATCTCACATAATTCCATCAACTGGTATGGAGCTCCGAAGATAAAGACCTTTTGCCCAGACTTCGTAGATCCCATCATGCTATGGATTATTCTTGAGTAGTTTTCTTCTTTACCGGCCCCGGAAATCGTATTTTGTAACTCTTGTATTACTGCCCGCTCTTTTTCATCACCAGTCCCCCGGAACAATAGGCGTAACACTTCCGCCGGCATCTCTATCTCATAGAGGTAACTTTGTCTTTTGAATAATGAAGCCAATTCCGGGATCAGTACCTGGTTGCCCATCCTGCCCTGACGGAAGCTCAGGAATACCCCATCGAAATCAGGCAGCCCGCTTTTGCCAACAAATTGGACTAATGCGGCCGCAGGCATCGACTTTGCTAGAAACCGTAAAGATGATAGAGATAAGCGGGCCGCCAGCATCTGTGCCAGATATAACATATTGATATCTCTCGCTTTTGTCCAGTCAGCTGTACTTCGGGGAACAAAGGAGAAAGTACCAGAGGTCCCGGAGCTGAACACGAGTTTAATACCGGCATCTGCTAAAGAGTCCGCCCACGTGTCAATCGTACTTATACCGGGAACCTGCGTCTCTAGACGTTGGTGATGTATCTCTGACAGCCACCGGTTCATGGAACTAAAATCATGGTTATCGAGCCATTCCTGCCGGTAACTCTTAAAAATACCATCGGAGAAAGTCAAGTGTGTCTTGATAGCCTCTATATCTGTATCTTTACCAATACCCGCTCCATATGCCAGTTTTTGATAAGCGGGTATATTCTTGAGGTAATAAACATGGTTTGACAGTAGTATTTCATGGCGCAACTCTCCGACACGGTTTAGATCGGTACCGCCGCCCGCCCATTTTTGTGAGGCTTTTACCAATTCATCCCAGAGTGTTTCTACGGACCTGATTTTTTGCGCCAAAGAAACCCCTCCCGTGGTATATCATCCATTTCCTAGATTGTACCTTGATTCACGGAATTGTAAAGGAGGAGATTAAACATACTATCCTCTGTGAAATAAGAAAAATCCAGGTGTTCCAGGCATCTTTACTACTGAAACAACCTGAAGCTAAATTGCTGTTTTTGAAGAAACAACCTCAGGCACGAATTAAAACTGGGACCCCTCACCATATTCCTCTCCCGCAAGGGGCGAGGAAAATAGCTCCACCGGGAACTCTGCCCCTACATGACACTGTAAGGGGGATAAAAACAATTAGTATCTAATTCGGGGTATCAGAAGGCTAAATGTGTGAAACAATTCGAAGCTAATCTGGTCCAGGACGATTAAAACAGGAAAAAAGGAGGATTTATGAATTAAAGAATCACTAATCATACCAACACCTCGCTAATCTGACTTATGTCTCACAAATCAATCGGTAAAAACAGAAGTTCGGATATCATAGCACGCGTGTTCGGCCGTTGTCAAGGGGAATTTTTAAAATATACAGTCCGATTTTCAGCGATCTCTTTCAATCTCTGATATATTTCATCCAGGGGATACGGCATATCCGGATAGACATATGCATGGTCAGGACTATAATAGTCTACTAAACTGACGATTTTCCGCAGGTTCTGATAATTTACGGACACCACGTAGTCCATGTCTCCAATACGTGATATCCCGGCTGAGGTATTATCACCAACGAAACGGTATTGATTGGCCAGTGCTTCAAATTCAGGTTTTTTCACAAGATCGATCAACTCTGCCACCTCGCCATCCGTCAACTGGCCGGTCTGCCATGTCCGGGTAAAGTTGCCTGCCTCGGTGTAACCTCTATCCTCGACAAAAAGGACATAGCCATCCTTATATATATACAAGCGGTCCCGGTCGCCGCTAGTTTTATATGTAGCATCTGTGGCGATTGCCGGGAATTCATTTGGCACCCTGACTGCTTTGGGTTGATTTGCCAGCAGACCTATACCCAAACCTACCACTGCCAGGCCGACGATTAACAGGCAGATCAGGAGTATCATTCTACGGGTCATAATCGCCACCTTTATATTTCATATTATTTTAGTTAATAAACTAATAGTTAATATAATCTACTGTTATCAACAAAAAACTCACCTTATTGGCTTAATTTTCCCCAATTCTGTAGTGACTCAAATATCATCGCTTCATTTCTGGGATCAGACGGATCTTCCGCATCTCCTGAAAACAAGCCCCACTCTATTTTCAGTGAATTCCCATTCCAGGGATAAATGTTGATTACCGGCGTTCCGAAAGGATAATACGACGACAAAGAATTATAGAAGGCTCCCCAATATAGCGGGGCTTTATCCACACAAATCATAAACGATTTTCCGCTGATGGGGACTTCGAATCTCGCCAGCTTTGCTTTTCCAGTTTCCGATAACCAGATTTCATGCTTTGCCCAGTCGTACGTGGTAATATCAGCAGCAGATATCAACGGTTCATCATTTAAGTCAACATGGCTGAGTGCTTCCATCTGGGTTATCGGAATATCATCAGCTGTCAGGTAGATAGCAAATCCTTCACCCGCTGGGGTAGTGAAGAGTTTACTGGTAGATGGCGCTTTCTGGCATGAAGCAAATGATAAACCAGTGATGATTGCCAGTAACAAAAGTGATAACTTTATTGTTAATCTCAAATCCGGGCTCCGGTAAAGTCGTGTTAAGGACAAAATGATGCAATGATACCTAATCTAACGTTTCAAACCGGAAAAGGTTAGGGTGCTACTTCCAGGCTGGACATACTTAATACAATCAATTATTCAAGTCCGGTGTATGGATGACATATAATTACTTCGTATAAATGCAGGAGTTGAGAACCCGAAAAGTTCACGAAACTGAAGTATTATCTGGTGGTGCTTTTGCCGTCCGGTCTCTTTCGGCTTTCTTAAAAATCGCCTCCCATCTTTGCAACCGCTGGTGGGCAACCCGCTTTTTCCACCATTCTCCCAGGTATGAACCGCCGATGCCGCCGGCAATAAGGCCGATCACGATAGGGAAAAACGGATTCCCGATGTTTGCCAGGTAACAGACTGATAGGGCAGTTGCAATCCCTATTACGATGCCCATGACAGCCCCGATAACAATATAAATGTCGCCCGGTTTTACCGGCGGCGGCTTGTCCGGGTCACGCTTGGGGCGGAAAACATATTCGTTTTCCAGCTGGAACCGTGTACGGAGAAAAAGGTTACCGGCTATTCGATTTACCGTCAACACCAATTCCGTCATACTATCGCTCCTTGTTGATGCTGTACTCTCAATATGCCTGTCAATATCTACCCTTTATACAACAACAGCGATTCATACATCTGTGTTAAGCTAAATCCTCTCCAGGCAAATGCCGTTAGCCCGTACAATTCTACCATCGCCAGCCGGCCTTCATTCGTTATCTCCGTGCTCATGATGAAATTTATCCAGGGTTAGTCTACATCTGTTTTTCCGGGAGAGCAACGTTATCTTTAGCCGTTTTTTCATCTCGTTTTCTTCTATCTCAAGCTAACCCTCACAGTTCTCTTCTCCAGTGCTGGAACATACGTATTGAGAGAAATTTCGTTTAGTGGATTACCTTTAAGGTAGATATCATCTCTGATACCGATACCCGAATTATCCACCAATGGTTTGATATCAGTTATTTGATTGTTCTCCAGGTTTACATACCCCAATAAACCAAGTCCCTGAAGAACAGAGATTTCAGCGATTTGATTTTCCGATAAGTTCAATTGCTGTAGACGTTTCAACGAAGCCAATGGCTTGATATCACTAATCTGGTTATCGTTAAGATAAAGTGAGGTAAGACTGGTTATTACAGAAAGAACTGAAATGTCGCTCGAACCGGTATTCCCTAACAAGAGGTAATTTATCCGGGGCAAAGATGCAAGCGGAACCAGCGACTGGATTGGATTTTCATCGAGGGCTAGG
>JAEAME010002004.1_pt1 | contig 12734 bp, 9 predicted proteins | sample 8958731 | NCBI WGS metagenome assembly JAEAME01 (sample SAMN16933194, study PRJNA681113) | bioreactor sludge metagenome | isolation source: anerobic bioreactor sludge (Control) | place: India:Bengaluru | collected 2018-10-24 | reverse complement strand
AGATATGGCAGCTTGCATCAAAGCCATAAATGGTTGTGAGGCAGATTGCTAAGCCGGAAATGTATGAAGGAGGACGCGTTATGCAGTACGTTTGTTCATCGGTAAGACAATACGCCTTATTTATTGTGATTGCTCTCGTGCTTACGCTCATGACAAATTGCAGCACTCCACAGGCACAGGGCAATAATCAAAACATGCAAGGTTCAGCACCAGGAACTACTATCGAGGGTACTGCAACATACCGTGAGCGGATTGCTATTCCACCCAACTCGGTCTTCGAGGCGGTCCTGGAAGATGTGACAATTGCTGACGCAAAGGCCACTCGGATCGGACAGACTTCGTTTAGTCCACCCTCAGGCCCTCCGATCCGTTTCTCAATCGCTTTTGATCCGGCACGTATCGATCCCAGCCGGATGTATTCGGTTCGGGCGCGCATCGTGGTAAATGGGAGGCTCATGTTCACTTCGGATAAACTACACCCCGTATTGACTCGCGGTACCGGTCACACAGTTAACATCCTCCTCAAAATGGTGGGGCGAGACACCCAGAATTGAACCTCTTATGGTTTTTGCCTTTTGTTTCATGTTCTTTATTCTTGCTATTATTACCCCATGAGCTTACAGCTATGAGCTACCTTTACCTTTTTCCGCTCTTCGTTCTTGCTATTATCGGTATCCTATGAGCTTACAGCTATGAGCTGCCTTTCCCTTTTCCCGCCTCATGATACTGAGGACACAGATCTGACGTGCCTGGGACATAACTGCGGCACACCTTCGTGCGCGTCTCGTAGATTTTGCATGTGGCTATTGAGCCCTGCCACGTGAGGTACACACAACTCATGAGACAGGTCTTTATGTTTGATCCAAACTTATTAATAATCCCTTCGCTCGTCCACGTAACATCATTATCACGCACATGGTCGAGAATATCTTGCCGCCCCTCTTTCTCCCATCGCTGAATATCTTCAATAGTCACATAGGCAGCCACGTCCACATGGCAGCAGTTGCCACATCTACGACATGAAACGACATTATGGTCATTATTATTAAGATCATGTTTTGTGTTCATAGAGTAGTTTGTTTCGAATTTTGATTCGTTCTGTTTGGGTTAATTTAAGAAATTCCTTTTTCTGCCTTGGATATGATATGTATGGTATATTCTATTTATTCCACACTGTCTTTTAAAAACTCCCTGAATGACCTGCCTTTATCTTTGGCTCTATTTTCAGCTATTGCTATGTCAATTATATCTTCTCTCAAACGGCTATCTTTTACAATTTTGCTGAGAAAGATATTCTGTTCTTTCTTCGGCATTGTTTTAAATGCCGTCAGGAATACCTCGGCTGTCATGCCCTGAGTTTTCATGCGTTCAACCTTCCTATGTTAACTCTACTTGAGTTCGATGTATTATACCATATAACACTCTCAGCGCATTTTTTTTGACGTGTCCTTCACTATTAAATTTACCGTCCCCCGCGGACATTTGCTTTTCATATGGGCTTCTACTCACTAACGACTGCGAACTTTCTTGTCAGCGTTTCAAAACTCATGTTGGTCATGACTGCGTTATGCGGAATAAGAACATATTTCCATGGCTTGCCACCGTTTCTCGTCGTGAAGTCAGTGGCGTTTTTGCAGTATAGCAGAGCGGCCTGAGTTTTCTCTTGAACGTCCGCCGTCTCGATATCGCCTTCCTTCTTGGTCTCGATCATGTAAATTGTGTCCCGCGTCTCTGCTACAAAGTCTGGATGATACTGCCTCGAATTGTGTTTCCAGTAAATCTTGAACTGTTTCTGTGCCGGCCTTAACCACTTCGCCACAGTGCTATCCTGCTCAAGAATGATGGCAAAATCTTTCTCTGTCTTGGAATCAAACTTGTATAGGTTGTGGCAAGCTTTCTTAAAACCGCTGAACACCTTGCTCGGGATTGCATTGGTGGGGACAATCGTCTCTGTGTAATGGTGAATGCTATCCTTGGTGTATTTCACCAGGTTGTGCTCCTCAATGCGAGAAAAAGGCTTTACAACAGGCTCCTCAAAGGTCGGCGAGTCGCAGTAAAAATGTTCCATCGTCTGTGAATAGATATACCGCCCAATCTCCTTCTTGTGAAACTGGACAACGTTCATCACCTTGTCATTGGCAAGGTAGGTCCTGAATTTCGCCACCGCCTCACTTGCCAGTTTGAAGAGAAACTCAGCCTGGTCGTCGTAATCAATCTCAGGGTAGTTGATCAGCTCGTTAACGATGATGTTTTCCGGGGTATCTAGGATGATTCGGCCTTTTCCAATAACAATATCAATCCCACCTTCCTGTTCCCTCAATTTCTTGACCAGAATTTCTTCGGAGACAGGCTGGAAGTTGAGGTTCTTCGTATCGAGGTCGAACATACGAAAACCTGATTTAACTTCCCCGCGCTGGAGGATCATGATCCTCGGAATCTCTATGGTGTTCGTGGCATACTCATCCACTACTGCCTCGTATGCTGCCGCAACCTCTCTGACCATTTCAGCAGCAAAAAGATAAGGCTGCGGGGCGTATTCAATACTTTGTTTGATCTTTTCCATTGCTATGGCCTTGATCTCTTCTTTTTTGAGTTCGTTGATGTTTGTCACTTCAGTATTCAGTTCCGGCAGGGCAGACAGTATCACCTGTTTGACCTCAAGATTTATCTGGGCCTTCTGTTTCTCCTCCGGCTCCGGGATGGCATCAATCCGCTTCCGTTCTTCCTCTATTTTCTGCTCTATATTGGAAACAACAGTAATAACCTCTTTTGGCCGGCCCAACTCCTCGGCATCAATGGTGATGATATTCTCCTTTCTGATGATGGAGTCCGGCTTGTTTGCCTCGTCAACGATTTCCTGAAACTTGTCGTGGGCGATAATTGTCAGTTTATCTACCTTATCGTTTCCGGTTCTTTTCCCATAGGGCAAACGAAGCCCTCTTCCGATGGTCTGTTCCCTCAATGTCATGGACGTGGCTGTTCTCAAAGGGATGATGGTATAGAGGTTCGTTACATCCCAACCCTCTTTCAGCATATTCACGTGGATGACTATTTCTATCTTGTTTAAAGGGTTTTCAAGGTAGACGAGTCGTTCGATATTCTCATCCTTTTCACCACCGGTCTGGTTGGAGTGTATCTCCATGACCTTGTCCGCGTAGTACCCGTTAAAGAAGCCTTGCGATCCGATCATCTGCTTCAATTTTCCCGCATGTTCTGTGCTCTGAGAAACTACCAGCACAAAAGGTTTGACGGTAGTGGTCTTGGTGTCTCTTCCATAGATATCAAGGGCAACCTTCGTGTCTTCGTGAATGCGTATGCCGTCTTCCAGCTTGATCCTGTCTAAGTCATCCTGAGAATAATGAGTCGGGTCGAAATCTCTCCTCGTTGCTACAGCCGGTTCCTTAACAAAACCGTCTCGTATCGCTTTTGCCAGGGAGTATTCGTAGACAACGTTCCGGAATTTGATCGCTCCGCCGCTTCTCTCAATCTGTGGAGTCGCTGTCAGCTCAAGACCGATAATCGGGTTCAATTCATTGATGACCTCCATTCCTCTGTCAGCCCGGTAGTGATGTGACTCATCCATGAGCACCACAAGATCATCGAGGTTGGTAAGGTAATTAAAATAGGAATCGCCGAGATATTCGCCCAACCTCTTGATGCGCGGCGATTTGCCACCCCGTGTTTCTGCGTTTATCTTGCCGATGTTAAAGATGTTGATGTGGACCTCGTATTTGAAGAGCTCTCCCTGACGTACTTCTTCGTAGTTGTCCCCGGTGATAATGCGGGGACGCCTGTGGACAAATTCTCCTATGCCTTGAAACACGTACTTCGGGCTTGATGTATTGGAAAAGTCCTCGATGAGCTTGTTGTAGACAGTAAGGTTCGGTGCAAGGACAAAAAAGTTTCGGATGTTCTTTGCCAGAAAGAGGTAGGCGATAAAAGCACCCATCAGCCTGGTCTTTCCCACTCCTGTAGCAAGGGCAAAACACAGCGATGGAAAGTTTCTCTCAAAATCAGTGCATGTGGGGCAAGAACTCGTGACCTTTTCCAACTCCGCTGACAGATCAACATTTTTCTGGAGAGCAAGCCTGTCTGAAAGATCGGCCATAATACTCAGGCTTTCTTCTTGCGGCCGCCTCAGACTTAACCGGTTTCTGATGGAAGTGGCGATTCTATTCATACATTTGCCATATGGAGATGCCGTAGCAATTTCAGGATGCAGGTCAATTCTCTACGCACTGCGTGGAGAATTATTAAAGATTCTGAACGCAGCGCGTTCAGAATTGCCTCAAAGGTAGCGCTGATATTCTTAACATCCCGGATCCGAGAGACGTCACTCATCGTCATTTTCTCCCTCCTCGTCAAAAAGGCCCAGCTGATCCTTTGGGGCAGATTTCTTTTTTTCTTTCCGTGCTGGTGATTCGGCAACGGGGTTACTGTCAAAGAAAGGTTCCTCAGTTGCCGAAGATACTTCGGTAACATTTAAGCTGTAATCCTCCTTCCCAAACTCACATCGACCGAAGAGCATGTTGGGAATCTTCTTGACGGTGATGTCGTCGTATCTGCTCTCGCAGGCTTCCTGGAAGGATTTGCAGCAAATAAGTAGGCTTTCATCAGATTGCATCTCTTCATGGATGCTATCAAGATATTCAACGGTGATGAAATTGGTAGTAGTAAAGATGTAATCCTTTTCTGTAGATTTTCCCTGTTTCCAGTAAAAGGTCTCATCAGGATTGTAGACAAATCCTTCATGCTTTGCCATGGCATTGGCAAGCATGGTGGCATTGTATTCCTTGCTAATAACCCAATTGCCCCACTTGTCTTTTTCAAGAAGAGACGGTGCAAGACGGAAATATCGGAAACCCCCACCGCCCTTCCAGCCCATCCCCTCCTCGGAGGGGATCAAGGGGTGGGTCCGTACCAATTTGCTTATGCCTCCCTGATCCGTCCCATCGATGACCTTCTTCATGCGGGGGATTATGTGGGTGTGGCAGTGCTCGCCCAGTTCCACCATGATCCATCGCCGACCCATCTTATGTGCGACCGCGCCCGTCGTACCGGAACCAGCAAAAGAATCGAGCACCCACTCGCCCGGGGTGGAGGCTATTTCCAATATGCGTTTAAGCAGTTCTTCTGGTTTTGGATTATCAAACCCGTTGCCTTCAAAAAGCAAGTTCGAGTGTTTTTTTGCAGTATCATTGGTACCCGCCTCGTTCGCATACCAGATTGTCTCTGGAGTCAGTCCTGACTCTTGGCTATCCTTCAGAAACTTCTTCTGACGAGGTACGTTGTTACCATTCGGTCCAAAATAAATACGATTATCAGAAATAAGTTCTCGAAGACGTTGCTCCGTAAAACGCCAGCAGTTGCCTGCTGGAGGATCTATGGTTCTACCGCTGGGCGTAATGATTTGATAAAACTGCAATGCAGTGCCATGGCCGGCTTGTGCCGTTATTGCTACAGATTGCCAAACACCTCTTGGGTCGTTGTCAGGATTACGATACCGATTAATCACCTCTTGGCTTATGGACACGGGATTACGGACTTGTTCAAACTTCGGCCTATCGCTAGCATAGACAACCACATAGTCATGCTTGAAAGAGAAAACGCGCCTGTTCTCTCTAGTCTTGCGCTTTTCCCAGATAATAGTACACACGAAGTTAGAACGGCCAAACACCTCATCGCATAGGACACGAAGATACGGATATTCATTATCATCAATGCTGATCCAAATTGAGCCATCTGGACTCAGTAGATTCTTAATCAGTTCCATACGGTCTCGAATCAGGGATAACCATATAGAGTGTTCAAGACTGTCATCATAGTGCTCAAACGCGCTTCCCGTATTATATGGAGGATCTATGTAAACACATTTGATTTTCCCAGCGAACTCCTGCTCCAGAGCCTTGAGTGCCAACAAATTATCACCAAAAACAAGCCGGTTATTGAAGATGTCATTCTCGCTCACACGATGCGAAGCATGATACGAATTCTCCGGGTCCTCCAGCAGAATCCTCGGCTCCAGCCTCGGCCTGTTCTCCTTTCCAATCCATGTCAGTTCAAGTTTATTTTTTGAGTTTCCTGTGTTCATGAATGATTTCCAACTTCATACTTAGCGCCTCTTACATCAAACGCCCACCGTGTCCCTTCTAGAACATTTGTGACATTTAGGCACATTGCTGGATTCTCCAAAGCTCCGGATACGTATTCAATTGTATTATGATTTGCCTTATCCATGCTTGCATGAATAACCTGGTCTGCATCACAGACTACAGCAAGGTTAGGATTGTGGGTGACGATAAAAACTTGCCTCCTTTTTCTGGCAGCTTTTATACAGTCAACCAAGACTTTTGCAACAGTATGATTGTCGAGGTTACCCTCAGGCTGGTCAATAATTAGAGGGATATCTCCTTTATCAATAAGTAAATAGAATACAAGAAGTAATGTTCCACGTTCACCGGGAGATAACATAGACAATTCTTTCCCTTCCCACCTAAGGACATACTTTGGGCGTATGTATTCCAATCCGAATAATAAATTGAATACCTCTTCTGGAGTTTTTCCCTTTAGAATTTGATCCTTGAGTTGTGTTGGACTTGGTGGTGTCTCGCGAAGGTCTGTGTGTAAAGCACTGTCAACGTTTTCAAGATATTTTTGAACCGATTCAGGTTCCTCCCATTTTGTAGCCTGTGTTAGTTCTTCGCTTCTAGCTCGTCCTTCATCAATACCCATAAAGCTGCCCCTTCTGTTGAGTGCAAGTATGCTCATTAACCGATCGGTAAAGTCTTCGTTGACTAATTCGGCGCGGAACTCCAGTTTTAGTTTGTCTTTGGCAAGTTCATGTGAATCAATAAAGTCTTGAACCGGTGAATAAAGGGTGCGATAGATGGCGGTCTGGGCGATCTTTTCCTCTAATATCTGGAGGGCCAACTTTACTTGTTGGTTTCTTAGATCTTCTATCTTGGCCGGTATTTGATCTAGGACCGAAATAGTAGATTGCATACCCTTTAATGAATCAGTCTCCTTCTCCGAACCCTCAATAACTTTGCGTGTTTCTTGCCAATCTGACAACTCCTTTAAGTAAATCTGGAAGGCACGGTTTGGTGCATCAAGTTTCGATTGTATCTGCAGTATGTTTGAATCGATTTCTGTCAATTGCTTCCTCAAGCCAGGAGGGTCTTGAAAATCAAGTCTATCCTTCTCTGTCTTGAGGGCGGCAGCTGCTTTATCTCGAACTGTTACTACCTCACCATAATTCACCGAAAGGTTGATCAGCTGAGCCACTGATATTCCAAGCTCAGTGACGTCTTCGTGTAATGCCACTTTAAAGACATCGAAATCTTTTTGAAAATTCTCCAGCTTCTCAAGGAGTCTTTTTGCCACAGCCACTCGACGCTCCTGTAAACTAAGAGCTTCATCTGCCGTCTTAATCTGTTCGTTTAGCATGACCTTCTTAGTTTCTGCAATCGAGAGTTGCTCAAGCAATTCCTGATTTTCTGGCGAAGGTAGACCACCGGCCGAGGATGGGTCAGGTATTTTTACTGGCTTTAACCTTTCATGAGCCTCGAGTTCAAGTTTCCGTCTTTCAATTTTCTCTAAAAGCTCGCGCTTAACGGAAGGATCAGCTTGGGCTTCTGCAATAGCGCGCATGCGACTCGTCTCTCGTAATTGTTTACCTAGAGAATCTATTCTATTTTGCTTCTCACCAGTCTGAAATCGAACGAGTTCGTCAAGCGTTGTATATCCTAAACGTTTTGTTTCAGGGACATGTGAAAATATGACCGACTTGAGTTCCTGTTCGAAACCTTGCTCGCCAATACCAACAATTTCATTACAGACTTTCTCGACATGATCTTGGGGTAAATACTTGACTCTTTCAACTTCCTCAGGCTTGATTGTGTCGGCAAGACATTTCGTGACCTTTTCACCTGAATTCCACTCGATAGTTGCGTCGAAGTACGCTGCAAGTCCGTTCGTGGGATGTCGAAATCTTTCACGACTTAAGAAGGAGAATGAATCTGAATTCTTTGTACATCCAAGTAATCCAACAGTATCAGCGAGGGCACTTTTTCCGCTACCCTTATTGCCGACAATAGCTACAAGCCCAGGATTACATGAAACGCTGCCATTAAACCATTTCTCAAAGTTTGGTGCATTGGGTTTTCGTTGGAAGAAAACTCCCCGGATATACTTCGTTGGGTTTCGCTCGACTCTGACAATCTCTGGTGGTTTGTCCCCAATGTAGACACGGTCGCGAGGTTCTCTCAAAACCATCAATAACCCACGAAACGTGGGGTCTGCTTTAAGCCAGAGTTGAGCTTTAACAGTATAATCGGCAATTTTATGATTATCCGAACAAATAATGAGGGGTTTCTCTAAGCCAGTAGCGGGAAATATTGTATTAAAATGTCTATGAATATCTTTTAGCTGGCCAATCTCCATCAAGTGCACATACGATTTTGTGATATCATACTTGATTCGCTGTTGAAATTGTTCCTTATTGTCTATTTCTTCGATTGAGTTGCTCTTAGCTCCAGCATGAATAGAGATAAGACCACCAAGTTTTTTAGTTATATCCGCTCCTTGGCTGATGGGAACATATAGCTTTTCGTCGCCCCCCTTATCTCTGATAGATGCTGGTGTAAGCCCCAGACTACCTTGAAGCGTTGTCCAGACATGATCGAGGTCGGAATCTTCAGGGAAAATGCAGATGTAATGAATTGGTTTTCCACCGTGCTCGTCTCGCAGTTCAATACCAGGAAGCACTGTGATCTGTTCCTGACCTAGCTTTTGCAGTTCCATTATTCTATTAACATCTATTTTGTGGTGATCAGTTACCGCGACAACTCGGACTTGCTCCAAGATTAATCTTTCAACTATCTGTTCGTTAGTTACACGCTGATCACCATATTCAAAAGAACTAGGGGTGTGAAAATGCAAATCCCAACGATGCCACAGTGACCCTATAGCACTATGCTGACCCAATTTGACCTCCAATATAGAGATAAGTCTTACGCCTTGTCTGCAAATTCATGTTTTGCCCACTTTGCTCTTAATTAAGCCCATCATCCTGCTTCTCATTGCCCATATCGGAAGAAGTCAAATTTGCAGATGCAAGAAGCTTTACTTCTCTCAAATTACTCTCCATCGTATCAAAAAAAGTTCATTTCTTTCAAGCTTTTGCTGCAATCTTGCCTCAATTTCTTCCAGGAGTTTCTCTTTCTTTGCATCTACTTCATCCTGGGCTTCGTAAAGATTCATACGCAAGGTATTCCGTTTCTTTTCCATCTCCTTGATGGACCGCTGGGCTTCTACCTTTTCTTCCAGGCTGAGAATTTTCTTTGCTTCTGTCTTGCGGAATTTGATCTCCTTGTCGAGTTCTTTCAACTCGATCTCAAGGCTACCCTTCACGTCTTCTGCCCATTTGTCGAGCTTGCCCATTTCAGTATCGAAGAAACCGGCATTACGCTCAGCGTTGGCTTGAACGATTTCCATTTCCAACTTTTGACCGATTTGGTAGAGCTGTTCTCGAACGCTGCCTGGCAATTCCCTCGCTCCCGCTTGATCGAGGCGGTTTGAAATTGCGCCAGTGTCGGCTGGTAGAGAAAACAAACGCTGGCATACTTCAGCTTCCAGCTCTGTGCCATTATCACACATGCCGCTGAAAAGGATCTGGTCTTCTGTTTCAAACGAGCTGATGGTAAGGTTTATGATGGAGAGCCATCCTTCCTTGTTTACGAAGGGCTCCAGGATGGATATCTTCTTTGGGGTAGATGAGTATAGGAATGTGAGCGCCTGGTGAGGCAATGAAAGGGATTTGCATTTTTCAATGATCTGCTGGGAGAGCGGATGACCCACCCGGTAGATGTTTGCATCTTCAATATTCTTTCCAATCCTGTAAGGTCCAGAATGGATCTTCTCATGGGGAAAGGGATTCTCCCGAAGCATGAAGGAGTGATCATCTGATGAGAAATCGGCGTAAGGGTCAAGATAATATTTTGTAAGCTCCCATAGCCAGTTCTCATATCGGGAAAGGTATTCCTTACTTTCCCTGAGGTTCACCTTCAGCTTCTCGTGAACTTCTTCGTCGAAGTTCTCAAGGAGCTTCTGCCTGGTTATATTCATGGTCTCATCGATCTGGGTCTCCATCTCCTTTTGCAATGCATCGAAGGCGTTTTGAATTTCCTCTTCCGTGCGGCATTCCTGGTAAATCTGGGCAATACGTTTCTCGAAATCGACCCCTGATTCAATCGTCCCAAGGACCTCATCGCTTGCACCGAATACCCCTTCGAAAAGCCGGAACTTCTCTGACAGGAGTTGATAAACCCGTTGGTCGGCAGCGTTTTTCTTGTTGAGGAAATTCACTACGACAACATCGTGCTTCTGGCCATAGCGATGACACCTCCCAATTCTCTGTTCAATGCGCTGGGGATTCCATGGCAGGTCATAGTTAACGACGAGGGAACAGAACTGGAGGTTTATACCTTCTGCACCGGCCTCTGTTGCAATCATAATCTCTGCTTCATCCCTGAAATGCTCTACAATGGCAGCCCGCATGTCAGCAGATTTTGATCCTGTTATCTTATCGGTACCGACATGCTCCTCAAGCCACCGTTTGTAAATTTCTTTCGACTCGCGATCATTGTTGGAGCCATTAAACAGCACAACTTTACCTGTGTATTGAGAATTATCGAGGAGCTTCTTCAAATATTCCTGTGTTCTCGTCGACTCGGTGAAGATTACCGCCTTTCTGGCGGCGCCCTTTTCTTCTGCCTGAGCAAATCCCCGCTCAAGGGCGGTTAGCAGGACCTCCCCCTTTGAGTTCTTATGGATAGATCTTGCCAGATTGTGGAAATCGTGCAAAGATCTTATTTCCAATCTGATGGCCTTCAGGTCTTCTTCATCCAAGGCCGGCTCTTCTTTTCCGTTTTCCTCTTCTTCCTCTGTCCATTCATCCTTGATCTCATCGAAAGATTCGAGGTTTTGAAGGATGGCTTCTTCAAGGGGTGTTGAAGACCGAGCATGTAGATCGATTATGACTTCCAGACGCTTTGCAAGAGCTTCGAGGGTGCCTGAAATCGCATAGGTAGATGATGCCAGGAGTTTTCTGAGAATCAGCGTCATCAATTGCCTCTGGCTTGCAGGCAAGGCATAGAGGTTGGGTCTCTGTAGGTAATCAGAAACAAGATTGTAGAGCCTTTGCTCGTTTTCGGTAGGATAAAATTCCTGGGTGATGGGTATTCGGTTCGTGTACTTGACGTATTCTAAAACCTGACGGCGAAGGGTACGCTGGCAGATGGGTTTGAGGCGGCTTTTAAGATCAGCGAAGTTATCATCACCCGTGAGTCGTGAAAACTGGTTCTTGAAGCTTTTTAAGTCGCCAAAGGCATAGTCATCAATAACGCTCACAAGGCCATAGAGCTCGAGAAGGGAGTTCTGAAGAGGAGTGGCAGTAAGGAGAAGCTTTGGGCAATGGGTAACAGAGGCCTTGATTGTATTTGCGATTCTGTTTGTTGGCTTATATACGTTTCGCAGATGGTGGGCTTCATCGATGACCACCAGGTCCCAATCAATCTGTTTTATGTATGCGTCTTTGGAGCGAGCGAAATGATATGAACAGATGACGATCTCGCTCTGGCTGAAAGGATTCAGGTTGCCTTTCTTAACCACCTGGTTAAATGACTTTGTCTCCAGGATCATGGAGGGAAGAAAAAACTTGTCGGCAAGCTCCTGATTCCATTGCTTTCGAAGGCTTGATGGTGTGATGATGAGGAGCTTTCTCTTTCGTTCGGCCCATTTTTGAGAAAGGAGGATGCCGGCTTCGATAGTCTTTCCGAGACCTACCTCGTCAGCAAGGATCGCGCCCTTTGAGAGGGGTGATCGAAAGGCAAAGAGAGCGGCCTCCACCTGATGGGGATTGAGGTCAACCTGGGCGTCCGATAGTGACGCAGCTAACTTGCCGATGCTGTTCGACGAGCACCGTTTGGTCAGCTCGTAGGCAAAATACTTCGCATGATAAGGTGTTAATTGCATGGTTGATTGTGTGGGAAAATTCTAACGCCTAACTGGAGGAAAAGACAAGAGAATTTTTATAAAGCAGGCGATGGGCAAGGGGCAATGGGAAGAAAGGCAGCTCACAGCTGTAAGCTCTTAGCTCATAGGAAAATGCCAGAGTGGAGACCGCTTCTGCATGCCTCATGAGAGTTAATGGAATAGATTGATAGTATCTATTCAAAATTCTGCTTACCTTCGGCAGAGTGCTTTTCAATCCGTTCAATGGCTTCTATCATATCAAGCAGACGTTCACCAACATCTCTCATATGGGAATTGCCTCACGAAGTACTCACTCACGAATACGGTTTTTTATGCCTCGTTCACTAACCACATCTATTTTGCGACCAAGGAGTTGCTGAAGTTCAATCAGAAGCGATGAATGATCAAGAATGCTCCGGCCTGGCTCCATATCAACGAGAAAATAGATGTCGCTTTCGGAATCATCTTCACCGAGGGCTACAGAGCCAAAAATCCGAATATTTCTGACCCCATGACGTTTGGCCGCTGCCAGTATTACGTCTCTTTTTTCTTTAAGCAGCGTTCTGGCATCCATTTACTAACCTCTCTAATATATATTTTTTATTTTCCAGTATTTTTAAGGCATTGCAATGAAAATGTGAACGATAATATTCCTCAACTGCCTCTCCACCAGGAACCGCTGTTTCTCCGACAGTTGTCCC
>JAEAME010002003.1_pt1 | contig 12737 bp, 8 predicted proteins | sample 8958731 | NCBI WGS metagenome assembly JAEAME01 (sample SAMN16933194, study PRJNA681113) | bioreactor sludge metagenome | isolation source: anerobic bioreactor sludge (Control) | place: India:Bengaluru | collected 2018-10-24 | reverse complement strand
TGGAGAGCCGGTACGGGATGCGCACCTTGCTGCTGGGCAGCGGAGTGCTGGGTGTCGCGGTGGCGGCTTCCTTTGGCTTGCTCCGCGAGCCACCGCGCCCGAAGCTACAGCGCGCGGTAGAACTGCACGCCGGATAGGGGTCACGCGTCCGGAACCCAGTGTGGCTTCTCAACCCAGTGAAGCCCCCGATGGGGCTCTATCCGCAGCACCTGCGGCGGCCCTCCACAGGCGCGCGGGAAGCGCCGGCACGCGAGGCTCACGACCCGTCGCGCGGCGCGTTCGGCCCGGTCGAGCACGCTGTCGGAGGGAGCAGACGGGCTGTCGGTCCTTGTGCCAGGCATAGGCCGGAGGCGCACGCCAGCGCCGCTGAGAGCAGCCTCCCGGCCGCGGCGCGGCGGCCACTCATCGAATACGCCCAGGGCCGCCTTCCCCTTGCTCTCGGTGCTGAGACGCTCATCCTCGCGGGCTTCCGCCGCCGTGGCCGTCCAGGTGACGATAGTGCCGGCGCCGCCCGCCGCGTCGTATCCGGCCACCATATACCGGATGTGCCACGTCGCGATGGCCAGGCTCTCCCAGCCCCGGGGCCGATCGGTGAGCCACTGGAGCACATCGACGGCGAAGTGACCGATGCGCTCCGCAACGGTCTCCGGGTCACCCTCAACGGGCTTGCCGCCCGTCAGGGTGTCCAGGTGGGCCCCAAATCCGGGCCAGTTCGCGTCGATGCGGGGGTCGGGCATGGTCGCGTTACCGACGGCGGCGAAAGCGAGCCGGGGCCCGAGTGGGAACACCTTCTGCGCATGGCCATGAGCCCGGCCGTGGTCGTAGGAGAGGAGACTCTCGGAGGCGACGACGATCCCGTCGGGGCAGCACGTAACGGCGACCTGGGACATGGCCACATCCTAGCATCCGCCGGCGGCTCGCGCACCTGCCACCGAATCGGGGGAACCCCCGAGCGACTCTGACACTCGTAACCGGTGGAGGGAGAGATCACACCGTGAGTATCCTCAGGCACGTGCTCCTCGGAGTTCCCTTGGCGCTTCTTCTTGTCTCAGTGCCTGCCTCGGCCGACGGGATCATCGTGCCCATTGCGCCCCCGGACCCGCCCCAGCCGGTGCAGTACCTGGCCGTCAAATACCACCATGTCACCATCGACGTCAGCGACCAGATCCTCCACTGCGAGATCGACCAGGTCTTCCACAACCCCAATTCCTACGACATCGAGGGCGAGTACCTGTTCCCCGTGCCGGCCGGCGCTTCGGTCTCTCAGTTGAACATGGAGGTCGACGGCAAGCCCACGGAGGGTAAGATGCTGCCGCGCGATGAGGCGCGGAATGTCTATGAGGATATCGTCCGCTCCATGCGCGATCCGGCCCTGCTCGAGTACGTGGGGCGGGATACCTACCGCGCCCGGGTCTACCCTATCCCCGCCAACGGTGACAAGCGCGTGACCATCAGCTACGACCAAGTCGTCTCCGTGGACAACGGTCTCGCCGAGGTGCTTTACCCGCTGAACACGGAGAAGTTCTCAAGCAAGCCCCTTGACGAGGTCAGCGTGGCCGTGACCATAGAGGCTCCGACGCCCATCGCGAACGTTTACTCCCCCACCCATGAGATCGACGTCCATCGGGTCAGCGACCGCAAGGTCGTCGTCGGATACGAGGAGCGGAACGCCAGGCCCGACGAGGACTTCCTCCTGTACTACTCGGTCAGCCCCGATGAGCTTGGCGTCAACGTGATCTCGACTTGGCCCGAGGGCGAGGAGGAGGGCTACTTCCTGCTGCTCGCCGCGCCGGCCTATGACAGTGACCCCGCGAAACGGGTGGCGAAGGATGTTGTGTTCATCCTCGACACATCGGGCTCGATGGCGAGCGACGGGAAGATCGATCAGGCTCGTGAGGCGCTCAAGTACTGCATCGCGTCCCTGAATGATGAGGACCGGGTGAACGTGGTGCGGTTCTCGACGGCCGCCGAATCCATGGCTGAGCGGGTGGCGCCGGTCGCGGAGAGCCGCCGTGACGCCCTGAAGTTCGTGGAGGGTATCGAGGCCGCGGGCGGCACGAACATGGAGGCGGCGCTGCAGGCGGGCCTCGCCAGCTTCCAGCCCTCGGGTCGGCCTCGGATGGTTGTCCTGCTGTCCGACGGCAACCCGACGGTGGGGGAGACGAGCCTGGAGAAGCTGCTCCAGCATGCCCGAGCCTGGAACGAGGCGGACGCTCGGATGTTCGTCTTCGGCGTAGGCTATGACGTGAACATCCACTTCCTCGACAAGCTCGCCGAGCAGGGCAGCGGGCTCCCGCAGTATGTCCGGCCCTCGGAGAGCATCGAGGTGCCCGTATCCAACTTCTTCTCCAAGATGTCGCATCCCGCTCTCGCCGACATCGGCATCGAGGTCGCGGGGGTGACGGCCAGGGACGTTTACCCCCAGGAGATTCCAGACCTCTTCCATGGCTCCCAGCTGCTCCTCGCTGGCCGGTACTCGGGCACGGGCAGCGCGACGGTGGTGCTGAACGGGTCCACGGGTGATGGGGAGTACGTGAACGAGTTCCCCGTGCACTTCGCCGAAAAGGACCAGAACCCCCGCATCCCGCGGCTGTGGGCCGCGCGCAAGATCGGCTTCCTCGTTGACCAGATGCGGCTGAACGGCCCCGATCCCGAGCTTATCGAAGAGGTGGTTGCACTCTCCATTCGGTTCGGGATCATGACCGAGTACACGGCATTCCTCGTGACGGAGGAGAACGTGGCCGTTGCGGCCCCGGGGACTGCCGCACACTGGGGGTCCGGTACGGGCGGCATGGGCGGCCCGGGCGCGCTCAGCCCTTCGGCAGGCGGCGCCCTACACCGGTTCGCGATGGGTCTTACGGAAGCGGCGACCGAGGAGCAGGGCGGCTGGGCGATGTCGCAGTCAGCCAACGCCCAGATGATGAGGGGCCAATCCAACGCCCAGACGCTGAACTTCTACGTGGATGCCGAGGGTCAAGCCCAGCGAGTAGGCGGCGTGAAGTACGTCGCCGGTCGCGCCTTCTACCTGCGCAATGGTCGCTGGGTGGATGCTCACTACACCGATGACCTGGAGACGATGCAGGTCCAGAACTTCTCTCGGGCCCAGTTCCAGCTTGCGGAGGCGGCGCCCATCCTGAACCAGTTCATGTCCGTGGGTGAGCACGTCGTGATCACGTTGGACGGCAAGGCAGTGGAGATCGGGCCCGACGGCGTGGTCGAACTCAATACGGACCAGGTCAGCGAATTGCTCGGCGCCCTGAAGGGTCAGGCGCTCCGCATACCCGAGGTGGACGGCCGCGGGGAGGCATGGGTGGCGACCGCGGGAACGCTCACGGGCGCAGATGTGGCGGGCCTGCTCCTCAGCCTTGGGATCGCCGGATTCGGCATTGTCGCAGGCCTGCGACGCCGGGCGGCCTAGGTCGGTCCGGCTGCGGCACACGAGCGCGTCTCGTAGCGCCCCTCACATCCTGGGGGGCGCTACGGCTGTCTCGGTGCAGGTCGTCTTGCCGCGCGCACATGCCGGTGATATAAAGTGACCGGCTCGACTACAGGCTTCGCGGGCTCGCAACGGTCGCCCGGTCCGGAGATCGGCTTCCCCATGGCATCTTTGAGTGCTGTCGTGCGCGCGATGCGCCTACATCAGTGGACGAAGAACCTATTCGTCTTCGCGCCTGTGGTCTTCGCGAAGCAGCTCCACCTGATCGGCCCAGTGGCCGAGAGCATTGCGGCGTTCCTATCGGTTTCCTTTGTGGCCAGCGCGTGCTACATCGTCAACGACATTCAAGACCTCGAGGCCGACCGACAGCACCCCAAGAAGCAACTGCGGCCCATCGCCTCGGGGGAGTTGCCGCTGCGCGATGCGTGGGCACTCTGCGCGGCCCTGTTCGCGCTCTCGGTTGTGATGGCGACCCTCCTCGGCTGGTGGACTCTAGGGGCGGTGGCCCTGTATGTGGCGGTCACCCTGTCCTACTCCTACGGCCTCAAGCACATCCCGCTTCTCGAGCTCTTCCTGGTGGCGGCAGGGTTCGTGATCCGGATACTGGTCGGCTCGGCCGCCACGGGGCTTCAGGCCTCGCCGTGGCTGCTCCTGACGCCTCTCTTCCTCGCCCTGCTCCTCGCATTCGGGAAGCGCCGGGGGGAGATCGGTCGGATGGGGGACGAGGCCCCAAGCCGACGCCGAGTGTTGGAGTTCTACGGCCTGCCCTTCCTAGACCGGTCCATCACGCTCCTGGCGGGCGCATCGCTTCTGTGCTACGCGATCTACACAACAGCCGACGTGACGGTGCGGAAGATGGGCACCGAATGGCTCATCGCGACGACGCCCTTTGTGGCGTACGGCGTGCTCCGGTACTTGTACATCGTGGAGCATGGGAACCACGCGGCCGACTCGCCGTCGGAGCTGCTGCTGAACGACCGATCGATTCAGCTTGCCGTGCTGCTCTGGGTAGTCACGGCCGTGCTCATCATCTACACGGCGCCGTAGTCTAGGGCACGCTCCAGGTGCTCCGCGGCCTCGGCATCCTTCGCCCCCGCCTCTCGGATCAGGGCAGCGATCCGCTGCCGACGCTCAGGCTCCGCGAGTCGCTGGCAGTGCTCGGGCGACAGGCCCTGGCCATGATCCACCGCGTGCGCTCACACCGCGGTCGCTTCTGTCGCGGTGGGCCTCGTCGAGCGCTCGCCGCCGCGACAGGGGTTCCCGTGGTGGTAGCTGTCCGCCTGCGTCCTTCCGGCACCGAGGAGTGCGGCCTCGGGACCCCGAAACCCTCGTCGTGGACCGACGCAACTGCCCATGCAGTCGGTGCCCCGTGGTCCGGAGGAGTCCTGTGCTCGATCCCGCTACCATCACGGTGCTGCCCATACGGCGTGAACAGCTTCACGCCATCCCCCTTCGTTGCTGGCCGACGGAGCGCAGCGTGTTGGAGGGGCTCTTCGAGTCCCAGGAGACGCTTGGGATCGCGGCCTGGGAGGGCGACTTCTGCGTGGCTCAGCTGCACTGTTACCGGCTGGAATCCGCTCAGAGCGACTGCCCGGAGTGGCCCCCACCCAGCAACTGGTGGAGCGGCCGTTGGCGCGATGCGCTTCTGTCCGGTCATGCGGAGTCCTTGGACGGCCCGCTGTGGTGCCTCGCCTGCTTCCACGTCGGACGCACGCTGGAGTCCGTGGCGGGCGACGATGAGCCCGAGCGCGGCTACATGGGCCGTGGGATCGGCACGCGAATGCTCATGGCGGCGGTAGAGTGGGCTCTTGGCGGCGACTATGTGGCTGTCATCGGCCCGGGCGCCCCGCCAACCATCCCCGCCTACGCCGAGTGGTCGGGCCATATGCCGCGCACGACGTATGAGAAACTGGGTTTCGAGGCTCTCGCCGAGGAGCCCGACGTAGCGGAGTGGGTACATGGCAGTGCGCCCGCTGAAGTGAGCTTTCAGGTGCGGTCGCACGTGGAACGCGGAGGCAAGCTCCGCGACCTGCGCGAGGGCCTGATGGTGAAACGGCTCGGGCGAGCCTGACGCAGGACCCTACGCCTGTCGTGGCGCACCATTCCTCGCCGTATAGCCAAGCCCGTCGCTTGGCCCGTTGAAGGGAAGTCGGAACCATGAAAGCCTGCGTCGTGCTAGACCGTGACTACGCTATCGGAGAGGTCGATCGGCGGCTGTTCGGCGGCTTCGCCGAGCACCTAGGCCGGCACATATACGAGGGCATCTACGAGCCAGGGCACCCGCTGGCCGATGAAGATGGCTTCCGTGGCGATGTGATCGAGCTGGTTCGCGGCTTAGGCATGACCGTGATGCGCTATCCGGGGGGCAACTTCGTCTCGGGTTACAGATGGGAGGACGGCGTGGGCCCGAGGTCTGAGCGACCGCGCCGCCTCGAACTCGCGTGGCGAGCCACGGAGCCCAATGAGTTCGGCACCAATGAGTTCATACAGTGGTGCCGCAAGGTGGGTGCCGATCCCATGATCGCCGCGAACCTTGGGACACGGGGGCCGGAGGACGCAAGGCGACTAGTCGAGTACTGCAACCACCCGAGCGGCACGGAACTGAGCGACTGGCGCCGGTCCCATGGCTTCGCCGAACCCCACGGCGTTCGGCTCTGGTGCCTGGGCAACGAGATGGATGGCCCGTGGCAGATGGGCCACAAGACCGCCACGGAGTACGGTCGCGCCGCCTGCGAGGCGGCTAAGCTCATGAAGTGGGTGGATCCGGAGATCGAGTTGGTCGCATGCGGCTCGTCGGGACGGTCCATGCCCGCCTTCGGGGCGTGGGAGATGGAGGTCCTGGACCACACCTTCGACCACGTGGAGTACCTGTCGATCCACACCTACCTGGGGAACCGCGAGGACGACTCGGCCAACTTCCTCGCCAAGCCCGATGCGATGGACGACTTCATCGAGGAGACGGTGGCGTGCTGCGACGCTGTGGCGGCGAAACGCCGATCGCCCAAGCGGATCATGCTCTCCTTCGATGAGTGGAACGTATGGTACCACTCGAACAACGATCCGCCGCACGAACCTTGGAGTGTCGCCCCGCATCGGCTTGAGGACGTCTACAACGCCGAGGACGCGCTCTGCGCCGGCGCGATGCTCATCTCCCTCCTGAACCACGCGGATCGAGTGAAGGTGGCTTGCCTGGCTCAGGTGGTCAACGTCATCGGTGCGATCATGACGGAGGCGGGCGGCCCCGCTTGGCGCCAGACGATCTACCATCCCTTCGCACTCGCCTCGAGCAACGCCCAGGGGACAGCCCTCCGCGCGGTCGTGGAGTCGCCGCGCTACGACTGCCGGGAGCGGCAGGGCGTACCCATCCTGAAGCTGGCCGCCATCGATCGCGGTGATGGTCTGACTCTGTTGGCACTCAACCGAGACCTTGCGCAACCGCTGGACATGACCGTCGACCTGCGGGGCTTCGGCCCCCTGGCCGTGGGAGAGTGGACGGTCGTGCGACACGATGACCTGAAGGCGACGAACACTAGGGAGTACCCTGACCGCGTCGGACCCACCTCCCATTCGGGCGCGGCTGTGGACGGCACGCAGCTTCGGGCCACCCTTCCTCCCGCATCCTGGAACGTGATCAGACTGGTGTGCGGCATCGGCTAGGCTCACGGAGAGGGGAGACGACCGTGGAGTTCTACGACGTCGTTGCGAGTCGGTATAGCTGTCGGAGATACCTTGATCGGCCCGTGGAGGAGGCGACGCTGCTGCGCATCTTGGAGGCCGCGCGCCTCGCCCCATCGGCCAACAACCGCCAGGAGTCGCGGTTCGTAGTGGTTCGCGATCCCGAGACCCGCGAGGCACTCAGAGAGGCGGCACACGGGCAGTCTTTCGTTGCCGAGGCCCCGGCCGTGGTAGTCGCGTGCGCCGAGACAGACGAGCGCGTCATGTCCTCGGGGTTCCGAGCCGACGTAGTGGACGTGACGATCGCCATGGAGCATGTGGCCCTCGCCGCAACGGCTGAGGGACTGGGCACCTGCTGGATCGGGGCCTTTGACCAGGAACCAGTTCGGCGCGCCATTGGAGCGCCGGACGGCTTGCCGATCGTGCACCTCATGACGCTGGGGTACCCGGCCGACGAGCCACGACTCAAGAGCCGGCTTCCCCTCGAGACCCTGTACATGCCAGAGAGGTACCGCGCCGACCGCTGACGCGGCTCCGACTCAGAGCCGCTGCAAGAGAGATGGAGGGCCCTCTCCTCTAGCGACCACCTCACGCGCGCGGGGCAGAGCCTCGATGAGGTCGCTCGCCAGGATGCCTATCTCGCCACCGACGCTCTGGGCGGCATAGTCCCCTGCCAAGCCGTGGAGGAAGGCGCCAACGCAGGCGGCTCCAAAGGCCTCCGTCCCCTGCCCCAGCAGGGATGTCACGATGCCGGTGAGGGCGTCGCCCATCCCTCCGGAGGCCATACCCGCGTTGCCTGTGGGGTTGATCGCGACTCGCCCATCAGGGTCAGCGACGACGGTTCGTGCCCCCTTGAGCACCGCGATGGCCTTGAACCTCCGCGCCGCCTCCACAGCCGCCCCCACCCGGTCGCACTGCACATCGTCGATGGCCACCTCCAGAATCGCGGCCATCTCACCCGGGTGAGGGGTCAGCACGAGCGGGCCCGCCACGTCGACTTCGGCGCCGCGCAAGGCGTGGAGACCATCCGCATCGAGCACCATCGGGACGGCTATCTCGGTTAGTAGGCGTCGCACGGTGGACAAGGTTCCGGGCGCCCTGCCGAGGCCAGGCCCGATGGCCACGGCGTCACAGGCCCTGGCATGGCGGAGTATCTCCGGCACGGCGTCCTCGGAGACCAGGCCCCGGCAGGCCCTCAGGGGCAAGGTCATCGATTCGAGGCTGCGCGCCTCGATGGAGGGTGCTAGGTCCGCGGGCACGGCCACGGTAACGAGTCCGGAGCCCCCTCGGCAGGCTGCCCGGGCGGCGATGCAAGCAGCGCCCGTCAATCCTGTCGAACTGGCCACAATGAGGATCCGTCCAGCGTCCCCCTTGTGGGCGTCGCCCGACCTCCGGGGGAGCCAACCCGCGACCTCGTCGGCCTCCAGCAGGACGGCGGGCGCGCTCTCCAGCACGTCCTGAGGGATGCCTATGTCCACCACGACGACCTGACCCGCCAAGCAGCAGCCGGGATGCTGCAGCAGTCCGAGCTTGGGCAGCCCGAAGGTGGTGGTCGCGACGGCCGGAGCCACAGGGCCAAGGGGCTGACCCGTATCGGCGTGCAGGCCCGAGGGGATGTCTACCGCCAGGACCGCAGTCCCTACATCGGCCATGGCCTGGATAAGGCCCGCGTACGGCTCCCGTATCTCACCCGCGGTTCCGGTGCCCAGTAGCGCATCGACGACCAGGTCACATTGAGGCAGCCGCTCGCCTAGCGCTTCACGGCTCGCGGTCACGGTTCGCAGGCCCGTGGCCTCCATCGCCTCAAGGGCCTGGGCCGCGTCGCCCCTCACCTCCGAGCGTTCGCAGGCGAGGAAGACCTCGACGCGGCATCCGTCCGCGCTCAGGAGGCGCGCGATGACGAACCCGTCACCCCCGTTGTTGCCCCTTCCGCACAGCACGCTGACCCGTCCCCCTGGACGCACCAGACCACACGCCACCTGGTAGGCGCCATGGCCCGCCCGCTCCATGAGCGTGATCCCCGGTACCGCGCGCTCCCGGATGGTCACTCGATCCATCTCCCGCATCTGAGCGGCCGTCGCGACCCTCAATCCTCGTCCTCCTCTGGATTCATCCCTGCGGCCGCTGCCACATTGCCGAGCACCTCGCCGAAGGCCGGCGCAGGAACGGCGATGGGCAGGTCCGCCTCCGCTCCGGCGTTGAGGGTGAGGGTCTCCAGGTCGCCCTCGTTGTTCAGATAGACCTCCGTGCGGAGGGCGGCCATCACCCGGATGTGCGGCCCCTCTGGATCCACCAGGGCCGCGCACGGCGCGCTGGTCTCGATGTAGCTGTCACCTAGGGCGATCCGGCGCAGGCCCGCGAGCCACAGGTTGCGCTCTAGCACATAGGCCGTTGCGTCGACCGAGACCTCGGCCGTGCGCAGGGGGGCCATGTCCAGCCCAATCGTGATCTCGCGGTCGTCGGGCAGAGCGCATACCCACGGGCCGCCATCCATGGCCCGAAGCAGCAGGGCTCGACGTCGGCCCAGCGCATGGAGCCGTAACTCCGTCGCGAAGGTGACGGGCACTCCCGCCTCGGCCTTCCATGATCGCTGCCACGACACCCGATGCACCTGTTGCGGTGAGCCCTCGACAAGACCCGATAGTGATGCCGGGTCAGTGTGCGCCGCCTCAATGGTGAAGCCCGTGTTCCCATCCTGCCGGAGCCAGATGGCGGTGTCGTACTGCTTGAAGACGGCCGCCTGTCCATCGTGCTCCAGCGACGGCTCGCCGAGCATGGGGAAGGTGAAGTCCGCCGTCATCGAGCCGGAGTCCTGGGGCGTGATCCGATCCAGTAGCAGGAACCCTCGGCCAGGGAGGTGGCACAACACGCGCAGCCACAATGGATGACCAGCATCCATGGTCTCCGATGCCACCAGCCGAAGTCGTCCGGCGTGGAGGATCGCCTCGGCACGAGCCAGCCGGGGCGGATCGTAACGCCGCCCATTCAGGCTCAGACCCACCCCCGCGTGCACCGACGCATCGGGACCCGCTTCGGGGAGATCCACGAGGAAGGGCCGGGTCGCGTACTCGATGTGGAGAAGGGCGTTGGTCTCCGCATGAGCTCGGGGCCCGTGCTGCGTGCCTCCCATGAGCGCGAACTCCCCGTGGGTGCGAGCCAGTGACCGCAGCGACGCGCCTGCATGCACAAGCCGTGGGTCCCGGCCGCCGTAGTCGGCCGGATGGATCCCATGCTCGCCCAGTAGAGGACGGCCCGCACCCCCCAGCCACCGGACTCCGATGGGACTCTCCCCAAGGACGCCGTAGAGACCCTTGGGCGGGTAATGAGCCCCTGGAGCGTAGGGACCATCGAGGACGCGAAGGCACTCGGCCGACGCGGGATGGCCAGGTCCGCGCAGCCACATCACGCGTCCCGCGACCTGGCGCACTTCTCGAGGCGACGCGACAGCCGGCCCGAAGGTGACCTCCCTCGCCCCTGGGGAGCAGCACGTGCCGATCCACTCCTGCCCGAGCCGGGCGAGTGCAAGCCCCTCGGGGGCTCCGGGGGCGAGGTCCGCGGCGACCGTGAGGATGTCCCCGATCAGCCGACATTGCCCCCGAGCGGAGGACTCGCATAGCAGCTCCCGCGAGAGGTCGCTGCCGAGAGCCTCCAGCACCCGCCCCTCCCAAGCGTCGAAGTGAGGCAGCGCGATGTCCGCGCCAAAGTGCCGGCCAAGGACGTGGAAGGCAAGCACGGCGCCGGACCACGCCCTGCCGCGCATCGGTGGGTCGCCGCTTGCCCATGCCTGCTCCAAGGCGGCAGCGGCGCCCGACAGGATGTCCTGCATCCGTGAACGGAAGCCGGCATCGAAGACGCAGCGCTCCCCTACGTTCCTCCAGAGCCGAGCGAGCCGACCCAGCCACAGCTCTGGCTCGGAGCGCCAGTCTGCTGGTTCCAGGTCTCCCCGGCGCTCCATTTCCTGCATGAGGTTGATCCCAGACCGGAAGAGCGTGCCCTGCAGGAGGTCGCCGCCCAGGTCGAAGGACCTGAGCCAGCCCAGCAGAACCGGCATCACCCCTGGTCCCTCGCCCTCCGCCGCCACCCGGGCGAGCTCCTGGAGCCGCCCGGCCATGCGCTCCGGTCTGGGCGCGGGGGGACCAAGCCTCGACACGACACAGTTCGTGGAAGGGAACGCGAGCCGGTCGCCGAGCCCGGTGAGCAGATCGCACAGCGCCTCCGTCCCCGCGTGCCAGCCCTGCTCATCCCCGCCAGAGAGCATGATCACGTTGCGGTCGCCACCGTCGATGCGGTGCATCGTGCGAATGACGTACCCGCCCTCACCGGGGAAACGGTCGTCGCAGTAATGGTGGCCTTGTGTGTAGAGCCTGGAGAGGAGGCGGTGAGTCCCGAAGCCGCCGAGGGCGATGAGGTGCCGGCGCTTGTAGCGTCGAGTTGCCTCGAACTCCTCCTCACTGACCATGGGAATCTCGCGGCCTAGGGCGTGGATGAGGTACTCCACAAGGGCGCCGCCCGAGGCGTGCGCGTACTCGAGGTCGTCGGCCACCACGACGATGGTCTCGACCCGATCGGAGCGAAGGAGCTGTGTGTTGCCCGGCAGCTCCCTGGTCTCGGGCTTACCCTTGGGCACGCTCTGCTCCCCTCCCACGCGCAGGAGGTATTCCTGTACAGGGGGGCGAGGTCCTCGCTGGATAGGCGGCCATGCGGACGATGCTGGCGTAGGGTGAGGAGGCAGGACAACTGTGCCCGGACCGGCCTAGAGCCAGTCCGGGCCCAGTAAGTCGGGGTGCTAGAGGAGGCTCTTGGCGGCGCTCACCACGGCATCAGCGTCGATTCCGAACATGGCCATGAGCACGGCGGACGGGCCGGAGCGGGGTACGTCGTTGACAGCCAGCCGCTTTACCGTCGCGCCCGTGCCACTGAGCGCCGCTGCGACGGCCTCGCCGATGCCGCCCTCGTGGTAGTGATCCTCGACCGTCACAACCCTGCCGCCAGTGGCTGCGGCGGCCGCCTTGATGGTGGCTTCGTCCAGGGGCTTCACGGAGAAGACATCGATGACTCGAGCCGCGATGCCCTCAGCCGCCAGCGCGTCCGCGGCCTTGAGCGCCTCGAACAGGGTGACGCCGGCACCGATGAGGGTGACCTGGTCAGTGTCGCTCTGCCGCACGACCTTGGCCTGCCCGATCGCGAAGGGCTCAGCGTTGTCATAGATGACGGGCGTCGCGGGCCGAGAGGTGCGGATGAAGAACACGCCATGGTTCTCCGCGGCGAGCTTCACGGCCCACTCGGTGGAGACGGCATCCGAAGGGTAGAGTACCGTGGCGTGCGGAATGGCTCTGAAGGCGGCAAGGTCCTCGAGGGCCATCTGGCTGGGCCCATCCTCGCCGATGGAGATGCCCGCGTGGGAGCCGGCGATTTTCACGTTCGCGAAGCTCACTGCGGACATGCGGATCTGGTCATACGCTCGGGTGAAGAAGGCGGCGAAGCTGGAGGCGAAGGGCACCTTGCCCTGAGAGCCCAGTCCGACAGCGACGCCGACCAGGTTCTGCTCGGCGATGAAGCATTCGAAGAAGCGCTCCGGAAAGGCCTTCATGAAGTCCTGCGAGTAGGTGGAGTTCTTCGTATCCCC
>JAEAME010002002.1_pt1 | contig 12742 bp, 8 predicted proteins | sample 8958731 | NCBI WGS metagenome assembly JAEAME01 (sample SAMN16933194, study PRJNA681113) | bioreactor sludge metagenome | isolation source: anerobic bioreactor sludge (Control) | place: India:Bengaluru | collected 2018-10-24 | reverse complement strand
CCGCGAGAGCAGAATACCACAACCTTGAGTTGCGGATAGTGGGTGTCCACACTCTTTGCGCTCTTTGAGTTGCGGATAGTGGGCGTCCACGCCTTTATGGGTGTCCACGCTTTCCACGCTTTATGGGTGTCCACGCTTTATCCACGCTTTCACACTTTTTTCTTTTCCACGCCTTTCGCCTTTATCGCCTTCCACGCCTTATGGCCTACCGCATGCAGGAACCCGATAGACAAAAACCAAAAGCCTGATCCGGAACCCGGATCAGGGACTGCGAAGAATCCGCTTTTTACCATTTCCTATGCGAACGGGATGCCTGCACTTCCGGAAGGCTTTGCTCCGGGGAAAGCCAGGATGTTCTTGATTTTTTCCGGGAAAAAACGAAAGATGGATGCGCTAATTTCTGATTGTCAAGCAGAAGCATTTCAGGGCAAAAGGGCAACGGCAACCAATTATCTGAGAGATGGTGTTTACATGACCCAAACAAACCGAGGATATGAATACAGGCTTCTGGCGATTTTCTTTATCACCTGGGGAATTGTTTTCATGGACCGATTGGCAATTTCCTTCCTGGCGCCAATCGTCACACCGAAATTGAACATGAACAATGCGGATATTGGATGGGTCGGATTTGCCACATCCTTTTGTTTTGCCATCTCTTCCATCACATTTGGCTTTGTTTCCGACCGGCTGGGATACAGAAAAAGGGTTTTGCTCCCATTCCTTCTGGGCACAGCCATCTTTTCCGCCGCGGGCGTGTTGGTTCATTCATTTGCACAGTTGCTGCTTGTCCGCGCGCTCGTAGGATTCTGCGAGGGCCCGGTTTCCCCGATCATCTATTCCATGCTTTTCACCGTTAATAAGGAAAACTTCGGGCGAAACTGCGGCATTCTCAATTCATCGATCGGCACCATCGGGACGACAATCGGGCCGGTTTTTGTAACCCAGATAGCGAAGGGATACTCCTGGCAGATGACGTTCTTGCTCTCCAGTCTGCCGACGTTTGTCATGTTTCTCGTTGTGTGGTTTTATGTCAAGGAAATCCATACCGAAAAGGAACCTGTTCCGGAAGGCGCAAAAACCGTCGGCTTTATCGATTTGTTCAAATACCGGAACGTTGTCGTTTGCTTGTTCATGTGTATTCTTGGATTATCCGGATATTGGACCATGATGCTCTTCGCTCAGGTTTATCTGGTGAATATTGCCCGTTTTGATTTGCAGGCGTCGGGTTGGGTTACTGCTGCCATGGGTTGTCTGTATGTTGTTTACTGCATCGTGCTTCCGAAGCTTGCAGACAACTTCGGTCGTAAGCCGGTGATGTTCGTCGGATTTGTGCTTAGCATCATTGCTCCGTTGTTCATGTATCTTTTCCCGGGAGCCTCGATATCTGTTTACGCATATATTTTCTTCTTTGGCTTCACTGCAGCCGTGGTTCCCATCTATATGACGATGGTGCCGATGGAATCTGTACCGCTGAGTCTGGTCGCTACCGGAAGCGCGCTGGTGCAGGGAACCGGCGATTGTTTGGGAGCTGCTGTCTGGCCCGTTATTGCCGGCAAGATCGCGGATGCCAAAGGATTACCCTTTATGATGCTGGCTGCTGCTTTGCTCCTGGTGATCACTGCGCTTTTATCGCTGATGCTCAAAGAAACACGGCCGCGAAAAAAGGCTCCTGTAAAAACGGAGAAATATGATCTTGCCTCAGCCTGAGGCGCTGGTTCCCTGTCCCACACAAGACTTCCGAAGTTCATGTTCAGCGGTTTTATAGTAAGATTTAAGATCTGCAGGCGTACTAACAATTATTGGTCGTTGCGGAAATAGTGGGTTGTTGGTCGAATGAACGCAATTACATGTTGGATGCTCCAGAATTGAGGAGGCAATGCGTGAAAAGAAGAGACTTTTTTAAAGCAGGATTGGCCGCTGGAGTCGGCACGGTGGCATTGAAAAACAAAGCTTTGGCGCTGGATTACTATCCAATGCCGTCTAACAAGAAGTGTGCCGTGCTCTTCGGGACCTGGTGCGGGAGCTCTCGCGATGCCGCAGTATGGATCTCGGAAGGGATGGACGGGATCGCGGACGTCTTCGATGTGCGTGAAGATCCCGATCTCCGGCGATACAATCACCTCGTAATAGGCGGCTCCATACGATCGGGCGTGACGCCCAAAGAGCTGCAAAATTACATCGCAAAGAACAAAGAAGCTCTGAAAGGCAAGGTCAGGGCATTGTTTGCCGTCTGCGGCAACGGGGAGAAACCGGTCGGCCCGGCCCAGAAGACCTCTTATATAGATAATCACCTGGCAAAGATATTGGAGGTCGGCAATCTTCCATCAAAGGTATTCAACGGCAGGATCACGAAAGCCCTGATCGATCCGGAGAATCGCAAGAGAATGATAGACATGTACCCCAGCTTTGCCGGCAAGCCGCTGGAAGATTACGATCTTCTCAAACGCACGGATTGTCTGGCATTCGGCAGAGAGATTCTGGCCGGCATCAAGTAGGGATAATTAGTGTCAGGCTGGATTTGCTCTTTTTTATCCTGGAGATGCAGAAAAAAGGGCAAATCTAGCTTGACACCGATTACCTTCCTATTCAGGAAGGCCGAGGATTGACCGCTTTATCAGAGTCCTTGCAATGTCGGCTTTGTATTGATTCATGGAAAGCGGCTGCGCGCCGGCCAGTGCGGCGGCTGCCGCGCCGGTCGCGGTTTCCTCGTCAATAAACCGTCCACGCATGGCTTCTTCAGCCGCCCGCGCCCGCAGAGGCGCGGGAGCGACCGATCCGAGAACGATGCGGGCATCGGAACAAACATTGTCTTTTTTGGAGATAACCGAGGCCACACTGACGATCGCGAAGTCGATCGGTTTCCTCAGCGCAAATTTCACATACCGCTGCTCCGATGCCTTCGGCGGCCTGGGGATCTGAATTTCTTTGACCAGCTCGTCCGGTTCAAGAACCGTAGAACTCGACGCCGTGGCGGCGAAAAAGGCTTGTGCCGAGAGCGTCCTCTTCGTGGTCGCGATGTTGGCGCCCAGAGCGACAAGAGCAACAGCCAAATCTGACGGACCGACCGCAAGGCAACCACAACTAACACAGCGGAACGCTTCTTTAGCCAACTCGCCTTCGTTGAGGCCAGCCTCATCTTCGACATGGATGCTGCGAATGCGCACTGCGGCCGGGACTTTCAAGGTCTTGGCTCGCGGGATTGCTTCAAAATGAGAACTTGCATACTCCGCCGTCTCTTCCACGGACTCGGCGGCGGCCTGCGTCACTCCGAGAAAAGCGTGGATTTCACCCACGATCTTTTGAGCGGAGGCCACGGCCTGAATCACCGTTGACGGTCCTTCCACCATATCCCCGCCAAAAAACACTTTGCCGCCCGCTGCGAAAATCGGACCTTCGGCAGCCTGCCCGATGGCGACAATGACGCTTTCGCCCTGCAGAACCGGAGCATCCGCATCGTCATCAAATTGAGGATTGAAGGCGCCGTCGCCATCGCGAACAGAAACGCACTTTTTCGTTCGGACGCCGGAGACGGCTCCATTCACGGCCTGTATTTCCCTCATCCCGAGCGACGAATGGATGACGATGCCTTCTTCTTCCGCTTCCAGGATTTCCTGATCAAGAGCCGGCATTCTGTCTTTCGACGCAAGGTCGCGCGTTTCGAGGCAGACCACGTGCACTCCATCAGCCCCCGTTCTCCTTGCCGTCCTTGCCGCATCGATGGCAACGCTCCCGCCTCCGATTACAATTACTCTTTTTCCAAGGAGAATCGTTTCGCCTGTGTTGATCCTTTTCAGGTAATCCAGAGCGGAGCGGACGCCGCTTGCATCTTCACCGGGGACTCCAAGTTTCAGGCTTTTCCAGGTTCCTCCAGCAGCGAATACGGCATCGGATTCGGACCTGATCTTCTCCACCATGCCTTCACTAATACTCATGCCGGACTCAAACCTGATGCCCATGCGGGTCAATGCTTCAATCTGCTTATCCAATATTTCCTTTGGCAAACGGTACCGAGGAATGCTGTACCGCAACATCCCTCCCAATTCGGGCATCCTTTCATAGACCACGATATCATGTCCGGCACTTCTGAGATAAAACGCCGCTGCCAGCCCCGCCGGTCCGGAACCGATGATGGAGATTTTCCTGCCCGTTCCCTTTTCGGGTTCAGCGAAATAGTCGGCGGCATGATCGAGGATATAATCGCCGACGCCGCGCTCAATGCTGTGAATGGCAACCGGTTCGTCAAATTCGCCGCGGTTGCAGTGAGGCTCGCAAAAGATAGGACAGACCCTCCCGGTGATTGCGGGGAAGGGATTGCAGCGCAACAGCATCCCGGCCGCCTCGGCAATCCTGCCTTCACGCATCAGCCGCAAATATTTTGGAATGTCCACGTGCGCCGGGCAATGGCTCGCGCAACGACGATCGGACTCGGCCGCCGCGCCAAAAATGGAATGATAGCGATTGTCTCCGAGCAATGCGCTGCAGGTTTTTCCCCCTTTCCGCAGACACGTGATCGGTCCGCCGATCTGCTGCGGGTAGCGGTAATACCAGCATCGCACGTCCTGAGCCAGATTCCCGCCAATCGTCGCGATATTTCGGATGTTAGGACTGGCGATGGAATGCGCGGCATCGGCGAGCAGGGGGTAATCTTTCCTGACTGCCGGGGATTTTGCGATGTCGGCCAGTTTTGCCAGCGCCCCTATCTTCAGTCCTCTTCTGCTCGCTTTGATGTATTCAAGATTCGGGATCGTCTTGATATTGACCAGCGCTTCAGGATACTCCGCCAGGCAGCCGTCCTTCAGATCTCCGAGAAGATCGGTGCCCCCTGCGTTGGCCCTGGCTTTTCCTTTGTGCTTTGCCAGAAGCGAGGTTGCCTGCCTGATCGATCGCGCGTTGTAGTGCCGAAAGGTTTTCATTATGCGACTCCTTTCGAGAGAGCCTTGAGGATCCGATCGGGAGTCACGGGATATTGATACAGCCATTCGCCTATAGCGTTGGACGCCGCCATGAGAACTGCAGAGGGTCCCGGAGACGTCGCGATTTCGGCTATGCCTACGGCGTGGAAGCGATGGCTGGGAAAAGGCGTTTCGAGGATCACGTTCTGAACGGGCGGCAATTCGGCAAAAGTCCTCCATTTGTAGTCGATCAGGTTGGCATTGACAATGTGGCCGGTCCGGCGGTCGAGAATGGTTTCTTCCGAAATAGCACTGTCGATGCCCGCAGAGCCCCAACAGGCGTTTAGCTGGTGTTCGAGACCCAGCGGATCGATAATCTGGCCGATATCGGTGGCGTTTACCACGCGCAATAATCTCAGTTTCCCGGTTTCGACATCCGCCTCGATCTCAACGAAAGACATCAGGCAATTGCACATGGTGAAATCTGATTCAAATCGTCCATAGCCGAGAACTGTCCGGTCATTTCCCAGGAATCGCCATTTGATGCTCTTGCCCGGCTTCCCTTTTACGAAGATAACTCCGTCCGCGGTATCGAGATCTTTGGGATCGGCTTCCAGTTTCGGCGCCGCCAGCTCATACAGCTTTTTTTTCGCATCTTCCGCCGCATTGATCACTGCGGTCCCGATCGCATACGTCCCTCTGGAGCCGACCGGACCGAATTCATAGGGAGTAACAAGAGTGTCCGCCGGCACCATTTCGATACGATCCGGCGGAAGCTGCAGAACTTCCGCCGCCATCTTGATGTAATTGGATTTCTGGCCGGTCCCGAATTCCGCCACACAGAGAAAAATCGTCGCTGTGCCGTTGTAGCCGAGCTGCACATAGGCTTCTGCGCTGTCTTCACCGATGTCGGCGTTTCCATGAACGGCGACGCCGACACCTCTTCGTTTAGAGCCGTCGACAGAAGCCGGGATGAGCCAGCCCTTCCACTTTTCTTTCCATCCAAAAGCCCTGGCCCCTTCGTCCATGGCCCTCGAAAAATCAACTCCCCTGTTGTCATAGAACTTGCCGTCGCGCCAATAATATCCTCCGCCCGGCCTGACAAAATTCTTCCTATACACATCGAAGGGATCGAGTCCTGCTTTCTTCATAGCAAGATACAACGTGGGATTGAAAGCGCACTCGAGTTCCTGGCCGCCGAATCCGCGAGTGGGCCCGGAAGCGTTGCGATTGGTCGCGACTATAATATTTTTGAGGTCCCAGTTCGGGCACTGAATCATGATCATCAGCTCGCCCGCGCCCACCGCCACCTGGCACTGCGTCGTGGAAGAGTAATAGCCGGTATCGACATACCAGGTACCCTGGATTGCCGTGATGGTTCCGTCTTTCTTCATCCCGACTTTCGCTTTGATGCGGGAGCCGATGCGCAGCGTGAAATTCGCCATGTGCTCCTCTTTGGAGAACATGATCTTGACGGGGCGCAGAGTCGCGCGCGCCAGGATGATTGCGTAGGCCTGAACCTGCCAGCACATGAATTTCGTGCCGAAGCTTCCGCCGACATTGTGCCCGATGCTCCGGATTTCGATTTCCCGGTTGAACACGTGGAATAGCGTCACCTTATCCATGTATGGCGCCTGGCTGGTCCCGTAGATCGTGGCTTTATTGGGAGGCTCCCAAAATGCAATGGCTCCCAAGGCTTCGGCCGGAAGAGCATTGGGCATATTTTCATATCCGAAGGTGCCTTCCGTGATGATGTCGGCTTCCGCAAATCCTTTGTTGACATCGCCACGCACCACGCCTTGAAGGCAATTGGGCCCATAGATGGGCGTACCGCCGGGAATGATATTGTCTTTGAGCTCCTCATAAAGATGAGGGGCGTCCGGCTTGAGCGCGGAATCGATATCGTAGACGGCCGGAAGAACCTCGTACTCCACGTCGATCAGACCCAACGCCTCTTCGGCAATCTGTTCCGAAGCAGCAGCCACAAGAGCGACCGCGTCCCCCACATACCTGACCTTTTTGTCCAGCACGCGCACCAAGCGAGGCGTGCCTCCGCGCCAGTCGGGGATATCTTCCCACGTGACAACGGCCTTGACGCCGGGGAGCGCTTCCGCCCTGCTTTTGTCGATCTTCCTGATGTTTGCGTGCGCGTAAGGGCTGCGCAATACTTTTCCATAGAGCAGGTTTGGAAATTTCAGGTCGTCCATGAAAAGGGTGGTTCCGCTAACAATGCCCGATGCGTCTCGTCGCGGGAGATTGTGGCTGATATATCTGTAGTCGTTGCCCATACGGCTACTCCCTCCCCTCTGCAACCGAAAGCACGGCCCTGATCACATGATAGTGACTGACACACCGGCAAAAATTGCCGGAAAGCGCTTCCTTGATTTCGTCTTCATTAGGATGAGGATTCTCATTGAGCAGAGCCTTGGACGTCATAATGATTCCAGGAGTGCAAAAACCGCATTGAAACGCGGCGTGGCGGATAAAAGCCTCCTGAAGCGGATCAAGGGCACCAGTTTTGGGATCGCGCAAGCCTTCGATGGTTATGATGGTTTTGCCGTCACATTCGATGGTGAGTAATCTGCAGGAATTCACAGCCTTGCCGTCCATTATGACGGTGCAGGCGCCACAGGCGCCCTGTCCACAGGCTGCTTTGGTCCCGGTTAGTCCCAGCGTTTCCCTGAGCGTATGAACGAGCGTATCCGCAGGATCAATCTGTCCCGCCCTGCCGCCTATATCGAATTCGTGCTTTTGCCCATTCACGGTCAGACGGATCGACTTTGTTGCGGCCACTTTACCTCCAAACACCTGAATCCACAAACTTTATAATTCACGCGCTCGCGAGCTCGGCTCAGGCGCAGCCTTCTGCCACGAGCGGTCCGGAAGCGTAGAATAATACATGGATTCCCGCATTGCGGACAGAGAAAACATACGGCCACGATAAAGGGGAAACTAATGCGCATGAACCGGAAGCAGTCGCGGTCGGGGTCGCTATCGGAATCGGGATCTGTTTTTAAGCTTCGTATAAACGGCCTAATCGATTCCCAAAGCCGGCCCCGATACCGATTCCAATCCCGAAAAGATTTTCAATCCGATGCAGAGTTTTCATAGGCATGCCGGAACGGCTTAGCCTTTAAGGGTCTCACAGCTTGAGGCCGTGGATTTGGCTTGAAGCAAGTATCCACCCGCAAAGCCGGAGGCTTTACGGTTGCTAGCCCCTCAAAGGGGCATGATCACGGTCAATTCGCACACAATAAGGTCTGAGCAGCTTCTTGAACCGCAGAATATCGAATAACGAATGCAGAATGTCGAAGTGTTGTCTGCGGTTCGACATTCGTTATTCGATATTTTGCGGTACTATTTGCTTAGCCGCCATCAGAACTTGAAAAAAATACAATCCGGCAATTGTCAAACCTTTACTGCCTCACCGGCAGAGCCGGCGGATCTCCCAAAGGATTAATTTAAGGGGGTGGTTCCGCCCGTGATATTGATGGACTGTCCAGTCAGGTATTTCGACAGATCGCTGACCAGGAAATAGATCAAATCGGCAATGTCCTCGACTGTTCCCATCCTTTTTAGAGGGACCATGTCGCTGAGCATTTTATATTCCTCTTTCCGGAATTCCTCTACAGTAATGCCTTTCTTCCTGCTATGCAGAGTAGCGTCCTCATCGCGCAGATTCGTCGGAAAGAATCCGGGATTAATCGAATTGACATTGATTTTGTATGGTGCCAGTTCCATAGCAAGCGCCTGGGTTATCCCGATGACGGCCCATTTTGAAGCGGCATAGGCCGCACTGCCGGGACAGGCCAGTTTGCCCGCGGCGGAAGCGATATGCACGATTTTACCGCCCTGGTTCCTGCGAATCATTTCTTTGGCCACATATTTGGAAACGATCATCGTTCCCAGAGCATTGACATCGAACAGCAGTTCCCAGTCTTTTTCTTCGCCATCGGCAATGCTGACACCAACAGGACCGCGCGTTCCAGCGCAATTGACCAGGATGTCGATCCGGCCGAACTTGTCCATCGTCGCTTTCACTGCGGCCTGCACTTCCTGAGGATTTTCCACGCCGGCAACGGCATAGGCTGCCTTCCGGCCCAGTGCTTCTATTTCCTTCACCACATCGGCCAGGCCTGCCCATCCCTCATCTCCGGCCCATGCGCTTTTGGGAGCCGCAAATTTGTCTGTTACCATTACATCGGCTCCTTCCGCCGCCAATCGCACGGCGACAGCCCGGCCCATACCTCGTTTCGCAGCCGCCCCAGTGACAAAAGCCACCTTCCCGCTCAAAGCATTACCCATAGCACTGCCTCCCTAAATTTCGGTGACAGTCACCGAAATTCTTATGTTAAAAGACCGATAATCTCCCGAGCATCGTCAAGCTGCTCGAGTTCGTTCACCATTTGCACAATTCTTTCAGCTATCCTGGAATCCAGGCTTTTTGCACAATCCTTGAATTTTCTCGCACAATCCTCGAAAGACATCGGCCGCTCCAGACTGCCCAGAGGGTGCTCAACCACCTCTGCAAAAGCCTTCCCATCGCTCGTTTTAACCGTCACGCGCGTGGGCTCAGGACCGGGCTTGTGCAGGCTGTTGTCTAATTCCACCCGCATCCTCCGGGTGACCTCCAATACTTTGGGATTCCGGATCGCGCTGTCCGTGAAATCATCCAGCCCCACACTCCCGCCTACAATCGCCGAAGCCACGCCCCATGGAATGCTGAATTGGGCATCCACGGGACTTCTCGGCGATCGCTTGGCATCCAGCGGCTGGCAGAGCAGCGCAAGGTGCGCATCGGTAACCGCTAGAATAATTTCCTTAATATCCCGGGGCCGTAGCTTCTCGCCTGATACAATGGCTAATGCCGCATCGATGGCAGGATGGATTCCCCGGCAGCATGGATAGGGCTTGATTGCGACATTGACGCCCTCAAACCGTTTTCCCAGATCCGCAACAAGAATTTCCCTGCTGTAATCCCCGTCGGCATATTGCCTGTAAAAACCCCATTCCCCTTCGAGCGAATTCTTCGCTCCAGTCACTCCGGCCCTGGCCATCAGCGCCGCAGTTATACCTCCCTTGACTGCAAATCCCGGTCCAAGTCTTTTCGTCAATGCGCCATCTTTTACGCATTGTCCATTGCCGCCGCTCTGGTGATACCCGATGCCGATGGCGTTGACGATCGTCTCTTCATCCAATCCCATGACCCGGGCCGCCGTTGCGGCCGCCCCCATGAAACCGAACACGGAAGTCAGATGCCATCCCAAATCGATCGGGCTTTTGCCGGGTGTCGTGGCCAGGGCCAACCGGCACATCATGTCGACGCCCAGAGCGGCACACGTAATCAATTCCCTGCCGCTGAGATTCCCCTGTGCTTCTCCCACGGCGAGAACGACGGGTACGGATGCAATTCCCGGATGCATGACGGCCGCTTCATGCACGTCGTCGAAATCCAGGGTGTGCGCCATCGTGGCGTTTGCCTGTGCGGCGTTCGGCGCCGGGACTTTCTGCCTGCTTCCGATGATGCTGCTTTCCTCCTTGCCGCCCCACTCTTTAACGAGCGCGCACACGTGAGTGGCACCTGGCTGATTGGCGCCTCCCAGGGCAACACCCAGCAGATCCAGAATTTCCTTCTTGGTCGCTTCAACGACTTCAGGCGGAAGATTTTCATACTTCGTATTCACGAAGTTTTTGGCAAATAGATAGGCAGCATCCATACCTCAATCTCCGATGATTCGAGATTCGAAATTCGAGATTGGAGATTGAAGCTGCATTTTGGGATTATCCCTGCATTGTTGATGGCCCCAAGCCGCCATGCAGGAGAAATATGCATTGTTTTCAATCTCGAATTTCGAATCTCGAATCCCAAATTGTTAGTTGTCGAAATCGTCCAGAGCCTGGAATAGATCGTGTTTTTCGTGGGCGGCTTCTCTGACGCCCTTGTCTCTTCTCATTTTGAAGAAGTTTACCTCGCCTTCATCCAGAACCCTGTTTGTCTGAACCGTGTGCATGATGTAGTGATCCACAAGCCCGCGATCGATGCCCATGGTCGTGTAAATCATTTCCCGCATCGCCTTGCCGACGGCGATGCCGTCCTTCGGGTGCATGCACAGTCCATGCGCCAGCTTCCGGACCTCTTCATCCAGCTTTTCCGCCGGCACGGCCTTGTTGATCAGGTTGTATTGCGCCGCCTTGATGCCGTTGAATCTCCTGCCGGTGAGGCACAGTTCCATCGCGCGTGTGAATCCGCAACGAAGGATCATGATGGGAGTAAGCGTCATGCCGCCCTGGCCAAGGCGCTCTTCGACGTGTCCCATCTGGCAGTCTTCGCTGGCGATGATCATGTCGCAGTGCGAGATGATATTGAACGCGATACCGAGACAATAGGTATGCAGCTGGGCGATCGTCAGCTTTTTGCAGTACAAAATCCTCCTGTGGAAATCCAGGAATACTCGCCGGTCGAACTCGAATTTGACCCGCAGGGGAATGCGCTGTTTGCCCCTTTCGCCGGGCTTCGGATCTTTCATGCCGTACACATAACCCACTCCGGTCAGGTCCGCTCCCGCGCTGAATGCCCGTCCCGCGCCCTTGAACACGATCACCTTCACATCATCGTCTTGTTCCGCTTCGTCCAAAGCAGCAGTCCAGTCGCGATATATTTCGGGGCCGATGGCGTTGAGCCTGTCCGGGCGGTTCAGAATAATGAAGGCAACCTGCTTTTCCTTTTCGTACTTTATGAACTCCAATTCCATGATGAAACCTCCGTGAAATTATTCGAGTGCGCCTGCGGCAAGAAGCTCGACAAACTCTTCATCCGTCTTGCCCAGGATTTTGGTTAAAACGTATTCGTTGTGCTCGCCCATGCACGGGCTGGGTGCGGCCGCCTGCGCCGGAGTTCCCGACAAGACCATGCTGGAACCCAGATGGTTGAACATGCCGATTTCGCTGTGTTCCATGGGCCAGAAGAGCCCGCGAGCCCGCAATTGAGGGTCCGCGAAAATATCCGCCGAATTCCCGACAATCCCCGCCGGAACTCCGGCCTCCTGCAAACTCGTCATGACTTCCTCCGGCGAGCGGTCGATTGTCCACGCCTCGATTAGGGCATCCAATGCACCCTCGTTGTCCTTTCTGTGTTCAAGCGTGTCAAATCGCGGATCGGCAGCCAGATCCCCATTGCCCATGGCCTGGCAGAGCGCTTTCCATTGCGATTCGGCGGTGACCGCAATCGCGCACCATCGTTCCTCCCCTTTGCAGGCATACACGTTGTGCGGCGATGCCCAGTTCACGGCGTTTCCGTTGCGGACCGGTTCCCGGCCGTTGACGGCCGTGTCGAGGAGCCCGGGCAGCAGAAAATACAGCGCCGTTTCGAACTGCGCCAGATCGATGAGCTGGCCTTTTCCCGTACGGTCGCGATATTCCAAAGCCGCGATGAGAGCGGCCGACGCGAAGCGGGGACTGATACAGTCCGTGTAGGCGCCGACGCCGACGGGGAGCGGCCCGCGGTCCGGCCACCCGATGTAGTTGGGAATGCCGGCGATTGCCGCAAGAATCATTCCGAATGCCGCCAGGTTTTTATACGGGCCCTCCGTCCCGAAACCGTTCTGCCGAACCATGATGATGTCCGGATTGATCTGCTTCAGCGCTTCATAGCCGAGTCCCCATTTGTCCATGACTCCGGGAGTAAAATTTTCCATTACCACGTCGGCCCAGCCTATCAGTTCCTTAGCCACCGCCATGCCCATGGGATTTGCCATGTTCAGCGACAGGCTCATCATGCTCGCGCTGAAGTGATTGAAATACCCGCTCCGGTTGATGCCTGCGACATTGTCCTTGAAGGGTGCGGACGTTCT
>JAEAME010002001.1_pt1 | contig 12743 bp, 8 predicted proteins | sample 8958731 | NCBI WGS metagenome assembly JAEAME01 (sample SAMN16933194, study PRJNA681113) | bioreactor sludge metagenome | isolation source: anerobic bioreactor sludge (Control) | place: India:Bengaluru | collected 2018-10-24 | reverse complement strand
TTAGAAATACGACGGTCAGCATTGCTGAGCGAGCGATAGCTTACAAGGGTGACGGTGTTGCAATTGCCAACTTTGGCCAGGACGGGGCCCGAATGTCCCACGGAGATGACCAGGCGCAGGCCGCTAAAACCTGGCTCATGAAGCAGGCCACTCCTCGGCTTGTGACTGTCTTTCTGGGTCACAACGATATCTGCTCGGGTACAAAAGACAAGTTTACCTCTTGCGAGAGTACCAACCGGGATCCGAACAATTACTGCCGCACCTCTTCCTTCGCCTACGAGCAGCAGATGCGCCAGATGCTCGATGTGCTTGTCACTATCCCGGACTCACAAATCCTCATCATCCACCCCATCAGGGTCTCGCAACTCTGCAACTTCAGGGACGAAAAGGTCATCGATGCACCATGGACTTCAAAAAATTGCGGCGACCTGTGGGATGCACCCATGGACATCTTCCGCCAGGATGGTGTATGTCCGTCACTGACAGACTGCACGGCCGACCGCATCGCTGACGCGTACACAACCTGGGTTACCTATCGCGACATCGCCGACAGTCTTGTTGAAGAGTACAATGGCTATGACACAGGTGATACCATCCCGGCCAATGATACGTTTAAGACCGGCAGTGTGGTCAGGGCGGCCAACATCTCACTCATAACGACCGATGTCATCGGTAATTCAAGGTTTCGGTACAGGGACACATTTGGCAATCCGCAGTTGAGCGTGTGTGAGTGCTTCCATCCCAGTAAGTACGGCCAAAACCTTCTTGCCGGCTTTCTTTGGGATGGTGTCGCCTGCAGCACAGCAACACCATGCTGTGATGATTCTGTCGAGGGTGATTCAGACTCTGACAGAGGACTTTGCAAAAGTTACTCTACCAGCGGTTCTATGAGTGGACCCTGGGCCGGTCTTGATGAATACAAAACACTAACGGTGGAAAAGATCGGTTCAGGGACAGGTGTGGTTACGAGTACTCTATCGAGTATCGACTGCGGCAGTAAATGCGAAGCGACCTTCCTTCGGGGAACGACAGTAAAGCTCAAAGCAAAGGCAGATGCAGGTTCGTTATTCAGGGGATGGTCAGGCGCCTGCAGTGGTTCCGCCAGGAACTGCACGCTGGGTATGAGTGAAGACCGTGCCGTTATGGCAACCTTTGTAAGCGACCCTACAATAAAAGTCGCGCCTGCCCAGAAAAACTACAGAAAGGTAAAGCTCACCAAAACCAAGACCATCACCTTTACCATAAAAAACAAGATATCTAAGGGCAAAAAAGACCTTCTCGTTGGCACAGTAACCTCTGACAATGCTGCATTTGTCATTGTCGATGATTTCTGCTCGAACACCTCCGTATCTCCTAAGGGCTCCTGTAAATTTAAAATTCAATTTGTTCCTTCATTGGGGATCCAGACCGCAACTCTAACAATTCCCTCAAGTGACCCTGATGCAGCCAACACAGAGATAACGCTTACAGGGGAAGGAGTACCATAATATCATCTGCAGCGATCCTTAAATCTACAAATCTCGTAGCTGACCTCCCAGGCTTGTGTCACCGGTAGGACTTCAGTATCAGTCTCAACGGCGCAAATCCCCTGTAAAATGGCCTCTGAAGTATACACACCAGCTGGCACGGGAATTGCTTGGCTTTATTCTACTGGAAAATAATGGCAAAAATTATTACACAGTTTGAAAGAGACGGGAAAGATGTTGAGGGTTTTCTTTTAAGGGATAAGATATTCTTGCGACTGGAGGAGGAAAACATTGTTTCTTCACGTGCAGTATCGAGATAACAGACATGACTTTGTTAAAGCCAATCACCTCGATAAGCTCATAGAGTTAAGACAAATCAAACAGTTCTATCGACCTTCAGAGGGCAGATGGGTTGACATTGCTGTTGACCCGGTCAGAGAAGTCGGGGGCAACTATGGAGGACCCGAGAGAAGGCGCATGCATCTTGCCGATATAATTGTATAGCATAAATGGGCGCTTATAATTTCGCTTCTTCCGGAAGCCCGGAATGATTTCCCTGGAAATATCCTTGATAGATCTTTCTGAGAATACAAAAGACGGGAGAAGTGAAATTCATGATATTTCATTTTAAAAAAATCTCTGCGCTACTTAATGATTTCACCATGTAATCCGAAAGTCTCATGGGACTTGATTTTACCATGATTCTTAAGTATATTAAGCTATTAAGCATTTTTACATGATCTCGAGTTTGAGAGTGTAAACGAAAAAAATTTCAATAAAGGACAAGGTATATGTCAGAAATAACGCTAAAAAAGGGCAAACTGTCAGCGAGCCTGTTTAAAGTCTTGACCGATTATTATTCCGCAATTCCCGGAATAGAGCAAACCTACATTAATGCCCGATGGGAAAAGTGGAAACACGGGCGCGACATTATTATCTATCTTATCAGAAAGGACAACAAGACGGTTGGCTGGATCATTTACAACAAGACTACAAGCACCATCGAAGAAATATTGGTGAATTCAGGCAGAAGCCAGGCACTGCTTCGTTTTCAGGCTGTTGATGCGCTTATTGATAAGGAAAGCCTTGTATCTGCCGAGATCCTCGAAGAGGATGCAGAGAAGTTTTATTGGCTGGGAGATTACGGTTTCCGACCCACCCGGAAAATCAAAGCCTTCGGTCGTTCACTGATCAAGATGGAGCTGAGCACAGTAGTCTTTTTTCAGCACCTCAAGGAACACAAGCCTGCAAAGCCTTACCGGAAAAAAGAAAGAGTCGTCATTGAACAGGTAGCACCGCCCCAGGCAGAAGCAGAAATCAAGACGGCACTTCAGAATCTGCTGAACAAGCTTGGCGGTATACACAGATATGTTAAGCCGGGCCAGACAGTGGTGCTCAAGCCAAACGTGGTGGCTGATCACGGCATGATGGGAGGAAAGTATACCGGCGGTGTAGTCACGGACATTCGTATTCTGAAGGGTCTTATCGAACTCTTACTGCCCATAGCCGGAAAAGTCATAGTAGCCGAAGGTTCGTCAATTAACAGAAGTGCTACGGCAAAGATGTTTGACATTTATGGATACCCGAAGCTGATTGACCTGGACCCTAAAAAGGTGAGCCTCGTGGATTTAAACACCGACCAACTGGTGGAAAAACAGGTTCCGGCGGGAAAGAGGATGAAATCTCGCAAGGTCCCCAGGACTATTGAGGAAGCGGATACTGTCATAAGCCTCCCGGTGATGAAGATTCATTTTGCAGCGGGTGTCTCGCTTGGGGTTAAAAACCTTCAGGGAGCCATGCCGCCTCTCGAGAAATACATGACACACTTTTTCGGCCTCTGGCAAAACCTTGTTAACATCCATCATGTTGTTAAGCCAAGGCTGACGATAATTGACGGTATTGTCGGTCAGGAGGATTTCGGGCCTGTATCAGGCACGCCAAAAACGATGAACCTTCTCATAGGCGGAGAGAACCCTGTTGCAGTTGATGCCGTTACCATGAGGGTAATGGGCCTCGACCCCCATATTTCTCCTCCTGTTCTGCTCGCATATCTTCAGGGTTTTGGTCCAATTGAGCAGGAAAATATTGAGGTGCTCGGCACGCCTATCGACAAGGTTGCAAGCCCCTTCAAGCAGCCTTTCCTTAATTTGGAAAGCGGCAAGTACTTTAAGATCCACAGCGCTGATGCCTGTACCGGCTGTAGAGGATACCTCCACTTTGTCCTCAACAAACTGCGGCGGCCGGATCCGGCAGACCCAAACAGATTGCTAATCGACAGGCCTTTTGACCCAAAGGTCAATATTTATTTGGGTCCATACGAAGGAGCGGATGCCGATCCAAATGAAACAAACATTTTCATGGGAATCTGCCAGCTCCACCATTCCGAGAACGGTATGTCACTTGTAGGCTGCCCGCCCCATGCCGAAGTGATCATGAATGGAATATTCAGCCTCTTTCCGGATGTGGAAAGACCCAAATATGCCGACGATACCGAAGAGGCCAAACTCGAACGGATGCTGAAGGAAGCTCTTGCTACCCTTGCATAACAGAAAGGCAGGATTATAGGATTAAGAGATAAGGATTATCAAACCTTAGTTTACAAAGAACCGCCGTCTTTAAAGACGGCGGTTCTTTTATGAATTGGTTATTTATTTTCTATATCGTACAAACTACCTTGTTTTTCACGTTGCGCAGACATCTGACGGAAAACAGCTCGTATCTGCCACTACTTCTGCTGCAGCCCTGGCCACTTCCGGAGAGACTTTGGATATCCTGCACAGCAGCGCCTTCATCTCAGTATAACCCGTCACCGGATCTCTCGGTTCAAGCTCTGTCAAAAAGTTTGCGTTTGCTTTGTCCCATCCGTGGGGAACGCTCAATACCCCCCGAACCAGTTTATCCGTAGTCTGTGCCTTTATATAGATCTTACCCTTCGGGGTTTCGACAGCCATTATATCGCCATCAGCGATACCATACTGAGCTGCGGTATCAGGGTGGATCTCTGCCAGAGGCTCAGGTGCTGTCTTCTGTACGTACGGCACACCTCTCAACTGGGTATGGGTATACTCAGGAATCCGTGCCCCCGTTGTCAGAATGACCGGGTACTTTTTGAACATCTCCGGATTGCTTATCGGGCTCTTACTCGGTTCCACAGGTTTTGGCAGAGGGTCGTATCCGTTTTCTGCCAATGTTTGAGAATAGAGTTCAATTTTTCCTGAAGGGGTGTTATACCGTTTTTGCTGCACATATTTCATCTCCGTATAATAGGCACCTTCGGGGTGGTCCTTTGTCAGCTGCTCTCTGTTCAGTCCACTTGGCTTCAGGAAGAAGTCGATGATCTCTTCCTCGGTGTTCCACGGGAAAAACTCGCCATATCCCATTCTTCTGCCTATCTCGGTCCAGATCTTCCAATCCGGCCAACATTCGCCGATAGGATCAATTACTTTCTTCCGCACCATTGCGTAGGGGATACAGTTTGTAACACCATACACATAGCCGACACCAGCTTTTTCAAGGAATGAGCAGGCTGGCAGCACGATATCGGCGAGCTTGGCTGTCTCTGTCATGAAAAGCTCAGATACAACCACAAAGTCGAGGGCCTTGATGGCCTCTCTGATGCGCTCTGAGTCTGGCAAGGTTACTGCCGGGTTACCGCCGGTACACATCATGCCCTTGATCGGATATGGTTTGCCCTTTAAAACCGCATCTGCAAACAGCATCTGCTGGCCATACGGTGATGTCCTGCCCCAGAAACGCCGGAACAGTGGGTGCTCTTCCGTGCCGATTGGATCACTGATCTCGGTTACCCTCATGTCGCCAAGGCGGATAAAAGGAATATTTACCCAACCGCCCGGAATGTCAATGTTGCCCGTTATGGCCTGCAAGATTGCATGTACGCGGTTGCCCTGGAAGCCATTGACGTGCTGATCTATGGAACATGTTCCGGGAACAAGCGAGGCCGGTTTTACCGTGGCAAAAAGCAATGCAGTTCTCTTGATGTCCTCTGCGGGCACCCAGGTAATTTCCGACATCTTTTCAGGGGTATACTGTTTTACATGCTCAGCCAGCTTGTCAAAACCAATACAGAATTTCTCCACAAACTCTTTGTCATAAAGGCCCTGCTCTATTATCACATTGAGCATACCGAGACAAAACGCCGTGTCCGTGCCGGGCCTGATCTGGATATGGATTCCTCTTTCCGCCATGGGGATTTTTTTCGGATCAACGATAATTACGTGCTTCAGCGTTCCGGCATCCATAGCCTTGTATATCTTGCGGCCCACGGTTACCCTGGAGTTGTCCATGTTTTGTCCGAAGACGATAATGCACTTCGCATTCCAGGGCTCTTCAATCGGGTACCCACCGAAGGTCATCTGCCGTGCCATAATACGTGATCTAAAACAGTTTCCTTCAACCGACAACAGGTTGGGAGTTCCATAGACTCCCCGAAACCTCTGCGCATATGCTGCCAGTTCGATGTTTTCTGTTCCAAGAGAACCAGTGTAAACGGCGAGAGCTCTTGCGCCATATTTGTCCTTTATTTCCTGAAATTTCTGGGCAATCGTGTCAAGAGCGTAATCCCAGGTAATGCGTTCCCACCCGCCATCTGTTTTCTTCTTCATAGGAAATGTAAGTCTGTCCTTCGAATATACCCACTCCGGCAAGGCTGTTCCTCTTGGGCATATCTCCCCCAAACTTATGGGATGCTCCTTCATGCCTTCCACCTTGACTAGCTTGCCGTCTTCAACATATGCGTTTATTCCGCAGCTGTTGATACACATTATACAGTCTGATTTAATAACCTGCATAGCCATAGAATTGTTCCTCCTTATACAATATTTCTTCCCTCTGCCCTATCAGGAAGATTTAATTCCATTAAAAATCAGATCACATATTTCGTCGTATCCTTCGACGAGGTCGTACTTTTCCTCTTTAAGCAACCAACGCGTTACCCTGTGTTCCAGGACTCCCAGCAATAGCTCCCGTATGGCATATATACCAATATCCTTTCTGAAGGAACCACTTTCCTGGCCTTCTTTGATGATTTCGAGGACCCTTTCGGTGAACGCCCTTATCATACCGTAGGTTTCGGATTTGATAAAACCTTTGCTCACACGCATTTCAAGCATCAGGCTCCGGGCATACGCCGGATTTGATTTAAAGAAATAGAGATAATACCAGATTAGTTTCCTGATTTTTCCTGCAGGATCATGAATTCCCTGGAGGTGAAGATTAAACTCCTCACAAAACTCCTCAGTTTTTTGGGCAGGAATAGAAAAGAAAAGATCTTCCTTATTTTTGAAGTATTGGTAGACGGTGCCTTCAGCGATGTTTGCCCTCTGGGCAATCTCGGAGATACTTGCATTTTGGAAATTGCTGTTTCCAAATACTTCTGCTGCTGCCTGGATAATCTGTTGTCTCCTTAAATCTTTTTTTGACATCGCCAATGCCTGTAAATCATATTTGAACTATATTCATTATATGACATTAATCGATGTTTGTAAACAATAAACTTATTCTTTAACTTATTATTTAATAAGCAACTATAAAAAATGAATAATATTCAATTATGGAAACACCTTCGCTCGGAGCTTCTGAATATCGATCTCTTGGAATATGTCGTGATGGATCCCCATGGGGTAAGGAACTAGCCCGAACAACTTTTGCTATCACATTCATATAAGGAGTGGGGAATAGAGTATACGGGTAGCAGACCGAAACAGACAACAGGAATGAACCTACAAACGATGAGATTCCTACAGTTATCAGCACAGAAAAAAGCACCTCGGTGGGTACGCGCATAGAAATCATTTAGGATTACCGTAGAGGCCGACAGCTACAGTGTTCGAATAGAAAAAACTATCCGATTCGGATCAACTGTTCTTGAAACCCACGAGTCCTTGCGTCAAGACATAAGCTGCCTGTAAATATGATGTAGGACAAAGAGGGAAACACTCTTTGCACTTCCAGCACTCCTTTGAAGCAATTTCAGGAATAAAATTAATCTCTCGTTTTGGACCCTGATCAACAAAAGCAATGGCATTCTTCTTCTTGACCTCGGCGCAATATCGCACGCATAAACCGCACAGGATACAAAAGGAAGACTCCTTATCAAACCGTGCAGCTTTTGCCCCATATTCTTCAGCCAACTCTTTTAATTGAGGAGAGTCGGGAGCATGAGCCATCAGCAACTCTAAGATAACCCTTCGAATCTTGTCTACCTTCTCCGATCTGGTTCTCACTATAAGATTTTTTTCTACAGGATACAGGCAGGAAGCAACGTAATTTGTTCTCCCGCGCGATTCCACTTCTACCGTACAAATCCGGCATCCCCCATAGGGATCAAGCTTCTCATGGTGACAGAGCGTTGGGATAAAAATTCCGGCACTTCGCGCGGCGTCTAAAACACTCATACCTTGTTTAGCTTTTACTTCTTTTCCGTCAATCGTTAAAAGGATATCGCTCATCTTTTTTTACTCTCTTTGGCTGTTATTCTTGCTTCACTGCCCTCAGCAGTTAGGCGGTGTGCCCTTGTTTTTAATACTTGCCTCATATTCTTTCTTAAAATAACGCAGGGCGCTATAAATAGGGCTCGACGTTGTCTTGCCCAATGCACACAGAGAAGCAAGCGAACCCACTTCGCACAGCTCTTCAAGGGCCTCGATGTCTCCCTCTCTGCCTTTTCCTTCGCTCATGCGTGTCATAATCCGCAGCATCTGTCTGATTCCTTCCCTGCACGGAACACACTTGCCACATGACTCTTTCGCCAGAAAATCAAGAAAGAATCTGTTCATACTTACCATATTTGTATCTTCATCCATAACAAACAGCCCACCGGCACCGATTGCTGCTCCCAGTTTCGACATCACGTCGAAATCCAGCGGGGTATCGATAAGTTCTGCGGGTAGTGATCCTCCCATTGCCGCTCCAAAATGGATGGCTTTCAATTTCTTTCCATTAGGTATTCCCCCGCCGATGTCGTAGACAATCTCTTTCAGTGTGGTACCAAAGGGAACCTCAACGACACCGGTATTCACAATATTGCCTGAGAGAGAAATCATCTTGGTTCCTTTACTCCCTTCAGTGCCAATTCCCAAATACCAATCAGCGCCTTTGCCGATAATCTGCGGTACATTTGCCCACGTCTCAACATTGTTCAAATTGCTCGGCCGTTCCCAGATGCCTTTCACTGCGGTCCTCGTATATTTCGGCCTTGGCTCGGGAGCTTTTCCTTCTATTGACCTCATCAACGCACTCGCCTCACCTGATACGAATATCCCTACATCGAGGTGCACTTCGATCTCAAAGTCGAAGCCAGACCCGAGGATATTCTTCCCCAGGAAACCGTAATCGTGAGCAGTTTTGAGGGCAAGATCAATATTCTCTCTCAATCTCGGCATATCATGACGGGTATAAATAAAACCTTGTCTTGCGCCGATTGCGTAACCGCCTATTATCAAGCCTTCGATGATTAAGTGCGGGTTTCCCTGAAAAATAGCTCTGTCCATGTAAGCGCCCGGCTCCCCTTCGTGGCCGTTACATATGACATACTTTAATTCGGCAGGAGCATTGCGTGCTGTTTCCCATTTTAAGCCAGCAGGGAATCCACCGCCCCCTCTACCGCGCAGGTTTGCTTTCTTAACTTCATCAAGAACTTGCTCGGGAGTCATCTTGGAAAGTGCTTTTGCAAGGGATGAATAGCCTCCTATGGCCAGGTAGTCATCGATGTTCCTGGGATCAATCTTGGGGTTTGTCCCGAGAAGGTTTCGCATCTGTTTCTTGTAATAGGGTATATCTGATTGATATACTGCCTTTTCACCCGTATTCGGATCGGTGTATACCAAGCGGTCAACGACCTTCTTCTCTACCAGGGTCTGCTTGACTATTTCCGAAGCATCTTCAGGCTGTACCTTCACATAGCAGATTTCATCAGGATAGATAACGATGTTTGGTCCTTGAGCACAGAAGCCATGGCAGCCTGTCACTCGAACATCGACCTTCCCTTGCAGTTTCTGCTTTTTGATTTCTTTCTCAAAGGCGTTGACGAGATCTTCACGGCCGCCGAGACAGCCAATCCCACCGCATATCGCTACACAGGGCTTATTCGGATCTTTTTTTGAAACAATGCCCTTTCTCACTTCTTCCAATTCCTTAGCAGAACTTATTCTTGCCATAATTTTCCCTTATTTGTAGTTTTTCAAGATATCTTCTACATCATCTGGAGTAATATTGCTGTGGTGAACTCCGTCAACTACCATCTCAGGACCCAACGTACAACATCCCAGGCAGCTTCCGTTCTCAAGGCTGAACCTCAGATCCGAGGTGGTTTCTCCTGGTTTAACCCCAATCAAGTCTTGGACCTTCTCAAGAATTTTTTCCGAACCTCGTTGATGACAGGAAGTACCTGTACAAACGTGAACCTCATGGCGCCCCTGGGGTTTTAGGCTAAAGGTTTTATAGAATGTTGCTATATGCAATATCTCGCTCAAGGGTACGCTTAGTTTCTTACTGATTTTCTCCAAAACTTCTCGAGGAAGCCAGTGGTTTTCATGTTGTATATCCATTAGCACCATAATGACTGAATTTGCCATACCCTCATATTTATTGATAATCTCATCAATTCTCTTGCTATCCATGCCCCTACCTACCTCCATTTTGCCCTACGCCCGAGCTTGATTCCTTACCGCCGGCGTGATCGTGACTCTTTGGCTTTCGTCAAATCTTACCAATCCTTGTCTTGCTGACATATTTACATGTTTAGAAACTTCGGAAGGCTTTAAGCCCAGAATTTTAGAGATTTCTTCGCCTGACCGCGGTCCTTCGCGCAAAAGCAACATGATTTCGCTTACAGCAAGTTTATCTAAAATTAGTTCCTTGAAAAGCCTTTCAAACTCATCGCTGGAATAGAATCTCCTGTACTCGTCCTCTGAGTTTAAATTAATTCTCATCCTCTCCCTTTCTACGAGTCTCATATAAGGGATTATGTTCGTCGCCGCTTCCAACTTGAATGCCAACTTTTTTGGGTCTATCCCTTCTGCTGTTCCGAGGGGTCCCAGTTCTCTTATCTTTTTGGAAACATCATTCATAATCTCGGCAAAACGAACCCCTTCAGATGCACCCACCCATTCTATTCTCAGCCTTTCAGGGTTTATCCCTATGTGAGCCAGAACTTTCTTCATGAGGAGAACGTTGCTTAACGCATGGTAATTGCCTTCGGTCACATAGTGACATTCACCGGGCCAGCATCCTCCTATATATACTCCATCTGCTTCGTTTGAGAAGGCACGGAGTATGAAGGCAGGATCGACCCTACCAGTACACATAACACGGATAAGTCTCATATCTGTTGCATATTGCAGTCTGGAAACTCCAGCCAGGTCAGCCGCTCCGTAACCTCACCAGAAACAGATAAATCCTAATACCCTCGGTTTAAATTCGAATCCTTTCGCCATTTTTATCTCCTACTAATTCGGTAACCCTGATCGATCACGAGCGAGCCTCTGTAAGGGCTGGAAGCGCCTCATCGATCTGTTTTAAAAGTTCTTCGTCGGTAAAGTGCTTGAGAGAAATCGCCCGTGTAGGACACACCGGATTACAAAGACCATCCCCCTTGCAAAGGACAGGATTAACATAGGCCTTTTTACCCTTTGGCGTTTCACGAAATTCTATTGCACCATACTTACACACTGATATACATGCCCCGCACGATACACAGTCATCCTCATTCACCTCACACACCGCGCCCGATGCTATAACCGTATCCTTTGAGAGGATTGTGACGGCTCGACCTGCAGCTCCATAAGCCTGGCTAATAGTCTCAGAAAGATGTTTTGGATAGTGGGCAGCTCCGCACAGAAATATACCATCTGCAGCAAAATCAACAGGTCGCAGCTTGACATGGGCTTCCTGGAAAAAACCATCCGGGTTTAAAGCTACCTTGAAGAATCGGGCCATGTCGTTATTTGTTTTTGAGGGAATAGCTGCGGCAGCCAAAGCAATAACGTCAGCATCCAGTTCAAGTTTCTTGTCAAGAATGTAGTCTGTTGCAGTAACCTTAAGCACGTTCCGACCGTCTTCTGCCTTACCGGGTTCTACCTGAGGTGGATCTTGCGGTTCATAACGAATAAACCGAACACCTTTATTTGCGGCTTCCCGGTAATAATCTTCTTTAAACCCATAGGTTCTCATGTCCCGAAAGAGGATGTAGATATCCATCTCTTGGTTCATCTCTTTCAATTTCAAAGCGTTCTTTATGGACTGGCTGCAACAAATTCTAGCGCAGTAGTTTCTGTCTTCATTTCTGCAACCAACACACTGAATCATTACGAGGCCTTGGGCATTCGTCACCTTTTCGTCCTTATCAACAATCTTTCCCTCTAATTCAAGGTTGGTCATTACCCTGTCATCTTGGCCGTACAAATATTCTGTTGGTTTATATTCTTCAGCACCGGTAGCAATGATTGCAACGCCGTGGTGTATTTCCTTAGCCACGCCGCCATATGTCATCCTGGTGATAAAATTACCTACATATCCGTTAACATCTTTAATCGTGGCATCGGTGAATACGTGCAAAAGCGGGTTACGATACACCCTGCCTATCAAATCATCTAAATACGCCTGAACGTCAAGTCCTTCAAGAGTGTAATGAATCTTTCGAGCCAGTCCTCCGAGTCCCGCATCCTTTTCAAGGAGAAAGACCTCAAATCCCTGTTCAGCGAGACTCAGCGCGCTGGTCATTCCTGCTACGCCGCCTCCTACCACCAGCACTCTTTTATCCACCGGCAGTTCAAACTCCTGCAAAGGCTCAAGAAGTTGCGATCTCGCTACCGACATTCGAACAATATCCTTTGCCTTCTGTGTCGCTATGTCTTTTTCTTTCGAGTGGACCCACGAACAATGCTCCCTGATATTGGCCATTTCGTAATAATACTGGTTTATACCTCCCTCACGGAGCGTGTCCCGAAAGAGCGGTTCATGCGTCCTGGGCGTACAGGCTGCCACAACCACGCGATTGAGGCCTTTTTCCTTGATCGTTTCTGAAATCTGCCTTGCAGTATCGGTGGAGCATGCAAAAAGTGCCTCTTGTGCATAGCCTACATTGGGCAAGGTCTTCGCGTAATCAACCACTGAAGGAACATCCACTACCCTTCCGATGTTTGCCCCACAGTGACAAACAAAAACGCCCACTTTCGGTGTCTCTTTGGATGCATCTCTTTCTTCCGGATATTCTCTTTCTTTCGTCAGTTCATTCCGTCGATAGTCGAGAAGCTGTCCGCA
>JAEAME010002000.1_pt1 | contig 12754 bp, 11 predicted proteins | sample 8958731 | NCBI WGS metagenome assembly JAEAME01 (sample SAMN16933194, study PRJNA681113) | bioreactor sludge metagenome | isolation source: anerobic bioreactor sludge (Control) | place: India:Bengaluru | collected 2018-10-24 | reverse complement strand
CCCAGTATACCGAATTTCTCAATTAAACGCAATATATTATGACGTTATATATAGAATACTGTTGCCGCGGATATTTGTGGCACGACAACTCCATACTATAACAAAAATCGTTACGAATGAGAAACGCAGTTATCCCCTGACTGGGGTATTTGGAGGAAGCGGCAGTATTCCCTGCCGCTTCCTCCAAATACCTATTTCGCAGGTTTTGGCGTGAGTGATTTTTCTTTCATCAACCGGTTAATCGCCTTGCCTAATCTTTCGATGCCAATACGGGTGGTCTCCTCATTGGTACAGGAGAAGTTCAACCGCATGGTATTATTCACTTCCTTCCCTACGAAGAACTGGTCCCCGGGGACAAAAATGACCTTGTCCTTGATCGCCAGGTCGAGCAGTTCCCGGGAGGAGAGGTGGGGAGGCAGGGTGGCCCAGACGAACATGCCGCCGCGGGGCTGGGCATGTGTGACGCCGTCAGGAAAATAGCGGCCGATGGCGTCCAGCATCGCCTGAAGCTGGCGGCCGTAGGCTTCCCGGATTTTCTCAATATGCTCGTTGATATCGTTGTCCTGCAGATACTGGTACACGATGGCCTGGGTGAAGGAGCCGGTATGCAGGTCGGCGGCCTGCTTGGCGATGATGAGGCGGTCCATGATGTGGGGCGGGGCCACGATCCAGCCCAGACGGAAGCCGGGCACCACCGTCTTGGAGAAGGAGCCTAACAGGATGGTATTTTCCGGCAGCAGTGCTTTGAACGAGGAACAGGGCGGCCCGGAGAAACGGAGGTCTCCGTAGGGGTCGTCTTCAATGAGCAGGGTCGCGGTACCATGCACAACCGCCGCTACCTCGCGGCGCCTCACCTCCGAGTAAGAGATGCCGGAGGGGTTCTGGAAGTTGGGCACGGTATACATCAACCGTGGTTTACAGCATGACATGACCGCTTTCAGTTTTGAAATTTCGATGCCGTTCGGAGTCAGCGTGACCTGGTGAAAACACGGCCGGAAGACGGAGAATGCCTGGATGGCTCCTAAATATCCCGGTTCTTCGATGATAATGTCGTCACCTTCATTGATAAAGATCTTGCCCAGCAAGTCCAGCCCCTGCTGCGAGCCGTTGGTGATCAGGATGTCTTCAGGCTTGATTTCCAGCCCTTTTTCATGATAACGGCGGGCGATGGTTTCCCGGAGGCCTGACATGCCTTCCGAGTTGCTGTATTGAAAAATATCCCGCCCGAAAGTCCGGAAGACTTTCTCCGAGGCTTTTTCGATTTCTTCGGCCGGGAACAAGTCGCGATTGGGCAGCCCCCCGGCGAAAGAAATGATCGAACGGTCGGATGTAACTTTTAAAATCTCCCGGATAAACGACCGGGGCACATTCGAGATACGGTCGGAAAAAACAATGTCCATTTAAAATCCTCCTGTGACTATTTAATAAATAAAAAGCCCGGAAGTTTTTGCTTCCGGGCCTGGCGTATCTCTTTTTGGTTTTAGGTTTAAGTTATCTCTGGACCAGAGACACGCCAAGCCCGCCGGACAGCGGTAACTGTAACGCTGACGGCAGCGCAGGTAATGGTGATAGCCATGGTATTAAGGGCTTTTGCGTTTCTCATGGTTCTTTTTAAGAGTTTCGTTAATTCTATGATGGTTCACTGATGATTGTCAAGATTTAGTCTCGCTAATGCTGGTTCTGTTTTATTTTTATGTGGTCAAGCCATTCCAGTATACGGTCGCGGCCGTGTGTCATGGCCGGTTGGTGGTGGCCGAAGCAGACCTTTTCAAAATCCAGGCCGGCAAGTACTTTCACCGAAATCAAGACTTGTTCGGTATCCAGGCTGACAGACCGGCGCACGGGGACGATGCGGTCTCCTTTCCGGGTCAGGGTATCCCCGGAGAAAAGCAGTTTATGTTTAGGAGCGAGCAGACAGATGCTGCCGGGAGTATGGCCGGGAGTGTGCACGACGACCATCCCCCCGAGCTGCGGCAGTTCTTCACCGCCTTCGAATTTTACTGCCACTTCATGGCTGGCGATGCCCCAGCGGGAGCGAAGTGGCGCCAGGGGCCGCAGTTCCAGCGCCCGCTGCACGGAGGGGGGATAAGGGAGGGGCTTATCGGTTTTCATGATGTCGGCGGTATGGCAGGCTACCCGGGCGCTGCTGGCTTTCTGTAATTCACGCATACTACCGGTGTGGTCGAGGTGGCAGTGTGTCAGGATAATGAGGCCGAGTTCGGCCGGCTTCCGGCCCAGGCGGTAGATGAAATCGATGATGCGGGGGGCGGCAGTATGGTAGCCAGTGTCGATCAGGGTAAGTTTTTCTTCAACGATAAGGAAAACGTTAACGGCGCGGTAGGTTATCTGGTATACCTCCGGGACGATGCGGACGATATTTACCTTGAAGATGCCTTCATCACGAAGAAGGGACATAACAAACCTCGGATTATTTCTACCCCTTTTCTCCCGGGCGGGCGAGTCCGATACTCGCCCCAACTGGATAAAATCCGAAATTATGCCTTCAAGTCCAGCCGCTGGAAAATATCGTCGATAAAACGCAGGTAGTAGCTGTAATCGAATAACTTTTCCAGTTCAGCAGCAGAGATAACGGCGGTGATATCTTTATCTGACTTTAATAAAGTCAAAAAATTCTTACCTTCTGCCCAGGTTTGCATCGCATTGCGCTGTACCAGTTTATAGGCATCCTGGCGGCTCAAGCCCTTATCGATGATCGCCAGCATGACCCGCTGGGAATAGACCAGGCCGTGGGTGACATCGATATTCTGCTTCATCTTTTCCGTATAGACATTCAAGCCCTTCATGATATTGATGAAGATGGAGTAGGCGTAGTCCAGCACCAGGCAGCCGTCGGGCAGGATGATACGTTCCGTGGAGGAATGAGAAATGTCACGTTCATGCCAGAGAGCGATGTTTTCCAGTGCCGTCAGGGCATAGCCGCGCATCAGCCGGGCAATGCCGCAGACGCGTTCGCATAATTCCGGGTTCCGTTTGTGAGGCATAGCGGAGGAACCGGTCTGGCCGGCGGAAAAAGGTTCTTCGGCTTCCCGGGTTTCTGTTTTCTGCAGGCCCCGGATCTCGGTGGCGAATTTTTCCAGGGAACCTGCAGCCACAGCCAGAGCGGCCATGAATTGAGCGTGCCGGTCGCGCTGCAGCACCTGGTTGGAGACGGGGGCGGGGGTTAAGCCGAGGCGTACACACGCTTTCAACTCCACGGCAGGGTCCAGCGTGGCATAGGTCCCGACCGCGCCGGAGATCTTGCCCACGGCAACCGCCGCTCTGGCTTCTTCCAGGCGTTGCCGGTCACGTTTTACCTCTTCGACCCAGACGGCCAGCTTCAAGCCGAAAGAGATCGGCTCAGCATGTATGCCGTGGGTGCGGCCTATCATGGGGGTATATTTGTACCTGACCGCCTGTGTCGAAAGGACGGCGGTCAGGTCCCGCATGTCCTGGAGTAGGATGTCGGCTGCTTCAAGCATCTGGAGGCTGAGGGCAGTATCCATGACATCGGACGAGGTCATGCCGAAGTGGATAAAACGGGCGTCCTCGCCGACCGTTTCCCCCACGGCTTCCAGGAAGGCGGTGACGTCGTGATGGGTTACTTTCAGGATTTCGTTCATCCGCTTGAGGTCTACTTTCGCCTTACGGATCGCCGGCAGGGCCGAGGTGGGGACGACACCCAGTTCCGCCCAGGCTTCACAGGCGGCGATTTCTACCTTGAGCCATTTATCGAATTTATTCTCGTCGGACCAGACTTTCTTCATCTGGGGCCGGGAATAACGTTCAATCATATCGAATTTCTCCTTCAGCTGTGCTCAGAACCGGCTATTGTAAACCTGCCCGGAACTTATCGTGCGCCTGGCGGATATTATCATATTTCAAACTGAGAATCTCGGCCGCCAGGTAAGCGGCGTTTTTGATCCCGGTAACACCGATAGCGACGGTCGCCACAGGGATGCCGGCCGGCATTTGGACAATGGCATACAGGGCATCGACACCTTTCAGTTCAGTCCCCGGAAGGGGGACGCCGATCACGGGCAGGGTCGTCCAACTGGCCAGGACGCCGGGGAGATGTGCAGCGCCGCCGGCGGCAGCAATGATGACTTCCAATCCCCGTTCCCGCGCCGATTGTCCGTATTGGCGGGCTTTTTCCGGGGTGCGGTGGGCGGAGATCACGTTCACTTCGTATTCAATGCCCAATTCTTTTAATACATCGAGCCCGGCTTGTACCGTTTCAGCATCAGATTTGGAACCCATGACAACCCCAACCAACGGCATATCTCTACCTCGCATTTGTCTTTGATCCGGCAGTGGAAACACGACTATTTTAGCAGGAAATCAACCATTGTAGTAGCAGGGGATTGAGATAGGGCGTCAAACCCGAAAACGATCATACAAATAGGCCAATCATCGAATACCCGGTTCGTCAGAGGTTACCAGCAAACTCAAATTACTCCCATTCCCATGGAAACGGATATCCCGAGCCAGACATAAAATCAAGCATCTGTCCCGATTGGCGTTATGGAGTGATCGGGATGTCGGGGAAAAGCCTTCCAGAATCCGCCAACACAATGTTGGAAATCGAGTCGGGAGTGGGTAATGGATTCCGCTGACTGCGGTCAGATTACACCCGGAATGACATTACTGGGATATTGTGACATAGTTTTTTCACTGGAATGACGAACTGGATAAAAAGAGGAGAAACGGATTGCAACACCGCTCGCCAGCACTCGCGCCGCACAATGACAGGCGAGAGACAGATACTATTTAAACAGGGCGATGTCTTTACGGTAATGGCAGCCTTCGAAATGGATACGGGAGACATTGGCATAGACTTTATCACGGGCTTCTTGCAGCGTCTTGCCGCGGGCGACCACCGTCAGCACCCGTCCGCCGCTGGTCAAGATCTGCTTGCCGTCGGGGCTGAGTTTAGTGGCCGCATGAAAGACCAGGATATCCTGGTCCAGTTCATCCAGTCCGGTGATGGGATAACCGGTCTGGTATTTACCGGGATAACCGCCAGAGGCGATTGCCACACCGACACAGGCATCCTGGCTCCACTGGGGTTTCACTGTATCCAGGTTGCCGTTAATTACGCCCAGGATGATATCCATGAGGTCGGATTCCAGCCGCGGCAGGATAACCTGGCATTCAGGGTCGCCGAAGCGGGCATTGAACTCAATGACGCTGGGTTCGCCGCGGTCGATCATCAGCCCGCCGTAGATCACGCCCTGGTAACGCCGCCCTTCCTTAGCCATGGCCCGTACCACCGGCTCCATGACCACGGCATTGACCTTTTTCATCAGCTCCGGAGTGAGAAAAACCGGTGGGCCGTAGCTGCCCATGCCGCCGGTATTGGGGCCCTGGTCGCTGTCGTTGACTCGCTTGTAGTCGCAGGCTGGCACCACCGGGATATAAGCCTTGCCGTCAGTGATGATAAAAGCACTCATCTCGCGGCCGGAAAGAACATCTTCGATCACTACCTTATCCCCGGAAGCACCAAATACTTTCGATTCCATCATGGAGGAGAGGATTTCGACCGCTTTGGCGGTATTCTCGGCAAAGACCGCACCTTTGCCGGCAGCCAGGCCGTCAGCCTTGATCCATAACGCCGTCCCTTTTTGCACGGCATATTCTTTAGCTTCGGCAAAATCACTGAAACTGGTGCTCCTGGCACAGGGGATGCCGTATCTTTGCATCAAGTCCTTGGAAAAAACTTTACTGGCTTCAAGCTGGGCGGCGGCCCGGGTGGGACCAAAGGTGGGAATCCCCAGCTTCTGAAAATGGTCGACGATACCGAGGGCGAGAGGATCTTCCGGCCCCACCACGATAAGGTCAATTTGTTTTTCCTGGACGGCTTTAGTCAGTCCAAGAAAATCGGTCGCCTTGATGTCCAGGTTGATGGCGGTCTGTCCGATGCCGGCATTTCCCGGGGCGGCGTATATCTCATTGACCTTCGGGCTCCGGGCTAATTTCCAGACCAGGGTGTGTTCACGGGCGCCGCTGCCAACCACGAGTACTTTCAAGGTATACCTCCGTTTTAACTACTATATATCAGGAGAATACTTCGCTATTTTCTGTAAGCATCTTTTCGCTGCCGCACTGCTTTTACGATTATCAACTTTCCTATGTCGTCAATTGTATAGATGATGCGGTAGGATCGAATACGGAGACGAAATGAGTTCTCAGTTCCTTTAAGTTGTTTCGATTGGTATAGCCTGGGTTGTTCTGTCAGGGATTCGATACGGGGCCACAAGAGATTGATTATTGAACGTGGTAAATTTTCCAGTTCTTTTTCAGCCGAGTGGGTTATTCGAACTTTATAATAAGCCACGCGCCTTTAGCCTCGCTTTCACTTCATTAAGACTACTTGTAGTTTCGTCTTTTCTTTCTGCGAGCAGGCGTAAATCTTCTAGATCATCAAGCATTTCCTGATAATGCCGGATGTCAAGAATTACAGCTTTCCTTTTGCCTTTATTATCGGTTACATAATCTTCTTTTTTAAGTGTAGTCATGACTCACCCCATTTTTGTCACAAACCTATTGTATAGTACACAATAACCGGATGCCAGTTTTATTCCCACTCGATAGTCGAAGGCGGTTTCGAGGTGATATCGTAGACTACCCGGTTGACGCCTTTGACCTCATTGACGATGCGGTTGGAGATACGTCCTAAAACATCGTAGGGCAGCCGTGCCCAATCGGCCGTCATGGCGTCTTCACTGATGACGGCGCGTACCGCCACCAGGTAGCCGTAAGTACGGTAATCACCCATCACGCCGACGCTATGCACATCAGTCAGCACGGCGAAACTCTGCCACAGTTGATGATAGAGATTGGCTTTTCGTATCTCATCCATAACCACCGCATCAGCAGAACGCAGAATATCCAATTTCTCCCGGGTAACCTCGCCGATGACGCGTACCGCCAATCCGGGGCCGGGGAAGGGCTGCCGCCAGACCATTTCTTCCGGCATGCCGAGTTCCAGGCCGACCCGGCGTACTTCATCCTTAAACAGGTAGCGGACCGGTTCGATCAACTTGAGCCGCATCTTTTCCGGCAAGCCACCAACATTATGGTGGCTTTTAATCTTAGCCGCGGTGCTGGAGCCGCTGGAAGCGCTTTCAATAACATCCGGGTACAGCGTGCCCTGAGCTAGAAAATCTACCCTGCCGATCTGGTTGGCTTCTTCTTCAAAAACACTGATGAATTCTTCCCCGATAGCCTTGCGCTTGTTTTCCGGGTCAATCACGCCTTTAAGCCGGGACAGGAACCGCTCCGTGGCGTCAACATAGCGGATGTCCATGCCCAGGTTTTTCTTAAAAACCGCAGCCATCTCTTCAGGTTCGTCACGGCGTAGGACGCCGTTATTGACGAATATACAGGTCAACTGACCGCCAATCGCTTTATGGATCAGGGTGGCGACGACTGCCGAATCAACCCCGCCGGAAAGGGCGTTAATGACTTTACCGCGGCCGACCTGCTGCCGTATCCGGTCGATACTTTCCATAATAAAATTGCCGGCCGTCCAGTTGCCCCGGCAGCCGCAGACGTTATACACAAAATTATGCAGTATCTTTTTCCCTTCCGGGGTGTGGATCACTTCAGGGTGGAACTGGAGCCCGAAAATCCCTGCCCCGTTGCCCATCACCGCCACCGGGGAATTTTCGGTATAGGCAAATGACCTAAAGCCAACCGGCAGGCGGTCAATGCGGTCACCGTGGCTCATCCACACTGTCAACCGGTTTTCCAAACCAGTAAAGAGCGGCGAATTGGTTTCGCTGAGATATAGAACAGCATGCCCATATTCCTGCCTGGTACCGGGGGTGACCTGTCCGCCCAGCTGGTGGGTGAGTAACTGCATACCGTAGCAGATCCCTAATACCGGCAAGTGTTTTTCATAGACCCATGATGGGGCCATGGGAGCACCGGGACTGTAAACACTAGCCGGTCCGCCGGACAGGATGATACCGCGGGGTTTAAGATGGCTGATTTTCTCCCAGTTAGTATCGTGTGCCACGATCTCACAGTAAACATTACATTCACGGACCCGCCGGGCGATCAATAAACTGTATTGGGAACCGAAATCGACCACGACGATACAATCACGTTCGATATTCAGCGATAAATCCAGACTGGGGGTGGGTTTTTGGCCGCTTTTTTCCTGGGCTTTTTTCAGGTAAGATCCGACCTCGATATCACTGCTGGAAATGTTGCGCCGGCTTTGTGAAACAGGTTTGGCTCTACTCATTTAATTTTCCCCGTGATTAAGCCTGTAGTCCAGCCTGTAATCAGACGGAAACAGGTTGTAACCCGGTTATTATATCACCCTGCGGCATTACCGGACTAATGATATTAGTGGTTGCGGGAGGAAAGATGATGTTATAGAATACAGGCACTGAAATGGCTATTGCGAAGCAACTATTCGATTTACAGGAAATCGACCTCCAGACCGAATCACGGGAGAAAGCGGTCTGGCAGATGACGGCCGAACTCGGCGGGAGTGACGCATTACGCAATGCCCGCAGCAAAGCAGGGGAAGAAAAAGCCCGCTTCGACAGCCTGTCTTCGGAACAGTGGGCGCTGGACTGGGAGATCGACGATCTCAGCGCAAAGCTTAAGGACATGGAGAAAGACCTGTACAGCGGCCGCATAAAAATACCCAAAGAATTAAGCAGCCTGCAGCAGGAAATCGTTAACTTGAAAACACGGCGGACACAACTCGAGGACAAGTCTTTAAACCTGATGGAGCAAATCGAAGCCTGCAGGAGTACGGTTGCCGTCACCGAAGCTGAGTTCAAACGTATCGAAACCGAATGGAAATCCCGCCAGGACGAACTCAACCGTAAAATCGAGAGTGAAACGCAGCTTATTACCCAGTTCAAGAGTAAAAGAGAAGAAACAGTCCGCAGTATTGACCCGGCTGTTCTGCAAATATACCAGGCCCTGCGTCAACAGAAAGGATATGCCGTGGCTAAAGTGGAACAGGGTATTTGCCGGGGCTGCCGGATCGCTTTACCCGCCGGTGAACTGGCGAATGTACGGAGTGGAAAACTGGTCCAGTGCAGCAGCTGCGGCCGTATCCTTTATCTGCCGTAAGCTCGAGATTCCGTAAACTGGATCCGGAACCAGGTTCAGCATGACAATTCCAGATTGGTAATCCACAAAATGAGGAAAAATGAAGAACGTGATTATTTATACAGATGGAGGGGCCAGTCCCAACCCCGGCCCCGCTGCTATCGGCGCCGTTATCAAGGATCGGGCGGGTAAAGTAGTGGGGCGTATCTCCCAGGCAATCGGCCATGCCACCAATAACGAGGCGGAATATAAGGCCGTGATCGCCGCCTTGAAAATGGCGAAAAAGCTGGCTGCCCGGCAAGTGGACCTGCGGTCCGATTCCGAACTACTGGTCTGCCAGGTCAACGGTCAGTATAAAGTCAAAGCGGCCGGGATCAGGCCTTTTTATATCGAGGTCAAGCAGCTCCAACAGCAGTTCGAAAGCTGTACTTTCACTCATATCCCGCGGGAAGAAAATGAAGCCCATGAATATACGGAAAATAAGGGCTGAATTATGCCCATTCTGGGCATAAATAGGTTTTTTCAGGCCGTCATTGTTCGATCCTGCCAACATGGTGTTGGCACTTCCGTGGGAATGGAATTAGTGTACTTTTGCAGGCTCTTTGATCAGGAAGACGATTCCCAGTACGGCCATTACCGCCAAAGCACTGCCGAAATAGAAAGTAACCGCCGGGCTAATTGCCCATAACAGGCCGGCGATGACGCTGGCCGGCAGCAGCACCAGGCTGAGAATGCCGTTATAAAGGCCGTAGGCCGTACCCCTTTTTTCTATTTTGACAAGGTCGGCGACGAAAGCTTTACCGGCGCCTTCCACCATACCATAATAAATGCCGTAAACGGCAAATAGAATCCAGGCCTGCCAGGCTTGCGAAGCCAGGGCGAAGCCCAGATAGACCAGTCCGTAAACCAGCCAGCCGGCGGCAATCACTTTACGCCTGCCCAACCGGTCGGACAGTATACCCATTGGTAAAGAGGTGACGGCATAGACCAGGTTGAAAACGATCAGCATCGATATGACCTGGATAAGCGGTACCTCGATATTCTGCGCCCGGAGGATCAAGAAAAAATCACTGGAGTTGCCCAGGGTAAAGACGGCCATGATAACGAGGAACAACTTAAAGCGGGAGTCAAAACCGGAGTGCAGCTCCCGGAAAGAAAATTTCAGCGGGGCGGGTTTTCCGTGCGTATCGCTTCTTTCCCGGACAAAAAACAGTAGAACCAGGACGGCCAGTACGGCGGGTATTATCCCGCCGATGATCATCCACCGGTAGCTCTGTAGAGCCAGGGTAACGGCAGAACCCTGGAAATGATATATGATCACCGCAGATATGACCAGGCCGAGGACGGCACCGGTCGTATCCATGGCCCGGTGCACGCCAAAACCCAGGCCGCGCCGTTCTGCGGAAACGGCTTCGGCGACCATGGTGTCACGAGGGGCGGTGCGGATGCCCTTGCCGATACGATCGCCCAGCCGGACACCGGTAACAATGCCCCAGTTCGCCGCCAGCAGCATAAAAGGCTTGGCTATCGTGGAAACACTATAGCCAATTACGGATAACAGCTTCGGTTTATTAAGTCGGTCGCTTAACCAGCCGCTGGATATCTTGAAGAGGCCCTCAGTGCTGTCGGATAAGCCGCCGATCAAGCCGATGACGCCGGTACTGGCGCCGATGATGTTTTTCAGCAGCAGGGGTACCAGGGTAAAAATCATTTCGTTGCTGATGTCAGTCAGCAGGCTGACCAGGCCCAGGAAAAAGACGTTAGGGGACATGCCGAAATACCGGTTAAGGCTGGAATCATGTTTCCGGTCATTAGGCAACGCCGGTGGTTTAGAAAAGAGGGCCATGCGAATGCCTCTTGATCCACCAGGCCATGGGAGAAGCGCAACGCCGGCGGCGCATATTATGCAGCCACAGGTTAGACAAATTCATCTTTTCCCATTGCCAGGAAAATAATAGCAAGGATGCCCAGGAGATTGACGGGTAAGGCTGCAGCAATAGCGCCAGCGAGAGCCAGGCCCCAGAGTTTCCTCTTAACAGCAAAGATGCCACCTACGATTTCCAGGATGGCCAGGACCAGGACAATAACTGCAAGGACGAGGAAAATAATCGCGGCGCTGTCCGGGTTCATGCCAAGGTCGACTTCGTTTAAGTCGGCCCATGTGGAACCGGCGGATATCAGGGCAGAAAAGATAAACATTCCGAAAGAAGCAAATATCGTGAAAATGCCGTCGATGATTATAAGAATGCCTGCGGTTAATGGTTTCCAGGTCTGCTGCTTTGCTGGTGTTGCCATAGGCCACCTCCAGATATTTGTTTGTTTACTAATGTACTACAAAGTGAAAGAGTGGTCTATCAGGAGATGATAATGGCTTTTCTCATTAGCATGGAAGATGGCCCCAGAATGACATTTCCGGAAGAATAGAGAATTATGTTACAATCGGCTGACAATAAGGGAGTATGTGATGGATTTAACGGTCCTCAAGATAATAGTTGTGATACTGGTGGCTTATGGCCTGGGATCAGTATCATGGGCTTACTTTATCGGCCGGTGGGTGGCTGACATCGATATGACCGAGGTAGGGGATGGGCGGATCGGTACTGCTTTCGCTATCCGCCGCCTGGGTATAGGCTGGGGTATTACCGTTGGTGTGCTGGACTTTTTTAAAGGGGTGGCGGCGGTATTGCTGCCGATACTCCTGGACATGTCTCTGATCGTTGTCATCGCAGCCGGGTTGGCAGTGGTCGCGGGACACAACTGGTCGGTCTTCCTGGGATTCAAAGGGGGGCGGGGTGCTGCCACCAGTTTTGGTGTATTGGCCGTACTGGCCCTCCTGCCCATGTTAGTCACTATCGTTATCATGGCTTTCCCTTTTCTCAAAACCCGCCGTTCTCCTTTTATCAAAGGATTCAGGCGGACGACACTCCTGTACGGGATATTCCTGATCATTGTCGCGGTTATCCTGGGGCTTGATATCGTGCTTGGTTTTTTGCCGGTGCTACCCTGGTTGTCCGATCTCTCCCCTGTTCTCATTGCCCTGCCTCCCGGCCTGTTATTGTTAAACCTGGCGGGGCGGCCTCAGGCAAGGCGGGGGTTTGACAACCAGACTCGGCTTGGATAGAATAACCTTTGCGCCGAGGTAGCTCAGTAGGTAGAGCAGCGGACTGAAAATCCGCGTGTCAACAGTTCGATTCTGTTCCTCGGCACCACTTCATTTCCAGCTTATCGATCGACGTATACTAAAGTTCCTGTGCAAATATATGTTTTGTCTCACGGAAAGTGGCGATGATGTAGTCACGCACGGTTATCATAACCAGTTTATTCTCCGGCTGACGGACGAAATTTTCCAGATCGGGATGTTTTAACAGATATAAAATAATAAAGTTGTCCTTATCTTGCGGAGCAGCTTTTTTAGCCGTGCCCAAGATGGTAAACGCGACCGACTGGCTGAGGTCCGGGATATCCCCGCCGAAGTTGTGGACCAGGAAGGAAACCTTACTATTATTGACAATGTTATTATACTTACGGGTACCATCGGCGGTGACGAAAACAACGGTTTTCAAATCCTTATTTGCCGCATAAGCTACCAGACTGGTGTAAGGTTGTTCCCGGTCTTGGGTAGCCAGTGTGCCGACCTGTTGGCTGGACAGCAACTGTTTTAAGATAGCGCGGTATT
>JAEAME010001998.1_pt1 | contig 12756 bp, 12 predicted proteins | sample 8958731 | NCBI WGS metagenome assembly JAEAME01 (sample SAMN16933194, study PRJNA681113) | bioreactor sludge metagenome | isolation source: anerobic bioreactor sludge (Control) | place: India:Bengaluru | collected 2018-10-24 | reverse complement strand
CAATCACTGTCTTTTTTCCGCTTCCGGTAACGGCATTAAGTAGTATTGCGCCGTCGACTTTCTGATCTGCTTCTCTTTGATGCTTATTAAGATGTGACAGAAACTTCTTATAAAACTCTTCTTGCGTCATATTATCAAATCCCCTTAGCATGTTCTAGTTAGTATATCAAAGCCTTTCGATTTAAGAATCTCGTTGCACTCATCCACTGTGTACATATAGTAGTGATTCAGAAAAAAGCCATAAAGGATATGAGCGTCGTTATCAGTCATACGTAATGCGAAGCCTGCTTTTTCTATTAGTTTTTTGCTGTACTCCGGTGGAAGGTGCATTGCGATGCAGACTGCAATAACGCTTTCAATGCTTTTCGGATATGTGGGATCGTTCCGCATCCGCTGAATTGTTTTAGCTTCAAGTCTAGCTGCTTCCGCCAGGCTCTCAACAGTATACTTTTTTCCGTCCTTATCACCAAGCTCCATCAGGTAAACGAGTACCCGACCAAAGCTCGGAGGCATTTCGTATAGTTCTTTTTGTATTTCTCGACCTCTGTTAATAATATCGTCTGCTTTTGCCATGACATCTGTGTTGGCTTTTCCAGAGAATGTAACCTGGAACTCAATACCTGAATTGGCATCGCGGTAGAGGACGCATTCCTTATAATACTCTTTACTATAATTATTATTAGATTTAACCTTGAGGTCGAAAGCGAGACAGCATTCATCGATATGGAGCCGCGCATATTCAGTCATAACGACACGGCCGTTTTCATCATTGGTAATATATATCGGATCGTTCAGGCAGAAATGTGAATCCACATAGATATAAGCACCTTTACTTGACTGTTTGCATAAACGCATATCACAAAGGGCTACATCAGCAGCGTCTTCTATGCTGATACTGTATGTTTTACACTTTTCCATTAAGTCTTTTTTAAAAGCGTGAGGCCTAACATAATGACCATCAATATATGTAAATGCTCCGATAGCTTCCTGGAACCCGGCATCCACCATGCGTATTTTTGCGGCTTGCCTTGACACACGGAAAAACGCAGCCAGTTCATCTATAACCGGTTCCATGATATCCACAAGAGGTACATCACCGAACTCTATTTGATATTTTTGAATGAACGCCGCCGTCTTTGTCTTAAACTGGTCGATAGGCATCTGGATACGCGGAGCTAACGAGTTTGCCTGCCACTCCATGCGATCAGTTGCGGTATGTGCCTTGCTGTCCTTAACTCCGCCGATAACCATGCACTTGATTTGCGTGGCTTCGCTGTTATAAAACCGCTCCAGCTCGAAGACCTTTCTGTGTCTGTCCCAGTGAACACACTCGTGGATTATGGTGTTGTTTACCGAGCCGATATTGCGGAGAAAGAATGCCTTCGGGTCGACTACAATGGTTTTTGCTTTTATAAGCTTATGTACTGAAGTGTCAGTTTCGGCATCATATAGTTCTGCGTCGCAATCCGCAAAAAAAATCTGTCCGAATACAGAGAAATCTTTCGTTATATGATATCGCTCAATGGTAAGCCCCATTTCGTGCGCCAGGTCAGCGACATTAATGGCCATTGGCTCAAGCAGTGCCTTGGGATAATTTCTGCGAAGAAAGTCCGTAGCTTCGGCATCAAGCTTGTCAGGAGTTATATATGGTACTAAACTGTCGTCGAGGGGGCGTTTCATGTAAGCCATCTGGCTATATGCATAAACACCAAGAATCCGAAAGTCATCAAGATGTTGCTCAAGATCAGCCTCGCATTTTACAAGAAGCCATTTATTACATACATCAGAACTGTCATGATGGCAGTCAACTTCATACACTTCGATTTCTGCGTCAAGCGCGATATCTATAGATATGCGCATATCATTCCTGTCTCCAGCAAATGCATGTTTAATGGTTATATCTGAGAGGACTGCGGAATCTATGTACTTCACAGCATAAGAACGTAAATCAAGCGATGCATAATTTTTCTCTACATAGCTGTTGACTTCTGAAAATATATCGTTAAAGAATCTGTTGTTTACATATTCTGTAAAGGAGCGACCTGTTGGCATCACAACCCCTCCGTTTTATTATGATTTTGTTCTAATATCTACTCTTAATAATAATACCATAACAGTATATCACAAAATCCATTCTTAACAATGTGTTTCGAAGTATTATAACCAAATTTTGTCGAAAAGAAAAATATTTATAAACTTATAAAACTACCGGACAAAAAATGTCCGGTATATTACATACCGGCTATATCTTTTATTTCAAGTAAATAGCCCTTCAGGCAAGCAGATAAATCTGTTTGTTTGAGGGGCTATTTTGCGTTTTATAGGACCTGAATCGGACATCCTGTGTCCGGGACAAAACGAAGAATTTTCGATATAATCATATCTAAAGATGCCAAACGGGCGTCGATAAAATATCTCAATGTCCGAATAGCGCTATAAGGACGGCGGGATGCATAAGAGTTCAGTACACAACGATAAAGGCTGTGTCGGGAATGAAGATGCACCCACCGTGATTTCGTACGCCTATTTTTAGGATAAACGGAGTCTGTGGTCATCTTTCGGATAAGCTCTTTTTGTATTCCGCTGCCCATCGCCAGGACAGAAAGGAATACAAAGATGTACAGAAACAAAGAGCAGAGGCTTAATAGGCAGAGCAAATTCAATGAGAACCGTACCAGCTACCTGGACTCCAACTTTAACTATGTATACGAGTACCAGAAACTTCAGGATAACGGTTCCTATGTAACCAAGCGGTGCGTGATTCCTTATTCGGAAGAAAACTGTAATATTTTCATAATGCTTGACGGTAAAGACCATGACTTCGACCTAGGCGAAAGATATGACGAGGAAAACGCTGATGTTGGATTCCGTGCAAAACAATCCGCTTATGAAAACGGTGGCGGTAATGACGGAGACGATGATTTCCGTGACGCTCCGATTGACTGCATAGCAGACCAAAAAGCAGATATCTTCTCCACTTTGTTCCCGGAAGAAGAGTCAACCGACCCTCGTATCAAGGAAATTACCGAGTGGATGAAGACTCTTACCGAGCCGCAGCGTGACCTCATTTACAAGCACCTCGGTATGGGAATGAGCCTTGAGGACATCCGCCGCGAAGAAGAAACGCTCACGGGTAGAACCATAACGAAACAGGCGATGCACAATCGGTGGGATAAAATCTTAAACAGGGCTTGTAAGCACTTCGGTATCGAAAAGCCGAAACAGACCCACAAGGCGTAACCGCTCAAACCGGAGGGTTGACTTTTCCGGCTTGTAGTGGGAGCAGGGGTTGACCCTCCTCCTTATTACATAAATCCAAGGAGGATAAGAAATTGAAACACACAGTTAAAATCAACGTTGCTAATAAGAATGGCGAAGGAATCGAGGTCCTTCGCTCCGGAACATTAAGCATTCCGAAGCGAATTCTGAAGCTTCTCTTCGGTGAATTTTGCGAGGTTATGGTTCTCACACCAGGTAAAACGGTTACCGGTGTTGAGATTTGCGAAGCGCCTGAAACAAGGTTTATATCAGACCAAGGTGAGAGGGATGAATAATGAAATCGATATGCTCATGCCGATAAAGGCAATGCCATATGAACATCAGAAAAAAGCTTTTATGTTCACATGCGATAAATTTGGTGTTTTCTCCGACTGCATCAGGAGCAGCGGTACGGCGCTTCTAATGGAAATGGGTACTGGAAAAACAATCGTAAGTATAGCCGTTGCCGGTGCGATGTACAAGGAAGGAAAAATTAAAAGACTACTTGTTGTCTGCCCATTGTCCGTTGTCGGCGTCTGGCAGGAAGAGTTTGAAAAGTTCGCCGTTTTCCCATATTCACTGACCGTTCTTAAGGGAACCTTGGCTAAAAAGAAGGAACAGCTGAAAAACCTGCCGGGCAATGGATTACAGGTCGTGGTAGTGAATTACGAATCGGCATGGCGTTTGGAACAGGAACTTCTTATATACAATGCCGATCTCATCATTGCTGATGAGGCGCATAAGCTGAAAGAAAACCGCACCTCACAGAGCAAGGGTATGCATCATCTCGGCGACAAAGCCAGGTACAAGATGCTCCTGACCGGTACGGTCATCACGAACCGTGAACTTGATGTTTTCAGCCAGTACCGTTTTCTTAATACACAGATATTCGGTACGAGTTTTTATGCTTTTCGCAACCGCTATTTTGATATGGGTGGATATGGTCAGCACACCCCCATATTCCGCAAATGGATGACAGGGGACTTTTTGCAACGAATGCATTCCATAGCTTTCCGTGTGACGAAAGCTGAATGCCTTGACCTTCCGGCAATAACGGAAGAAATTCGTAACGTCGACCTGGAGGACGATGCCGCCAAGATTTATGACAGCATCGAGGACGAATCCTATGCAGAACTGGATGAATCCGAAGTGACCACCGCTAACATTCTGACCAGGCTTCTTCGCCTTTCGCAGATTACCGGTGGTTTTCTTACTGACGATGAAGGAAATATCAATTCAATAAGCAAGGCAAAGCTGGACGCGCTTTCAGATATTATCGATTCCACTATGGCAGAAGATAAAAAAATCGTTGTCATGGCAAGGTTCGTTCCGGAAATGGACGCCATACAGGAAATGCTTGAAAAAAAGCATATCGGCTGTGCCGTTATCCGCGGCGGAGTCAAAGACCGTGATGCAGAGATACGCCGCTTTCAGTATGACGATAAATGCCGCGTATTTCTGGGGCAGATTGCCGCCGCTGGACTGGGCATCACATTGACTGCGGCATCCACAATGGTCTTCTATTCCATGGATTACTCCATGTCGAACTTTGAACAGGCAAAGGCGCGAATTCATAGAGCCGGGCAGAAAGATAACTGCCATTACATATATCTTGTCTGCCGCAGTACCGTTGACCGCAAGGTCATTCGCGCTCTCAGTGACAAGGTAAACCTCGCTAAGCTGCTAGTTGATGACTACCGTCAGGGCCGGAACCCGTTCAGTGACTGACCCTCTCCGCGAGGGGGTTGACTTTTTCGGCAAGTAGTGGAAAGGAGGTAGTAACCGATGGATAATAAACAAATCTTCGAAATTGCTGACAGACTTAAATCAATGCAGGAACAGAAGAAAGCCCTCGAAGCCCAGGTGAAAACCGTAACAGCAGAGATTAATGATCTGGACACCCAGCTCTCTAATGCTATGGCTGAAGCCGAACTTGACCGTTTCTCGCGCAACGGAAACACTTTCTACTTGGTCTCAAGGCTCTTCGCATCCCCGGTCGCCGGTCGCAAGGATGAAATGATGCAGGCTCTAAAGGAAAACGGCTTCGGTTCTCTCGTTGTGGAAACGGTCAACGCTCAGACTCTGGCGTCCTTCATAAAGGAACAGAGAGACATCACCGGCGAGGATATTCCCGCTTGGCTTGAAAGCACTGTCAGCACTTTTGAAAAAGTGTCGGTAGGAGTCCGAAAGACTTAAAAAATTAATGCTCATCGAAACAATGCAACACTTCAAAATCATTCTTTAATTTACAGGAGGACATGAATCATGTCAGAAATGAAAAATAGCATTACAGAAATCGTAGTAAACAACGGATACACCGCTTTAGCCAATACGGATATTAAAGCGGTCATGGCAGACGATTGCCAGGGCCTTGAATTTACATTTGACCGTGTAAAGCTTCCCGCAGGTGGCGCCACGACATTTGAGATTCCTTCCTCGGATGGCGAAGACTCCGAGCTGGTAAAAGAACTCACGTGTGTAATTCTCTATAACCATCCGGCATTTGCGTATTACGTGGACAAGTATGCGGGTGGTAATAACCCGCCCGACTGCGGTTCTTTCAACGGTATCACAGGCGTCGGAACACCCGGCGGTAATTGCGCCAGCTGTCCGTTTAACAAATTCGGCAGTGGCGAGGGTCAAAGCAAAGCCTGCAAGAACAAGCGCATGCTATATATTCTCCGTGAGGGAGAAATATTCCCGATAATGCTTTCGCTTCCCACAGGTTCTCTCAAGACCTTTACAAAATATGTGAAGAGCCAGCTTTCCAAAGGACGCAAGCTGATTGATGTGGTTACGAAAATCACCCTCAAGAAGGCAACCAGCGCGTCGGGCATCGCGTTTTCCCAGGCGGTATTCTCCATGGACCGCGTTCTGACCTCTGAGGAAAGAACTGCAATTGCCGGAATTGCGGAATCTACTAAGGATTATGCCTCAAACCTTAATCCTGCAGCCGTGGCCGATGTAAACGATTCTGTACCTTTCCTGGACACGGACACGGGTGAAGTCGTTGTACCGCTTAAGTAAAATCAAAAATCAAAAAACTGGAGGGTGGAATATCCCTCCGGGAATTTCCACAGGAGGATAAAAGATATGTTTTTTAATCATGTTGATTCACAGATTACTGGCGCCCGCGCCTGGACTAAGAATGACAACGCACTTTATACAGACCTTACCACGGAGGAACAGAAAACCGTGCTTAACTGGATAAGGATGAACATTGACCGTAGACGGACACCGCTTTACGGTCGATCAAGCTACGGACTCAAGCATATACTTGAGCGTGATACCAAGATATATATGACCAATAATCAGTTCAAAGACGCTATGCTGGAGTGCGGCTTCTTTCCGGTGGATATGACCGAGCTTAACTGGTACTATTGCATCAGCATGCAGTCTCCATGCTTTACACATAAGGGGGGCACTTATCAGGAAGGCGGCACTGTATGAGCTACCGCTGCGTTACCGATCTTGAAGAAATCAAAAGCCTGCTTCGGGGCAAGTCCCCGGTCGCTTTTGATTTTGAAACCTCGCCGGTTGATAAGTGGAGAGCCGACAGCCGCGCCGCCCTGGATGCCAGTAAAGCGGTGATTGCCGGGGTCAGCTTCGCTACAGATGAGAATAACGTTTTTTATGTTCCGCTGACCCACCGTGTCGGTGTGAATGCTGAAAATCAGGATGAGCTGTGGACATTCCTTAAAGCGGAGGTTTATGAAAATCCAGCAGTCATAAAGATTGCCCACAACCTCGCCTTTGAGGCTATGTTTCTTTACGCAAAAGGCATCATCGTACAGTTACCGTGCTATGACACTATTTCGGCGGCTCAGCTGACACTCAAGTCAAACTTTGAATTCCGCAATCTGCATGACAGCGGTCTGAAGCTTCTCGCCACCAATCTGTTTGGAGCGGATATGCCGTCCTTTGAAACGGTCACCGCCGGCAGATACTTTGATGAGATGGACCCCAGTGAGCATGAGACCATCCGATATGCCTGTGCCGATTCGGATTATACATTACGACTTTATTACAAGTTCAACACCTGGTTTAACAGGTATTTACCTGAACACAGAAGAGTTGTGGAGCTGTTGGAGTCACCGACCGCCGTATATGTCGGTATGATGAAATATAATGGTGTGCCTGTGGACACTACGGAAATGGAGAACGCCAAGGTCACCGCCGAACTGGAAATTAAGCGGATCGCAAAGGAAATCACAGCACTCATCGGAGATATCAACGTAGGTTCAAACTGCAGCACAACGTCATTCAAAAATTATCTGTACAAGATACTGAAATTGCCCGTGCTGAAGCAGACCGATAAATATCAGCCATCCGTGGACGACGAGGCAATGATACGGCTGAAGGAATATTGCTCCGAAAACAAGCCTGACCTCGTTACGCTCTTTGACATGGTTCTGGAATACCGAAAGTGGCAGAAGCTGAATTCCACCTACTTCGAGGGATATCTTTCATGCGTCAATAATGCAACAGGATGTATCCACCCCGACCTTATGCCCTTAGCTACAGAGACCGGCAGATTCGCCTGCCGCAAGCCGAATATGCAGAATAGTCCGCAGCCGGGACAAGACCCCGTTGGTGTCAGAAACTTCATAAGTGCTCCCGACGGCTGGAGTCTCATTGAAGCTGACTATTCCCAGGCAGAGATAAGGCTCTGCGCGTATTTGTCAAACGATAAAGTTCTGCTGGATGCTTACAGAAAAGGTGTGGACGTTCATGCCATAACAACCTCTGCCGTGTTCGGCATCAGCCTGGAAGAAGCGTCTGATCACGGCAATCCTCAGTACAAGCATCGAAGAACTGTAGCAAAAAGCACCATGTTTGGCATCATGTATGGCATCGCCGGAGCTGGATTATCAAAAAACTTATACACAAATGCGGGAGTTTCTCTCAGCAGGGAAGAGTGCGACTCATATATCCAGAGCATTCTCAACAAGTACATCGATATGTCCGCCTGGCAGGTTTTACAGAAGAAACTGGCGGCGGAGTGTCTGTATGTGGAAACAGCAATGGGACGACGGCGTTATCTTCCGGGTATCCGTTCACAGAACAGGTGCGATCGCAGCTCAGCCGAACGCATGGCGATCAACACTCCCGTTCAGGGACTCGGAGCGGATTGCCTGAAACATTCTATGATGCTCCTTATAAAAGAACTTCGCAGCCGTGAGGATATCCGTCCTATACTTACAGTCCATGACAGTCTCGTGTTTCTGGTGAGGGACGGGAAGCTCGACGAAGCTAAGGAACTGATCAAACGCTGCATGGAGACACCGCCCCCGCTGCCGGACTTTATGCCACTTGTAGCTGATGTGTCCGTCGGAAAGAGATATGGTGAGCTGGAATGAGTCATAAGAAAGAAGATTGGTAAGGCCGTGAAATACTTTGATAAAAAATGCAAGGAGGCGGGATGATGGCGTTTCCACAAGAACTGAAAAATTTGAAACGCTGGGTTTGCTACCGTCTCGTCCCCGACAAGGAAAGCGGAAAGCCGAGAAAGACGCCTATCAACCCCATATCCGGTAAAAATGCCAAGTCAAACGATCCATCCACATGGACAGACTATAAGACAGCTTTTGAAGCGGTTGATAAATACGGCTTTACGGGCATCGGATTTATGTTTGTAAAAGAAGACGGTTTTGTGGGAATAGATATCGATCACTGTTATTATCCGGAAACGAATACCTTTAATGAAACAGCCAGGGCTATCCTTGACCGCCAGCCGACCTATGCGGAGTTCTCTCCATCCGGGAAGGGCGTACATCTGTGGTTCAAGGGTAAGAAACCCGAAGGTGTCTCGAAGAATACGGAAAACGGTGTAGAGATGTATGACTCCGTCCGTTATTTCACCGTGACGGAGAAAACGCTCCCGGATGCAACCGAAGACATTGTCACAGCCGCCCCTGATACACTTGACTGGATTCATAAAAATTATGTGGCGAAGAAGCAGAAATCAATGAAAAAAAGTAAAAAAAGCAGCACGCCTCAGAAGCTAACCGATGAGGAAATTCTGAACAAAGCTAACACATCGGGCAACGCGGAAGCCTTCGCCGATCTGTGGAATGGAAAATGGGAGGGCAAATATCCGAGCCATTCCGAGGCGGACATGGCACTTTGTATGAAGCTTGCCTTTTGGTCCGGCAAAGACCGAGAGCAGATGGACAGGCTGTTCCGTCAGTCGGGCCTTATACGCGAAAAATGGGATGAAAAGCATCATGCGGACGGCAGTACTTACGGTGAGGAAACATTGATCAAGGCAATCGAGTCCACAGAAGAGATATATTCACCGGGCGGTGTATCTCCTATATTTGAATACGAGGGTCAATATTTCCGAGCGAAGGGTGAAAATGTGTATCCAATTACCAATTTTCTTGTATCTCCTGTTGAGATGATCGTATCAGAAGACGAGACTCAGCTTACCGCCGATTTGGTCACTACCAGGAATGAAACCTTCCGTCTGACCTTTATGACAACGGACTTTGCCAATCAACAGAAATTCAAGAACCTCCTAAACAGCCGTACCATTGCTCTTTCCTATTACGGAAGTGATGGTGACCTGGAACTTTTAAAGGCTTATGTATCCGAGCTGGATTGGGTACGGAAAACGGGAGTCAAGGCTATGGGTATCTACGAGCATGAAGGCAGACCTGTGTTTGTGTCAGCTGACGGTTCCATTGAGGCAGAGGGCAAGGTCGTAGACGATATCGTTCAGCTGGATAAGTATATCAGCATCAGGAGCGGAATCCTAAACACAAATATTCTAAAGGCGGAACAGATAAAAGAGCTGGGCAGCTACTGCCTTTCCTACAACGAACCTGAAAAGACCATACCCATTCTTGCCTGGGTCGCAGGCTGTTTTATTAAGTCACATCTACGAAAAGTTAATATCAAATTTCCGCATCTTTTCCTTATTGGTGAGGCGGGAAGCGGTAAAAGTACTACATTGGAAAGGGCTATTCTTCCCGTGTTCTCAACAAGCAGGGTAACCGCCGCGACACAGGTCACACAGTTTACGCTTATGAAAGAGTCGGCGTCTTCGGCGCTCATCCCTCTACCTTTAGATGAGTTCAAACCCTCAAAGATTGATAAACTGAAAATTAATGCTTTGTACAACCACTTCCGTGATTCTTACGACTGGCACGAAGGTGTCAGGGGCAGAGCCGATCAGAGCGTAGTTACATATGAACTGTTAGCTCCTCTCATTGTCGCAGGTGAGGAATCCGCTGATGAGGCAGCAATCCGTGAGCGAAGCATTGAACTGCTTTTTTCCAAGAAAGACCTTAAGAAACAGGAATATCGACTTGCCTTCAACTGCATAACGGGGAACGAGGAAACACTGCAGGATTTTGGAAGAACGCTGCTGCACGCGGCTTTATCCGTCTGCTCCGACGCAGTGAAGGGATGGTATGATGAGGGTCATAAGCTGTTTGAGAAAGATCTGCCAAGTCGTGTTATTAGCAACCTTGCCTGCTGCTATGCAGGACTGAAGCTCCTGGAAACCATGTGCGCGGGTTACCGTCTTTCCTGGGATGATGTGTTTCCTTTCAATTTTAACTCCTGTGTCAGGTATATGGAAATGGCAGCGAAGGATTATCTCCTTGACGGAGGAACGCATAACAAAAGCATCGTTGAACAGACCTTTGAAATCATGGCAAGGATGCAGCTTGATCCGAAGTCGGATTATACTTTGAGTGATGATCACAGGCTTTTATATATCCGGCTGACGCAGGTCTACGATAAATACACGAAGTACCGTAAGGACTTTGCTATTGCGGGAGAAGTTCTGCCTTTCGGTCAGTTCAAGAAACAGCTGATGCATTCCGACCTGCTTATCCAGGCAAGCGCACAGAAAAAGTTCGGCACGATGAATTACAGGTGCTGGGCAATCGATTATACGGCACTCACGAACCGCTGTGATGTATCCGGCTTTGAAACCACAGATATAGTTCCTTTAAATTGAACACAAAAGGTAGCAGGTAGCAGTAGTAACAAATATTTAAGAGCTATCACGGAAAATTTCTCAATGTGAAAATAAAATACGTGTGTGTGCGTGAATATATGTGAACCTCTAAAAATGGCTGCTATGATGCTACCTGCTACCGTGAAAGGAGTCCACAATGTTGGAAAAAGACATTGTAAAAGCTATTATGGCTTACCTCAAAACTGTGCCGAAGTGTTTCTGCTGGAAGGAACATGGCGGTATGTACGGAACTGCGGGTGTTCCAGATATCATTGCCTGTGTTAGTGGAATGTTTTATGCATTTGAGGTTAAAACCGAAACAGGGGAAACCACAACACTACAAGATGTGACAATCCGAAAAATTCGCGCCTGCGGCGGCACAGCCGTTGTTGTCCGCTCCGTGGATGAGGTGCGAGCTGTGATAAATGGTTCTCTGCACTGAACAATGTAACAATACTCAATGCCTCACTGGAATTTATATCAATTTCGGAGGTATCAAACATGAAACCTTGTGAAAACCTGGCAAATGCTATAATCCTACAAGCGGTAACCGATTACCGTAAGGCTCTAAAACTCTTAAAAATCAACAACCGTAATAAAGAGGTTCTTTCCAATAAACGGGATTGCGAGAGATTCTTTCGTTCCAACTGGTATAGAATGCTGACATCCCTTGACGGCGAAATACTCATTGAAAAGCTGAAAGCGGAGGTGCTATAAATGACAGCAAAGGAGTTTTTGAATCGAGCATATCTCCTCGATCAGCGTATACGCAGTAAATCAGCACAAATTGAGTCGCTGAATGACCTTGCCACAAGCTGCTCGGTCGTACTTACTGGGATGCCTCGTAACCCAAACAAGGCAACATCGCCTATGGCAGACGCAGTCGGAAAAATCATAGACCTGGAAAATGAGGTCGCAAAGGACATGAACATACTTGTGGAAATCAAGAAAGATATTACGACCGTTATCACTGCAGTAGACGATCCTGTGCTTCGCACCCTTCTTGAAGAGCGGTATCTATGCGGTGAAACATGGGAAGAGATTACCATAAGCCTCAACCGCAACAGGCGGTGGATATTTCGGCTGCATGACCGCGCATTAGAGGCGGTACAGAAAATTCTTGATTCAAAAATTACTACAAGCCACTAAAAGCCACTATAATACACTCTTACATTATGGTATCATTATAATGGTAAAACAGAATGCAAAGAGCCTTCAGGGAGCAGTCCTTGAGGGCTTTTCTTGTACCCAAGGAGGTTAACCAATGCCCTACAAACCGAAACGTCCCTGTTCCTACCCCGGCTGCGGTCGGCTCGCTGAACGTGAGCAATACTGTGCCGAGCATCAGAAGGTCATGGACAAACAGTACAACCAATACGAACGAGATCCTGCTTCATATAAAAGGTACGGACGTAGATGGAAACGTATTCGCGACCGCTTCATCAAGGCACACCCTCTCTGCGAGGAGTGCCGGAAGCAGGGTAAGCTGACACCTGCAGAAGAGGTCCATCACATTTTCCCGCTCT
>JAEAME010001997.1_pt1 | contig 12769 bp, 10 predicted proteins | sample 8958731 | NCBI WGS metagenome assembly JAEAME01 (sample SAMN16933194, study PRJNA681113) | bioreactor sludge metagenome | isolation source: anerobic bioreactor sludge (Control) | place: India:Bengaluru | collected 2018-10-24 | reverse complement strand
GGACGAATATCGAGCTCTACTCCAGCTCCCTCAAGACAGCCCGCGCCGGCAGCAGGGTGACCATAGACTTCGTCAACGGGGAGCGCAGGGAGTACACGGTCAAGGGCATCTTCTTCACCGAGTTTGCCCAGGGCGACATCAGGGCCTACATCACCGATACCGACTATCACTCGGTGGTCCGGTCGCAGCCCTGGGACACTGCCATGAGCGTGCACGTGAAGCTGTCGGACGGGGCCGACCGGTCCGCGGTGATTGACCAGGTGATGTCCGCCAGAGGGGACCTGAAGTACCAGACCTGGGAGGATGCGATGGGTCTGCTCAAGAGCATGACCACCAGCTTCGACCAGATCATTTCCATCCTGCGGGGGACGGCCCTGGTGGTGGCGGCCATCACCATCTTCATCGTGACCTATGTCGACCTGGTCAACAAGCGGCGCCAGATCGGCATCGAGCGGGCCATCGGCATCACCGCGCCGGCCATCGTGCTCTCGTACGTGATCCGGGCCGTCGCTTACGCCGTGGTCGGCATCGCGGCGGCGGTGCTCATCTTCATCTACGTCATGGTGCCCATCGAGGCCCGCCATCCCTTCCACTTCTCCTTCGGGGATGTCGGGCTGGTGGTGGATGGGCAGATGCTGATCAGCTCGGCCCTGATACTGGCCGCGGTGGCCCTGGCGTCCGCGTTCATCCCCGCCTACCAGACCGTCCGGACGAAGATCGTGGACGCCATCTGGTACAACTAGCCGGGCTGGCTTCTGGCCGCAGAGACTGCCATGCGGGACCGGCGCCTCTTGGCGACCAGGCCGTCGGTGGAGGGCGCTAGCCCCCCCGTCGGTAGAATCCCCGGACGGGCTGCCGGGCCGGCGCGAAATGGCGGCCGCGCGACCTGGCCGGGCGTCCGGCAGTGCTGGCGGCCCTGGCCGGGGCGTAGATCAGTGAGGGCGCCGCACCGTGGTCGAAGCCGTCCAGCGTCTGGCGCGAGAGCGTCAGGCCCATGGTCCTTTCCAGGGTCGACACCGTCTCCCAGTCGGCCGGGGTGGCCAGGGTGAAGGCGTCGCCGGTGTGTTCGGCCCGGCCGGTGCGCCCGATGCGGTGCAGGTAGGCATCGGGGGTGTCGGGCATGTCGTAGTTGATGACGTGCGAGATGCCCTCGATGTCCAGTCCCCGGGCGGCGATGTCCGTGGCCACCATCACCTGGTACTGGCCGCTCTTGAAGCCCTCCAATGCCTGTTCCCGCTGGCTCTGGGTGCGGTCGCCGTGCAGGCTGGTCACTCGGAGGCCGGCGCGGCGGATATGCGCGGTCAGGCGCTCGGCCCGGTGCCGGGTGCGGGCAAAGACCAGGACCGACCTGGAGTCGACCAGTTTCAGCAGCGCCAGCAATAGAGGCAACTTGCGGGTCTCATCGACCGGGTACAGGGCATGAGAGACGGTCTCCACCGGGCGCATGAGCCCGATGGCGATGCGCTGGGGCTCGCTCATGATCTGGGCCGCCAGCTGCTCGATCTCGCGCGGGAAAGTGGCGGAGAACAACATGGTCTGCCGCCTGGCCGGCACATGCCGCAGTATCTGGCGCACGGAGGGCAGGAAGCCCATGTCCATCATGCGGTCCGCTTCGTCTATGACCAGCACTTCCAGCCCGTCGAAGCGGGCGCACCCCTGCCCGATGAGGTCCAACAGGCGGCCGGGGCAGGCCACGATGATGGCGGCGCCCTGCCTGAGGGCCTTGACCTGGGGCGCGTAGCGGACGCCTCCGTAGACGGCGGCGCTGTCGATGCCGGTGCCGGCGCCCAGGGCGCCGATGGTGTCATGGGTCTGCTCCGCCAGCTCGCGAGTGGGCGAGAGGATGAGCGCCCGCGTGTGTCCCCGGGGGCCCCGCAGCAGTCTCTGCAGGATGGGAAGCACGAAGGCGGCCGTCTTGCCGGTGCCGGTCTGCGCCGTGCCGATCAGGTCCCGGCCCGCCAGGGCGGGCGGTATGGCCGCCTCCTGGATCGGCGTGGGCGTGATGTAGCCGGCGCGGGTCACGGCTGCCATCAGGCGGGGATCGAGCTCGAAATCTGGGAAGTCCACGGTTCTCCTTGCCTTCAGAAGCCCGGCGGATGTCAAGGAGATCGTGGCGGGATCAGACGGTGACACGAGCGGTGACTGCTGAAATAAATTGAAATGACATAATGCTACTGCCCACTAAGATACGCGGTATCCGCCTCCATGTCAAGGCCGCCCGGAGGGCATCAGCGGGTGTTGGCCCTCCAGGACAGGGTGACCTCGCTCGACAGGTCATCGGCTTCCTGGGCGGTGGCCAGGGGCCGGCCCAGCCACTCCCGGTAGAAGGCGTCCAGGTTGGGCAGGAAGTCGAAGATGATGGGACATCCCACCGGCACGCTCTCCACCTTGAGCAGGGCGCCGCACCCGGGGCAGTAGAACTCGCGCACTTCGCAGAAGGCCGGGTCCGGGCATCGTATACCGGGGTAGACCTCCTCCAGCTTCTCGCGGGTGTCCCGGACGAAAATCAGGGCGGCCAGCTTCCAGTTCTTGCGGTAGTCGCCCAGCTCCTGCCCGCAGTCGCACTTGACGATGCGCTCCGCGCCCTTCTGGACGATGTAGAGGTGCTCACCGATGGGGAGCAATATCCTCTCCTTCCACGGCACGCGCTCCTGCAGTATCTCGACGTACTTATCGAACCGGTCGTCGTCCTTGGGCCGGCTCATTATCTCCTTGATCTTCTCCCAGGGCAGCCGGCCGTCGTAGAGGTCCTTCAGATCTTCCTTGCTGTACGACATCTCGCCACCTCTTAATAAGTGAAGTCGCCGGGCAGGCCCCAGAAGTCCCGGTACTCCCGGGTGAAGCCCTCGGAGAGCTTCATGCTGCTGCGGTACATCTCGACCAGCAGCGGGTCGAGCCGCTTCTCCAGTATCCGCTGCCGGGCCTGCTGCCACCACTGCTCCACCGGAATGCCGCGGGCCAGGCGCTCCCGGCGTTTGGCCTCCCGCAGCTTCCGGGTGCCCTGCTCGTCTGTTCTCCACTCCTTGGTCTTCTCATCGTAGCCGGCCTCGATGCAGTACATCCGGCGGGTGATGTCCAGGTTCGTCAGGCCGTTGTCCAGGTCCGCCTTCTGCAGGGCCGGGTCCCTTTCGATGGGATCGCCCAGGCCGCCCGGGGACGTGTTGTCCGCGATGAGCAGGTCCTTGTCCTTCACCTCGATGGTTGGGGGCATGTGATTGAGGCGCCTGACCTCGGCGTGCGGGTAGTCCATGAAGGCCCGGGGGTCGCCGATCTCGTGGATGAGGGGCAGCCTCCTGTTCACCGTGTCGCGGAAGTCGTGGTAGCGGACCAGGAAGGTGTTGCGCTTTCCGCCGGGGTAGCCGCCGAACAGGCCCAGGTTGGGGATGATGCGGTCGTGGGCGCACCCGATGGCCCCGCTCCCTATGCCCACCGTCACCCGGTGCAGCATGTCCATGGAGGGCATGGACAGGCCCGAGCGGTAGCGGCCGCAGCCCACGGAGTAGGGCTCCATCATCCGGCACATGTATATCTCCGGGACGAACAGCTGCCACACCTCCCAGTTCCCCGTGTCCGTCTCCAGGGTGGCGATCCAGGCCCCGGTGTCCACCCCGTCGGCGACGCCGCTGGCGCCGCAGCCGAAGTTGCCGGTGGTCCCGGCCAGCATGGGGCGCTTCACCCCGAACTGGTCGAAGCCGGCCAGTTGCCAGCCGGAGCTGGAGATCTTGTTGAAGACCTCCTCCCGGAACCCCCTCATGTAGAAGGCCGTCCCCAGCATTCCCACCCAGAGGCTGAACACGTCTATGGCCGCCGGCCACGGGGTACCCGTGGCCATCTTCCTGATCAGGCTGGGGTTGAACAGCGAGTCCACCGGGGGCGTCTTGATCTCGCAGGGCAGGAGCGATCCCAGGTTCGCCCGCCCGTCGTAGGACAGCGTCTGCACCACGGAGATAGACAGCGCGCCGTAGAGGCCCTTGGGCGTAGGGTTGAAGGCGTGCCAGCCCCACTCGCCCACCCCGTCGACGTCCAGCACGAGGCGGCCCTCGGGGAGGATGTCCATCCGCATGGGTATCAGCCGTATCATGTCCCTCTTGCCGGGCAGCCAGGAGGTCTGCGTCTCGGCCATGTAGATCTCGAAGGGGACGACGTCCTTGTAGCGCCCCGGTACGGTGCGCTGCCGGATGCGGGCCACCTGGTGGCGCCGCTCTTCCTCGATGAGCTCCCTCGTGCCCGTCTTGAAGTACTCCAGGCCGAAGTCGCGGATGATGTTCTTGATCTCCTCGCGGACCCTGATGTTGGCCGCCACGGCCCCCTTGCGGTCCAGGAGGAACATGTCGGCCATGTCCAGGCTCAACTCGATCTTGATCTCGAAGTCCCGCCTCAGCCTGTCTGCGCTCCCCACCTTCTCGCAGCAGAACTTGAGGCCATCGGCCCCGCGCTCGACGGCCGTGGTGGGCATGCAGCCGGGGCTGACCGCCCCCACGTCCATCTCCATGATGACGGTGCACACCCAGGCCACCAGCTCCCCTTCCCAGAAGACCGGCAGCAGGTCGTAGAGGTCCGCGGCATGTATTCCGGCGATCACCGGGTCATTGGCCAGGAACAGGTCGCCGTCGCTGATCCCCACGTCCTGCTCGTAGTCGTTCTCGATCATCCAGGTGATGTTGTCGCCCATGAGGCGGACGTGCACCTGGATCCCGGTGGACTGCAGCACGTTGTCTCCCTCGGCGGTGTAGATCCCCATGCACAGCTCGGCCACCTCGCGGACGTAGGGCGAGCCGGAGACCATCTTGCAGGTCTCCCGCCCGGCGATCAGGGAAGACATCATGCGGGAGTGGAAGAGCTCGGCCTTGACCGGATCGCTCTTGAGCACCTGCGGGTCGGTTATCCCGGCGTAGCAGCCGGTCTCCTTGAAGAGCCGGCGGTTGTCCTCGAGCATCTGCTTCAGTGTCCGTCCGCCCTCCCCGATCCCCTTCTTCTGTTGTTTGATCATCCTGACCTCCTCTGATGAGCTTGGCTGCCGCCGCGGATCCTCAAGCCAGCCACATCAGCGTCCATTCGTCCATCCTGATGCTGCGGCCCGGGGGGAGGAAGAGGGTGGTGGCCGGGGCCTCGATGACCGCCAGGCCGGCCACCTCGTTGCCCGGCCGCAGCCGGTCCATATCGTAGATGGCTGCCGTGGCCCAGGAGCCGTCGTAGTAGACCGGCCTCTCCCCTTTCACCGCCTCTGGGGGCGGTCTCTTCCCCTCCAGGGGCCGCTTGGCCAGGCGGGGCTTCACCTTGGGGACGCTGGCCGTTACGCCCAGCTCCATGATCTGGAAGCCGGCCCGCTCGTGCTTGGCCACCCCGGCGTATATCTTCTCGTACAGCCTCTCGAAGGCGGCCAGCAGGGCGTCCATGTCCTCCGGGCTGTTGATGCGGGAGACCGGGGAGATCACCTCCAGGTCTTCCATCTGCCCGCCGTAGCGGACGTAGGCTATCTGCCGCACCCGGGCCCGGTCCCAGGGCAGTCCTTCCGCCGCGAAGTCCGCGGCGGCCTGCTTCTCCAGCTCCTCCCAGCCCACGTTCAGCAGCAGCTGCCCCATCAGCATCTTGTAGGCGCCGTCGGCTCCCGGCGGGATCAGGACCGGCGTGGACTTCTGGTAGCGGTGGCTGATGTCCTCTGCGGCGCAGCCGAAGGAGGAGAAGCCGGCCGCCCAGGGCATGGTGGCCACGCCCCGGAAGGGCAGGCCCTCGGTGTATCCGGCCAGGTGCATGGGGCCGGCGCCGCCAAAGCAGAGCAGATTGAAGTCGGCCGGGGAGAAGCCGCGGGCGTAGAGGACCGAGCGGACGTGCTCCTTCATGCGGCTGTTTATCAGGCGGTACACGCCGTCGGCGAAGTAGTAGGGGTCTACCCCCAGGACGTCGGCGCACCTCTCCTTGACGGCCCGGAAGGCCCTGTCCTTGTTCAACTTCTTCTTGCCGCCCAGGTAGTTGTCCGGGTTGAGGATGCCCATGATCAAGGCGCAGTCCATGACGGTGGGGACATCGTTGCCCATCTCGTAGCACACTGGCCCGGGGTCGGCGCCGCTGCTGTCGGGGCCGACGGTTATCCTCCTGGTGATGGGGTCGATGGTCACATACATGCCGGTGCCGGCGCCTATGGTGTCCATCTGCAGGGTGGGGATGTTGTAGATGCGGCCGTTGATGACCACCTCCCGCTCGATGACCGGCTGCCCGCCCCTGATGAGCCCTACGTCGAAGCTGGTGCCGCCCATGTCGGTGCAGACCCAGTTCTGGACCCCGACGGTGCCGGACAGGTAGCGGGCCCCCATCAGCCCTCCGATGGGCCCGGAGAAGCTGGCCTCATATATGCGCGGATACCGGATGTTGGTCAGCCCGCCGTGGGCCAGCACTATCTGCAGGGGATGGCGGTAACCGTTGTCCAGCAGCCGCCCCTCGATCTTCATCAGCTGCTCCCGGCCCGGCTCGGCCACGTACGCGTGCAGCACCACGGTGTTGAGGCGGCCGACCTCACGCATGATGGGGCAGATCTGGTGGGAGAGGTAGACGGGGACCTTCCGGCCGCGCTTCTTCATCACCTCATCGGCTATCTCGGCCACCTTCAGCTCGTGGGCCGGGTTGAGGAAGCTCTGCAGCAGGCACACGGCTATGGAGTCGACGTTCTCGTCCATCAGCTCCTCGACGGCCTGCCTCACCATGTCCTCGTACAGGGGGACCACCTCTTCCCCGAACATGTCGATCTCTCCCTCGGTCCCCTTGACCAGCCTGCGGGGGACCAGGGGCCGGTGGCCGTGATGGGTAACCTGATGCAGCAGGTCCTGGTAGGAGTAGCCCGCCCATTTCCCGGCGCTGCGCTCGTGCAGGAAGACGTCCTCGTCGCCCCGCTTGGTAATGACCCCCACCCGGCGGCCGGTGGCGGTGATCAGGGCATTCATCATGGAGGTGCCGCTGTAAACGGCGGCCTCCACCTCCGGCAGGATCAGGCCGGCTTCCCGGGCGAAGTCGATCCCCCAGTACTCGAAGCCGTCCGCCAGGGAATCCCAAAAGCCCATGGACTGGTCGTGGGGCGTGGTGGCCGCCTTGCCGATAGTGAAATTGCCGTCCGCGTCCACGATCATCATGTCGGTCAGGGTCCCGCCGGCGTCACTGGCGATGATCTGCACCCGTCTTCTTGCGCCCATAAGGTCTCCTTCTGCTGAAGCTGGTGTCAGCCCTCTGATGGGAGAACCAAGGATAGCGACGATGGCCGCGGCGTGTCTGTCAGGGATTGCCTGACAGTGCCGGGGAGGGCGCCCGGACCCGAAGGCCGGCAGGGTGTGACTGATCACATCCACGAGTACCGGAAATTGACGCCACCACCGGGTGGGGCTATTATCTGGGGGCGGGCCGGCCCGCTTTGCCGGCGCCGCCCGCCAGATGGAGCCGCCGTGGACGAAGCCGTGGAAGCCGGGGAGCGCCTCCCGGGCGCGAATCGCCAGCGCATCCTGGCGCCAGGGGAGGCCGACCTGGTCTGGTTCATGGACCTGGATTTCCGGCTGGGCGGCATCAGCGCCTCCGCCCGGAGCGTCCTGGGCTGCGGCCGGGAGGACCCCGGTCCTGCCGGGTGGACCGGACGGGGGCTCACCCCGGACAGCCTGGAGCGGTGCCGGGAGGTTTTCCCCCGGATGCTGGAGCACGGCCGCGCTCATCCCGGTGATGGCTCGCGGTCGTGGACGCTGGAGCTGGAGCTGGTCCGCCCCGACGGCAGCCTGGTCCCGGTGGCGACCTCGGTCAGCCTGATGTACGGCCATGACGGTGACCCCTGCGGGATGGTGTGCATCGCCCTCCGAAAGTGGCGGCCGGCGGGGGAGGAAGAGCCGTGCCTGGAGAAGCAGCGGTCCGGGGAGGAGCTGGCGCAGTCGGAGGCGCGGCTGCGGCTGCTGACCCAGCGGATGCTGGAGATCCAGGAAACGGAGAGGGCCCGGTTCGCCCGGGACCTGCACGATGAGCTGGGGCAGGACCTGGTGTTCCTGAAGATGCAGGCCCGGTCTCTGGCGAAGAAGCTGGACGATCTGCCGCGGCTTCAGGCGACGGCCATGGAGATCGCGGACATGGCGGACCGCCTCAAGACGACGTCCAGCCGGATCGCAGCCAGCATCGGGCCGGGCATACTGGATGGCCTCGGCCTGGTGCGGGCCGTCGAATGGTGCGCCGAGGACTTCGAGCGGCGCACCGGCATCTCCTGCCCCGTGGACACGCCTATCGGGGACATCAGCGTGCCCAAGGCCACTGCCTCGGCGGCCTATCGTATCCTTCAGGAAGCACTGACCAACGTCTGGAGGCACGCCGGGGCCTCGCAGGTGGAGGTCAAGCTGGAGAGGGAGGGGGAGTGGGTGGTGCTTACCGTGGGTGACAACGGGGTGGGCATCAGCACCGGCCTGCTCTCGGGCAAGTCCACCCTGGGCTTCCTGGGGATGCAGGAGAGGGCGCGGCTGGCCGGAGGCGTGTTGAATGTGGCCAGCGGGTCAGGCCGGGGCACGCAGATCGTGGCCCGCCTGCCGTCGGCTGACTCACCGGCCGGGCCGGCCGAGAGGGGGCCGGGGATCTGGCCATGATCAACGTGCTGATCGCGGACGATCACGCCCTGGTGCGGCAGGGGCTCAAGAGGCTGCTGGAGGAAGACCCCGGCATCCAGGTGGTGGCGGAGGCGGCCGATGGCCTCCAGGCGGAGCGGGAGTACGCGCGGGTGCGTCCTGATGTCGCGGTCCTGGACATCGCCATGCCGTCACGGGACGGGCTGGAGACCATCAAGCGGATACTGGCGCTGGATCCCGGGGCCCGGATCCTGGTGCTGACCATGTATCCGGAGGAGCAGTTCGCCGTCCGCACGCTGAGGGCGGGGGCGCTGGGGTACATCACCAAGGGCAATTGCACGGCCGAGCTGCACCGGGCCGTCCGGGCCGTCCGGCAGGGCAAGAGGTACCTGTCTGACCAGGGGGAGAACGCCGTGGACCTGCAGCTTCTGGCCCTCCGGTCTGAGAAGACCCCGGTCGGAACGCTGTCGAACCGGGAGCTCCAGGTGCTGTGCCTGATTGCGCGGGGCTACAAGTCCAGCAAGATATCGGCCGAGCTGGGGCTGTCCACTAAGACCATAGAGACCTACCGGTCCCGCCTGATGCAGAAGCTGTGCCTTCACAGCGACGCTGACATCTGCCGGTTTGCCTACGACAACCGGCTGGTGGGCGCCGCCGCGGCCGGACCGGCCCCGGCGCCGCCCGGAGAGGGCGAATCCCCGGCTGAAGGCCGGTAGCGGCTGGAGGCGCTTCGGCGCGGGGTCGGGAGGGGGATGGCCGGCTAGCCCTGGCCCGGGCCATCGCTCCAGGGGACACCAGCCAGGAACTCCAGCACCGCCTCGTGGAAGGCCTCCGCGGCGGAAGCAGTGAAGCCGTGGCCGCCGCCTTCCAGCACCTGAAGCCTGGCCCCCGGGATGCGGGCGGCCAGCTCCTCGGAGAGGGAGAAAGGCACCAGGGGGTCCTCGCGGCCGGCGAGGACCAGGGTCGGGGAGGTGATGAGGCCGATGCGGTCCCGCGCATCGTGCTCGACGCAGGCCATCATCTGGAGGGCCAGGATGTGGGGTGGGGTGGTAGTGTGCGGGGCTATGGTGGCCACGGCCATGTCCAGCACCCCCGGCTGCTCGAAGTACCGGTCGTTGAACATGAAGGGCAGCATGAGCTGGAAGAAAGCCCGGGGATCGATCCCCGGCAGGGCCCGGCGGGCCCACTCCTCCAGGATGGACGTCTTCAGTAGGTAGGGGCCCACGCTGGTCGTGGCCAGCACGAGGCCGGCCACCCGGCCGGGACAGGCCAGCGCCAGCTCCTGGGCGATGTACCCCCCCATGGAAACCCCGAGGACGTGGGCCCGGGAGATCCCCAGGGCATCCATCAGGCCCGCGGCGTCCGCGGCCATCATCCGTATGGTCCAGGGGCCGTCCGGCGCCCCTGTCCGGCCGCAGCCGCGATTGTCGAAGACGATGACCCGGTAGCGCGCGGCCAGCCCTGCCAGATGGTGAGACCAGGCACTGACGTCGTTCCCCAGGCCGCAGATGAGGACCAGGGGCCGGCCTTCGCCGTGTTCCTCGTAGTAGATGGTGAGGTCCCCGACCGTCGCGAATGGTATGGCGGCACCTCCGTCGCCCCGCCGCGGGTATCGTAACGTCCGATTGCAGTATACTACGCTGTGGAGGACGGAACTTGGACACCCGGTACCTGGTTTCGGCCGTGGTCCTGGCCACGCTCTTCTGCCTGGCCATACTGGTGACGGCCCTGCTGTGGAAGAAGGACAGATCGGTGGAGGGTAGGCGGCGGAACAGCCGGGTGCTCCTCAGGATGGCGGCGGTGATGGTCCCCGTGGGGCTGGTGGAAACGCTGGTGTTCTGGCGGGCGGGCCTGCCGCTGGTCATCCCTCTGCCGCTGCTGGGCATAGGGCTGCTGTTCCTGGCGACGGGGCTGGCGGGCCGGGGCAGGGGCGCCTGAGCTAGTCCCGCAGGCGTGGTCCACGTGGATGTGGGTCGGTATGATGAAGGACAGGCCCTTCATCCCCAGCCGGTCCATGGCCCGGCGGATGGCCGGGGCGGCCGCCGCGGGCCCCGGCTCGATCAGGGCCCCGCGCGGGGCATCGATGAGGTAGGTCACCGGGACCTCGGGCATGCCGGCGATCGGTACCTCAAACCGGTAGATGCCCGGGGCCACCTCGATCATCTCCGGCATCCGGTCCTCCGGCGGCCGCCGCCAGGGGCGGGGAGTCGGGCGGGGCTCACTTCCCTTCCCGGGTGATGCGCAGCTTCTCGATCTTGAGGTTCCGCATCTCCTTCACGGTGAACTTCAGGTCGTGGTAGCGGAACTGCTCCCCCTCCCGCGGCACGTGGCCCAGCCGGTTGAGCACCAGGCCGGCGATGGTCTCGTAGTCTCCGTCGGGCAGGCTCAGGCCCAGCTCCTCGTTCACCTCCTCCACGCGCATGTTGCCGTCTATGTCGTAGGTGTGCTCGTCGACGGCCTGGAACTCCTGGGGCTCCCGGTCGAACTCGTCGCCGAAACGGCCGACCAGCTGTGACAGCAGCTCCCTCAGGGTCACCACTCCGGCGATCCCGCCGTACTCGTCGACCACCACCGCCATCTGGTTGTTCGAGGCCTGCATCTCCCTGAAGAGCGCCCCGATGCGCTTGGTTTCCGGGGCGAAGATGATGGGCCGGGTCATGCTGTCGATGGTGGTCCCCTCATGCACTTCGCCCCTGGCCTGGGCCAGCAGCACGTCCTTGATGTAGAGCCCGCCCACGGCGTTGTCCGGGCTGTCTTCGTAGACCGGGAAGCGGGTGTGGGGCGTCTCGGCGTAGATCTCCAGGAATTCCTGGAGGGTGGTCCCCTTCTCGATCCACACCACGCCTGTCCGGGGAAGCATCGCCTCCCGGACGGGGTCGTCGCCGAACTCGAAGACCCTGTCCAGCATCTTGGCCTCGGCCTCCGCCACCACGCCCTCCTGCTTGCCCACGTTGATCATGGTGCGGATCTCTTCCTCGGTCACCAGGGTCCGCTGGGTCGGCTGGCCGCCGATGATCTTGCTGACGGTAGTGCCGGCCCAGCCCAGCACGGTGGTAAACGGCGTCAGGGCCCACGACAGACCCGAGACCGGGGTGACGAAGGCCCGGGCCACCCGCTCACTGTGCTGCGATGCCACGATCTTGGGAACCACTTCGCCTACCACCAGGAGGACCATGGTCACCACCACCGTGGAGAGCAGCACGGCCAGGTCCGGGTGGTCGGCCCACAGCTTGATGATCACCGCCGTGCCCAGGGCGGCCGCGGCGGTGTTGACGAAGTTGTTGCCCAGCAGAACCGTGGTGATGAACTTCTCCGGCTTCTCCAGGAGGCGGGCTATGCGGCCCTCCTTTCTGCTGCCGTGGTTCTCCATGTGCTTCACCCTGATCTTCTGCAGCGAGATGAAGGCCGTCTCCGAGCTGGAGAAGAACGCCGAACCCATCACGCAGATCACGAACAGGATGAGGTATATCAAGTGCACTCTATCCATGGCTTTTGACCTCCCGGCGCGCCCCGGTCCCGTGGCGCGGCCCGTCGTGCCCCCCGGTTGCGCCCATGTTCATCATGGCCATTTTCCTATGTTTGGCACGAGGGCGCAAGTGCGCCCCGGGCCGGGGGCCCTCGCGGAACGCTTGGCCCCGCTCATAATGGCAGAACGACGACACCCGAATTGACTTGGCCTGCGGCCCGCTATAGAATCTGGGTCACATGGGGGGTACGCCTTGAGCAGCAGCATCGGCCAGAAGATCGGCGAGATCATCATCACGGCCCTGTGGCCGGTCATCTGGGTGTTCTACGTGCTGGTGGGAGCAGTGGTGCTGGTGGAAGCCGCCGCGGTGTACCTAAGCTGGGGCGTCGCGGTGCGCTTGGACCGGCTGCGGGGCGCCCCCGGGCGCCGGCCCGGCCCGCAGTCCGCCGGCTGAGGACCTGCCAGCGATGGTCAAGTACGTCTTCCTGGTGCGGCCGCCGGGGGCGGTGACGGCCTCTGCCCTGAAGGGCCGGATCCTGGGTGAGGTGGCGCCGCGGCTGCTCCGGTTGGGGCCGGACCGGCTCAAGGTTGGCCTGACTGAGCCGCCGCGCCCCCGCCTGACCGTCCTGCCGCTGGCGAAGTCGGACCTGGCCATGATCTCATTGTGGGATGGGAAGGGTGGCCGGGCCCCGGAGTGGCAGGCGGCCATGGCCGGCCCTGGATGGGGAGT
>JAEAME010001996.1_pt1 | contig 12769 bp, 13 predicted proteins | sample 8958731 | NCBI WGS metagenome assembly JAEAME01 (sample SAMN16933194, study PRJNA681113) | bioreactor sludge metagenome | isolation source: anerobic bioreactor sludge (Control) | place: India:Bengaluru | collected 2018-10-24 | reverse complement strand
TTTACACAAAAAATCCCATGATTTCATGGGTTATGGCGTTTAGCAAACGCCTAATGTATTAAATAATTCGGAGGGATAAATGAAAAAGACAAAATTTTATTTACTTGTTATTGCACTGCTTATTATATTATCAGCATGTATACCAACTAAGCCTGCTAATAACTATTCTAATTTACATTCAAAATACAAATTTATAGGTAAGGTTATAAAAATATATGGCGAAACTATGCTTATTTCAAATGCTGACAACGAGATAAACTCTGGTGATTTATATTTGTTATCTACAGATTATGATTATGATAAAGAAAAAATTCAAGCTGGAGCTATAATTGAAATTGAATATGATGGAACTATTTTAGAAAGTTATCCTTCTCAATTCAGTAATGTAAAGAGTATTAGATTTATTGAGAAGAAAGATGATATGGTTGGTTTTTATGAAAAAGTATTTGATAAGCTTTGGGAAACTGATAAAGGGTTAAATTCAAATATTGAAATTTTAGCATTCGATTTGTCAAAAACAACAAATTTAAGTGAGTCCGAAAAAAGTGCATTGATTTATGTATTAGGCAATAAATACAAGCTACAAACAGTATCAGGAACTTTTGAACAATTAAGAAAAGATGGATACATTGATAAGGATTTGCTTGAATTTAAAAATGGAATCCTATTCAGCTTTGAAGTAACAAAACAATCAGAAAACAGCTTTATGTTCAATGCTGAAAAATGGCGTAGTGTAATCGGGGCATACTTCTTTAATGAATGTAAAGCAAAAAAAATTAATGGTATATGGGATTATAAAATTGGTTCTGAAGCAATATCGTAATTAATTTAAAACTAGATATTAAACACATTAAATTGCTAATCTAAAGCTGTCTAGCTTAATAATACAAATAAATTATTAAATAATCAAATAAACCATTATTAATAAGTGATGACAATGGTTTATTTTTATGTTAAAATATCTGAGATATGTTTTAATTCGGAGGTTTTCGTGAAAAATATAAATATTTATAAAATGGTACTATGTGCTCTATTTGCAGCATTAACAGCGATTTTTTCACAAATTGCTATACCTATTGGACCTGTTCCAATCAATTTAGCTACATTTGCAGTATTCTGTGCTGCAGCGCTTTTAGGCTCAAAACTTGGAGCATTAAGTCTTATAATATATGTAGCTATTGGTGCAGCAGGTGTTCCAGTATTCTCTATGTTTAGAGCTGGACTTAGCACTTTAGTTGGACCAACTGGGGGATACATAATTGGTTATATTGCAACCGCTTTTATTTCTGGCTTAATTATAGAAAAATTTAATAAAAGTAACAAATTACACCTATACATCACTTCTATGCTAGCTGGATTGCTTATTTGCTATATTATGGGAACTGCATGGTTTATGTTTTCATTAAGTAGAGGACTATGGGATTCACTTATGTTATGTGTTATTCCATTTATTCCTGGAGATATCATAAAAATAATAGCAGCAGCCATGATAGCAAAGCGTATTAGACCTATTGTACAATAAATGTAAAAACTGTTGCAAGTTAGATTTTGCAACAGTTTTTTTAACTTCTTTTTTCATTTAATGGTTTAATCAATATTTAATATAATTAAAATTTTATTTTTTAAACAAATCACCTAATGCTGCAAATGGATTTTCCTTTGACAGTTCCTCTTCTGCTTGCTTTTTCATTTTTTGCATATAATTATTTACTTCTCTTTTATCAGCTTTTTTATTATTCTTAAATCTTTGTTCAAACACCGATGCCTTTTCCTTGAAATTACAGCTAGTTCCTGAACAAACATAAATTTTACCTTCACCACTACCTTTGATTACAAGTTTTTTCTTACATTCTGGGCATCTAGCATTTGTAGTCCTACTTATAGTTTCTCTATGTCCACATTCCCTGTCCTGACAAACATACATAACACCAGTCTTCGATTTAACCTCTAACATTTTTTTACCGCATTCAGGACATTTTACACCTGTTATATTATCATGTACAAATCTGCTATCCATACCTTTTACGTCATTAATAAGCTCCTTAGTGTACTTTTTCATATCGCCAATGAATTTTTTATCATCTAGTTTTCCTTTGCTGATATTCTCCAGATGACTCTCCCAATTTGCTGTTAAAAGAGGAGATTTTAAATCCTTTGGAACAAGCTCAATTAATTGTCTTCCCTTAGATGTTGGAATTAATTCCTTGCCTTGTTTTTCAATAACAAAGGAATTAAATAGCTTTTCAATGATATCAGCTCTTGTAGCTACTGTTCCAAGTCCTCCAGTTTCTCCTAATGTTTTTGCTGAAGCACTATCAACCTTAATATATTTATGTGGATTTTCCATAGCAAGTAAAAGTGTTCCCTCATTAAATCTTGATGGTGGCTTTGTCTTTCCATTGTCTACTGAGGTAGAAATAATTTTTATTGTGTCTCCTTTAGAAAGCTTAGGCAAAATCTGCTCTCTAATATCATCCTCATTTTCATCCTCATCATCTAGATCATAAACACTTTTCCAACCCTTTGATTTAACAACCTTTCCATTAGCAACAAATTTTTCACCATTTATCTCAGCTACTATATTAGTTTGTATATATTCAAATGGAGGAAGCATTACACTTAAAAACCTTCTAACAACTAAATCATATATGTTTCTTTCCTCAGTATTTAAATTACTAAGTTTTGGACTTTCCTCAGTAGGAATTATAGCATGATGATCTGAAACCTTTGAATCATCAACAAAGTTTTTATTAGCTTTAACACCTTTTTTCAGAATATCAAGTGCAAATGCCCTATAATCACCAATAGCTATAGCCTTTAACCTTTCTGGTATAGTTTGAACTACATCAGTTGATATAAATTTAGAATCAGTTCTTGGATATGTCAAAATTTTATGATTTTCATATAGTCTTTGCATAATTGAAAGAGTTTGTTTTGCTGAATATCCCCAAATTTTATTTGCGTTTCTTTGAAGCTCAGTTAAATCATATAAATTTGGTGCATATTTTTTCTTTACGCTCTCATTCAAGTCTACTATTTTTGCATCATTGCCTTTGATACGTGTTATGATACTATTTGCGAAATCTTGATTAAATGTTCTTCTATTGCCATTTTTATCTGTCCATTGCATAGAAAAATCTTTAGATTTGACTGTTACAGTATAAAAATCCTCGGGTACAAAGTTTCTAATTTCATCTTCTCTTTGCACAATCATCGCAAGAGTTGGTGATTGAACTCTTCCAGCTGATAGCTGAGCATTATACTTGCAGGTTAATGCTCTTGTTATATTTAATCCTACTATCCAATCTGCCTCAGCTCTACAAACAGCTGCTTTATATAGATTATGATATTCCGCGCCTGGCTTTAAATTATTAAACCCATCCTTAATCGCCTTGTCAGTTTGTGATGATATCCAAAGTCTTTTTACAGGCTTTTTTACACCAGCTTTTTCTAAAATCCATCTTCCTACTAACTCGCCCTCACGTCCAGCATCTGTAGCTATTACTATTTCATTTATATCATTTCTAAAAAGTTGTTTTTTTACCTCATGATACTGCTTAGCAGTTTTCTTTAATATAACTAGTTCCATTGGTTCAGGAAGCATAGGCAGAGTATCTATTGACCATTGCTTGTATTTATCGTCATAATCCTCTGGATCTTGAAGCCCTATTAAATGACCCAATGCCCATGTTACAACATAATTATCGCCTTCTATATAAGAGCCTTTATTTTGATTACATTTTAATACTTTAGCCAAATCTCTGCCAACAGATGGCTTTTCTGCCAATACTAATGTTTTTGCCATTATACTTCTCCATATTTATAAATTTTTATACTTTTCCTATATCTCATACAACTCTGGTGTTATATTTAATATTTCAATCATATTACCTATGTTGCCATCTCCCGCAAAAACCTTCATATCAAAGAAATTCTCATCTAAGTCTAACCAATGCAAAGGATGTTTTTCAGGCACTAAGTTTACGTCTTTATTTAAAGTTCCAACATAAACCTCCATGTGAATATCTTGAATATGCCATATAAAATCCATAAATGCCTCGAGCTTTGTATCTAAGTTAGTAATACCAGTTTCTTCGAAAAGTTCACGATAAGCAGCATCTAAAGAGTTTTCATTTTCCTCGATTTTCCCACCAACAAAGTTATATAAACCCTTATAAGGATCATTCAATCTCTTACAAAATAAGAGCTTAGTTTTTTCTTTATTTAAAATTATTATACAATTAACTTTTTTCATTAGTCCTCCTGCTTATCCTAAAGCATGTTTATAATATTTTATACCTCACTAAAAATATTATAATAAATTTTCTATTTCATTTTGTAAAACATCCGCAAATTTTTGAATATCATCGCCTAGAGTTTCAGTCCATATCCAAAACTTGTCCTCATTTATATAATTAAGAGGCTGATTTCTTACTTCTAATGCTTTTTTTAATGTACTTTCAACAGGACATAATTTGTTTTCTAATGCCCATTCCCCTGCTTTTGTTTTTGCAATAACCTTTCCAGTTTTCAAAGTATATATACATCTTGCTATATCTAATAACCAACCAACCGAATATATGCTTCTATCTGTAACAACTGCATATTTACGAATAGTTTCATAATGATGAATTACTGCTTTTTTAAGCTCATCATAGCTTGGTAAGGTCAATGTATCTCTTATATCTTTTCCGTATAATAGAATTCCATCTGAAATCAGCTCATACATACTAAAACTATCAAAAGTATAGGAATCGGTAATTCTCTGTCCACTCGTTCCCCAATATACAGCTTTTTCTCTTGTTTTATTTATAAACGAGTTATAAGTTAATATCCCACCTTCAAAAGAGCGAAAATATTTATTGTCTTTATACTTCTCAAGTAAACTTTGTCTAAGCGATACTAGCTTACTCATCTGATCTTCTGTAATTGAATATTGTGTAAGACATAAAATATCAATATCACTCCATCCCAATTTAAAGTCATCTAACGCAACAGAGCCAAAAATATAAATTGAGGGTTGTTTGTTTTCAAGTATATTGACAATTGAGTTTGTCATGATATCTATTGATTTTTTTAGCATTACATTTACCTCCTAAACTTAAGCCACTCTAAGACATTCGTAAATATCCACATTTAAGCATACCTTAAACTATGGATATTATACCAAATATATCTTAAGGAATCAATTTATTCAATAATTTAATTTAAAGTTTTTTATTGTAGTAATAATTGCTTCTATAGCTCTAATATCTTCATAGTCAACACTAGATATACATAGTCTAACACAATTATGATAGTTTGGATGATCTTCTTTTTCCAATATTTTATTTAGAAAAAAATTATTATTTGAGTCTATTATTATATCTCTTGTTTTAAGCTCTTGTGCTAGCATAGAGGCTGTAACATATTCTGGTAAGATTAACCATATAAATATTCCATTTTTTGGTACATGCCATATAAGTTCTTGTGGACTAAGTGATTTAAATATTTCACTCGCCCTTCTTAACTTATTTTCATATGATTTTCTAACCCTTTTTATATGCTTTTCATACATACCTGATTTTATGAATAAATCAAGTGCTACTTGTGGAAGTTTTGAAGTATTTAAATCACTTAGATATTTAAATTCTGCTATTTCATTGACTAAACATTTTGGAAGTATAATAGCTCCAATTCTAATGCCAGGCATAAAAGTTTTTGAAAAGCTTTTTACATATACAGTATATCTGTTTAAATCATAATAGTATATAGGCATTGAAGTCTTCTTATCTCCTAATTCAGAAAGATAATCATCTTCTATAATTAGTACATTATATTTATTACATAACTCAACTATTTTTTTCTTTTCAAGCTCAGTTAAAGAATATCCAGTTGGACTATGATGTCTTGGTATAACATAAAATGCCGCAATATCTTCATTTTTAAATATTTCTTCCATCTTTTTAAAATCATACCCATCTTTTTTTCTTTCAATTCCAAGCATTTCAATTCCTAAATATTCTGCTAATTTTAAAACTAGATTATATGTTGGCACTTCAACAAGAAGTTTTCTACTATTATCATGAAAAACAGTTTGAAGCACTAAACTAATACCTTGTTGTGCCCCATTTGTTATAATTATATCTTCTGAGCTTGTATAAACACCATCTCTCTCCAAATGCAATTTTAACGTTTCTTTTAAATTTGATGATTCAAAATTCTGTTCATATAAAAACAAGTTGCTTTTATATATATCAATTGCTTTATTGATTACATGCGTAAATTCCCTATAAGGAATCAACTTTTCATCCGGTTTTACTATCGAAAAATCAATCTGCTTTTTAACAGCAGATGACTTATCCTTATAATCTACCAAATAAAAGCCTCCTCGTGGAATACTATATACCTCATGCTCTTCCTCTAACTGTGCATAGGCTTTATTCACTGTAATCTTATTTATATTAAGTAAAGCTGCCACCTCACGACAGCTTGGAAGTCGTTGACCTTTTACTATTCTACCTGCATTTACTTCTTCTAAAATATATTTTTTTACTATTTGAACTTTAGTCATTTCAACTATAAACCTCTACTTATTTTGTTCTGTAGTAGTACAGTTTGATTTCATTGTATTTGTACTATTATATATTTTAGTATATACTAAAAAATAAATAAAGCAACATAAATTTTATAAATAAGTGGAGGTCACTATAATGAAAAATGGAATGAAATTAGTAAATGAAAATCAATACGAAAAAATATTAGAGCAATTAAAAAACATACCCTTTAATACTTTTTTTGCAAGAGCAGTATTAGATTTAAAAGCTTGTGGGAAGATATTTGTTGATAATATAAATGAGCCTAAATCTATTTATATTGCTCATGATTATGGTATGTCACTTTTGTTTGGAGATACTGATAATATTGAATTTAATTTAGATCTTAAAGAATATTTATTAAATGAATTTAAGAATAGAATTAGTTACGAGTTTCTACAAGTCTATCCAGAAAAATGGAGTAATAAATTAGAAGAATTATTAAAAGATAATTTAATTAAATATTCTAAATTATTAGATAACTATTCAAAATCCGAAGCAGATACTTTAGTAGAAAAGTATAAAGAAAATCATATAATTCAATGGGGAAGGGTTAATTTTATTTATAAAGAGATTGATAAGGTTGTTTTTCCTAAATCAGAATATAAAATAAAATTAATAGATTCTGAAATTTATGATAGAATAGAAGGAACTGTAATTCCAAAGTTTTTTTGGAAATCAAAGGAGCTTTTTTTATCAAATGGAATAGGATATGCACTAATGAATGGTGATGATATAGTATCTATAGCCTTTTCATCCTGGAAGTATGAAGATGTACTAGAAATAGGCGTAGAAACATCACAAAAGTATAGAAAAAAGGGCTTTGCGAAGTATGTATGTAAAGAATTACTTTCTTATTGTCAAAAAAATAATTTATCACCTATATGGGCATGTAGATTAGAAAATACTGGATCATATTTATTGGCAAAAAGTTTAGGATTTGATGAAGTAATTACTCTTCCATATTATGAATTAATAACAAACTAATAGTTATAAAATAAAAAGCACACAGTATTAACTATAATAATTATAACTAATATCTGTGTGCTTATAATTTTAAATTTTATAAATACTTTCCACTTAATAAGTCTAATAAAGTAGCAGTGATATTTCCAAAATATTTCATAAATCTATCATCGACAATTGGTTTGTCTAATATCTCATATCTTATTAATCTATCTACTATATGATTTGATATTAGCTTTTTATGTTCAATTGTCGTTTTAAATCTATGAATAATTAGATTGTTTTTTTCTTCCTCAACTAATAGCCTTTTATATAAATCATTTACTATCGTTTCTTTTCTTACTATTGCTGCATTCTCATTAACCATTTCTGGAGCCCAGCCTGTTTTTCCATACATAAACCCTTCATTATCTAGTTCATAAACAGAACAACTTTTATTATTATAAACTAGTTCAAAGGCATTAGGATAACATTCATAAATTACTGGAATTTCGTCCTTATTCACGTCCATAATAAAATCAAAATCATCTTTTTTTGCTCCAAAGAGTAAAGCTGTTACCATATTGTTAATAGCATATACATATGCTTTTCCATGAGTTGAAACTCTAGGCTCTATAATTTTTGAATCTTTAACTTGTGATACATGATATAGCATTTTAGTCTCCTTTAAATAGCTCTAATAGATCAATTAATCTCCATTCGCAAATCCTCTTTAAATCTTTTACGTGAAGGATTACCTTCTACTCTCCAAATCTGCTTTCTTTTTATATCATAAATCACTGACCAAACAGTATCTGCATTTGTTTTTCTATCATATTGGCACATAAAACCGTATTTTCCTGATAAAATATCCTCAGCGAATTTCACAGAATAGCTGTCCTTGTTATTTTTTAATGCATTATATGCTGTAAAATATCTATCGTCAGATCTCCAATCATCTATGGCTGGATTTCGATACTCTTTCATATCTACGGAATAAAAGTTGTTTGCTGTTGCAACAAAGTGTTCTTTTGACTCTTGCTTAATGACTATATTTTTTTCAGGGTTACACTCTACGACTGCAATATCACCATTTATATCTGCTAGTGTAATAGTCTGTGCAGAGGCTATTGGAAGCTGATGTAATTTATTTATAGCTTCTTGCGTTGTTTTACATTTTTCAAGTAGATATCTTACTAGCATACCAGCATTAAATCCCGGTTTTCTTAACTTTGGATATACAAAGGTTAAACCTGCACAAAATCCATGCTCGTTAACTCCGTCCTCCATCTGTACATATGCTGTAGTGTTTGCATTGAAAGAATAACTGTTGTTAAGCTTATAAATACAGTTCATATATAATTTTTCAAGACTTACTAAAAAGTCACTGTTCCTAGCAAATATTATTTCATCCTTAGTGCTAATTGCAAAACATGTACATTTGTTATCAAATTCAAAACAATACATTGAAAACAACATAGCTTGAAGCGTTTCTACTGGGACTTTATTTCCTTCAGCAATTCCTCTTATTTCATCTAGTACCTCAGGAAAGTATTTTTCATAATCCTTAACACATTGACTTGCAAACTCATATTTTTCTTCTGTTAGTTTAAAAGTAGGACAATAATCTAATTTTTTTCCGTTATTAGCCAATAGCTGTCCCCATTTGTAGCCTACCTCATAATGTGTTCCTTTAAATCTTCCGTGATACATAATTACACTCCTAAATTTTATTTAAGAGCTAGCGCTATCTCTTATATAGTTAGCTTAATTCAATAAAAATTTTATGTCAAGAACTATATTAATATTGTTTTACTTATTAATTTAATAATCAAAATTCATTTTTTAAGCTTCTAGTAAATAGTTTATTTAGCACATCTTTTGGATTCTTATTATTGTAAAGTATATCGTATACAGCTTTACATATTGGCAGTTCTACACCATGGATTTCTCCTAATTTTAATAATGCCTTTACTGTATAATATCCTTCTGCTAATTTTTCATATTTTATACCTTGAATAAACATTTCTCCATATTTTCTATTATGACTAAATTCTGAAAAAACAGTTGCTTCATAATCTCCAAGATGACATAATCCATAAGCAGATAACTCATTACCTCCCATAGCAGTTATTAATCTTGCAATTTCTCTCGTACCTCTTGACATTAGAGCACCTTTTAGAGTAGATAATTTTGATCCATCTAGCATACCTGCTGCTATTCCTATAACATTCTTAGCAGCTGCACCTATTTCATTACCAATTAAATCTTGTCCATAATAAAATCTAATTAAATCACTTGAAAATTCATTTACTAGCTTTTCTTTTACTAAATTATTTTCACTATCAATAACCATACAATTAGGAATTTCACGATAAAACTCTTGCACATGACCTGGTCCTAGCCATACTGCAACTGAATTTGAAACATCTAAATTATCCTTAACTATCTGAGACAGCCTGCGTCCTGTAGAAATTTCAATACCTTTCATACATAACACAATTATTTTATCTCTTAAATTAAGACTTTTTAGCTCCTCCATCAAAGACTGAAGTCCTTGTGAATTTATTGAAATAACAATTATATCCGAATTTTTTATTGATTCAACACTTGTAGAAAGTTGTAAAGTATCTGATAATTCTATAAATTCATTTTTTCTTTCAGTTATAAACCTCTTCATATGAGCAGAATCTTCACGTCCATATAATGTCACACTATGATTAATTCTATCTAAATACCATGCTATGAATGAACCCCATCGTCCACACCCTATTACTGTAATATTCATTAAACTTCTCCTTACATAAGTATATTAAATTATCTATGCTCGCGATAATAGTGGAAGCATCAATTTATTCTTTTCAAATATGTTTTCTTTACTTTCAAGTATAAAAAAAGTTGAATCATCCTCTTCAATTATTTTAATTGTACAATCCTTTATATCTTTTGGTGTAAATCCAAATAAAATATTTTTACAATCTTCTTTTGCAATGACTGCTATAATATCATCCATTGATTTACCTGCATCACAATAAATATCAAAGAAAGTCATTGTCTCTGAGTCATAATCTACAATTACAATTGCATCAACATCCTCTAAATAATAAACACAGTCCTTCATAAATGATGAACAATAAAACATTAAAAGTCCATAATTGTTTAACATAGGAAGCATAGAAAAAGGATTTGATTTTTCATAGTAATTTTTAAGTAATTTTTTATCATAATCATCTGTCATATCAAGCTTTCTTATCTTGCCTATTGCAGGAATAGCACTTTTACTATATTGATATTCTTTTACCTTCACAAATCCAAATCTAGGATAAAAATCAAGAACTGAATCATTTGCATATAAATAAATAGCATCACATTTATCTTTCCAGTCATGCAAAATTTTATCTATAAGCTTACGAGAAAGCCCTTTATTTCTATACTCACAATCAGTCATTACAGTACCAATTTGAATATATCTTTTTATTTGTTCTTGAAATTTCGTATCTATTATATTAACAGATACATTTGAAACAACTTTATCATTATGTATTAATACATGAGGAATATATTTATCTTGCCAATATCCATCTTGGTACCATTTTTCAAATGATAAACCAAAGGTTTTTTTTGATAATTCGTTAAAGCTTAATCGAATACTTGTATTTTCTCTAACTTCTGTATTATATGTATATTCAGCATCATCAATAAACCATTTTATACTCATAATTTAAATCTTTCTTTAATTATTTGTGCGACTTCAACAGGTTCTACAGATGTATTATTTATTTTTATATAATTTTCTTTGACAATTTCACCATCATAAGAATTTAATCTATACTTATCCTCTAGATTTCTAAACATCTGTTCTGATTTTTCAATATTTCTTTTAGTAGGCTTATTTAGTAATCTGTTTTCTGTTTTGTTACGTTCAATTCTCAAATCATAATTAGCCTCTAGCTCAACATAAAAAATCTCTGAACCTCTTGATTTAAAAAGACTTTCTAGATTATTAATATAATCCCAATCATTTTGACTGTCTAAAGCCCACATATATGTAAATATCATTCCATACTCATCACTTTTTGAATATGCATCAAAAATTTCGTACCTAAATAACTCAACAAGTCTTCTTCTTTCATTAGGAATATTAGCAAATAAATCCGATACTATATCTATAGTCATATGATTATGGAAAAGCTTTAAATCTGTAATCTTTGCAAGCTCTTGACCGACTGTCATCTTGCCAACTGCATGAGGCCCAAAAATAACTACCAACTTCATATTTTCCCTCCAAAATATTATAAAAATATTTAGTTAACTCTTACCTTGTTCAAATTAAATGAATGTTATAACTTGATATTTACACTCTAAAAAATTTCTTCTTTGTTCTAATCGTCTCTTTCATTTTGTAACAATCATTTATGTGCATTATTAAATGTCTAGTAGGTGGCATTAGCAATAAACCTGCATAGTCTTTATCTCCCCAATAGTTCAACAACCAAATTGAATCCTTGTGTTCTGTAAGCCCACCTACATCAACAATTCTATTAAGTCTTTCTTGTGGAATCATCTTTTTCATATCCTCAGGTGTTAGGTTTTTAACTACTTCCTGAGTTTTTAACCCTACTGCATCTCTGTATTTTAACAGTTCTTCTATACATATATCTTTACTAAGCTTCATTATTTCATCATCTGTCATTGCATTTCCAGTGTCACTTACATTTACATTCATTTTAGCTTTCCAATCATTATTAAATACCTGTTCTTTATCAGCTATCAAAACATTCATGGTTAGATCTTCAATCCTTGCTAAGTGCCATATCGCCCAAACAATAGTCTCATCAGTTTTAATTGGCATAATTCTATACTCGTTATCCTTTAAATCATTTATTAATGGATTGATATAGTTAGATTTATCAAGCGAAATTATATTACTATGCAATTGAGAATGTATATCCAAAAATAACTCAATAGCCTCGTCAAACTTGTCCTTTTTTCTGATAATTTTTATAAGTTCTTTATGTTGATCACTTAAATCGTTACTGACATACTTCAATTTATCCCCTCTTTTCAAAGATTTAACAATATATATTTAAAATGTTCTTTAAATGTATATTGAACTAAATATTATATAATAATATCAGAACATTTGTTCTGTGTCAATGCTTTTTATCTTAGAATTTTTATCGCTGTACAAAAATTATAATTGTTTATAACATTTATAATTGAAATTATTACAATTTTTTATTAATAAT
>JAEAME010001995.1_pt1 | contig 12770 bp, 11 predicted proteins | sample 8958731 | NCBI WGS metagenome assembly JAEAME01 (sample SAMN16933194, study PRJNA681113) | bioreactor sludge metagenome | isolation source: anerobic bioreactor sludge (Control) | place: India:Bengaluru | collected 2018-10-24 | reverse complement strand
AGGAGATCAAGAGCTTTCATGTTCGCGATGGATTGGCGGTGAAGTGGGCTGGCCGCATGGGTATCGTCACGGCGATCATCACCGCCCGGCGGTCGAGTGCCGTGGAGCGCCGGGCGCGAGAGATGGAGGTCTGCCATCTCATCATGGGGTCAGAGGCTAAGCTGCCCGTGCTGTATCGCCTATCCGAGCGGGAAGACATTCCTCTTCAGGACATCGCGTACGTGGGTGACGACCTCCCAGACCTCGGCCCGATGGCTGCCGTCGGACTGCCGATCGCTGTGGCTGACGCCGCCGCCGAGGCAAAGGCTGCGGCGGCTTATGTGACGGAGCGAGTTGGCGGCGATGGCGCCGTGCGCGAGATCGTGGAACTGCTTCTGGAGGCGCAGGGCAAGTGGCGCGATGTGGTTGAAAGTAACCGAGGGGAGCCGTGACGGCTTGGCCGGCCTGACCCTCGTCCACACCAGCGATCTGCACGGCGACCCCCACGGGGCCCTCGATCGCGCCGGAAGACTGCTCCGTCTGATCCCTGGGGCCGTGTGGTTGGACTCGGGCGATGCGCTGAAGGCGTGGAATCTCACCCTGGGGCTGAAGTGGGAGCGGACCCTAGCGCGGATGACCGAGCTGGGTTGCTCGGCCATGGCGATGGGCAACCGCGAGTTCGAGCCGCTGGTACCCTGCCATCGGCTGAAACTCGCCACTGCGGGCTTCCCTGTCATCTGCACGAACCTCGTTCATCCCCGCCCTCGATCCGTGCCGGTGGTGCCCGAGGTCAGGTTCCGGACCCCAGATGGTCGCCGAATACGGGTGTTCGGGGCACTGCGGGATATGCTTAGGTCACCCGGATCCAGGCACCTGAGCGCCTACCGGTTCCGTGACCCGCTCGAGCCGCTGAGCAAGCGCTGTGCCACGGCCGAGTCCGACGAGCTGGTGGTGCTCCTGTCCCATCTCGGGGGGCCCAGCGACCGTGATCTGCTCGCCATGCTGCCTCGCCTCGACCTGATTCTGGGAGGCCATGACCACCACAGCCGTTGCGAGCGCAGCGGCAGGAGGGCGATTGTGGCGCCACATCCACATGGACGGCAGGTGGCACTTATCACCGTGCGGCTCGACGAGCCCCCCCTTGTGCGCCTAGTCGGCTCCTCGTGGGAGGAGGCCGATGCCGTTGCCGAAGCGACCGCCGGGCCGTAGGCGAACCCGTCCCGATGCATCAGTGGAGCCGACTCGGCACCCCGCGCGAAGCGAGATCGTCCTTGTGGCATGGGCCCTGGTAGTTGTGGTGCTCTTCCTGCTGCAGCCGAGCACGATCGACATCCTGCTGGCGGCCGCCGCAACCCTGCTGGGAGGTGGCGTCTGATGCTCGCGTGGGTGGGACTGGTCTGCGGCCTGCTCCTCGTCGGGGTGTGCGCCGGTTTTGGACGCCTCCTCCTCGGGTGTTGGGTCGCAGACCGCCTCAGCCTAGGCGAGCGCTGGGCGCTCTTTGGCTGGACGGGCATGACACTCCTGGCCTACGTCGTGCTCGCTCTGGGGCTACTATCGCTGCTCGAGTGGCGATGGCTTCTCGGAGCGGTGGTGCTCTGGACAGGTCTGGGGGCGCGGGGGCTCCTGGCCCTGGTCGCTGAGACCCGGCCTGTCCCATTGCGTTGGTGTGGCTGGCGGACGGTGCTCTGGGTCCTGGTAGGCGTCTGTATCCTGTTCGCAGCCACGGGCGCGGTCAATCCCCCGGGAACGAATGAGTATGATAGCCTGACCTACCACCTCGCCGCTCCGAAGCTCTACCTCGAAGCAGGCGAGGTGTACCGTGTCGTCCACGACCACCATACGAACTCACCCTTCAACCTGGAGATGCTCTACACCATCGGACTCGGCTTCGGCTCGGAGGCCATGGCCAAGTCCTTCCACTTTGCTACGTACTTGCTGCTCGTCGCTTCCGTCGCAGGGGCAGCACGGCGCTTCGAGGGCCAGGAGGATGGGCACGTGCCCGCCTTGGCGGCGGCCCTGGTGGGCACACTCCCGCCGATCGTCTGGGAAGCGGGCACCGCCTATGTGGACCTGGGCATGGCCCTGGGCATGTGGCTCGCATTGGTCTGCCTCATTGAGTGGCGCTGCACCGACCAGGGCGGCCACCGCTGGTTGTGGCTCTGCGGCCTCTCATGCGGCACCGCTCTGGCAACCAAGGCCCTGGGCGGCATTGCCCTTCTGTTCTGCCTCCTCGCGGCCTTGGCTAGGGCCCTTAGCCGGAGGCGCCTGGACTGGCGCGGCCTGGCCGGGTTCGCTCTGTTGGCGGGCCTTGTGGCAGCGCCATGGTACGCGCGGTCCTGGGCGTACACCGGCAACCCCGTATACCCCTATGCCTACGGCTTATTCGGTGGCGCCGACTGGGATGCGGAGTGCGCGGAGAACTACCGGGAGGACCAGATGCGGTACGGGTTCGGGCGCGTATCGGAGGCCGCCGCGCGCAATGCTTACCAGCCCACCGTGTTCATCGCATCAGAGGAGCCTCCGCCGCCCGGTCCAGTGACCAGGATCGTCAATCGTCTCTTCGCCAACGGGCGGCCGCCCGCATGGTGGGGTCTTCCCCTAGTACCCGTGTTCGCGACACTCGACGGTGCCGTCTTCTGGGAACGCCCAATGGTGGTCGGAATCATTGGGCCACTCTTCCTCGCGTTCCTGCCAGCCCTCTGGTTGCGGCGTCCGCTCGGCGCTCCTCTGTCCCTGTGTCTCGGCTTCGCCGTATTCGCCCTAGGTGTGTGGTGGTTCACAACCCAGCTCACACGCTACTTGATTCCGGTGCTCGTCACTCTGGCCATTCCCACGGCGCTGGCTGCTTCGCGGCTCTCCGCCGCACCGGGCGGGCTGGGGCGCGTGGCGCCGGTTCTGGTCTCAACTGGACTGGCCATCAACGTCCTCTGCGGGTTCATCATGTGGAGCGGGCAAGCCCCCTTCGCCTTCGGGCGGGTCAGCCGCGAACAGGCGGTGCGGGCCGGTTTTGAGATGATGCCACTGTTCGACACTGTGAACGCCACGTTGACAGGCTCAGATAGGGTCGCCCTGTACGGCGAGCCGCGCGGGTACTACCTAGCGGTGCCGTATCTATGGGCCGACTACGGCTACCACACACTGCTCCCGTACCGCCAGATGGCGTCCCCCGAGGATCTGCTCCAGGCCTACCGACGGCTGGGGGTCACCGCGGTCCTCATCAACAAGGCCACGGCTCGGAGCACTTACGATGGCACGGATCCGGCGGGACACCTCATTCAGGGACTCGTCCAACAGCGCGTGCTCAGACCCCTCGCGGAGACGCGGGAGGGTATAGTGTATCGACTCTCCACGCCGGATGAGGTAGACGAGAAGAGCACTCGAACAAGGGGACCGGAAGACGATGACATCGAAGGAGCGTCTGCTTAGCATCATTCTCGCCGATGCCTATCGCGAGGGGGAGTTCACTCTGCGGTCGGGCCAGAAGTCGGACTACTACATCGACCTGCGCGTTGTGGCACTCTCTCCTGAGGGGGTTACTCTCATGGCGGATGCCCTTCTCGATGAGTTGGCCCGGTCTGAGGCGTCCGCGGTGGGTGGGCCGACTGTCTCATCCGTTCCGATCTTGGGCGCTATCGCCGTGCGAGCGTATCAGCGTGAACTCCCCCTGACGACTTTCTTCGTTCGTGAGACCGAGAAGGGCCATGGAACGGGTAGGCGGGTCGAAGGTCCTATGCTGCGGCCGGGAGAGAAGGTCGCCGTCATCGATGACGTTGTCAGCACCGGCGGGGGCGTCCGCACGGCCATCGCGGGCGCTGAGGAGGTAGGGGCGGAGGTCGTCGATGTGCTGTTCGTTGTGGACCGCGAGATGGGTGGGTCGCAGGAACTGCGCGATGCAGGCTACCGTGTTACGAGCCTCTTTACCGTCACGGAGTTGAGGGCGGCACGAGCTGCCCAGCGGGGGAGCTAGGAGGTCCGAATGGGATCGGGTAGACGCGCGCTGCTTTGCGTGCCCGCGGGTTGGCTCGCCCTTTGCCTGCTCGCTGCGTCGGGATGCACCAGCTTGTTGGGAAAGCCAGCGGAACTCTCGGTCTTCCCGAGCAGCCAGACCCTGTCGCCTGGTGAGGCTTTTCGGCTTCGCTGGTCGCTGACGGACGCCTACGGGTATCCGGTGCCGTCTGAGGCTGCGAACTTCGAGTTCGCTTCCGACGCTCCCACAGTCGTTCGCGTGGCGCAGGATGGCACAGTCGAGGCGCTCGCGCCCGGCCTAGCCACTGTCACCGTCACTAGCATCAGCGAGCCGTCTTTGCTGGCTTCCTGCACCGCGCACGTGACGGCGCCATAGCCCCGGCGAGAGGGCTCACCGACCAAGGGACTCGTCTGCGCATGGATGACAGAACCCTCGACAAGCTAGAGTTCGGCGCCATCAGGTCCGCGCTGGCGATGGAGTGTGCCTGCTCCCTTGGCCGTGAGCGGGCCGAGATTCTTCAGCCTGAGGGTGAGCTAGAGACCGTGGCGATCCGGCTGGCGGAGACGAGCGAGGCCCGCCAGTTGGTTGACGCGTCCGGGCCTCTGCCTCTCGGCGGCGTCTCGGACATCCGCAATCACCTCAAGCGATGCCGGCTGGGTTCCGCGCTCTCGGGCAGCGAGCTCCTCGCTGTGGGCGACTGCCTCCGAGGCGTGCGCCGGGCTAAGGCGGCTATCGAGGCGAGCCACCCAGAGGACTACCCGCTGCTGCGCGATCTCGCTGCCCGTCTGGGCGACCATCGCGAGGTGGAGGAACTCATCGAGAGCACCATCGGGCCCGAGGGCGAGGTTGTCGACAGCGCCAGCCCTTCGTTGAGACGGCTGCGGAACCAGATCGGTATCTTTCGGAACCGCATCGAAAGCAGCATGCGGGAGTTCATAGCCCGTCACACCGATGGATCGAAGCTGCAGGACCGCCTCGTGACGACTCGGAGAGGGAGGCCCTGCGTTCCCGTCAAGGCTTCAGCAAAGGGCTCGATCCCGGGGATCGTGCACGACGTGTCCAGCAGTGGACAGACGCTGTTCGTGGAGCCGCAGGCGGTGGTGAACCTCGGCGATGAGTTGCAGCGCGTGCTGAGCGCGGAGCAGGAGGAGGTGGCGCGCATCCTTCGGCAGGTCTCCGGCGAGGTGGGTGAGGTCTCGCAGGATCTTCAGGGCTCGGTAACGGCCATCGGCATACTGGACTTCGTGTTCGCTCGGGGCAACCTCTCTCGTCGAATGGATGCGAGCCGTCCGGAGATATCAGAAACCGGGGTCCTCAGCCTGAAGAAGGCGCGTCACCCGCTGATCCCAGCCGATGCAGTGGTGCCGATCGATGTCTCGATCGGTGATGAGTGCACCGTCTTGCTCATCACGGGTCCCAATACGGGCGGCAAGACGGTGACACTGAAGACTGTCGGGCTTCTCTGTGCCATGGCGCAGTCCGGGCTGCATATCCCCGCTGACATGGGCAGCACCGTGCCGATGCTGTCTGGGATCTACGCCGACGTTGGGGACGAGCAGTCCATCACGCAGAATCTGTCGACATTCTCCAGCCACATCAGCAACATCGCGCGGATCTGCAAGGCAGCCAAGCGTGGGACCCTGGTGCTGCTCGACGAGATCGGGGCAGGGACGGATCCGGGCGAGGGGGCCGCGCTGGCCCAGGCGATTCTGCGCCACTTGCGCGACCGCGGGTGCCTCGTCCTCACCACGACGCACTACAACTCGCTGAAGGTGTTCGCGCTGACCGAACCCGGCATGATGAACGCCTCCGTCGAGTTCGATGGTCAGACTCTCGCGCCCACCTATCGGTTGCTGATTGGGGTGCCCGGCAGCTCGAACGCCATGAGCATCGCTTCCCGGCTGGGCCTGCGCACGGAGATCCTTATGGAGGCCAGGGAGCTGGTTGGGGAAGACGCGGTGCGGATCGAGCGTGTGGTAACGGACCTGGAGCGGAGTCGCCGCCGCTTCGAGCGCGAGAAGGGCGACCTGGCCCACGCCCGCGGTTCAGCGGAGCGAGAGCTGGAGCGGCTTCAGGAGGAGCGTGAGGAGCTTCGGGCTGAGCGGGAGAGGATCCGCAAGGAGGCGGTCGCGGACGCGCGAGAGGTGCTGCGGCAAGCCCGGGAGGAGGCGCAGGAGGTCCTGCGTCAGCTACGACAGCAGGACCGCGAAGGCAGGTCGACGCAGGCGGCGCGCGATCGCCTGCAGAGCCTTGAACGAGACGTCGCGGACCAGCTCGGGGCGCCCGCTGAGCCCTGCGTCGCCGACGAAACTGAGGCGCAGGCCTGCGCGGAGCCACTCGAAGTCGGCGACACCGTCGAGCTCAAGGCGCTGGGCGGAAAGCGAGCGGTGGTCGTCGACACGGGTCGGGGGGGAGGCAAGGTGCGCGTCTCCGCCGGTGGGCTCCAAATGGATGTGGATGTTGGTGAGCTCACGCGACTGGCACCCGCGTCAGACCGCCAAATCCGCGACCAAGTAGGGGCGCTCAAGGTCACGAAGGCGATGTCGGTTCCGACCGAGATCGACCTCCGCGGTCTCACCGTGGGCGAGGCCATCGACCAGGTGGAGAAGCTCTTGGATGATGCGGCCCTCGCGGAACACACGGAGATCCGGCTCATCCACGGCAAGGGAACCGGGGCCCTGAAGCAGGGGTTGCGCCGTCACCTGGCAGAGGTGCCCGTGGTGAGAGCCATGCATGACGCGCCCCTCAACGCTGGAGGCTCCGGCGTCACGATCGTCGAGCTGTGAGTCCCTCTATACCTGACCAGTCCGCCGCAGGAGAATGTAACGGTTCACGGCCTCTATGGTGAGGCGATCGGGGGCCACGTCCATCACTGTCGCTCCCCGATTCCGAAGCTGGGCGAGCGCCACGTCTCGGTCGTGGATGACTTGCTCAGCCACGGCACGACGGTACACGTCCCGCACCTGGTCGATCGGCGCCGCCGAGGCCTCCTCGAGGGACTGGTCCCTGATGCTGATGAAGAGGGGAAGGTGCTGGCGGGTGATCGCCGACACGTGCCCGATGAGCTGGGCGCTTGCCTCTGAGTCGATCAGGTCGGTGAACATGATGATCATGCCGCGCTTGCGGTGCTTGGACTTGAGATAGCCGAAGGCCCGGGGGAAGTCGGGCTCAACCAGTCGGACCTGGACGTCATAGAGAGCGTCCATGAAGCGGCTGATCTGTGCCTTGCCGTGCGCCGGGGGGATGAACACGAGGGGCTCATCGGCGAAGACGAAGAGCCCAACCCTGTCCTTCCTCTCCGCCGCGACCGTCGCGATCATCAGGGCCGCGTTGATGGCCCGATCCAGCTTGGTGAGTCCGTTCGCCTCGGGTGCCATCATGCGCCCAGCATCGATGAGGATCAGGATGTCCTTGGACCGCTCTTCCTCGTAGTTGCGGGCGATCAGCCGCCTGCGTCGCGCGGTGGCCTTCCAGTCCACCCGCCGCGCATCGTCACCCGGCACATACTCACGGAGGCTCTCGAACTCGTCGGCACGCTGAGCGATTCGCAGCCGCTGAGGTCCCTCTCTCCGAAGCTTGATGCGCGACTCCAGGATGAAGCGTCCGTAATCAACGTAGGACGGGTACACTCTTGCGGTGCGCGCATCCACGGCCGGTTCAACCCGCTTCTGGGCAAGCACCAGGCCGAGTGGACCACGCCACCGTAGGCAGATCCAGCCCAGATCCACGGCCCCTCGACTGCGCGGATACACGGCGTATTCGACCCAGGCCTCCACGCCAGCCGCCACGACGGTGGAGACAGCCTCCGGCTCCGGCTGGAGCCTCAGGGGCACCTCGTCGCGCACACGAACCTCAACGGGGCGGTCGGAGGCGTTCGAGACGACAACCCGCACTCGGTTGCGCGCACCCACGCCGAGCCGCGCGGGGAGCTCGCGGTGGGCCGTCAGGGCGGCACCAGGGGCCATCCAGAGCGCATCCAGCAACGCCGCTCCGACGACCAGGCCGACCACGACCCAAGGAAGCCAGGCGGCGAACCCTAGGGCCACCAATGGACCGCATAGGAGGCCGGTGGCGACGATGACGATGCCCAGGCGCGGCGTCGGGATGTACCGCAAGTCGAGGCCTCCTAGCGGGGCACCGGCACTGAGCTTACGATCGAGTCGATCGCCGCGTCTGGGGAGAGGCCATCGACCTCCGCCTCCGGCTGCAGGATGAGGCGGTGACGGAGGATGGGCGCAGCCGCCTCTTTCACGTCATCGGGCACCACGAACCCACGGCCTGACTCGGCAGCCGCAGCCTTGCTGGCAACCAGTAGAAGCGCCGCGGCCCTCGGGCTTGCCCCCAGCATGACGAAGGGCGACTGTCGACTCGCACGTACGACATCCAGCACGTACTCCATGACCGAGGGGTCCACCGTCACGCCGGTGATCTCCTGGCGAGCCGCGTCGAGCTCCTCGGGCGTGACAGCACGCTGCACCCCCAGGGACTCTAGACTGTGCGGGTCGACTCCTCGGTGGTGCATGTCGAGCACCCGCCACTCCTGCTCGCGGGGTGGGTAGTCCACAAGACACTTGAAGAGAAAACGGTCTAGCTGCGCTTCGGGCAGGGGGTAGGTTCCCTCGTGTTCGATCGGGTTCTGTGTGGCGAAAACGGTGAAGGGGTGGGGTAGGGGGTACGCTTGGCCATCGACAGTGACACGGCGCTCCTCCATCCCCTCCAGCAGAGCGGACTGGGTCTTCGCCGGCGCCCGGTTGACCTCATCCGCGAGCAGGAACTGCGTGAAGATGGGACCTCGTCGGAACTCGAACTCACCCCGCGCAGTGTTGAAGACGCTGACACCGATGATGTCAGCGGGCATCAAGTCGGGCGTGAGCTGGACCCTCCGGAACTCGCAGCCCACGGCCCGGGCCAGCGCCTTGACGAGAAGCGTCTTGGCTGTGCCGGGCACTCCTTCGAGAAGCACGTGACCGCCAGCCAGGACGGCTTGGATGCACTGCCTGACCACTTGCTCCTGACCCAGTACGGCCTTCTCGACTTCAGCCGCTAGCCCTGCGGCGATCTCCTGCGCGGTCCTCACCGACATGGTAGCTCCTTCTGTCACCTCGGCCGCTCGCCGGGTGTTGGTTTCGATGGCCGACTGATCCGAGCCAGTCGGGCTGCGGCTCGAAGCAGCGTAATGTCGTCGTCACATCCGCGGTCGAGCAGGCCCCTGGCCTCACCGAGGGCCTCCTCGATCTCTCCCGCGGTCATGCCCACCCGACCCGCCGCGAGGCGCGCCAGCTGGGCGTGATCCAGATCGCCACTGACTCGTACCGCACCGGAGAGCCGGCGGATGGCACCCTGATACAGCCCCCCGAGAGCGACCTGCCGGGCAGCGGCGTTACGGTACAGCTGAGCGACGGAGTCAACGTACTCGAGCTGCGAGCGCCTGGGGGGCACGTACGGCTCCTCCGGACGACCGAAGCGCGACCCTACCGCCACCAGAACGAACAGCACACCGATGCCAATGGCGCCCAGCACCCCCAGCGCACGGGAGCGCTGTATGAGACCGACAGGACCCGTCGGCCCCAGGGAGAAGCCGTGATGGTACTCATCGAAGTACACCGCCCCCTCCGCCATCCCCGCGATGTTGCCCGCTAGCACGATATTGTCGGCCTCGGTGCATCCTGCATTCGAGACAATATCGGGATCGGCGATGGCGAGGATCACCCCATCTCCGAACAGGCGGCCCGCGACCACCGTCCCTGCCTCACTGCGGGCAAGAGGCACATAGGCTGGTGCCAGCTCCAGGGTCCCGTTCGAGGGTGCGAACAGGAGGCGCACGTTCTGGAGGACTCCATCCTGTGTCAGCGGGAAAGCGTAGGAGCCCTTCGCCGGGGTGAAAGTGGCGGTCACCGCAGCGGCCGTGAAGTTCATGGCCGGCCGGGCCTCCAGCAACTCAGGGAAGGGGGACGTCTCCGGCGCTTGCACCCACGCCGAGTAGGCCGAAGCGAAGGGGAGGAAGCCGCTATACCCGACGACGAGCCGCCCGCCGGAGTGAACCCATGCCTGTAGTGCGTCCATCTCGTCGTGCGCGATTGGCTGGGTCGGGTTTATCAGCCACAGCTGAGCGCAGTCCGCCGGCAGCTCCGTGAGCGGAGCCTCGTGGCGCTGGACGTCCATGCCAAGCCTGCGAAGAGTGTTGAACATGGCTCGGGTGCCCTGCCGCCCGCCGCGGTAGCTCGAGAAGTCCGGGTTGCCTTCCGCCGCCCCCCTGGACTGCACCATCGCCACCACCCCATTGGCGACGACGAGCACGGCCGCAAGCCCGAGCACCCACTTCCAGGTTCGCGACACCTAGGCTCGCCCCCGTTCCGCTTCAACCAGAGGGGCAGCCCGGCGCACCAAGTCCTGGAAGGTATCCGCTGTTGCCGGCTGACCTCCGTACCAGCAGCGCTCGAAGATGCCGATGGCGCCGGAGAGGTTACTGCGGCCCTCGGATCCAGCGGGCAGGAGCCGTTCGTACTCGCGGTTCGTCCGTCCCAGTTCCACCTTGTAGTGCCCCTGCTCGGCCAGCACCAGCAACAGGGCCCAGAAGGCGTACCGCAGCGCCAGCCGAAGATCGCCCTGCTCGTCCGCGCGTCTAGCTGCTCGGAGCGCGCGCAACGCGCTCAAGGTCAGCAGCTCGTGATCCCCAGACCCTGCGACCGAGGTATGCCTCACAACGCCCTCCAGGGAGGCATGGCGGCTGGCTCGCACCCGACGCAGAAGCCAGTAGACGATGGCGCCCGCCAGCAGGAGAGCGCCCAGGGCCAAGACCACCTGAACGACGACCTCCACGACACCCATCTTGACGCCGAGGGCGCGCAACCCGCCAGCGACCCGGTCCCCCAGCCATTGGATGACTGGTGCAACTCTCGTCAGGAGGCGTATGACCAAGGCTCGCAGCAGCTCGCCCCGAGCGCGCTCGTCCCGCTGGAGCGTGTAGGTCCCTTCATCGAGTTCCGCGCGGAGGACCGAGCGAGCGTCCTCCGGGGAGGCAGGCGCCGCTACGGCACCGTGGAGCCCAGAGGCGAGGATCGACAAAATGAGGAGTCGGGCTAGCAAGGAGTCGTCATGCCCCCTCAGTACTGGGCACGCGCACTTGGAGGTCGAAGGCCTCCTGGCGGGCCCGCGCATCGAAGTACATGAGCGTGCGGAACACCATGAGCAGCGGCACGTAGACGATGGCAGCGAGAGGCCGCAGGCTGGTCGCCAACACGCTGGCGAGCGCCGAGCCCTCGGGCAATATGAGGCCGAAGATGGCGCGGCAGAGCACATCGACGGCCGGCTCGAGCCCCGACTGAACGCCCAGAACCACGCCGTAGGACGCTAGATACCACCAGACGATGCGACCGTAGTCCCGTCCGATGAGCCGGAACACCCGCGGGAGGGCATCCACAGCCCCGCGCTCCTCGAACATGACGACCGGCACCAGGTAGACAAGGAGGGGCATGATGAAAGCGAGGCCGATCCACAGGCATGAGGAGCCGGCCATATAGGCCACGCCGTAGACCATGCCAACGGCCACCAACTGCCAGTAGTTGCGCCTGGTGGCTCTCCACGCCTCCCGCGGATCAGGCTTTCGTCCCAGGTGGGTCTGCATCGTCAGCACCGCGGCTACTCCCCATAGCCACGGGTACGTGAGCCAGAGCACTCCATAGAACAGGATGTTCCCGAGCATTACGAGCCCGTAGGTGCCTACATCCAGGGTGTTCTCGCCAAGCAGCAACGGGCCTAGCTGGCTCAGCTCGCCCGATGTCACACCGTCCCAGAGCGTCCCCAGGGCTCCTGTGTCCCCTGTGATGAGCGCGATGAGGTTGGGGTTCATCCGATACTGCGCCCACATCATCAGCGCCAAGGCGAGAGCCATCGGCACGTGGACCACGGTCGCCGCCAGCAGGAGGTCGCCGAAGTTGCGCTTCAGTATGGCAAAGGCTCGATCGAGGCACTTCGGGAGAGTCATCGGGCCCAGGTCCACGCCACCGGACCCTGGCATCTCTATGGGGCCCACTGCAGGCGCGGGCGCCAGGGGTGTTACCTGGGAGGCCTCCGCGCTAGTCGGCGGCGAAGGGGCGGGGGCAGCGGACGTAGCTGCCGCTTCTGGCGCTCTGAGTGAGCTGCCGCAGAGCCGGCACTGCTCCGCATTGGCAGTGTTCGGCGCTCCGCAGGTAGGGCAGCTGGTGAGTGACGCTCCCGGCGCCGATCGCGTGGCGACCTCATCAGCGAGTGGCCGCCCGCAGCTCCTGCACACGGTGATCGCCAGAGCGTTGACCGCGCCGCAGTGGCGGCATCGTTGCGCGCCGTCCATGACGGGGGCCCCTGTGACATCCGCGGAGCCCAGCTGTGGCTTTGTGAGATCAGCCCCGCAGTAGAGACAGGACGTCCTCGGCTCACGGCCAGGCGCCGCTTCAGGCAACTCGTGTCCGCACTCTGGGCACTTCAGAGCCGTGACTCCTCACTCCTCACAGTCTTCACCCTGCATCGACGTCCATCGCGCCCGCAGGACACGCGCCCGTCATCTCGCGAGCACCCGTTCCGGCAGGCGACCTTCCCAGGATTCGGGCGCAGGGATCCCCAGCAGCGCCAGCACCGTCGGCGCGGTGTCGATGACGCTCACCTGGGTCGGGATGACGTAGTTCTGGTGCACTCCCAAGCCGGCCACGATCCAGGGGACCCGCATGATGGTCTCGACGTACACATCGTGCCGATTGGCCTCGCCGCCATGGTCCGAGGTGATGACCATGGCGGAACGATTGGAGAGGCCGAGCCGATTGATGGTAGTAAGCAGGCGACCAACCTGCCG
>JAEAME010001973.1_pt1 | contig 12772 bp, 10 predicted proteins | sample 8958731 | NCBI WGS metagenome assembly JAEAME01 (sample SAMN16933194, study PRJNA681113) | bioreactor sludge metagenome | isolation source: anerobic bioreactor sludge (Control) | place: India:Bengaluru | collected 2018-10-24 | reverse complement strand
TCCTTGAGGTGCCATGTTCTTACGATATACGAATTGGAAGAAAGACAATAAACAACACCGGTACTGGAGAGTTATAGAGAATCGCCGGGTAGCAGGCGGCAGGGTCGTCCAGCGACAGGTGCTCTATTTGGGAGAGATTAACGACTCCCAACGTGAGGTGTGGCGTAAGACCATCGATGTCCTGGAGGATGGGTCTTGCTCAGCAAGGACTATGGCGCTCTTCCCCGAAGACCGTGACAGCGGAAAGGTAAGCTCATCTATATATTCTATTATCAAATGAATGTTTTAGGGTATTTTTGGGGGCATGCACAAAAATATCATTGTATAAGTCAAAACAATATCGTTACGTTAGCATGATAGTTCGATAGACGCCGCCTCCACCAATTTTCAATAAGTATGTTCTGATTAACCTTTGGGCGACAGAGAATTTCCCCGCGCCATTTTTCTAATGTCCAGTTTCTTCATCCTTGTTGTCAAGGTGAAGGGGTTTATGTCAAGCAGTTCTGCGGCGCCTCCCGGACCATGAATCTTCCAGCCTGCTATCTCAAGCGCTTCCAGGATATGCTGTCGTTCGTTCTCCCTGAGAGTGACAAAGCTGTTCGATGAAATGTTTCCGGATTGCAGGATGTCCGGAGCGGGTAGCTGGAATGTATTGCCTTGACTCGAAATAACACCCCTTTGAATGATGTTTTCCAATTCACGGATATTGCCTGGCCAGTTATGATGGACCAGCCTTTCCATTACCCCTTGTCTGATTTTCCGGAATGTTGTTCCCTGTTTCGAGTTATAGATGTTGAGGAAATGATGGACCAGCAGGGGGATATCTTCTTTTCTTTCCCGCAATGGCGGAATGCTGATGGGAAAGACCTTGATACGATAATAAAGGTCCTCCCGAAACCTTTTGGTCTTTACCTCCTGTTCAAGGTCCCGGTTTGTCGCGGCGATGAGCCTGAAGTCGGAGGTAAGAAGGTCCTTGCCTCCTCCCACTCTCTCAAATTCTTTGCTCTGAAGTACACGGAGCAGTCTGGCCTGGACTTCTAGAGACAGGTCACCAATCTCATCAAGAAACAGCGTTCCTCTGTGTGCCATTTCAAACCTGCCTATGTATCGGCTTGTCGCGCCGGTGAAGGCTCCTTTTTCGTGACCGAATAATTCACTCGTGATGAGGCTTTCTGTTAAGGCGCTGCACTGAACTGTAATAAAAGGTCCGTCACGCCTCAGGCTTTGATGATGAATAGCTTCGGCCACAAGATTTTTTCCCACGCCTGTTTCGCCCAGTATTAAAACGGTCGTATCGGTTTTCGCTACCTGGCCAACCTGTTCCAGGATGTGTATAATCGCGGGGCTTACTCCTATAATTCCTTCAAAATGGTCTGTCTGGGAGCGGATCCCGTCATAGACAATCTCTCTTTCTTCTTCCTTCTGGTGGAGCTTCTGGATTTCCTGACGGGCATTGGCGCCATCGAGGTCAAGGGCCGCCAGTGCCGCGAAATATGTAATGAGAGCCAGATCAGATTCTTTGAAAGCGTTATTAAGTAATCGATTATCATGGTAGAGGACACCGATCATACGCTCGTCCATCGTAATTGGAACGCAAATACTGGAACCGATATCCCTTTCCGGAATAGAAGCGCTCTCTTCCCCGGATCCGGGTTTAAAAATGCGACCCTTACGTGTTTTTACCACATCCCAAATTATCTCCCTGGCATGGGTAAAACTCTCATGATAAATTTGTTCAAGCGTAAGGCCCTTTGAAGCCCGAAGCTGGAGCGTAATGGGATGAGTTGTCTCATCTACGAGCAAAAGCGCCCCTCTCTCCGCCCCGATGAGTCTGTTCACTGTTGCTACAATTTGCTGAAGCAGCTTTTTGTTTTCTTTCCTGGATGCCATTTCTTCTTTCAAATGAAGAATTTCCGTGAGAATAGTACTCTCGAAATTCCGGTTCTGTACAAGCACTTTTAAATCATCGGGAATCATCTCTATGCTTGCCGAAGACAGAATCTTAGAAACGGTTTGCATGGTCTCTTCCGCCCTCTTCTTTTTCCCCATTGACGAATAATGTTGCGACAGCTCCAGGTATGTTTTGGCCAGCTCGATCTGATTACCCGACTCTTTAATCAGTTTAATGGAGAGAAGAAAGAGCCGGATAATCTCTTGCCCTGATTCCCCTTTTAATTTTTTCAATAGAGCTTCAGATCTGTAAGCGATTCCTTTTATAAATATGTTCTGGGACTTAAGCCCTTGTTCAATTTCCTGTTCAAGCGAAAGGTTCTGTACAGGTTGAAGTTGCCCTGTTTCAATAGCCCAGCAGATCTCGGATACATAATAGGGAAGCAACGAATGGAGAGATGCTTCCCGTCTGTGTTGAAGAAATTTCTGAAGGTATTCAACTGCCTGAATTGTATCACCCTGCATGTAGTGAACGAGAGCCAGTAGCAGGGCTACCCCGATTTCAACTCCATAATTACGAGTTTCCTCGGCGTCCTTTAGTGAGGATTTTAAATAGCGAAAAGCGTCCTCAACACGATTGATGGATAGCATGACCATTGCAATGATGGATGCGGCATATGCCGGCAAATACCGGTCGCCCTTCTGAAGACAGTACCTGTGAATGGTGTCCAAAAGCCCCAGCCCCTGGGTGGTTCGGCCTACCAGCGCATAACTGTGACCCACCATCAGGGCCGCTATGATAGAAAAGTGACCTATAGGGTACTTTTCGACGTCCGGTACTGATTTCTCGTATATCTCGACGACATCTCTGAAACGGCCCTGCCAGAAAAAAAAGTAGGCGCTGAAGGAGGTCATTGAAGATGCCAGTTCGGGATCTTCGAGCTTCTTCATCCTGGAAAGCGCCCTCTCGAAACGTCTGAGGGCCGTGTCAAGGAAGAAACCGAGCCGTTCATACTTGGCGATGTGCATCTCGATGAGGGCTTCATAGGATGGTTTTTTCAGCTTCTTCGCCCGTTTTTCGGCTTCCCGGAGATTTGATATTGCTTTGGAAGCATCAGTTCTGCCCAGAGCGGCATTTGAGTGGCCTACGGCAGCCCTGACGAACAGCCAGTCTTCTTTGCTGCCTCTCTGGCTGGAGAGATCATTCAGTACTTTTTCAAAACAGGTAATTGCACTGTCCGCTGAGAATGCGCTCATGTATATATCGCCTGCCCGTACCAGCCACTGGCAACCCTTCCAGTCATTCGAAATGTGAAGAAGATGACTGGCTATTGACAGGGCTTTTGAATCATCATCAGGGAGTTCGCGAACAAGGATGGCCGAAATGCTCCGGTGATACTGTGCCCTTTCGTTGTCGGGTAATTCGTTCCGCCACTCATCTCGTTTCTTAATATTCTTGAAAATATAGACGGCCGGTTCTTTTTTAACAAGCACCTGTTTCTGAACCTCTTCTTCCACCACGGAGAGGATGAGCGAGGCTTTCATTCCAGTCAGTTCCACCAGCCAATCAAGGGAAAACTCACCGTCGAAGATTGCAGTAAGGGGCAACAACCTGTTTTTGTCTCGAGAGAAAGAATCGTTGGGATGGCTATCTGGTTCCATATCTCCACCCGTATTTTGAAAAATAATCACATTATTATCAGCATTGATGCTCTTTTGTCAATAGGATAAATCTCTGGAATTGTACTTTTTTGTGATATACAACAATGAATTGTGATATGCCGCAACAGTAATGTCTATTCCGATTGCTAGGAATAAAAACATTAATCCCTCTTTTCTTCCTTTGTGTTGTGGTAAAGTGTCCATAGTTATTTAATAAAATCAATATATTGTAGCTACTGAATATGAACATAGTATCTATTTCAACTGGTGCCAGAGAATCCTAAACCTGTAGTTGGCACCCTTCTTGCTTTTTTTACAGTTACAGAGTTACTGTTTCAGGCGTCAGAGACTCACTCGGGATACGTTTCTCAGTCGTTGTTGTGTCCCGGCTAAAATTATTGAATGGAGGAGACTATGTTAGATTTTAACCTGCCTTATTTAAACGATGAGCAAAAAAGCCTCGCCATGCTCATGAAGGAATTTTGCGAGAGAGAAGTGGACCTCAGGGCTCTCAATGAGGCGGCTGATAAGCCAATTCCGCCAAATGCCACAAGCGCAGAATTGAGGGCCCGGATGCCCTGGGACTTGATCAGCAAAGCCCATGACGCGGGATTGAGGCAGATAACAGCTCCTGCGGAATTTGGTGGTGGAGGATATGAAGAAGATCATCTGGCGCAGGGGGCAATGGCTGAGATGGCCGGTTACATGGGCGGCCACTTTGGGAGACTGAATACCATTACCTGGAAACAACTCGCGGCCTTCGCGTACGCACCCAAAGATCTCGCAAAAGAAGTCCTCGACGATTTCATGAAAGACAGAAAAACCATGATGGGCGCCTCCATTACGGAACCGAACAGCGGGAGTGACTGGCTCATGCCTTATGATAAGCCCGGCGCCACGGGACAGTACTTTGCCCGTAAAGTGGGCGACGAGTGGATCCTGAACGGTGACAAGATGTTCTGCACTGCCGGCGGTGTCTCCAACTATATCACTGTTATGATGAGAACCGACCCGAACGGTCCCATCTCTAAATCCTGCACACAGTTTATTGTTGATACAAGAAAACCGGGGTGGTCAATCGCCCGCGTCAATGACATGATGGGAAACGAACTCGTTTCAAATGTCCAGATGCACTTCGAGGATTACCATCTTCCGGACAGATACCGGGTAAGCCCTGTCAACGGCGCTTTTGAAGTCTTGAAATCCCGTCTCGCCGGGAAAGCGCTCCATATGTTTGCTCATATTGGCTGGACGGGAAGGGTCTGGGAAGATATGAAAGAATACGCCCTTGCAAGGATACAGGGTGGGAAACCGATTATCCAGTACAACAATGTCGGGATGCTTCTGGCGGAGACGGACTGTATGCTGAGACTGGCACGTCTCCAACTGTACCATGACGCGTGGGAATGGCATAACGTTGGCCAGGGCCAGATGAGAGATGTCCTCGGATGGTACCACATCAACTGGTATACGAAACAAGTGTTTATGCGCGTTCTCGAAGCCGGTCTCGAAATATACGGCGGCATGGCGCCTCAGAAAGAACTCACCTTCGAACACTGGGCACGCGTACACCTGAGTATTATGCATGGCGGATCGACAGGACTGTTAAGCCTTGTTAAGGCGGCGAACATAATGGCTAAGACTGGAGCCGGGGCGCAGCCGGTGAGCGACAATACTGATGCCCTCTATGAATCCTGATGTTCCCTTAAATGAGTGCATCGACATGCAGCGAAGTGTAAAAATTTGTGTGATGGGCATAACCGGGCGGAGGTACATCATATGAATGTGATGACAGAACTAACGAAGAATATTCTGAATACTCCATTCGAGGCCTTTGATGCTTCTGTAGTAGAGCGGGCGCGAAATCGGATTATCGACGTGATTGGCTGCATCATCGGTGGCGCCAATGCGTCCGGCAATACCATGCTGCTCGATGTGGTGAGAGAGTGGGGCGGGGCAAAAGAAGGCACAGTCCTTATACATGGCGACAAAATTCCGGCTCACAATGCCGCGTTGGTAAATTGCGTCATGAGCAGGTCCTATGACTATGAGCCGGCAGGCCCCCTGGTGGAGGGAAAGAGCACTCCGGCCCACTTGAGCGGCACCACGGTCCCCACGGCCATCACTATGGCTGAACAGAAAGGCGCCAGCGGGAAAGACCTTCTCACAGCACTTATTCTCGGGGATGACCTTGCTTCACGCATTATCGCAGCATCAAATTTGAATATTGATTCAGGGTTCGACTGCACGGGCACTGTCAATGCTTTTGGTGCTGTAGCGATTGCCGGAAAGCTTAAGGGTCTTAATGAACAGCAAATGTTGAATGCCTTTGGTATTGTGCTGAACCAGTTCGCGGGCACATTTCAGAATGTCTTCGATGGGGTCCACTCCTTTAAATTACCGCAGGGCCTCGCGGCCCAGGCCGGTATATTTTCCACATCGCTGGCAAGCAAAGGATTCACAGGCGTCAGAGACCCGCTTCTCAGTAAATATGGCTATTTCGCCTTATACTGCAAGACCTATCAGCTTGATTTGCTCACGAACAATTTAGGGAAAGAATTCTACGCGGACAATACGTGCAAACCCTATTCCTGCTGCCGGTCAAATCACGCGGCCATCGACTGCGTTCTCCAGATCCTTCAAAATCATACGATCCATCCTGAAGACGTCGATGAAATCGTTGTGGATGTCACTCCCACTGCCCGTGATTTTGCTGTAGGCCAGCCCTTTAAAATAAGGGATGTTCCCCAGATAGACGCGGCCTTCAATCTCCAGTACAATGTGGCAAATGCCATTCTGAGAAAGGGTTCAAAACTTGAGCACTACACTGAGGAATATATCCGTGATCCGAAGATTATGGAGATTGTTTCCCGAATCAGGCTAACCACTACAACGCCGCCGGAAAAACCACTGGGAGCGGGTGTGAGAATCAAAATGAAGCAGGGCAGTGAATATGAAACCAGGGTTGACATGCCGAAGGGGAACGGTGTGTTTACTCCCCTCACACCGGCGGAAAAAAGGGCGAAATTTTTCGATAATGTGCGTTTCTCCAACACGATACCGTTGGGCAAAGCGGAAAAAGCTTTTAGCTTTCTTGATAGACTGGAAGAAGTTGATAATGTGAGAAAGGTAGTCACATGTTTGGTGACATAGACACACTTTTCACCAATAATGTTTTTGTTAAGCTGGAATGGTGATAAGAAGAAACCGGAGATTAGATAGCTGTATACTTTTTAGAGACAAAAAAGGAGGTTGTCGAGAAAAGGAGGAATGATCATGCTTTTCATTAAAATACGTCAAGGAGGAGATGTGTTATGAAAAAAACAACATGGCTTGGTACAGTGACAGTTTTTATTACAATTTGTTGCTTTTTCGCGGGTATTTACTATGTGTCGGCTGCTGAGAAATATCCTTCCCGACCAGTAACGACGGTTACTCTCTTTGCCCCCGGGGGCATATCAGACCTTGATGCGCGACTCTGGGGCAAGTATCTGGAAAAATACCTTGGAGGGAACTTTGTTGTCGATCATAAACCGGGTGGCGGAGGAATAATCGGCATAACCCATGTCGCCAACGCAAAACCTGATGGATACACATTAGGAAATGGCTCAGACTATTTTACACCGGTGCTGCAGGGAACAGCAACCTATAAGATGGAAGATTTACGGGTAATTGCTCAGCTCCTTCTTAATGGCTGCGCGCTGGCTGTAAGCGCTGATGCTCCCTGGAAGACGTGGCAGGAGTTTGTCGATTACGCCAAGAAAAACCCGGGCGTGAAATGGGGGCACCAGGGAACAGGAACTATGGTTTACTTCAGAACAGAAAACCTTAACCGCCAGGCCGGCCTTAAACTGACGCCAGTTCCACTTAAAGGTGACGCCGAAATCATTTCAGGCCTTCTGGGTAAGCATGTTGCCATTGGCAGTCTTAGCACCACCTCCGCGAAACAACAGGCGGACGCGGGAAAACTGAGGATTATATTTCATTTCGATGATCCCAAACCTTTTGGGCTTAATCCAGCGATACCGTCTATGGCAAGCTTTTACCCGAACATCCCCGATATAGAAGTGGGAGTCTATTACTACACTTCAAGTAAAGTTCCTGAAGACATAATCAGGGCTCTGGAGGGTGCCCTGGAAAAGATGTCAAAGGAGCCGGAGTATCTCAAAGAGGTAGAAAAACTGAATCAGGTGGCCGCATTTGTCCCGGGCAAAGTCATTATGCAAAAAATCCTTGTGAAAATGAAACTTGTCGCTGATATTATGAAAGATACGGCACCGGCAAAATAAAGAAGAGATAATTTTAGCAGGCCAATGAATTGCACTCATCGGGCAATTCATTGGCCTTGTATTCTGGAAGCTGTTTTATTGGAGGTAGCTCTTTGGCTGATCGTTTGCAGAATAAGATAGCCATTGTGACAGGTGGAGGAAAAGGAATAGGGAAAGCAATCGCACTTGCCTTAGCGTCAGAGGGGGCTACAGTAGTGGTTGCGGGACGTGACCTTTCAAAGTTGGAAGAGACTGTAAAAACAATTCTCTCCATCAAAGGAAGGGGCATTGCCGTACAGACTGATGTTGCCAACGAGCAACAGGTAAAGAATATGGTCGCCAAAACACTTGACGAGTATGACAGGATTGATATCCTGGTCAACAACGCCGGCATCGTTGGGCCTGTTTCTCCGGTTGTTGATATGACGTTAAATGACTGGGATGAAACCCTGGCCGTTAATCTTACAGGGGTCATGCTCTGCTCCAGAGAAGTATTAAAAGCCATGATTCCCCGGAAGTCTGGTGTTATTGTATGTATCGGATCAGAAGGCGGCAGAGGATGCGATGGCAGGGCAGGCCGCCCTGAAAGAGGCGCCTATGGCTCATCAAAAATGGGTATGACAGGCCTTGCGGAAACAATGGCTGTTGAAGTGGGTAAATATAATATTCGTGTTAATGTTATCTCTCCGGGGGGAGTTATGGGAGAACGTGTCAATGCTCTTCGCAATTACAAGTCTCGCACAATGAATATCTCCGAAGAGGAACTGGATAAAAAGATGACAGCAAGTTATTCCCTTGGACGTTTAGCCCTTGAATCGGAGATTGCCTCGGTGGCTGTATTTCTTGCTTCCGATGAGTCGTCGGCAATTACCGGGCAGGTTATAGTAGCAAATTGCGGGCAACATGTCATATAGTGGAAAGCATTGACGTGATCTGGATTTCGCGATATTGTTTAAGGTAAACCATTTGTAACAAGTTCCGGATTTGGTCCGATTATATGGCAGGAGGCAATCCATATGTTTAAAGTCAGATGCAGGCTCATCGCGTTTGGTTGTGATAGAATTCAATAGAAAACAAAGAAGGGCAGAGACCTACTAAGTGAAAAAATACCCTTTGCATATCACGCTGGTATGGATTGCATTAGGAATTTTTATCGCCGTTTATGCTTATAAGCTTGGTATGGGAAAGCTTTCTGAGCCGGGGCCGGGCTTCATGCCTTTCGGGCTGGCTTGGTATGGGAAAGCTTTCTGAGCCGGGGCCGGGCTTCATGCCTTTCGGGCTGGGGATTATTGTTTTTTGCCTTGCCCTTTACAAGCTGGTAAAGGAATCTCTCTGGAAAGGAGATAAAGAAAGCACAGAAGATAAAACCGTCAAAGCAACTGGATGGTCCGTCTCTCTCAGCAAACTTGTTTTTATCGCCTTAATCCTCTTCGTTTATGCATTGCTCCTGGAATGGCTGGGTTACATAATTACTACCTTTCTGACTATGATGTTATTACTACGGGTTGCAGGATATTCGCAATGGACCCGGATCATTATCTATGCGCTCATCATCGTCGGAGGAAGTTATTTTATGTTCCTGTACCTCGGTGTCAGATTCCCACCAGGAATACTAAGTCATTTCGGTCTATATTAGGGAGGTTGGAAAGCGTGGACGTAGTAAATGGTCTCCTTGTAGGCTTTCAAAGCCTTTTTCATGTCGACGTGTTCTTTTATTGCTTTGTAGGTGTCTTTATCGGGACACTGGTGGGTGTGCTTCCCGGAATCGGCCCCGTCGGTGCTATGTCCATATTGCTCCCTTCAACGTTCGGTCTCTCTTCCACGGCATCCATTGTCATGCTTGCCGGTATTTACTATGGGGCCATGTATGGAGGATCAACAACATCAATCCTTGTTAATATCCCCGGGGAAGCGGCCTCTATTGTTACCTGCATCGATGGCAATCAGATGGCCAAGAGAGGCCGGGCGGGTCCTGCTCTTGGAATCTCAGCCATGGGGTCTTTCATCGGGGGCACTATTGCTATTGTGGGCCTCATGTTTCTTGTTTTTCCTCTTGCCGCAACGGCTGTGAAATTTGGTCCGGCCGAGTTCTTTTCACTCATGTTGCTTGCCCTGACCCTTCTCACATACCTGTCGGCCGGATCGGTGGTGAACTCTATCATCATGATTTTCCTTGGCCTCATTGTCGGTAGTGTAGGAATGGATCCTATCGCAGCAATTCCGCGATTACATTTCGGATCCACAACGCTCCTCGATGGTTTTGGACTCGTGCCGGTAGTGATGGGTCTCTTCGGAATTTCAGAAGTTTTCACTAATATTTCGGATCCGGAAGAGAGGATTCTTTTGAAGACAGCTATAAAGCATCTTTTTCCAAATCTGGCTGACTGGAAAAGATGTGTTGGTCCCATATTACGGGGGTCTGTCATGGGTTTCTTTCTGGGAATTCTCCCGGGAGGGGGAGCGGTAGTATCTTCCTTTGCTTCCTATACTGCTGAAAAGAAACTCTCCAAGCACCCGGAGGAATTCGGACAGGGGGCCATCGAAGGAGTTGCCGGACCTGAAACCGCGAATAATGCCGCAGCGGGAGGCGCCTTTGTCCCTATGCTGGCTCTTGGCATCCCTCCCAACCCTCTCATGGCTCTCCTCCTGGGAGCATTGATTATCCATGGTGTTACCCCTGGCCCGCTCCTGATGGCCCAGCATCCCGATGTATTCTGGGGAGTCATAGCGAGCATGTACATGGGGAACATCATGCTTCTTATTCTCAATCTGCCTCTAATCGGTATATGGATCAAGGTGTTGAAGGTTCCTTACAGGATGCTCATGCCGCTTATACTGCTCTGTTGTCTTATTGGTTCTTACGCCACTGCGTGCAACACGACTGACATTATTATCATGGTTTTCTTCGGAGTCATAGGGTATATTCTGAGGAAAAATGATTATGAACTGGCGCCATTTATACTTGCCATGGTTCTCGGCCCGCTTCTGGAAACGAATTTCCGCAACGCCTTGATCATAGCCGATGGGAGCTTTATGATTTTTCTTATGAAACCTATTTCAGCAACACTATTGGCAATAGCTTTCCTGTTACTGCTCTCAACGGGTTTCTCGTCTTACAGAAAAGCGAAAACAAGAATCATAGAAGAGGTCGGTACCGGGGATTAGTACGGTTTTCCCCATTCGCGCCACGTCAGGCCTGTCTTTTTCTCCCAGTCCGATTCAAACACTTTATTAAAAAATTCGCTCAATTTTTCGAGCAAACGTTTCCAGCCTGTTTCAAATTCGTATTTGAGTACGTCTTCGAGAAAGGGAACAACTTCCCCGAGTTTGTCTTTCGGAAGATAGGCCCGTGCTCCCATTTCGTGAGATCGCTTCAGGGCCTCCGAGTTTAACGCGTGGGCAGTGAGCATGACGACTTTAAAATGTTTTTTTACGGCAATCTCAAGGAGATCAAACCCCTGCACCCCCATGATATCAAGGATAACAATGTCGTAATCATTAGATTGGATAAGTTTTAGCGCCTCATCATAGGTCATGGCCTCATCGATAGTACATTGACTGCATGCATCCGTAATTTCCTGTCGAAGAGTTGCCAGAACATCCGCTTCATCATCTACTGTGAGAATATGTTTTCCATCCAAAACAGATTTATTCATGATAGCACCTCCAAAATATGATGTGAACCGGGGCCAACTAATTCACCGAATTTGCTTTCCTGTGGGGATGTTCATAAGATAAAACGTTGATACTACACATTTGAAAATCACGAAGAAGTAATTCTTCCATATAAAAATCATTCATGCTCTACCCTCTTCATTGTTTTTCCTATATATCAATGCTCCTCAAACCATTCCCAATGCTCGCAGGATCTTATCCGGTGTCATTATCAACTTCGACTTCCACGAAAGTCATCATGAAATTCGGCATGGGGTAGTCCGGTTTGTAATCTCACCCTCGGATAAAGCCAGTAATGCCATAGTATCAATTTATAAGGAGGTATGTCAAATCATGCGAACAACTGGTCTTGTCGGATCAAATGGATGTTTATGTTAGGAGAACAGTTTGACAGACACCGCCCAAATCTTCAACAAGCATGATTTGATTGGTTTATATTAACTTATATGGTGAAGAATAACTAGGACCACCATTTTCATCGAACGATAATCCAATAAAATGCAACAAATCTAAAGATAGTTTCATGGCTAATCAAATATTCCTTGACTACTATTTTATCGTATAGTAGAGTAAGTTCAAAATAAAGCACGCTGTTCAGTATATTAAACACCAGGAGAGGGGTTTTTGAATACAAAAAAGGACAGCAATAAACGTTCAGTTTCATTAACTCTGGCAGTTGAACAAGCCGCGGCGATCCTCGGATATCTTGCTTCCGAATCACGACTCAAAGCAAGCCTCACAGAGATTTCCAGAAAAGTCGGAATCAACAAAAGCAAAACATACGCCATACTATCGGCGCTGCAACACGTTGGTTTTGTTATAAAAGACACAAACACAAAACTCTACACGCTGGGACTTAACGTTATACCAATCGGGCAGAAAGCCCTGGAAAATATAAATTACAGAAAAATTGCCAAGCCTTTCCTTGAAGAACTGGCGCGGACAACCTTATGCACTGTCCTGTTCGGACTTATCGCCGGCAACAAGCTTCTTTTAGTCTCAAAGGAAGCATCGGGCCGCGAAATTGACAGCCGGCTTCACGTCGGATTCGTGCTTGATGTTTTTTTCAAATCACACGGCAAGGCTATTCTGGCCGCCATGCCGGAAGAAGAGGTAGAGAAGCTTCTCTCCGGAAAAAATTTCTTCAACGAATTCGAAACAGGTATTCTTGATAATTCTCGACTCAGAAAGATAGTCGCTGAAACGAAAAAGAAAGGCTTCGCAATGGATAACGGCAGGGTAAGTCCACTGATAAAAATAATTTCCTCGGCAGTAAT
>JAEAME010001994.1_pt1 | contig 12773 bp, 13 predicted proteins | sample 8958731 | NCBI WGS metagenome assembly JAEAME01 (sample SAMN16933194, study PRJNA681113) | bioreactor sludge metagenome | isolation source: anerobic bioreactor sludge (Control) | place: India:Bengaluru | collected 2018-10-24 | reverse complement strand
AATTTGAATAACTCGTCCAGAACCGTGTTTTGAATTTATCTTGGACAGCAATGAGCCGGTATGGCAAAATAGTTACTTCGTGTTGATCCAGTCCGAGTAACTATTGTCCACGGCATAGCCATCATCGATCACCTGGACGATGATGCGGGTATGTACACCGTACGGAACTTTGAGGGACAGGTTCAAGGTTGCCGTCTGGCTGAGATCGATATCGAACAGATCTGATTTGACCGAATTCCATACCTGACCGCTGCCGGCGTCGAATCCGGCGAAGACATAGACGTCCCGGGCGGCGGCTGTACCAAGGTTACTCACGGTGATATTCAGGTCGGCATATCCCACACGTCCGGTAGATTCCCAGTCGTGGGTTATAATGGGCACCGGCTGCATGTCATAGATCTTTGCCTGTGTGTCCTGATATTCGTCCGGAATCTCCCCCAGCCCCCAATTTTCCCCGGTAGTTTCCAGGTAATAGTACTTTCTATCATTGTAAGACCAATATGTTCCGTATACTCCGGAGCCACCGGCAACCCCGACCGCCACATGATTTGGCGGATTGATCAGGACCACACTATAACCCATCCCGTCGATCAGCGAGGCCAATAATATCGAGGTGTCTTCACAGTCTCCGCCGTTATTGACCAGGGTTTCTACCGGGTAACGGGCATATTCATCATAACCGGTGGATACATCGTCAGTAACATAGGGCAAGCTCTGGACAAACGAAGCCGCGAAGCCGATCGTCTCCATCTCGGAATACCCTTCGTCATCGGCCGCCTCGAGTAATCTGGTGATCAATTTAGTCAGATACGGATCATCGGAGGGGTGTGTCACATAGATGGAGTAATTGTTCGTTGGTACTCTGGGCAAGCCGCTATAGTAGTCGCAAAGTGATTGGGGGATCTCCAGTTCCCAGGTCCAACCTTTACCGGCATAAGACCAGTGGTAGGTCCGGGTTAGTAAAATGTCAGACCGGGATTTATCCAGGGTAATTACCGCCGCGGAAGCGGCCGCAGTCGTTATGACAGATGCCGGGGGGGTGGTAGGAGAGGGGGGCGAAGATGTCGACTCATTGGTTTCAGTAACAAGGCCAGACGGCGGAACAGACCCGGTAACAGGGAAAGGAAAATCGCATCCGGCCAGCAGCAACAAAAGTACCAGGGAGACATATACGATATATTTCATCTATTTCCATGCTATTTGAGGAATAACCAGCTGTCAATGACGAGGAAGTCATGGGTAAGGAGACATATCGTGATATACCGGTAACTGCCAGCATCAATGCCGCTGATGAAAAAATGTTAAAATACCGGTAATATTTGGAACCAGGAAGAATTGTTCAGGCGGATACAATGGGTGAGAATATAAAAACAGCGAAAGAATACTGGGATAACAGATACTTCGCTGAAGGTAAAATCTGGGGTAATAATCCAAGCATCACTGCAAAACATGCCCACGGCATCTTCCAGAAGAATAATGTAAAGCGGATATTGGTCCCCGGTTCCGGATACGGCCGGCATACCGCCTATTTTGCCGGAGCAGGTTATGATGTTACCGGAATTGAAATATCACCGGTAGCCCTGGAAATGGCATTTCAACACGACCAGCTGTCACATTTCCACCAGGCATCGGTACTGGAAATGTCAGCAGGATACGGGCAATTCGAGGCGGTCTACTGTTACAATGTACTGCACCTGTTCCTGGCAGCGCAAAGGGCTTTATTCATACGGCGTTGTGAAGACAGGTTGACCGAATCAGGCCTGATGTATTTTACCGTCTTCTCGGAAAAAGAAGCGGATTACGGAAAAGGCACCGCCGTAGAACCGAACACTTTTGAGACGCGGCCCGGCAGGCCGGCCCATTATTTCACCGAGGAAGATTTAAGGCGCCATTTCGCCAGGTACATAATTAAGGATACCGGCATCATGGAAGAACCGGAAGACCACGGGGGGAAACCGCATACCCATATTCTGCGCTATATCTGTGCCGGCCGGGAAGCCTGAATTTCGAAAGGATCGGTAGATGAAAATATTCAAGAAGGTTTTACTCGTGATTACATGTTTGTCCCTGTTACTGGTAATGGGATGTACCAGCCCGGTTAAAATCGGGGATATCCTGGAAAAAACCGCTGAATACGAAGGGAAAAACCTCACGGTTAAGGGGACCGTCAGTAATGCAACCTGGATGTCCCTGGTCGAGCAGGGCATATATATGGTGACCGACAGCACCGGCAGCATCTGGATCTTTTCCAAAGAAGAACCTCCGGCCGATGGTAAATCAATCGTGGTTGAAGGAACAGTCAAGTCTGCGCTTGTACTTTTAGGCCAATCTTATGGTACGGTGCTGGTAGAAAAAGAAAAAGAGTAATAATAAAGGCCGAGAAGACTAGAGGCTGACACAAGATAAATGCAGGAATACCACCTGTCAGTGTATTAAAACCCCTTTCCGGCTATCCTCACCATAGCCCTCTTCCCGATTCCGACGATTGTGAATCGGTTAATGATTAATGCCCTCATCGGTCCCGACTAAAGTACGGGATCTAAGGAGATCAAAGACCAAAACATTTGGAGAGGGGACCCTATCCTCCACGATTTAACCAAATATCAAAAAACGGTAGGGGCGGGTTTGCGCAACCCGCCCGCCGCGTCTTATTCCGGTGAAAGAAAAAACCCCTTTATACCTCACCTTGGTAAGGGGCGAAAACCCGGTAAAACAACCTGAAGCTAAATTACGGATTTTGTTGAAACAACCTCAAGCACGGATTGAGACTGATTTCTTTACCGGTGGGCAGAGCCCTGTCTCTGCCCCTACAAAGGTCCGCAAGGAACGGGAGTACGAATACATATACGGCAGGGGGGCGATATTCAGTTGTTAAGGTACTGAAGAACAAAATTCTGATTTCTAAGCACATAAACCTAAGGAAATCCAAATTCCCAAGGTACAAACATCAATTCAAACAATTCGAGGCTAATTTAGGGGGCTGGGAGGCTAAAGACGCGAAACAATGCGAAGCTAATTCGGTCCGGGAGAAAGGGGGGAGGGGAGGAGGAGCGACTGGACACGGGAGACGGGTCGGACGAATCTGACAAGTCGGACGAGTCAGACGGGTGGGACGGGGGAAAAATATCACTCATAACAGCCTCCTGACGTAAAATGGGAAACTCTAAATTCAAAACGCTAAACCCTTAAATAAATCTCAATTCCGAAAAAATGACGAGAAACAGTTGCGGGTACAAACCTGTCCCGAAGGTTTATGTTATTATTCATATCCGCGAAACAACCTCAGGCACGAAATGATGCTGGAACACCTCACTGTTATCTCGCCCCTTACCAAGGGGCGAGAAAGAATGGGAGTATAAATCCTCACTCTTTTCCCGATTCAGATTAACAATCTTTACCTTCTACTTTTATGATATTCGTTGAACATCCGGTAAAAACAAAAGTTCTGGTATCATAGCACTGATGTTCGGGATTGTCAAGCGAATTTTTCATGCAACCTAATAAAAGGGGCAAGCACGGCGATTTGCCCCTACAAGAACCGCCAAATCCCCGTACACCACGGAAAAAGAAGTTATGGGGATAGATTTACGAAACGTACAGAGATAATTAATTCATGATTCAGGGGTGGCAGTACTTGATGTCCACTCCTCCCGGTCCTTCGTATTCCGGCAGTGGCTGGACTGAAACAAAGATTCAAGATAGAGAATGGTCTCATGTGTCTCAAATACCTTATTATGTTGAATTGCTCAATACTGCGCAGTCGATAATATTGGCTGGAAGTAACAATACCGGTACCGTCGACTGCTATGTGCTGGAAGTTTCTCCTACTCCGCTGGCGATGGTCGATTGGGTGATGGCACAGGACAAACCGGTCGGTCCGCAATTCAGTTCCATGTACACTCTGATAAGAGTTGATGCGTACCAGAGCGGGAATATCAGGTTGTGGATTGACAAAAGAACTTACCGGATTATAAAGGCTTGTATCTGGGCGGAATTCAAAGGTACTCTACGTCCATTTCCCCCGGGTGGTTCTTTTACCGAAAGATTCGATGGTACTGTGCTCTTTCAAAGATACAATGATACCCCTCCTATCGAATTACCCGCTACTGTGGAGCATTAGCCGCGGCCTTGGCATACCCCTAGACAATACTAGAACAAACAACTCTTCCTGTCGCGTATCTATCTATTTACCCTGCTCCGGTACCAGGTTGGTCCCGGCATAGGTTGGTGTCAGGAAGGCTTCCAGGCAGTAGAACGGCTTGCCTACTTTGGCGTAGTTCAGCGGGCAATGATACACCCCCGGCGGAATGACGATCACCGTCGGACCGGTAATCAGGTGTTTTTCCCTTTCCGGGCCGAAAGAGAATTCCACCGTAGCATCGAATTCTTTCATATCTATGGGATTGGTACCGAAAAACATGAAGAACTCGGTGAAATTGTGTTTGTGGACCGGTTCATGGAACATATAAGGTTTTCTGACCACGGTCAATCCCAGACTCATCCGGGCGCCAGCCGGTATCAGGAAATCCGGTACTGCATTTAAGCCCATCCCCTCGCCGCCCCATTGGTTCACCCGGACCACGCTTTTCTGGAAATACCGGTTGTAGTCCGGTTCCGGGGTCCTGATCTCGTTCAGGTCTTCACCAAGGTCGACGCCGCTGTATTGTGACGTCATAAAGCACTCCAGGCAGTAAAACGGTTTATCCACCCGGGCGTAATTAAGTGGAGCATGATACACACCGGGGGCAGCCACCACGATGGTAGGGCTGGAGATAACGTGTTTTTCCTTTTCGGCGCCGAAAGAATATTCCACGTTCCCATCAAACTGGGTCATGTCGTCAGGATTCGAGCCAAAGAAGAAGAAGTATTCCGTGAACATATGCTTGTGGGTAATGTCATGAAACATATACGGTTTACGGACCACTGTAACGCCGAGGCTGATTTTAGCATTGGCGGGAATGATACTGCCGGCAGCAGCTAAACTGATACCCTCGCCTCCCCATTTATTCCCCTTGATAACGTCGGTAAAGAAGTATTGGTCGTAATTCCCGGTAACTTTCTTTTTCGCCATGTCGCCCTCCCTGGAAATTATTCACTGAATAAAAACAAATGATTTGACGGCACACAACTTCAGGCCGGCTTTATTCTATCACATTTTTCGGGTGCCGGTTCATATGCATACTACCGGGTGGAGAGCGCCCTATGAGACAGCCCGGACTTGTAGTAAGATGGTCATATCTATCACAGGATTGGTTTACGAAATGTTGGATACACATATCAAAACTATCGCCGGACAGACAAATGTTACTTTACGGCAGGTCGAAGCGGTCAAAACCCTGCTCGATGAAGGAGCGACGATCCCCTTTATCGCCCGTTACCGCAAGGAACGGACCGGTTCCCTGGATGAAGTGCAAATCATGAATATCCGTGATGCCCTGGAACGGCTGGCAGCCCTCGAAGAGCGGCGGCAGGCGGTCTTACAGTCCCTGGAGGAACAGGGGGTGCTGACTCCGGAATTACGTACTGCCGTGGAAAATGCCGGGACGATGGCCGTCCTGGAGGACATCTATCTACCCTACCGGCCAAAGCGCCGGACCAGGGCAACTGTTGCCCGGGAAAAAGGCCTGGAACCACTGGCGAAAACTATCCTGGAGCAGCTGCCTGGCGATCCATCTCAGGCGGCACTGGCATACCTGGATGAGGCGAAAGGGGTAGCTTCCGTCGAAGATGCCCTGGCCGGCGCCCGTGACATCATCGCCGAATGGGTCAATGAAGATGCCACCGCCCGGCAGTCGGTCCGTAGCCTGTTTTACCAGCAGGGGGTCATCCAATCGGCCGTAGTTAAAGGGAAAGAAGGCGAAGGCATCAAGTACAGTAATTACTACGATTGGCAGGAACCGGTGGCGAAAGTAGCCGGTCACCGCCTGCTGGCAATGCTGCGCGGGGAAAATGAAGGATTCCTCAAAATCAAGATACGGCCGCCGGAGGAAAGCGCCCTGGCTTTATTGCACCGCCGTTTTGCCAAAGGAAACAACCTGTCTGCAGCCCAGGTCGTGACGGCGGCTGCTGACAGCTATGTAAGGCTGCTCGCTCCATCCATCGAAACGGATATCCGAAAATTGCTGAAAGAACGCGCCGACCGGGAAGCACTCCAGGTATTCGGGCGCAATCTGCGGGAAACCCTGATGGCACCTCCGTTGGGTACCCGGGCAGTGCTGGCGGTCGACCCCGGTTACCGGACGGGTTGTAAGCTGGTATGTCTCGACCCGCAGGGCAAACTATTGGATAATACGGTGATCTACATCGGGCAGTCGGAGTCCCAGTCCCGTATGGCAGCGCAAACCGTCCGCAGCCTGATACAAAAATACCATCTTGAGGCGGTGGCGGTCGGCAACGGTACCGCCAGCCGGGAAACCGAAGAATTCATCCACAGCCTGGGATTACCCGGCGATATCCCGGTAGTGATGGTCAACGAAAGCGGGGCTTCCATATATTCCGCTTCGCCGGCGGCGCGGGAAGAGTTCCCTGACCATGACATCACGGTGCGGGGGGCCGTCTCCATCGGCCGGCGGCTGCAGGACCCGCTGGCGGAACTGGTGAAGATTTACCCGCGTTCGATCGGTGTCGGGCAGTACCAGCACGATGTGGATCAAACCGGATTGAAGAATAAACTCGATGAAACGGTGATGAGCTGCGTCAACGAGGTGGGCGTGAAAGTGAATACCGCCAGCCAGCAGCTGCTGACCTATGTTTCCGGCCTGGGCCCCACCCTGGCGCATAATATCATTGCCTACCGGAATGAGAACGGCCCTTTCCGCAGCCGTAAGGAACTGCGCAAGGTACCCCGCCTGGGGCCGAAGGCTTTTGAACAGGCGGCGGGTTTTTTGCGCCTCGATGCAGGGGACAATCCCCTCGATGCCAGTGCCGTACACCCGGAAAGCTACGGCATCGTCGACCGCATGGCTGCCGACCTGAGCTGCCGCGTGACGGACCTGATACAGCAGGAAGAGCTACGCCGCAAGATAGACCTGTCACGTTATCTTGATAATAAATATGGGATGCCCACGCTGCAGGATATCATGATGGAACTGGCGAAGCCGGGACGCGACCCGCGGCAGCAGTTCGAAACGGTGGTATTCTCCAGTATCCGCAGCATCGACAAGTTGACACCCGGGATGAAGCTGAGCGGCATTGTCACCAATGTCACCAACTTCGGCGCCTTTGTCGATATCGGGGTGCACCAGGACGGCCTGGTCCATATCAGCCAGCTAGCCGATAAGTTCGTCAAGAATCCCGCCGAGGTGGTCCGGGTCAATCAAAGGGTGACCGTGACGGTGGTCAGCGTCGACCTGGAACGAAAGCGTATTTCTTTGTCCATGCGGACCAACCCGGAAATGTAATACTGAATAATCAAGCGTATTTTGTGGTAAAGCTGGTTGAAGGGAAAGATCAGGGCTGGTTTTTCCTGATCGTTTGCAGCAGGTATTCCAGCCCGTTCAACTTGATCTCGTAAAGGCTGGCCAATAATAAGCCCAGCTTTCCGGTGGGAAATCCTTTTCTTTTCAGCCATCCCAGGTACGGTTCCGGCAAGTCGCACAGGATACGCCCTTTATACTTGCCAAAAGGCATTTTCACACTGACCAGGGCGGTCAGTACTTCGGCACCGAACGGCATATTGTTGTTGGATGGTTCCATCTCTGTTTACCTGATAATGGCCTTGCTAATAAGTGAAATCAATGCTTCGGTACTTAGTTTTTCTCTTGTTTTTGCCATGAAACCACTCTTATGGGCGAACTCGATCTCCGGGAGGCCGGACAGCCGGGAAAAATCTACAGGGGTACCCTCGTAACGAAAGAGGCGCCACCCCTCGCCCCGGCGGTCCATGGAGATCACGATATCAGGCGGGTCCGGCACCAGGCGGCGGAATTCTTCCAACCCGGCCGACTCCCGGGTATTGCCCATCATCGCCGGGATGCCTGAAATCACCAGGCGGGTACTGTTTTTCCAGTAGTCGACCTGTATTTTCAGCGTGCGGGCATGATCGATGATGTGCGTGCCGAATGATTTCAAAGCGCCTAAAGAAGCTTCAGTTTCCACCGCGAAATAATCGGTCAACCAGGTCTCCACAGGGTTTTTATTCACCAGGTCGTCGCCGGCCTTAAACTCTTGAGAAGCTCTTTCCGGCCCGATGCGGTCGACCCTGTCTTTGAAGTCCCACCAGGGCAGCACCGACATTGTTTCCTGCAGCCCCAGGTGTGCTGCTACCAAGTGGAAAGATGCTGGGCAGGCTGCATCGTGGTGGTGATCGAAATTCAGTTTTTCCGGTTCCAGGCGATCGCCCACGTCCACCACCCACACGCCGGGATCGTCCAGTTCGGCGGTGCCGGGTGCACGCCGCTCAACCCGGAACTGCTGACTTGTGTTTACTGCCAGGATCAAGCTGATCGCTGTTACTTCATCGAAATGAGCGCTGCCGGGGTGTGTAATAATCAGTTTTTCTTTCATCAATGCCTTCCCACACGTTTATCAAGCAGTTAGCCGGAAGATGGTCAGGATTACTATTATATCCGCCGCCAGGTGTGAGGTGTAAGAGGCCAGGATGCCCCCGTGGCTCCGGTTCAACTGCCGCCAGAACCAGGCTCCGGCAGCCAGTCCCAGGAACACCAGGATAAGCCAGGTCCAGGCTACCAGGCCGTAAAATACCAGTAAATGATAGCCGGCAAAAAGCAGGTCGTGCAGCACCGGCCTTTTAAGGGCGGAACTAAGGCAATATCTCCAGAAATACTCCTCTAGCGGTGGATTCACAATAATGAAATATACCAGGAATAACGGCCAGGTGTGCCCGTTGAGCCCGATATTGCTGAGGTACTGGTTAATGTTATCCGGTATTCCCAGCAGCGGCCAAAAGAGGTAGAGACAGGAACTGACCGCGGCTGCGGCCGCTATCCCAGCAACCAGGAGCCAGTGATTTTTTATGCTGAAATTGTGCCGCAGGTCGATTTTTGTTTTTGAACATAATAGATAAGCGGTTATGCCCGCATGGTAACCCAGCATCGCCAACCAGGCATTCTTAAATATCAGGAAGCCGATAGTGATGGCGATGTAAGGGATAAAAGCGGGTAATATTTTGCGCAGGGACTTATTATTCATGGTATTAATAGACTATCACAAAAAGATCACCGGAAGCGGCATCTCCCCGGGAAAAGGGGCATATCGCTGTCGTTTGCCCTGACATGGTAAACTATGAGGAAAATTTTCGTCATCATGATTTGCGGATCGAGAAGGGAGTATACCTGATGCAAAAAGTAGTGTCCATGAAGGAAGCCATTGCGAAGAATGTGAAAAGCGGCGACCTGGTGTTTATCGGCGGTATGCAGCACGGCGAACCTTTTGCGGCCGTACATGAAATACTGCGGCAGAAAATCGACCACCTGCAGCTGGTAGGTTGCCTGGTGACCTCGATGAGTTTGTTGATCGGTGAAGGCCGGGTAGACAAGATTTATACCGGGTATTACGGCCAGGATATCAACCGGGCTTACTGGTTGAGCCGGGCTCAGGAAATGGGCAAGTACCCGGAATTTATCGAATATTCCCATTTTGGGATCGCCCAGGCCCTGATGGCCGGGCAGATGGGCATCGGTTTCATCCCGCTGCGCAGTATGTCCGGGTCCGACATGCTGAAGTATAACCCGAATGTTACAGTAACCGATGATCCTTTTACCGGGGAGAAAACAGGGGCGGTGAAGGCGATCGTGCCTGCTGTGGGTATTTTACACGTCCAGCAGTGTGATGCGGAAGGCAATGCCCAGCGCTGGGGGACGACCGGCGTCGACGCCGAAGGTATCAATGCCAGCCACACGGTAATTATCACCACGGAGAAAATCGTGGATACCGAAGTAATCCACCGTGATCCCAACCTGACTATCATCCCGGGGTACCGGGTCGCTGCCGTCGTCGAACAACCGTGGGGGGCGCATCCCCTGCATTTAGCCGGGCATTATACGGGCGATTGGCCGGGGCTGCTGGCGGAACTAGGCTCGGACGAAGGATATGATACCTATATGAATACATGTGTTTACGGGGTCAGGGACTTTAATGAATTCCTGGAAGTCAGAAAGGCGATGAAAGGCGAGGCTTATTTTGAACGGCTGCAGATACAAAAAATCCCCAGTGAACCGGTATATCACGGTTATAAGGAGTTAGCGCAATGAGCCGCGGAAAGCTGCTAGAATACGATGCCAATGACCAGATGATAGTTTCGGCTGCGCACCTGATCAAAAATAACGAAGCGGCGTATGTGGGGGTCGGCCTACCCATGTTTGCCGCCTTGCTGGCCAAGCGTACCCACGCCCCTGATGTCACAATAGTGATCGAAAATGGGATCGTGCGGACGGAAGAATTCGAATTGCCCCAGGGGACCGATACCCTGGGCACTCAATTCCATGCCGATAAACTGGCCGGCCTGAGTTACATCAGCTACCTGGGACAAGCTGGTTTTATCAGCCTGGGCTTCATCGGTGCCGGTCAGATCGACCGCTACGGCAATGTCAACGATACGGTGATCGGTGATTATCATCACCCGGTGCACCGTTTTCCCGGCAGCGGCGGGGCGAATGATGTCATAACCTTCTGTCAGCGTACCTGCATCATCCTGAACCAGTCCAAACGACGCTTTCCCGAACGGGTAGATTTCAATACCTGTCCCGGATATTTCGACGGTAAACCCGGACGCCGGGAAGCGTTGGGGATGAGGCGGGGCACCGGGCCGGTGGCGGTGGTCACCGACCTCGGCTGTTATGAATTCGTCAACGGGGAAATGGTTTTAACTTCAGTACATACCGGCTGCGGGGTGACCGTAGAACAGGTGCAAGCGGAGACCGGCTGGGACTTGAAAATATCTTCGAACTTAAAAGATACCGTCGCCCCTACGGTCGAAGAAATCAGGATACTTCGTGAAACGGCAGCACCGCTGCTGGAACGCCGGCGGCGGACTGATATGGAAACTAAATAAAAGGGGTGGCTTGAAATGCCAGACCAAGATACGGCCGGGAAAGCCCGTGAACAGTATGAAAAACGGCTGATTGCAGAAATCGAAAAGAAGCACGGCAAGACGGTCAAACAACTGCGCGAGGAACGTGAAAAACGGGTCCTGGATGCAATAAATCTTAGGGAACCCGACCGTATTCCAGTGAACGTCAGTACCGGGGTCTTCGCGGCCAAGTATGCCGGTTTACCCGCTTCGGTGATGTATTATGATCATACCGCCTACCGGGCGGCCAGTAAAAAGGAGCTGCTCGATTTTGAACCGGATAATGGTCCAATGGGTGTGGGCAGCTCCGGCCGCGTGCTGGAATTACTGGATTCAAAACAATACCGCTGGCCGGGTGGGAACCTCCCGCCTGACGGCACGTACCAGTTCGTGGAAGGTGAGTACATGAAGGCGGAAGAGTACGACTACTTCATCACTAATCCCGTCGATTTCGTCATCCGTTATTACCTGCCGCGGACCTACGGTATTTTCGAGCCTTTCTCCGGCTTAGCACCCTTCATTCCGGCGGTAAATAATAAAGAAATAGCCGCAGTCCTGGGCATGTTGTTTACCCCGAATTTCAAGCCGCTACTCCCGCTCCTGGAAGGGTTGAAAAACAAGGCTATCAAAGGGATTCTCGATATCCTTAACCAGGTGCAGCAGATCCAGTTGGGCCTGGCGAAAGAAACGGCGGATTTCAGTAACGAAATGGAGCGCCTGGGTTTTCCCGCCGGAGGTGGAGTAAGCGGCTATGCCGGCAGTACTTTTGCTCCCTTCGATACGATATCGGACCGACTCAGGGGGATGCGTGGGGCGATGATCGACATGTACCGTGCCGCGGATAAGATATTAACCGCCAGCGAGCATATCCTGAAGTGGGAAATGGGTGCTGCCGACCCGGCGAGGCCGGATGGCCGGGGCATCCCGGCGCGGTCAGGGATGCCGCTGCACCGGGGTTCCGATGGTTTTATGTCCCACAAAGACTTTGAGCGGTTCTACTGGCCGACCTTGAAGAAAGTGATCGAGCAGAAAGTCGCATTGGGCTATATCGTCACGCCATTTTTCGAAGGCATCTGGGACGACCGGCTGGAATATCTCCTAGATCTACCGAAAGGCAAAGTGGTCTTTCATTGTGAAAAAACAGACATCTTTAAAGCCAAGGAGATACTTGGCGGCCATATGTGTATCCAGGGCGGCGTACCGCCCACGATCCTCCAGGCCGGTTCGCCGCAAGATGTAGCGGAACACTGTAAGAAGTTGTGTAAAGTAGTCGGTAAAGGCGGTGGTTTTATCATGAGTGCGGGCAGTGCGATCGATTTCGCCCGGCCGGAAAATATCAAGGCGATGGTGGATTCGGTAAAAAAATACGGAGTTTATTAACAACCACCATCGGCGGTAGCTAACGGATTATTCATGAAACGACGGAGTTATTTCAGATAGCAGACCGCTTTCCGGGAATGGGCATCGGCCACTACATGGACAAAGGCACCTTTATGTTCTGCCGGGACATCGATTACCTTAACGATATTTTCAAATTCTTTGAAATCCGGAGCCAATTGAGCCAGGAGATTGTGCGGCTGGTTAAAAAAGCTGGTATTGAATGCGGCCGCTTTTCTACCCGGGAAAACCGGGATATAAACGATTTCGGCTTCTACCAGATCCTGGAAAAAGTGAGTCCCGTAAGATAACCCCGGCTCGCTGCCTGAAGCGGCTTGGCCGACTTCCACCAGGACCGTGACGCTGT
>JAEAME010001992.1_pt1 | contig 12779 bp, 12 predicted proteins | sample 8958731 | NCBI WGS metagenome assembly JAEAME01 (sample SAMN16933194, study PRJNA681113) | bioreactor sludge metagenome | isolation source: anerobic bioreactor sludge (Control) | place: India:Bengaluru | collected 2018-10-24 | reverse complement strand
AATTTGCCGATTATCAGGTTAATCAGTGGAGAAGTGCTCAGATGATGAAGCAGATATACTAACCGGTCGTTCGCAGCGACCGGTCAGTTAGCGTTCGATACTTTGTTAAAAATTGCAGTTATAATATAGAAGAAAATGATCTGAAAGTCAATGGAAATTTTAACAAATTTGATGCGAATTTGAAAATATTTTGTAATATCGGTAATATTCAATTCCAGACTCTAACTGACCGGTCATTCGCAGTGACCGGTCACTTATTCAATCTGCGACTGACCGATTGCTCGTAGTAATCGGGCAGCAATAATAGGTATATCGATTTTAAAAAACACCTTGACAAATATAATGGTTAATTGTAAATTCCCATAGTATTATTAAGCAACTGACCGGTCGCTCACAGCGACCGGTCAGTGAGTCAGTGGGTGTAAAAAATTGTAAGGGAGGAATCCAAAATATGCCTGCTCGCCGGCAAGAATTCCAGGCAGGTGAGTATTATCATATCTTCCATCGCGGGACAGGAGGGCAGAAGATATTTTTTGAGATGGAAAACTATCTCTATTTCCTTCGGCACGTTAGGAAATACCGGGAGATATTATCCATGAATATTATCGCTTATATGTTGATGCCCACCCATTTCCATTTCATGTTGCAGCCTTGCATCCCGAATAACCTATCAGATTTCATGCGTCGTCTGCAGACAAGTTACGTCCAGGCGATTAACAAGCGATATCACAGAAAAGGTACCTTGTTTGGTGAACGCTTTCAGAATAGACATGTGCATAGTGATCGTTATCAAATTCTATTGTGTCGCTATATTCATATCAATCCTGTCAAAGACGGAATCGTCAGGCGCCTGGAAGAGTGGTCGTTCTCCAATTATCATGAATTCATTGAGACGCGGCAGGAAACGCTTTATCATGCAGATTTTCAAAATCGCTTCTTCGATACTGCGGCTGATTATAAAGCATTCGTCGCCGCTTTTGGAACAGATGATGAGAGGGATTTTCAGAATTGGCTGCTGAAATAACGGCTTTAAGCTGACCAAACTGACCGGTCGCTCGCAGCGGCCGGTCAGTATCGAACGGTCAGTCGCTTTTAATTATCTTCTGCTTTCTTTGTCTCGCGAGTTGCAGCCGCCTTTGCTGCTGCGCTGCGCTGGGCAGGAGTTTTGGCGGATAACATACGGATGCCGAGCTTTTCCAGCAGCTCCTTTTTACCCTGCAATGCGACCCGCGCAATCTTGATATATTGCTGATACCATAGCTTCAGCGCTTTTAATGCGCTATCCTGATCGCGGGTGGACTGTTGAGCCGCGCCTTTAGTTTGTTCCTGGCCGCGTTCAGCCGCTTCATAAGCGACGATCAGACCTTGTTCGTTTCGCAATTTGACGCTATCATAGCCATAGCTGGCAAGCTGCGTCTGAATTTCCGGTTGACTCGCGTTTTGGAAAAGCGCATAAGCCGCTGTAATAAATCCAGCAGCGGATTTTGGCATGGCACCAGTCAGACCCAACATTGCCAGCCTGGCCCTGTCGTGAGCAAAAATAGCGCGTGCGACTTTTGCCAGGGACTGGTAGGCCGCCTGAGCCTTCTGCCGGGCAGCCGCAGCGCTGGCAGTAGCATCTCGCTGGGCACCAGCTGCCGCAATCTGCGCGTTTACCGCAGCCACCGCCTGTTCATAAACCGCCTTTCCTTCATTGATTTTCTCAACCGAATAGCCGTAGCCGGCAACGGCCGTTTGAATCTCTGCATCAGCCAGCGTATTGTTAATCGCCACCTGCGCTGAATTCAGTTGATTCGCTATCGTCGTTTTGGTTTGTGACATAATTTTACCTCGCTGTTATGGTTTGTTGTTTACCTGGGTTTAGTCTATCCTTACCATTTCAGTTTTCAGTCTTCGATATTTAGTCGGCAGCCAAGTGGCTCCTGTTCGCCCAAAGTCGGAGGACGCCAGACGCGTGCATCGTGTCGCTGAATGATATTTTTGTGTCGCCGGATGATTTTTGGGTCTTGCTGGACCTTTTTCAAGTCTCTCCCAATGATTTTTTAGCCCTGCCCGACCATCTTTCAGTGTCGCTCGATAATTTTTGGATCTCTCCGGACGATTGTTCAGCCTTGCCGAAGGATTTTTGGGAATCTCCGGACGATTTTTCAGCGTCACCCAATCATTTTATGGACTCGCTTGACGATTATCCAGTCCTGCTTTGTGATTTTTCGGGTCTGAATTTTGACTGCTTCATACTATTTAAGCGATTATTAGGCTTGATAAATCAAGCGTATGGTCTGCAAAACGGCAGATGATCGGAACAAAAACTGCATTTATCGGATCATGCTGACTGATCTGATCAAAATAAATAGGGAAATTGGTAGATGAAATATACAAAGCAATCGCAACATTGTCAAGAATGAAATGCAAATACAGCTATAATTTAATAATTCGCTATTTTTATCGGACGATGTAACATCATAATCGAAACGAAACATTGAAACTGCCACTCCAATTTTTCATGTTTAATAAGTCGAGGTCGAAATTCAAGTTGGGAAGTAGTCGGAATCGAAAGCCGGTGTTCACCTTCTGTGTGTCATATTCCAGCATAAAGGTAATAGCACTTCTCCAGTTGATCTCCAGCCCGCTAAAAAGACCGACGATGGTATGTCCCACTGGAAAATTCCGATCTTTTTTCGGAACGCCGAGATGATGATCGATGATGTCGGAACCATAGCCAACATGAAGTCGCAGTTCGGTTTTGGATTTTTCAAAAATGGTTTTGCTGGCAGTGATAAAGGTGGTGTTGAGCAGGATGAAACTATAAATATCACGCGCACCGATAGCGATGGCCGGAAAAAGTTGGCGTTCTTTGAATAATAAATATTGGAGGCTGACCACGCCATCCTTATAGGTATTGGTGCCGTCGTAACTTTGCTGTCCGGGCACAAAGGTGACCCCGGCGCTGAACTCCAATCGCGGCAGATAGCCGAGCACGATATAAAACGGGAAATTATCACAGCGACCGGTTTCAAGATAGGCAGAGTGGCGATCCACATAGCCGATGCCAATGGTCACCTGCTGGTCGCTGATCACTTCGGCCGTGGGGATGTTGATCAGTCCACTGGTCCCAGCCAGGGAGATACCAGCGCGACCATTAGCAGGAAAACCACTGAATATGATTGTCAGAATGAAAATCAAGCGAATGACTTTCCAAAATCGCCAGGTTTGCTGGAGATTCATCCGTTTATCGAAAGCACTGATCATTCTCCTCGCTCGGCTAATAACTTCTTATTCGTATCGGGTTCATTGAGCTTGACGTATCGCCGGCTGGATTTCAATTGATCGATATTGGCGCGGATGAAGCTTGTTGTCAATTGATCCGTCAGCTCTTCAAATCCCTCGCCCGTATTTAAAATAAATCCATCGTAACAGGGCAAATAGCGGTAGCTCCAGGGAATAAATTTTGGCGTGGTCAATCGTACGCGACCGGGAACTGCTTGCTTCGAAAGCGGAAAGGGAATCCGCACGGTCATGCCGGTCAAAAATTCCAGCGACTGGTTCCAGACGCCCATGAAGCCCAATTCCAATTCACGGAATTTGCGCTGCACATCGATCCGCCAACCTTCATCGCCGAGCAAATAGCGTCCCCAGGTGAGTCTGGTCCGAAAGTCGATAGGCTCGAATTGGTATTCAGCTTGAAGCAAATAGCAAAAATTATTTTTAACTGGGGCATTCAAAGGCAGCCATTGGTAGAGCGAGCCTGTCTCAAGAAGATCAAAACGGGTAGAAAAGCTGAGCCGATCGCGCCATAAAAGCTGTTTCATCTGCGACGAGACGCCGTAACAGCCATGCTCAAATATGCCGGCGCTTAATGATAAAAATGTGCGAGATGGCAGGCGAAAAAATTGATTGACACGGATCTGTCCCAGGTGGGATCGTCCTTCCGGTTGCTGGAATTCATTGTAAACTGGCGCAACAAATTGCCCGCTGAACTGCATGCCTGGCGCCAGCGTTAATGAAACATTTGCGAAAAAATTAAATTGCAGTTGCGCCGGATCGTCAGGGCGAGCGAACTGGGTTTTCCAGCCAGGACTGATGGCGATGTCGCATCTAAAAAGTGAAGAATTAAAATTAGACGAACGATAGCCCGGCAGCGGTCGCTCAGCGTTCGTGCTGTACGAAATTTCCAGATGGGCAATAAATTCAGAAAGAGAGATTTGATCGTGAATAAATTGATCGAATCGCTGGCGAGCCACTGTCACATATTTCACGGCAATGTTGCGGCATTTCGGGATGATGATGAATCTTTCGCTGGATGGAAAGCAAGCTGCCGCATAATTGAGCACGATGCCAAGAGCCGTAACTTCATTGCGGAAGCGTCGGTTTTCATAAGCGATCCAGATGGTCTGGCTGGGCGCCAGTTGGATTTCAATATTCTCCAATCCGGCGGCGATCAAATAGTCCTGGCAGGTCGAAATGGCGGTGTTGAAATCTTTGGTGTTTTGCTGACCCGCAACGCTGGTTGTCAAAAAGAAAAAAAAGCTCCCCCACATGAAAATCGTCAGCCTGTTCATCTGTTCCTCTCCTCCGAAGCCGATGATGAATTAAACTGTGCGAGTGATCATTTAGAAGCGAAACAACAATTAAAAGCGCCATTTACCAGACCGATAGCCTCTGGCAAATAAAATTCTTTATTTGATGCATGTTGTGGAATCCCGATTCCTCGGGAATAAGGCGTGAATACATTTGACCCAGCAAGGCATCGAATTAGAATTAAAAGCTAACAGATTCAAATCGATGCCTTACGAATTTTAATTTACTGGTTTATTTTGAAAAGTCAAGCGGAAAGTTGAAAATATTAAAAGTAATTTAAAAGCTATTTCAATTTTGAAACAGAGGATTTTAGAGATCAGAAGCGTCAATCCAGGAATAGTTCTTTAACAAAGAGGCGCAGAGGAAATAAGGCCAATATGAAAAAAAAACGTAAAGACAGTAAAGACGTAGAGACAATTCATGAATTGTCTCTACATGAATTGTCTCTACCATGTTTTTACCTGATTATTCCTTTTTATTGTCTTTGATGCCCAGGATCTGGTACAGCTCATCTTTTTCGATGATCTCTTTTTCCAGCAATCGCCGGGCTAACTCTTCGAGCTTTTTCTTCTTTTTCATCAATAAATTTTTAACAACTTTATAGGCACCTTCTACAATCAAGCGGACCTCGTTATCGATTTCTGCCGCAATTTGTTCACTATAGGGACGGGATTCTGGTAGTTGCATACCGAGGTAGAGCGAGTGTTGTCCGCTGCTGTAAGAAAGCGGACCCAATTTTTCACTCATGCCGTACTCGACAACCATGGAGCGAGCGATCTGGGTTGCCCGTTCCAGATCGTTTTGCGCGCCAGTAGAAATTTCTTTGAAAATGATTTCTTCTGCCACGCGACCGCCGAGCAGGACTTTTAGCCGGCTCTCCAATTCAGATTTGGTCATCAGGTAGCGATCTTCGGTTGGCAATTGGAGCGTGTAGCCCAGCGCTGCCACGCCTCGTGGGATGATCGATACACGATGCACCGGATCCGTATTCGGCAGGCTGGCGCCTACAATCGCATGTCCCGATTCATGATAGGCGACGATCTCTTTTTCATGTTTATTGAGCACCCGACTTTTTCGTTCCAGACCGGCGATGACGCGATCGATCGCTTCTTCCAGCTCTTGCATGTCCACAACGTTTTTCCCCCGTCTGACAGCTAATAGCGCCGCTTCATTGATAACGTTCGCCAGATCAGCTCCAACGAATCCCGGGGTTCGGGCGGCAATAATCCGCAGATCCACATTTGGCGATAATTTCACGCCACGGGCATGGACTTTTAAAATTGCCTCCCGGCCATTAATATCAGGTCGATCCACCACAACCTGTCGGTCAAATCTGCCGGGACGCAGCAGCGCCAGATCAAGTATTTCAGGACGGTTGGTCGCCGCCATAATGATCACGCCAATATTAGGATCGAAGCCGTCCATTTCAGTGAGCAACTGGTTCAACGTCTGCTCCCGCTCATCATGGCCACCCGTTACCGGGCTGATGCTTCTGGCTTTTCCCAGCGCATCCAATTCATCGATAAAAATAATACAGGGGGCACGCTGGGCGGCTTGCTGGAACAAATCTCGAACGCGAGCTGCGCCCACTCCAACGAACATCTCCACAAAATCTGAGCCAGACATGGAAAAGAAGGGGACACCAGCTTCTCCAGCTACTGCTTTTGCCAGCAAAGTTTTTCCGGTTCCCGGCGGACCCACCAGCAGCACTCCTTTTGGAATCCTGCCGCCCAATGACTGAAACTTGGTCGGATTCTTTAAAAATTCAACTACCTCCTTTACTTCTTCGACAGCTTCGTCGATCCCTGCCACGTCTTTGAAGGTTATCTTGGTTTGACCTTCTACGTAAACTTTAGCTTTGCTCTTGCCGATAGATAACATCCCCCCGGTTGGATTCATTCGCCGGAAAATAAAACCCCACACGGCAACCAGGATAAGCAGCGGGAATACCCAGACCAATAAAAAATTGAGCAGCCAGCCGCGCTCCGGTTCGCCGGAAAATTCAATGCCCCTTTGTTCTAATTGTTTAACCAATTCTGGATCATCCACTCGCGTCGTCGTGAAATTCGTTACTGCCAATTGTCTGTCTTCCTGTTTTTTCCCTTTGGAGGGAGAAGATGCGGCTAATGAATCTACCCAGGTCAGGAATAGCTTGTGTTGAGTTTTGAATTGGTCTTCCAGTAAAGTGGTATCTGGCGAAAAGCCATATACCTGTCGCAGTGAATCTAACTTTTTCATGTCCGAAAAAAAAGTCCCGGTAATTTTATTCGGGCTGATCATGCATTCTTTTATCTGTCCTTCCCGAACCATTACTTTGAAATCGCTGTATGGCAATCTGACGATGGTTTCTTTTAAAATGATCATCTCCAGCAGATACATTGCCATGATGCCAAAGATCACGTACCAGATTGAAAAGTGAACTCGTTTTTCTAATTTAATTGGCTTTTTGGCTGATTTTTTATTGGGCTTTTTGGGATGTTCGTTCATGACAGTATGTCCTTTGTATTTTAAAAACTCAAAGCTGGATAGCTATTTTTGCTTCAGGTCTAAGTGGAACAGGATATTCTTGAGTGACCTGCGATTGTTCGGACGCCACGGAACGTTGGAAATAAATTCTGTGACCTTTTTATCCAGTTGGATGAGCTCAGCATGACATAGATTCATCTCCAGAACGTCTTTTTCTTCAAACTCATAATCCGATGGCAATTTAGTGAAATTGAGCCGACAGTAATCAATGAAAGCCCGCTCCGCTTCGTGATAAAGAATTGGCAGTCCGAGCGTGCGGCAGATGAGGGGTCGAACCGGATAAATCACACAACGATCCATTAACAACAACGGACAGGTTTCATCATCGTCCTTGTGAAGCCTCCGAAGTCGCTTGATTTTTTGAGGAGATAAGGTCATCAGGTGCTGCTCAATAATGTATGCTTCTAATGGGACAACGGTTCGCTCCACCTCACAACACTGAGTACAACCTGGTTTGCAAATCAGGTGCTCACGATAGTGCGTTTCCAGTTTCTGACAGAGAGAGTCAACTTTGAAAATCAGATTTTGATATTGATAAAGAATTTCTTCGAGTAACATTCAAAAAACAAATTTTTATACACCTATGGAAAATAGATACTATTTTACAGGTCCATAGTAATAATTTTTTCGGAAAAAGTCAAGAGGGAATTTTTGAAGAAAGTCAATATATCGGTTATTATCTATAAAGAAAAACCTGGCTCATCATTGCACCGATCAACAAATTCGTAAGCGTAATTTAAACAGTGGACCAAAATATTAAATCTGCTGTTAAAAAGAATCCTGATTTGCAAATTAATGACAAAAGCCTTGACAATTTAAATTTATTTTTCTATATTCAGCAACTTTTTAAACCACAATTCAAGTTGCAGTGAAAGACACAATCATAACAAGTGGAGGATTATTATGAAGCAAATTACTTTAGTATTAGCAGCAGCGCTCCTTATTACGCTGCCAGTTCAGGCTCAGAAGGGCGTGAATAATGTTCATCTTTTTCAATCATATTTCTATGATGCACCGATTGCCAACGCCGGATATGCAGAAGGCGGATTAATGTATCTGACGTCCAAACAAGATAATCCGTATGGTGGCGATATTAAGACCAGCGCTTTTATGCCCGGCATTCAGGGGGGCTATCCAATAAATGATAAAACCGAACTGGAAGCTTCGCTTCGCTATATCAGTGCTAACACTGACTGGGGTCAAGATGATAAAAGTGAATCCGGTATATCTGACCTCGACGTTTATGGTCGTTATAAGGTTTATGATAAAAAGCAGACCAGTATCTCGGTTGGCGGAATGTTGAGCCTGCCAATTGGATCCGAAGATGTTGGAGAGAGCACTCTGGATTTTGGTGGCTTCGGTGCGCTCCGACATACGCTACAAAATGGACTGGCGCTGGCTGGAACATTAGGATTGTTCTTCGATGAGACCAAGGATGAAAAAGGTGATACTGAACATGAATCTTATTTAAATATCGGCTTCGGCGGCATATATCCTTTGAATCCTCAGTTGAATCTTATTGGCGAACTAAATCTACGTACTGAAGGTGATTACATGTTGTTGACTGCTGGCGCCGATTATCTCTTGGGCAGCGGTCGGGTGAGAGGCGCTTTAGGATTGGGTCTCGATGATGGCGCTCCTGATTTTCTGCTAATGGGCAGCTATTCTCTGTCACTCTCAAAATAGATTGTTGAATAGTTTTAAAAAAAAGGGTTGCAGCAATCACTGCAACCCTTTTTTTGTAATAAATCTTGAGTCCACTCTAAAAACCACTTTTAGAAGAAGTCATTGCGAGTGGAGTGAAACGGAACGAAGTCGCAGATGCGCCTTTGGCGTGCAATCCCTTGTGCCAGTGAAGATTGCTTCTCCGCCTAAGGTGGATCGCAATGACTGCCGTAGATAAAATTTTATCATTTCCGACCTTTTTAGAATGGGCTCAAATCTTTAAATCCTCAACGTCGATAGCAACAGCCGATATGGGGCTACTGATGGAATAATCGCCGATAAGAAGTACGAGGATCGGATATCGTTGCGTGTTTTGGATCATGTATTGGACGGACGGTTGAAAAAATCCTGAGTGTAATCTAAGAAGTCAGCTTCAATACACGCACAATCTTATCGACCACTTCATCTATTTCTTCATAACTAATGATCAACGGGGGAAGCAATCGCAGCACCAATTGTCCCGCTGGTAACCCTAACACACCCAATTCCATGAGTTGAATCAAATAGGGCGTTACTTTCTCTTTTAACTCGATGCCGATCATCAAGCCCAGTTGTCTGATTTCTCTGACCTGCGGAAATTGATGTTTCTTAAGTTGCTTGATAAAATAATTTCCTTTTTCTACGGCCTGAATGTCAAGCTTGTTGTCGATCATAAAATCAATCGCCGCAATGGCTGCGGCGCAGGCTAAGGGATTGCCGCCAAAGGTCGAGCCATGCTTGCCGCCGACCGGGACTTCGACTTTTTCTGAACAGAGCACTGCTCCCATTGGAAATCCGCCGGCCATGCTTTTAGCGACACAAAGGATATCCGGCTGCAAATCATAATGCTGACAGGCGAACATCTTGCCAGTGCGACAAAATCCAGTTTGAACCTCATCAATAATTAACAGGATCCCTTTTTCATCGCAAAGCTGGCGGACCTGCTGAAAGTACTCTCGACTTCCAACATAGACGCCGCCTTCTCCCTGGACGATTTCCAGAATTATTCCGGCAGTTTGATCATTGACTTCGGCTGCCAATTTCTCAAAATTATTGAACGGAACGAATTTGAATCCTGGCACCAGCGGCTCGAAATCCTCTTTATACTTGGGCTGAAACGTAGCGCTCAGCGCGCCCAGCGTCCTACCATGAAAGCCGCGATTGGCGCAAATAAAATTCTTCTTCTTTGTTGAATATCGGGCGAATTTGATGGCGGCTTCGATGGTTTCGGCGCCAGAATTACATAGAAATGCTCGCCTCAAATTGCTGGGAGCGATAGAAATCAATTTTTCCAGTAATAACGCTTTTTTGTCGTTGTAATATGTTCCATCGCAGGTGATCAGCGTTTGCGCTTGTTCTGAAATTGCCTGAGCCACCAGTTCATTGCAATGACCGATATTGGCGACGCCATGCCCTGATGCACAATCGACGTATTCCTTACCCTGACTGTCCCAGACTTTAGAGCCTTTGCCCTTGACCAGCACGATGTCCCGTTTGGGATAGACATCGAATTCATACTGTTCTTGAATCGCCAGATAATCGATCATGAAATCACCGTTCCCTTTCCAGCCATGACATCTTTGAGCGGATGCTCAGTTCTTCCGTCGGTAATGATGACTTTGGCAGCGCCGCCTTCAAACAGCTGACGCAATGCCAGCATTTTCCGTTTCATTCGACCTTCGACTTGCTCCTCACGCTGTAACAACTCTGTCCGCGTTATTTTGGGCACAAGAGAACTTGGATCATCTGGATCATTAAGAAAGCCCGGCGCTTCGATGAATTGGATAATCGTATCGGCTTTGATCGCTTCCTGCAACACCCGCACAATGTCATCATTCTCAGAATTGATGGCAACATTATTTTCATCGATAATGGGAACGCAAAGCACGGGTGTGTAGTCATGAGAAAGAAGCAGATTCAACAAATCGGTATTGATTGCCTGGGGCTTGCCTGAAAAATCCCGGACCAGTTTTATCTTGCTGCCTTCTTTCACCCGAATACCCTGGTTTCGCTGTCCCTGAATTATCTTACCATCCAATCCCGAAAGACCGATTGCATTGATGCCATGCTGCTGACACAGTTCAATAATTCTTTTATTACGGAGTCCAGCATAAGCCATCATCTGCAAATCGATCACGTTTTCATCCGAAAGCACGCTGGCATAGCCTCGCACCGAAGTAATGATATTCTTCTGAATGCCCAGTTTTGCAGCCAGCTCATCACGCAAGGCATTAGCGCCATGGACGATGATAAACTGCTCCTGTTGTTCAGCAAGATCGGTAATAATGCCGTTGATATTGATCTCGCTGCCGCCGCCAATTTTAATGATCATCATAATTCAAACACCTTTGACGTATGGTTGGAAATTTCTTGCCAAGCGGATTCACCAGGATAAGGTTCAGAACATATCACTAAGCGATCAGCCGTTTTTTTATAATGCAGGGTGAAATAATCATCATCTTCATTGTACTCCGATGAAACAACGACCTGATTTTTATCAGACATGATAATATTAATTGCTCGAAAGTAGCTCGTTCGTTTCTTAATTATCTCCAGTCCCTTATTCAAAGCCTGAAGCAGATCGCCCTGGTGAAAACGCAGGATAAAGTTAAAAATTTTCTCTGCGCCGATTCGCCCCTGCTCTTTTATTTTTACGCCCTGCAATTCCCCATTGAAAATGAAGACGAAGTCACCGTTTTGAAACGGCATGTTATTTTCTACTTTGATGCCTTCGTCTTTAAAAGCACTTCGGGCATGGACGATCAATTGAGTAGTCTTCCCAAATTGTTCTAAATTATCTTCCCAGATTGGTTTGATATTTTTATAAATTTGCCATTCATTGTTGATTAAATAGAAGCAGCCCCAGCCGTGCCCCTGGTATTCCCGACTCTTTTTTGCAATATGGGCGAATTTTCCGAGATGATCGGCAATGGGAAATTCGTTTCGAGATTTTACAAGAAGAAGTCTGCACATAATGATTCAAATATTTGAGTCTTCATTATTGGACACGGATGACACAGATTACACTGGTTCTCACGGATTATTCTATGATTATGTATAAATTCATACAAAAAAAATGCATAAAATCGAATAAATGGAGTACGATGTATCTCCAGGCTTGCCATCGGGGCAAGCTTTGCAAACCGTTTCAAGGAAGACGGAATGTCGAAGTTTTGTACTCCATGAAAATCATGCGGCAGCTCGCCGCGTCCGCAACAGCCCCTGTTAGGCAATATTTTTCCTTAACTGATTTAAAATTTCTTGAGTAAGCTTGCTAATTGTCAATCAGTCGATGCGGACAGCCATCCATTTTGATTCGTACAGGGTGGTTTTGATCAACTATATACATAGTTAGGCAATTTACAATATTAAAGTTATAAAATGTCGTATAGATTCCAAATATCATAAATTAACCATGCGATAATAAATATTATAGGCAAAACAATTCCTAACAATTCGTCAGGACGTACCCATTTGAAACTCCATAACTTCTCATCAATTTTTTGTGCTAAATTATATTCCTGTTTAAAACTTTTATATTCATCATCAAGCATTAATATTACTTTCCATGATTGAATCATGCATAATAACCATATAAGACAAACAAGAAATCCTAAAATTCCAATTATAAGTCTTAAAATAAAGCTTTGGTTGGATATTCCAATAGCCGTTAATAAGAATCCATTAATAATCAGAAAAATATTAATTCGTGAATGAAACAATGTATTCTCTTTTTCAATTTGATCTCGAACAATGTCTATTTTATTCATTTTGTTTACCGATTTTACTATCATATTCAAAACGAAATAACTCAAATTCTGCTCTATCTAAATGCGCTATTAATGGTTGATATCGATTACTTAAATATATATAAATTAATATGCGTTTTAATCTGTCATAGTAATCCCTTCCAAATTTTTTATTCACTTTTTCTACAATATCGTCATAACGCACACCGTCATAGTTCTTAT
>JAEAME010001990.1_pt1 | contig 12787 bp, 12 predicted proteins | sample 8958731 | NCBI WGS metagenome assembly JAEAME01 (sample SAMN16933194, study PRJNA681113) | bioreactor sludge metagenome | isolation source: anerobic bioreactor sludge (Control) | place: India:Bengaluru | collected 2018-10-24 | reverse complement strand
CAACGTATAGAGAGTTTCATCGAACTCCGAAAATATCGCCGTGAAAATCCGGACTGCTTCATCATCGCTGTACATCCATTTTATCCGGGCTCAAACTGCCTCCGGAAAAAACTTCTGGAAAACAAAGATGTCTTTGATGCCGTGGAATACTCATGGTTTCATTCCAAAAAAATCAACCGCTACAATAAAAAAGCGGTGCAAACGGCCGAAAAACTCAATCTTCCAGTCATTGCAACGAGCGACAATCACCTATTGAGATATCTGGATTACACATACAGCCTGATTGAAGCCGAAAAAACAATCCCCTCGCTCTTTGATGCAATCAGAAAAAAGAAAATCAAGATCGTCAGCCACGACCTGAAAATCAGGCAGTTGATGACGGTCTACGCGGAAATGGCGCTGCGGCGTCTATTGAAGATCCTGATGCCGAAGTAAAAAGGAACGAAGCATGTTGTTAAAAAACACCAAAAATGTTATAATAAAATAAATTAGTAAAGACAAAAATAAATGGATTTTTTGGGAACAATCAAAGCAAAAGCCGCAAAATTAAATAAAAAAATCGTATTCCCGGAAGCTTTTGATGAAAGGACTCTTTTCGCAGTTGAAGCAATACTTAAAGAAAAAATCGCCTCACCCGTTTTACTTGGAAATAGCGGAGAAATACAAAAACACGCGAAAGATCTGAAACTTTCGATCGATTGGACAAAGGTTCAAATCATTGATCCGGCGGAAACGGAACGCCGCGAGAGATACGCGTCAGTGTTATTTGAACTTCGCAAAGAAAAAGGACTTACAATTGAAGAAGCGAAGAAATGGGTGCAAAACTTCAATTATTTCGGCGTGATGGTCGTACAGACCGGTGAAGCCGACGGACTTATATCGGGCGCAAACTCATCAACGGCCGACACCGTTCGTCCCGCTCTGCAAATCATCGGTACAAAAGAGAAATTTCACAAGGTATCCGGTATTTTTTTTATGGTGCTGGAAGAAAGGCTTCTTCTTTTCGCGGATTGCGCCATCAACGTCGATCCGAACTCAAACGAACTCGCGGAGATAGCCATCGATACGGCCGAAACAGCAAAACGCTTCGGCATAGAACCGAAAGTAGCAATGCTCTCCTTTTCAACGGACGGGTCAGCAAAACATCCGTATGCTGATAAAGTGCGGGAAGCCGTCCAGATGGTTAAATACAAAAGGCCGGACATCATCGTAGACGGTGAAATGCAGGTGGATGCCGCGCTCGTCCGGGAAGTCTCCGAGCGAAAATTTCCCAAATCAAGAATCAAAGGTGATGCGAACGTCCTGATATTTCCGGATCTTCAATCGGGCAACATAGCATACAAGCTTGTGGAAAGACTGGCTCAGGCCGATGCGATCGGACCTATCCTGCAGGGATTGAAGAAGCCGGTGAACGATCTGTCACGAGGATGCTCTTTTCAGGATATAGTTCATCTTACCGCAATCACCGCCTGCGAAGCGCAGGAGCTTGCGTATAAATTTGGAAAATAAAATGAAAATACTTGTCATAAATTCTGGTTCCTCCTCCCTCAAATTCCAGTTGTTCTCAAATAACGGAACGGTCAATCAGCTTTACCGCGGGATGATAGACAGGATTGGACTGAAAGGCACTTTCGCGGTTGAAGACGGCATTGAAACGGAGAAAGTGGACATAAAAAATCATACCGCCGCCGTTGGATACGCGTTGGAAATACTGCTGAAGAAACGTCTTATAAAAAGCGTCAAAGACATAAAAGCCGTTGGTCATCGCGTCGTGCACGGAGGGGAAAGATACCGTGACGCTACCCTGATCAACCCCGCCGTCCTTAAACATATCAAATTCCTGTGCAGACTGGCTCCTCTTCACAATCCTCCGAACCTGGCAGCGATCTATGCGTGCATGAAGAAACTGAAAGGGATACCTCAAATCGCTGTATTTGATACGGCTTTTCACCAGACAATGCCCGAAAAAGCCTATCTGTACGCCCTGCCGTATGAACTTTATACTGACAACCAAATCAGACGTTACGGCTTTCACGGGACAAGTCATTCTTACGTCGCGAAAGAAACGGCAAGGATATTGAAGAAGAAAAAATCCAAGATCGTTGTCTGCCACCTTGGGAACGGATGCAGCATAACAGCGGTCGATGACGGACGGTCGATCGACACAAGCATGGGATTCACCCCTTTGGAAGGCCTGCCGATGGGCACGCGCTGCGGGGATATAGACCCCGCGATCGTTTTTGAACTTCAGAGAATGTTGAATCTGGACACCGACAAGATCGATGACCTGCTGAACAAGAAATCCGGGCTGAAAGGCATTTCCGGATTAAGTTCGGATATGCGGGATTTATGGGCGGCATCCAAAAAAAATGAACGCGCCCGACTTACGATTTCCATCTTAGCTTACAGGATCGCAAAATATATCGGCGCTTACAGCGCTGCTCTGCGGGGTCTTGATGCAATAACCTTCACGGCCGGCATGGGAGAAAAAGCTTATTATCTAAGGAAAGAGGTCTGTAATTATCTGCCGTATCTGGGCGTAAGAATCGACACGGCAAAAAACAAGAAATGCCTGAAAGAGATCAGCGCGAAAAATAGCAAAGTGCGCGTGTTTGTCCTGCCGACAAACGAAGAAAAAGAGATCGCCATGGAAACGGCCGCATTGCTGAAGAAAAGAACATCCAAATAACATTCAAAACATTTAACAAAAAAAACATGTACTACCTCAAACCCGTCAAAATAAACATTCAGGTCGGCAATAAGTATATATGCCTTCTTAACGAGGACACCGCTCATCATCTTGATGTACACGCCGGAGACCGTCTTTATATCAAAAACGGTAAAGCCGAAGTGGTGGCGCTCGTTGACCTGACTTCACAGATTAAAAACGGTGAAATAGGATTGTATTTCGAGACATGGAAAAAACTTAATGTCATTACCGGTGACAAGAGAGTATCGGCGGAAATCGCCAGAAAACCGGATTCGGTGCTTTACATACGTGAAAAGCTGGACGGCAAGAAACTGAACGCATTCAAACTGGACAAGATAATAAAACACGTCGTGAACGACCGCCTTTCCGACGTTGAGATAACTTATTTCGTTTCAGGATGCTACATCAACGGACTGGATGATGAAGAGACGGTGAACCTGACGAAAGCCATCGTGAAAAATGGAGGCAGACTCAAGTTCAAGAAGCAGATCATCGTGGACAAGCACTGCATCGGAGGGGTCCCCGGAAACCGCACGACGATGATAACCGTACCGATCTGCGCGGCCGCCGGACTTCTCGTCCCAAAGACGTCCTCACGCGCAATCACCAGCCCCGCGGGAACAGCGGACACAATGGAAGTGCTTGCAAACGTCACGAACAATTCGGGCAGACTGCAGAAGATCGCCAACCGCATCGGGGCTTTCATAACATGGGGCGGCGGAGTGGACCTGGCGGCCGCGGACGATCATATGATCCAGATCAGAAATCCGATGAGCCTGGATCCGCAGGGAATGCTCCTTGCCTCTATACTGGCAAAAAAACATTCGGTATCAGCGACACACGTGGTCATTGATATCCCATACGGCCCGGACGTCAAAGTAAAGACGGCAAAAGACGCGGAGCCTCTTAAGAAAAGGTTTGAAAAAATCGGAAAGATGCTCGGCATGAAAATTAAAGTGGTTTTGACGGACGGCAAACAGCCTATCGGAAACGGCATAGGTCCGATCCTTGAATGCATCGATGTGATCAAGGTATTAAAAAACGCACCCGACGCGCCGAAAGACCTGCGCAAGAAATCCCTCTTCATCGCAGGCACGGCCCTTGAATTGACAGGCAGGGCTAAACCGGGCAAAGGCACGAAAATGGCTGAAGATATACTGACATCGGGGAAAGCATTCAAGAAACTCGAGGAAATAATCGACGCGCAGGGAAGACAAAAAATCCCCCTTGTTCCGGGAAAGTTCACGGCGGACATAAAAGCGAAAAAGAACGGTAAAGTAACATACATCAACAACAAGATGGTTTCACACTACGCACGTCTTGCCGGAGCTCCGGTCAACAAAGGCGCCGGAGTTTTCATCCGCAAATACATCGGCGACAAAGTCAAAAAAGGAGACGCACTTTTCACGGTACACTGCGAAAACGCCGGACGCCTGGAAAACACTGTTGAAACAATAAAGATAGATGATTGTTATAAGATTAACTAAACACACATGACATATCAGGAAATCGTTGAAGGGATAAAATCACTGAAGATACAGGGTGCGGAAAAGATTGCCATCGCCGCGGTTGATGCTTTTTCACAGAAACTGAAAGAGACGAACGACCCTGACGTCCTTGCAAAAGCGCATGACGAACTTGTGGCGACGCGTTCAACCGAACCGGCCCTGCGAAATGCACTTTCCTATTGTATCAACAACTACAAACAAAACCCCGACGTGGGCAAACACGTTATTGATTACTTCATCGAATCAAAGGAAAAAATTACCGAAATGGGAGCACAGAAAATCAAGGACGGAATGATAGTCTTCACACATTGCCATTCTTCCTCCGTTACCGGGGTCTTCAAAAAAGCGAAAGAGCAGGGTAAGAACTTTACGGTATATAACACGGAAACACGACCGCGCTATCAGGGAAGGATAACCGCTGAAGAAACGGCAAAATTGGGGATACCGGTCGCACATTTCGTGGACAGCGCCGGACACACCTACATGAAAAAGGCAGATCTGTTCCTGTTCGGCTGCGACGCGGTAACCGCCGACGGAAAAATATACAACAAGGTCGGTACGGCGTTTCTCGCAGAACTGGCGTCAAAATACCAGATTCCGGCATTCTCGATCACCAACTCATGGAAATTCGATCCAGTCACCATGAAAGGCGTCGATGAGGTCATAGAGCAAAGGGATCCGAAGGAAGTCTGGGAAACGCCTCCGACGGGAGTGACTATAATGAACCCTGCCTTTGACGTCATCTCTCCTGACATCGTAACAGGCATCATAACGGAACTCGGACTGGTCAAACCCGAATCCCTGGTTATTGAGGTACAAAAAAACTATCCATGGATGTTTCAGTGATGAAACTCCAACACCTGAAGCTTTTACCCTCAAGGCATATTTACACTTTCTTTTTGGCCGCTGACTTTTTTACCTTTCTTGCAGCCCTCTTTATTTTCCTGTCGCTTTTCTTGAGATCTTTGGCGTGCTGGATGGTCTTATACCAGCGCAACGGATAATCGTAATAGGAATTGAGCATCCTGACCCTGCGCGAAGAGACATCGACGACAAGTTTTCTGTCATATCCGATTTTACCGTACCTGGAAAGGTGGACTGCCATATCCATATCCTCATGCACCGCCTTGTCGTCAACACAGACCTCATCCTTAACCTTCTGCCAGGCTTCCCTCAATACACAATAATTTGAACCGAACAAGATGTTGTGACCCAGGATAACCCTGCTGGATTTGAAAAAAATCGCGGTATGAACAAGTTTTGGAAGCTTGTTCAGGGTCTTGTTCTTGTTAAGATCATAAAAATAGCCGGGCCCGGAAAGGGCCACTATCTTACGTTTCTGAAAATCGTTCCTGATCCTTTCAATCCATTCCGGACGCAGGACCGAGTCGGCGTCACACTTGGCGATTATGTCATATTTCGCGGCATTAAAACCGGCATTCCGGGCATGACTCATTCCCTGCTTCTTCTCCCTTATTATCGTAACGCCATATCTTTTGGCGATCTCGACACTCCTGTCCACGCAATTATTATCCACCACGATAATCTCATCCGGCTTCACGGTCTGTTTCATAAGGCTTTCAAGGCACAACGGCAGGAGCTTCTCTTCATTATATGTCGGAATGACGACTGAAACTTTCATGCTTGGAAAAATTAAATAAAATCAGTAGAATTTGCAAGCGTAAAGCTTTTTTAACTTTTAAACGAAAACGAACATGTCAGCCAAGAAAATACACTATCCGGATTCAAAAAGTAAAGTTGCCCTGATCACGGGGGCATCTTCCGGCTTTGGCCTTGAATTCGCCAGACTGTTCGCGGCGGACGGTTGTAACCTGGTCATAACCGCACGTCCAGGAACGGATATGGACAAGACATCCTCCGAACTGAGAAAAGAATACGGAGTGGAAGTGACCGCGATAAACATAGACCTTTCCCAAACGAATGCCGCAAAAAGACTCTATGATACGGTCAAAGAAAAAGGGATCCGCGTTGATTACCTCATAAACAACGCAGGCATCGGGAACTTCGGCCGGTTCGCCGACAACTCCTTTGAAAGGGAACATGAGCTTTTGGAAATGAATGTCGTCGCACTCGCGGAACTCTGCCACCATTATCTTCCGGACATGGTGAAAGCCGGAGGCGGAAAGATCCTGAACGTAGCCTCAATTGCCGCATTCCAGCCGGGAGCTTATTACGCCACGTATTTTTCTACCAAGGCGTTCGTACTGCTTTTCAGCGAGGCTCTTGCCCTGGAATACAAAAAAGACAACATTACGGTGACAGCTCTTTGCCCCGGAGTATCCAGAACGGAGTTTTTCAAACGCGCGGGCATGCCGGAAAGTTCCTGGCTCCTCAAATCAAACCTCGGGAATGCGCGTCCAGTCGCGTTGGCGGGATATAAAGGAATGATGAAAGGAAAGCGCATGGTAACACCGGGACTTAGAAACAAGCTCGTATCAAAAAGTTACCGCTGGCTGCCGAGGAAAGCCATCGCATCCATCACGAAAAAGATGGTGGAAATAGCCGGACGCGGGTAAAAGCACCACAAAAGATTATTTCGTACGCCCTCCTGCCCTGAAGTAATTCCAGAAAAAAAGCGCGATGACCGGAATCATGGCAATTGCCGCCGTGGTCACTGAACCATAATCGATTTCGGGAAAATAGAGCTTCATGTCAAAGATGCTTGCCATGTTATACAAAGTCCAGTCCCCCGTACGGACCATATGTATCGCAAGCAGGATCAAATGGATCACGGCGGAGTAAAAAATAGTTTCCTTAAGGGCTTTAAGCAATCTTTTGCCGTTCATATGGTTTTAGAGTTAAATAACTGACGAAAACCATTCTAAGCATATCGTTCCGGTGCTACAATGTAAAAGACAAAAAAAGGAGATTTAACAAATTCCCATGCCAATCACGGAGGAAGACACCAAATTTCTGGAAGAAATAGACAAAGTGGAACCAACGATTCATTGTCTGCGCGCACAAATCGTCTGCATGATAGTAAAAGACGATAAACTGCTGGTATCGCACGGCAACGACTGGCTTTCCCATTATAATTGCTCACGTATAGGATGTGTCAGAGACATGTACCAGGTCGCCTCCGGCCAGCGCCGGGAAATCTGCTACGGGATTTGCGCGGAACAATGGTGTCTTGCGCTGGCTGCCAAGCAGGGCATATCCGTTGAAGGAGCAACACTCTATTGCACCAAACATCCTTGCAGGGTATGTTCCGGGATGATAGCCGTAGCAGGCATCAAAAGAGTAGTCTATCAGGAAGGTTATCCGGAAGTGCTTCCGTCTTGCGATATCCTGAAAGACCACGGCATCCTTGTCGAGCAGGCACCTAACACGGCCTTCAAGAGCCCGAAAGTATCTAAGAGCCACACGATTTAGAAAGAGAAAAAATGCAAAGTCCATCCACCTCCAGCATCAGCAAGGAAATACCGCCTTTTCAGAAAACCACAGTCTACAAGGATGCCCTGGCTGTCGTTGACGAATTTACGGAACCCCTGCGACGGGGCGGAAAAGACCTTATGGTAAAAATCATTGAAGCGGAGGCCGCGACCCTGATGTCGGCGCTCGCCAAAGCCCTGTCCTCAAACAGCAAGGAAACAAACGATGAACATTGGAACAAATCCGGACATTCCGTATTGAGCCTTATCTCTTTGCTGGACATTTCCGCGAAATATATGGGCAAGACAAAAGAAAACGCACTCCGGAAGGACCTCGCCGACCTTTTTCATGAAATCAAGGTTTTCCGGAACAACCGGAAGAAAGTCCTGATCCTAACGTGTCACATCGGAAAAGGCAACTTCACAGCCGGAAACGCTGTCGCGGAAGCCATAAGCGAAACATACGGATACGACTATGAAGTGGAGGAGATTGATTTCATGGAATTCATGAATTCCGCACTCAACAGGTTCACCCAAAAAACCTACGAGGGATCGGTAAAATTCACTCCGTTCTTCTACAAGTTCTTTTTTGAAAGCACCAATACAAAATGGCCGTACAAACTAATCAACCAAATAAACTATCCTTTCGTAATCACCAAACTCAAGACTTTTTTTGAAGAGAAAAAACCGGACCTCATCCTTTCGACATTCCCTCTGTGGGACTACGTTACTTCGGAAATATGGCGCAAACTGAATAGTGAGGCAAAATTCTTGAGCATCGTAACCGACTCAACCATCGTCCATAAATTCTGGCTCGTCGCCGACGTTGATTATCATCTTGTATGCAACGAAGATACCGCAGCCGTACTAAGGAGATATGGCGTGGAAAAAGAAAAGATCAAAGTACTCGGGTTTCCGGTCCGCCTTGATTTCACCCACAAACCGGACCGGCCGGCTTTCATGAAAAAATACGGGCTTGACCCCTCAAAAAAGACAATCTTGTTTTCCCCCACAGCCCAGACTCTCAAAAAAAACACGAAGATCATCAAGGAACTTATTAAGGAAGATAAGAATTTCAATATCATCGTCGTAACCGGAAGAGAAAATGCCATCAAGAACAAACTGGAAAAGACAGCCCGCAAAAGCTCCATTCGATTTTTCGGTTGGACCCAGGAAATGCCGGCATTCATCCAAAACTCCGACATAATAATCACAAAAGCGGGAGGAGCGACAGTTATGGAGTGTATCGCCGCCGCCAAGCCGATGATAATAACATCCGTGATTCCTGGACACGAAAAAGGCAACGCCGATCTCATCATCAAGAATAAAATGGGCATCGTGCTTAACAAAGATGCCGACGGACTGCGAACGGCCTTAAGAAGACTTATGAAGGATTACGGCAAATACCGCGCAAACCTGAAGAGACTCTCCCGCCCGGATGCCGCAATCGAGATCGCGGAGTTCATCCATCAATTCATCGCTCTCAAGAAAAATCCCGCGCCGAAGGTGAAAGACCGCAAAAAATAAGACCTTCAGGCTACAGGTTCACGGTGTATATCTTGCCGGAATCCAACAGGTACATCTTGTTCGTATCCTTGTCCACATAGACATCACGCAGATCCGTCAGCTCGTCAAAAACATACTGGCTGCTGTATACGGCACCGCCTTTCGTATCCTTATAATACACGAGCACGCGGCTGGTTGAAGGCTCAAGAATATATATCTGCGACATTTCCAGTTCGGTGAAGATCTTGGACGGAGCCGATAGGGCGCTTATCGGCGGTTTCTTTATCGGGAAATCCTCCTTGTTCCCGCTGAAGATTTGCGTTATATAGCCGTCCGAATTCAGCACATAGATGTTTCCGTCAATCGCCATCGATATACCGTTCCTTATGTCAGCGTTGATATTCCATCCTTCGGCGGCGTCAAACTTGTCGCGCCTACGGGTATATCTCCATATCTGATTTTCCACAGGATCAAGCACGTAAAGCTTGTTGCTGTAACCTTTGACGGCAACACCGGAGCGGAACTTGCCGTCCGCCGTGTCCACTATGGTCATCCTGTTGTCCTTGTATTCGATCACCTTGCCCGATTTCGTATAGAACATCAACGAATCGTTGTCATCATAGACCGTGCCGGCGACTACGGTCTCATTTTCATCGATGGTCAGGGGATCCTGCACCTTGTCCGCTATGACGGGATAAAGTGCGTTATATTCATATGCGTATATGTTGTCACCAAGGGCCAAAAGACCAAGAGCGCTTACATTCGGACGTTTTTGCGTCAAATCGGCAAGAACCTTTACTTCCGGTCTAACCACGGCATCCAGAGAATCACGTGCGGTCCTGATGGACTCAAGCATCTCATTAGCCTTGCTTCGGAGATAACCTGAATTGATGACTTCAAGAGCTTTCTTTTCAGCCTGCGTAAGCATTTCCCCTGCCTGTTCCTTGTTATACTGTCCGGTGGTTTGGGAGGACGCTATCGTCTCTTGAACCTCCGTCAGCACCTTAGTGTAATTATCAATCGTCTGCTGTTCATTGGCACGGTTCTTCAACCAGAAAATACCGGCAGTCAGAACAAGGATTCCCACAATCGTCACAGCCAAAATACGGTCTTTCGTCCAACCGGTTCCGGAGGAAGATGAACCACGCCTTGAAACACCGGCCTCAATATTTGAAGTCACGTTACGCTGAACGGACGACATTTTCTTCTTCAAGTCGTTGACCACGTAAGTCAGCTTGGAAACTGACTCCTTCATGGATCTCATCATTCCGGTTTTTGCGCTTTCATCACTGAAACTTGATACCTCCTCTTTTTCCAGGTGCGCCACAATCTTACCTTTCTCGTCTTCGCTGAAAGCGGCCGTTTCATGGACCGATACGCCAATCAGCCCGATTTTTGCCAAAACTTCGCCCGAAAGAAGTTCCTTCAGCTCTCCCAAAGATGCAACAAGATTCTTTACATAAAAAACCTTTGCAAGATCGTTCTTTCCGATGTAACGCAGCAATCTCGTAGACCCAAGGACCACAAAATCCCCGGATTCCATGGAACCGCTGGCTATGTTCGCGAAGACATCATTACCGGTCTCGTCCGAAAGCCCCTCGCTTATGGTGGAACAGAGTCTTTTTCTGACAAGATAAGCCTCCGCCTCTCCGCTCTGCGTGATATAAAGGTTACTGCCGACTATCGCTGCCACAATCACATTAAGATTACCGATGAACCCTGAGGCTCTTTCGCTTTTTATCTGATTGAGCTCGCGGTTCACGGCTTTTATGGCATCTTCAAAACGAACATAGGCGTCTTTTTCCGGATCCAGGAAGAAGACCTTTCTGACAGTGTCAAATATGATATCTCCAAGAGTCTCCGCCTCCGCCGGATTATTCTGCACCTCGATACTGATGAAGATCTTACCGCTGCTCTCGCCTCCCTCACCCAGATCGTAAGCGTAATTTTCGACAAAACTGCCCTCGTCCCTGCCGACAAACAGAAATTCGTACTGCGTGCGAAGTGCCATAGTGAAAATAAAATAATTCTCGGTCAACATACAATAAAACAGTTGTAAGTTCAAGTGCTGTAAGTAATGTAAACACTGATCATTTTTTTTGGGACTTTTCGCGATTTATGGTGTAGAATTCACACGTAAGAATGTTCCGGACAAATTATCCCTAAAACAACATCATGCTCAAAAAAACCCTGTTTAACAGTGTCATCTATCGCGGGACATTGGGATCCATTTACGGCATCGTCGTAGGATTGATACTGGGCATGCTCATCTGGGCTCTGATGCAAATATCTTCGGCAATTATCAGCCCCGCACTGCAAAGGCCCGCCACAGGCTCGGTTCCACTTCTGGAATTCTACCTGACTCTCAGTATGGGATCCGCCGCCATCATAGGAGGCGTTTTTGGCGCACTCACGGCCCTTAAAGAGGATAAGAAGAACAAATAGAACGTCCGATTTTGGTTTGACACAGTCCTGATCGCAGGCTATTCTCGCTCAGTCATAAAAAATTAAGTCAAAAAAATCATGCTCGGTAAACTAAAAAAGAGGAAAAGAGCCAAAACTCATGGGTTTCTGAAACGCGCAAGCACCGCAAACGGACGAAAGGTGCTCGCTCGACGCCGTGCCAAGGGCCGTCACAGGCTCACCGTCAGCGTATAATTTATGATCCCTCGCTCATTCAGGCTTCCAAAAACACGCATAGGGTTTCTGCTGAAAAAAGGCGGAAAGTTGGCGAACGATCAACTGATGGTTAGATACCGTTCCGGCGGATTTCAGGAAACACACAGCCGCTTTGCGGTAACGGTAAGTCTGAAAGTGCATCCGAAAGCCGTAAAAAGGAACCGGCTCCGCAGACAGATCTATGAGACAATCAGATTGAACATCGGACTGATCAAAGACCCGACAGACATCATCATCATCGTAAAACCGCCGATATTGAAGATGACGGCGGCTCAAATCAGAAGGCTGATCATTACATTCTTAAAAAAAATAGGTTGAATGAATAAAAAGAACATCATAACGTTCATCATCATTTTTTTGGCGTTGAATTTCATCATAAGTTTGTTCGGGAACAAGAACGGCGACACGGTCTCGGCACCGGCAGGAGATTTCACTGTCGCAACGACAAAAACGGAATATTCGCTTCACGACCTGGTGGAGGTGAAGATCAAAAACAACACCATGGCTCCGGCTGTGATAAAAAGCGAATGTCCGGGAGAGCCGATGGAAGTGTATGCCTCATTCAACGGACAATGGATGGCCAAAACCGCTACGACACAGATACCATGCGACAAGATGCAGGATGTATCTATAGCCGCCGGTCAGGAGGTGACCGTCAACTACACGTCATGGAACCACTCTCTCTTCAGCGACCTGGGCAGATACAAGATCAAAGCGCTGATAATGGGCAATGACGGAAGCGGATCGGCCAAAACATTTACTGCCGAGACGAATGAATTCGAAATCAAGCCGCAGAACTGGTTCGGGCTAGTATGGAACACGGCTTTGTACCAGCCAATCTACAACATCCTGATTCTGCTCATCAGCTATATGCCTTATCACGATTTGGGCTTTGCGATAATCCTTCTGACGATCATCATCCGCACGATCCTTCTTGTCCCGTCCCAGAAGGCTCTGGTTTCGCAAAGAAAACTCCAGGAAGTACAGCCGAA